>OGTU01000006.1_pt1 | contig 342963 bp, 296 predicted proteins | sample 1574651 | NCBI WGS metagenome assembly OGTU01 (sample SAMN03295831, study PRJEB24534) | human gut metagenome | isolation source: fecal sample 6 from infant 4 | host: Homo sapiens | place: USA: Pittsburgh, PA | collected 2014-07
AGGCATGGATGTGAACCTGTCTCTGGTGAGCCAGATGCCGAAAGCGAAAGCGTAACGTAAGGCAGGAAGCATGAAAACGGAACAACCGTTATGGGGCAGGGGCCAGATGGTCTCTCCCCAGCACTTCCAGCAACAGGCCGCGTATGCGGCCTGGTCTGCGGAATGCATCGCCCGGTTAGGTCTCTCCCATCCCTGGGGAGTGATTGAAGCCACTTTCGAACCGGATGCACTGAAACTGGGCCGCCTGCAGGCCCGCCATCTGCACATCCGTTTCCCCGACGGGACGCTTATCGACACGGATAATGCTGACGATCTGCCACCGGTTCTCGCGCTGGAGAGTGAATCAAATGAGGTGGTAGTGATGCTCGCGCTTCCGCTGCTGCGCGCGAATGGTGGCAACTGTCTTAAGCCCGATGAGGTAGCCGGGCGTCCTGTTCGCTATCGCCAGCGCTGGCAGGATATCCGCAATACCTTCGGGGACGATACCCGCCAGATTGCGGTAATGCGTCCTGAACTGACGCTGCGGTTTGCACATCAGAACAACAGCGATTACCTGACCTGTCCGGTTGCCCGCCTGCAGCAGGATCTGCAGGGGGCGTGGCAGCCTGATGAGACGTTTCTCCCCCCGCTCCTGGCCATCGAGGGCAGCCGCTGGCTGTTAACCCAGCTCGAACAGCTGATGATCCAGCTACGTGTACGCCTGAGCCGACTGATGGCCATGCGACGGGAAAGTAATGAGCGCATGGCAGACTTTGCCGTGGCCGACGTGTCGCTGTTCTGGTTGCTGAATGCCCTCAACAGCGCTGAGCCCGTGCTGGGGCAGTTTCAGCGCCATCCGCAAAGTCCGCCTGAACGCCTGTATCCGGAGCTAGCCCGCCTGGCGGGCAGCCTGCTGACCTTCTCGCTGGAGCACCAGGTGAGTGCGATCCCGGTCTGGCAGCACGAGCAACTGAATAACGTATTTCCGCCGCTGTTTGATTTACTGGGGGACCTTCTGGAAGCCAGTCTGCCATCGCGGGTGGTGGCGATTGAGCTTGAGCACGATGCCCGGCTGCACTTCTGGCAGGCCCGTCTGCATGATCCGCGTCTGCGTGAAGGGGCGGATTACTACCTCTCCGTGCGTTCAATGGTGCCGGTGGCTCAGCTGCAGGAGCAGTTCCCGCGCCAGTGCAAGGTTGGCAGCCCCGATCATGTCAGAAGTATCGTCAATTCATCGCGGGTGGGCGTGCCGCTGACCCCGCTGCGCCATGTGCCGGCAGCCATTCCGTTACGTCTGGAAAATCAGTATTTCAGTCTTGATGTCTCTCATCCTCAGGCCACTGAAATGCTCCAGGGCGGCACCTGCATGTTTTACGTTCCGGGCATGCTCGGCGAGCCTGAACTCGAACTCTTTGCGGTGCTGAGAACATGAGTGAGCGTAAACGCGGCGCTGCCGCGGCCATTGATATTGATGCCCTGCTGCAGGATACCTGGCTGCAGGTGATCAGCCTGCGTCACGGTCCGAAATTTCAGGATGGAGAAGGGCGCACGCTGTGGGAGCGTTGCATTGCTGATGTCGAACGTGTGCAGCGTGAGCTGAAAGCGGGCGAACTTGATGAAGCCAGCTGCCGGCATATTCTCACCGCACAATGTGCGCTGCTGGATGAGGCGGTTAAGAGTCGCGGTGTGGAGGATGATGCCTGCGTGCAGTGGTATGACATTCCCCTGCAGGGGCACTTCCTTGGCACCATGGACGCCGGTGACACGCTGTGCGATCGGATGCGCGATGTGCTGCGTGAACCGGCTCCTGACCACGCTGTCGTGACCTGCTTCCAGCGGGTCATGATGCTCGGATTCCTCGGCAACTTCCGCTCCCTGAACGATCCTGAGCGGCAGAAACTCATGAATGCACTTAATGAACATGTTGCGCCGTTCAGCTATTCACAACCCCATCCCGTTCTGGCGGAAAGCCATGCCGGACGGGGGATAGGGGGTTGGCTTGCTTCATGGCCCATGCGCATTGGCCTGAGTGTGGTGGTGGTCACCGCATTATGGTGGGGACTGGATTGCTGGCTGGATCAGACACTGCTTACCCTGCTGCCGGGAGCCGTGAAATGAGCCCTGCACAACAGCGCGGGCTTGCGCTCTGGGCTGCCCTGCTGAGTGCAGTGGTCTGCCTGTGGTTTCTGCCAGCATCCCGGCTGGTTTCCGTTCTCGTCCTGCTGGCGGTACTGGGGCTAATCATGGCGTTCTGGGCTGTCGCCTGCCGTCGCGTGCAGCACGATTTCACCCTGTGTCTGGAGGACCTGCCTGAAACCAGTTATTGCCAGCCCGTGGTACTGGTCTGTGGCGATCTGCCGCTTGCCTGGCCGCATCAGTCACCGGTACTTACTGTCACGCAGGGCTGCTGGATCCGTGTGGAGGATCATCTGGAACTGGAGCAGGCCGCCCGTCAGGTACTGTGGTTGCGCCCCGACTGGGGACGTCAGCTGTCAGTGATGGTCAGTGTTTGTCCGCAGCAGCACCCTGACAGTGAACGCCTTACCAGTCGTTTGCTTGCCCTGCGCTGGCAGATTAGTCGGTTGCGTAAAGCAACCGGCCATTCTGTGCCACTGGTTCTGAATGGACAGGTCGGCAGTGCGATGATGAATGACATGCTCTGGCAGACGGCGATCCTGGGGGAAGGGGTAAAGGTCTGGAGTGGGACTTCAGCGCCTGGCTCAGTTGCTGAATGGGTTAATACTGGCGGAACGCCTGCGATGCATCAACAGGTGCTTATGAACAGCCTGATGAGCTGGTTCCAACAGCACGTCCACGCTGTCCTTATGGATGAAAACCCCGATATTCCTGTCATTGAACCTGTTGCGGTTCTGTGGGGATTGGGCCCGATCCTGGCCGGAAGCATGGCCACCTCTGTCTGGACAGCGTGGTTGTCCCGCCATACTGCGATGCAGCAGGTGTCTGGCTGGCAGCCGGCGGGAACGGACAGTACGGTTATTTCCCTGTTCCCGAATTTTGTCCTCCCTTTACTGCCAGAAGGACGAGGCCTGACACCGCATGGACGAACCTGGCGCGGTGCGCTCGGAATCTTCACGTTGGCGACCATTGCTGCACTGCTCAGCAGTGGCTGGAACAACCGCCAGCTGCTGCAACGCGTTAGCTTCGATATTGTCCGTTACAACAGCATCGCCATGGATGATTACGGTCCTAAAGCCAGCGCCGTACAGGTGCTGCGCGAGGATGCGGCGCTGCTGGATGAGCATGCACGCAATGGTGTACCGGCCCGGCTGGGTCTGGGGCTTTATCGGGGGGAACGTCTGCGAATACCGGTGCTGGAAGCGATCCGCTCATATGTGCCACCACCTCCTCCACCAAAGCCTGTGGAAAAGGTCGCGCCGAAAATCATCCGCCTCGACAGCATGTCGCTGTTCGATACCGGCAAATGGGCGCTGAAACCCGCCTCAACAAAGCTGCTGGTGAACTCACTTGTGGGGATCAAGGCGAAACCCGGCTGGCTGATTGTGGTCGCGGGCCATACCGACAGCACCGGGGATGACCAGTCCAATCAGGTGCTGTCCCTGAAGCGTGCGGAGTCGGTGCGCGACTGGATGCGGGACACCGGCGACGTGCCGGAGAGCTGTTTTGCGGTGCAGGGCTACGGTGAAAGCCGACCTGTCGCCACCAACGACACGGCGGAAGGCCGGGCGCTGAACCGCCGTGTCGAAATCAGTCTGGTGCCGCAGGCGAACGCCTGCCAGCTGCCGGGCAACACCCCCGCGTCATCGCAGGATGATGGCGCTGATAACAACTTAACGGAGTAATTAACATGGCAATACCAGTCTATCTGTGGCTGAAGGACGACGGCGGCGCGGACATCAAAGGGTCTGTGGACGTTCAGGATCGTGAAGGCAGCATCGAGGTGGTGGCCCAGGAGCATAACCTGTACATCCCGACCGACAATAACACCGGCAAGCTGACCGGTACCCGTATCCACACCCCGTTCCTGTTCACCAAGGAAATCGACTCCTCCAGCCCGTACCTGTACAAGGCGGTGACCACCGGCCAGACCCTGAAGTCTGCGGAATTTAAGTGGTACAGAATCAATGACGCGGGCCAGGAAGTGGAGTACTTCAACACGAAGCTTGAGAACGTGAAGCTGGTGAAAGTGAATCCGAAGATGCACGACATCAAGGACCCGGCGTTCGAGAAGCACAACCACCTCGAGCAGATTGAACTGCGCTACGAAAAAATCACCTGGACCTACAAGGACGGCAACATCATTCATTCCGATTCCTGGAACGAACGCGCCACCGCGTAAGTCGCATGCGGACAGGGCCCTGTCCGCAGTTTTTTGCACAGCGTCTGTATGCACGGACGCTGTGCAAAGAAAAACACAATCTGCCTGCCCGACCTGATGCGCTTTGGGTTCCTGAATAACAGGGAACAGCGACGGGCGGTAGCGTGTCCGGAACTGATAAAGAGAGAGTCTCATGGAAAATCCCGCCATCCTGTTACGCCGTCTTAACCCTTACTGTGCCCGCGCGATGGAAGGGGCCGCTTCCCTGTGCCAGACCCGCGCCCATGCGGAAATCCTGCCCGAGCACTGGCTGCTGAAGCTGCTGGAGCAGGGTGAGGGCGACCTGACGGTGCTGGCGCGGCGCTACGAATGGGATATGGATACGATATGGCAGGATATGCTGGGTTTTCTGGACAGCCTGCCACGTTCGGTGCGCAGCCGTCCGCAGCTGTCGGACAATGTCCGGGCACTGATGCAGGACGCCTGGCTGCGAGCCTCGCTGTCGGGGGAAGAGCACATCCGCAGCATTCACCTCCTGATGGCCCTGGTGGACAAACCGAAACTGGTGCGCTGCGACGGCCTGTGGCCGCTGCTGACGCTGGCGCAGAGCCAGCTTGAGCACCTGCGGGGGCTTCTGGATGTGCAGTCGGACGAACGCCCGGAGGTGCAGCAGGAAGCGGAGCTTAGGCAGGGCGATGAGGTGGAGTTTGTCGGCCGTCCGGTGAATGCGGATATAAAAGGAGAGCTGAACCCGGCGTTGCAGAATGCGCTGGACAGGTTCACCCTCGACGTCACCGCCCGCGCCCGTGAGGGCAGAATCGACCCGGTCTATGGCCGCGACAATGAAATCCGCCAGATGGTGGACATTCTTTCCCGGCGCCGCAAGAACAACCCGATTCTGGTGGGCGAACCGGGAGTCGGCAAGACCGCGCTCGTGGAAGGACTGGCGCTGCGCATCGCCGAAGGCAATGTGCCGGACGCGCTGAAGCCGGTCTCGGTACGCACCCTTGACCTCGGCCTGTTACAGGCGGGTGCAGGCGTGAAGGGTGAGTTTGAACAGCGCCTGAAAAACATCATCGACGCGGTGCAGCAGTCACCCCTGCCGGTTCTGCTCTTCATTGACGAGGCGCACACCATTATCGGTGCGGGCAACCAGGCGGGGGGCGCCGATGCGGCCAACCTGCTGAAACCGGCACTGGCCCGCGGTGAGCTCAGAACCATCGCCGCCACCACCTGGAGCGAATACAAGCAGTACTTTGAGCGCGACGCCGCGCTGGAGCGTCGTTTCCAGATGGTGAAAGTTGACGAACCGGACGACGACACCGCCTGCCTGATGCTGCGGGGACTCAAGTCACGCTACGCGCAGCATCACGGTGTGCATATTACGGATGAGGCGGTTAAAGCCGCCGTCACGCTCTCCAGACGCTATCTGACCGGACGCCAGCTGCCGGACAAGGCGGTTGACCTGCTGGACACCGCTTCGGCCCGTGTCCGCATGAGCCTGGATACGGTGCCGGAGCCGCTGACCAGGATGAAGGCGCAGCTCACGGCACTAGCCATGGAGAAACAGGCGCTGCTGGAGGATATCGCGGTGGGCAATACCGCCCACGGCGAGCGTCTGGCCGCCATCGGAGAGGAAGAAGTCGGCATCATTTTGCAGCTCGATGAACGGGAAACCCGGTACGGCCAGGAACTGAAACTCACGGAAGAACTGCTTGCCTGCCGCACGGATATCTCCCGTCAGGGGGAAATTGCGGACCTTCAGATGCAGCTTACTGCCGTGCAGCAGAATACCCCGCTGCTGGGGCTGGATGTGGACGCGCGTACCGTCGCCACCGTTATCGCCGACTGGACCGGCGTACCGCTCTCTTCCCTGATGAAGGACGAGCAGACGGAACTGCTGAGTCTTGAGCACAGTCTGGCGAAACGCGTTGTCGGTCAGGACAGTGCGCTGAATGCCATTGCGCAGCGCCTGCGCGCCAGCAAAACCGGTCTGGCACCGGAGAACGGCCCGCAGGGCGTGTTCCTGCTTGTGGGCCCGAGCGGCACCGGCAAGACCGAAACCGCCCTGGCGCTGGCCGATGAACTGTTCGGCGGCGAGAAGTCCCTTATTACTATCAACCTCTCGGAATACCAGGAGCCACACACCGTCTCGCAGCTCAAGGGCTCACCGCCGGGCTACGTGGGTTACGGTCAGGGCGGCATTCTGACCGAAGCCGTCCGTAAGCGCCCGTACAGCGTGGTGTTGCTGGATGAAGTGGAAAAGGCACACCGGGACGTGATGAACCTGTTCTACCAGGTGTTTGACCGGGGCTTCATGCGCGACGGCGAGGGGCGGGAAATTGACTTCCGCAACACGGTGATACTGATGACCTCGAACCTTGGCAGCGACCTTATCATGCAGATGCTGGATGAAAATCCGGTCGCCACCGAAGGCGACCTGCATGAACTGCTGCGTCCTGTCCTGCGGGACCACTTCCAGCCCGCGCTGCTGGCGCGCTTCCAGACGGTGATTTACCGTCAGCTGGCACAGGCAGCGATGCGTACGATTGTCGGCATGAAGCTCGGCCAGGTGAGTCAGCGCCTGGCCCGGCATTACGGCATGAAAACCGCTATAGCAGACAGCCTGTCTGATGCGCTGACCGATGCCTGCCTGCTGCCGGACACCGGGGCGCGCAATATCGACAGCCTGCTGAACCAGCAGATTCTGCCGGTCCTGAGCCAGCAGCTGCTGAGCCAGATGGCGGCGGGAAGGAAGCCGCATACCCTGACGCTTGGCTGGGATGAGGAAGAGGGCATAGTGCTCGAGTTTGACCGGACAGAAGGTGAGCATGCATGAGCAGTAATCTTCCCTTACGATTCAGCCACAGCCATCACCTGCTTTCGGTGAAGGGCTGCGATGCAGGGCTTGATGTGCTGGCTTTTGAGGGCGATGAAGCCCTGAGCACACCGTTCAGCTACCGTACTGAATTCACCAGCGCGGATCATGCCATCAGCAAAGAGATGATGCTGATGAAAGCGGCTTCCCTGACGCTTCAGGCCCCGGTAGACCATGGTTACGGTATCAAAATACAGCAGCCGGTGCGGGTGATTCAGGGCGTGGTGACCGGTTTTGAACGCCTCAGCACGTCAAAAGATGAAACCCGCTACGCCCTGACGCTTGAGCCGCGTCTGGCGCTGCTCGACCGCTCGCACCAGAACGCGATTTACCAGGACATGTCGGTTCCGCAAATCGTGGAAAAAATCCTGCGCGAACGTCACGGCATGCGCGGCCAGGACTTCCTGTTCTCACTGAGTAAAGAGTATCCACGCCGTGAGCAGGTGATGCAGTACGCTGAGGACGACCTGCACTTTATTACCCGCCTGCTGGGTGAGGTCGGTATCTGGTTCCGCTTCACCACCGACACGCGCCTCAACATTGACGTGGTGGAGTTTTACGACAGCCAGCAGGGGTATGAGAAAGGCCTGACGCTGCCGTCGGTACCGCCGTCAGGGCAGCACTCGCAGGGTGTGGACGCGGTGTGGGATATGGAGAGCCGTCATAAGGTGGTCCAGAAGGAGGTCAGCACCCGCGATTACAACTACCGTCAGGCCACGGAGGACATGAACAACCGGGTTGACGCGACCGGCGGGGATACCACCACGTACGGTGATGCCTACCACTGGGCGGATAACTACCTGACGCCGGGCAGCGCGTATGACCGCAACCCGGCAGCGGAGTCCGGGGCGTTTTACGCCCGCATCCGTCATGAGCGCTACCTGAATGGCCAGACGCAGACCGTTGCTTTCACCAGCTGCCCGGCCCTTTCACCGGGTATGCGGCTGAAAGTCACCGGCGGGTACGAAGTGGCGGAGGTGTTTACCCAGGGCGTGGTGGTCACGGCGATGCACAGCCATGCCCGGCGTGATGCAGACTTTTGCGTCAGGTTTGACGGTATCCCGGACAGTGCGGACTTTTGCTTCCGCCCGGCGCCAGGCCGCCGCCCGTTGATGGCCGGCACCTTACCGGCCCGCGTCACCAGCACCACCGAAAATGACACCTACGGGCATATCGACAAGGACGGTCGCTACCGCGTCAATATGCTGTTTGACCGTGAGAACTGGGAGACGGGGTTCGAGAGCCTGTGGGTCCGTCAGTCCCGCCCGTATGCGGGGGACACCTACGGCCTGCACCTGCCGCTGCAGGCAGGCACCGAGGTGGCGATTGGTTTTGAGGACGGCAACCCGGACCGGCCGTACATTGCCGGTGTGCTGCACGACTCGGCGCACGGCGACCACGTTACCATCCGGAACTACAAACGCAACGTCCTGCGGACCCCGGCGAACAACAAAATTCGCCTGGATGATGAACGCGGAAAAGAGCATATCAAGGTCAGCACAGAGTACGGCGGCAAGAGCCAACTGAACCTCGGCCATCTGGTCGACAGCGAAAAACAACAGCGGGGGGAGGGTTTTGAACTCAGAACCGACAGCTGGGGTGCCATCCGGGCGCAGAAAGGACTATTCATCTCGGCGGACGGGCAGGCGAAAGCGCAAGGACTGCAGCGTGAAATGCAAGCTGCGCTCAAAGAACTTGACGCTGCCAGAGAGGTGACTTCTGGATTACGTCACGCTGCTCAAGCAGCCCAGGCGGAATTAGCCGATCTTGAGAAACAAACAACATTAATGAATCAGACGCTTAGCGATCTTAAGCAGCAAGCATTACTTCTGTCTGCCCCTTCAGGAATTGCGCAGGTCACCCCCGCGAGCGTACAAGTTTCGGCGGGGGAAAATCTAATTGTTACTGCTGGTCAACATGCAGACATTAGCATTGCCAAAAAATTAACTCTGGCGGTGGGCGATATTCTGAGCTTATTTGCACACAAACTGGGAATAAAAATGTATGCCTCGGAGGGCAAAGTAGATATTCAGGCACAGTCGGACGCGCTGAATTTATTTGCTAAAGAAAAGCTTTCGGTCGCCAGTTCAGACAACAGCGTTGTCATATCAGCCAAAAAAGAAATCCTTTTGGTTTGTGGGGGGACATTTATACGGTTAAGTGATGCGGGGGTTGAAGTTGGTACTGGCAAAAACGTCACGTTGAAATGTATTGCGGTTCAACAGCAGTCTGCGGCGACGTTAAATTCAACGCTTTCGCTACCTTCTGGCTGCAAACCTGGGGTAATTTCTGCAGCCCAACAGCAAGGGGCTGTGGTGATGCTTAGCTAATACTTGAGGAAAAAGATGACTACAAAATTAGCCGTTTTAGGTGACAGGACGAGTAATGGGAAAATAATTTCTGCAACTGCGAATTATTTTAGTGATGGAAAACAGGTGGCACAAAATAATGACAAAGCCATCTGTACTGTCTGTAGGGGAACATTTCCCATCCTGGCCACTGCAATTGGTATCGTCAGTAATGGCATACTTCTGGTACAGGATCAGGACCGTGTGCTTTGTCTATGTCCCGGCCATAAAGTGATCGCAGGCTCTAATTTTTTCACTGGCTAAATAAGAATTTTTTATCTACAGGCTTAATTAAAAAAAGGATGTGAATATGGCATGCCAGGGGTTATGCACAACGAAAGGCCTGACAGTACTGCCCGTGCGCTATGCTGTTGTGCCAGAAAATATTAATGCCAGTTTACCGGGATGGGCGAATGATGCGCGCATAACAGGGGTAACGCTCGCCAGTAATGAAAAGTACACACTCCGCGCGCTTCGCCAGGGCTACCTTTACGTTTTTTATGAAAAAGGAAAACATGGCATCAATTACTGGCAGTGCTACAGCGTTGCGCCAGACGGCTCACTGTGGCTGCAACAGGTGGCGTCTAATCCTGTACCGGTGGATAAAGCGCTGTGCGAAACGGGCGAGCATATCGCGCAAAACGTCGAGTTCATGAGCATTGAATCCCCGGATAAGTGCGGCAATGTGTGGTTTGCGTTCAGTCAGTATCCGTGGGAGCAGGAAACGCTCGATCGGTATCGCATCAGGCCAGAAGAGCGCAGTGAGAGAATGCAGAAAGTGATGCCTTCGGTGGCGGGAGCTCAGCGCACAAAAACAGGGACCGACGTTACCGGGGCAAGCCTGAATCAGGTACTGGACTATCAGGTGCCTTCTGTTTCTGGTCTTCTGCCTGGTCCGGATGAGGCGAAAGTGGTAAACATCAGCCGTGCATCGTCACTCTGGGATCCGACAGTGGATGATCCCTGGCGGGTCAATAATGATGTGGTGAAACTGCAGTCCAGTCTGTATCCGTGGGCAAAAAACCGCAGTGGCATGGCAGCCGCGACGGTCACGGCCATGGAAAACCGAAGTGAGGGGATGACGCCGTTGCTGCTTCCACTCTGGGATCCGGTGGGGATTGTTCATGAGCTTAACGGCTGGAGCCAGGATGTGCTGGGGCGCCAGGCGCAGTTCCTGCAGGAGCGTGAGCTTGAGTTCGCCACCAAAACAAACCTCGATGCAGTCAGAACGCTGCTGGAAAGCAATGCCGAATCTCTGGAGGACGCGATGCGGAGACGAAGAACTGATGGTCCCATGCTGACAGACGAATATCTGGATTCGCGTCTGCAGGCGCTTGAGAAAAGGTATCAGGGTAAGCCTGATGTGCTGGCACAAATCAGGGCTGATGACAGGTTAGTGAGAAATTGGCATGCGCAGAACGTGACGGCATCATACCCGGAGAGTGTGCTGATGAGTCCACCCGAACCGCTGGCTGCTCACCAGCGACGGGTTGCCGCGATACAGGCTCAGGTCGATAAGGAACTGGCGTTAAATCTGCCTGAACCCTCGCAGGATTTCAGTGGAGTCCGGGCCCGGAGCTGGGCTCCCTATCAGAAAAAGCTCAACGCAACCCGACAGGCGAACTTTGATACCTGCTACACGAGCCTGGTTGATTCGGTTAATGCTATCTTCCAGAAGCGTATCGTCAGCGTGGTGAACTGGCTCAGTGCACCGGTACTGCTGGCAACGCTGGATGATTTCCACTGCGAGGCACAGCGGGCAGGGCTGTTCTACCAGTCAGCGGTGGGGATGTCCATGCACGGGATCAACAGCTGTCCGGCAGGGGCGGCAAAGATAGACGGCTGGTGGAATGAGTACAGCACTAAAAATCGCGGGAATCTGCTGTGGCGGCATGTGGCGGCCAATAACCCGCAGCTAATCAGTGAGCTGGAGCCGTATCTGGCGACGGTGAAAGGGAAAAAGGACGAGGACGTGACGCCTCTGACGGCGACCGCCATGACGGCAGCCCTGATGCAGCAGGTCAGCAATATGAAAAAGCTGGAGGGATATTACCAGAAATCGATGAACAGTGTCGTGAAGGGGCTGAGGGAAAATGCCAGCAAACTGGAAGTACAGCTCTTCAACACGGATGCGTTTATCGTCACGGTGGGAGACAGGGTAAGCCGAATTCTGCGGGTGGATAAGGCAGGCGAGAAGCTGGCGACCACGGCGTTCAGGCTGATATTTATGATAAGGGCGGGAATACCTTCAGAAAAAGTTCACTCGTTAGTGAATGCGTATCTGAAAGATGCCCCGGTGTTACGTCAGACGGTGCTGGCAGGTATACGGCGCAGCGGACGTTTTATGGCGAGCGGGAATGAAGTCGCCGAGATTAAACAGAGAATGAGCAGCAGGCTGGAAGAGCACTTTGCATCAGAAAAGGGCAAGGCCGAATATCGGCTGGCGGGAATAAACAGTCTGTTGCTGGTGCTGAATGCGATGGATTTTATCTACCTGTGCGGACAGGTAAGGGATGAGAAGAAGCCGCTGGCGAGCCTGCTGGCCAGCGGGCTGGCGATGGTGAGTCAGGGGACGTCGGTTATTTTGCCGGCAATAGAAAAAGGTCTGGAAGCGCGTGAGCTTACGGTGGCCTGGGTCAAGGGGGTTGGGGCGGCAGCGGGTGGAACTGCGTCTTTAATTTCGGTGTTTGCTGATGGTGCAAGTACTTACGAAGAGTTGCAAAGCAATCGTTTTTTACTTTCCTCTGTATTGCTTATTAAAACAACAGTTGATGTCCTGGCAGTCACAAAATCAGTCGGTCTTCTGCTGGAACAGTTTAGTCAACCGATAGTTAAAAAAGTAGCTGGGAAAATTACAGGTTTTTTGGCTTGGGAAATTTTAGGGATCCGAATACTTGCAGTACTGATGACCTGGGAAGTGATGGTAGCGATAACTTTGTTACAGGTGGTTGTGACCTGGATATCGGACGATGAGCTTCAGATATGGTGCAGGAAATGTGTATTTGGAACAGCACCGTTCAACCGCAGTGTGGCAGACCAGAATAAAGCCTTGGAAGGGGCGATAAAGGATATTTCATGAATTCAAAAGAGCAGCATCAGATATGCTCCCGTTTTGTTGAGCCAGAAAAATTAGCAGACCTGCGTACAAAGCGAGAGATTGAGATGATGAACGGCAGGCCGTGGACACGTGAGCTTCCGCCGCCGCCGGTATTGCCGCCTTATGGTCCTCTGGAGAAAATATCAGGGAAACTGCAGTCTTTCCGTAGCGATTATTTTCGGGAGTATTTTGATGCAGATGCCTACCGGACCAGCACGTTGCCGGAGATATCAGATGGCCAGCGCGGAGCTGCCGCCGCTGCAGCGATAGTTGCAGGGAGCCCGGGTGTCGGGGCTGTAATGATGGCTGAAAGCGAGTCTTCGAATGATTCGGCGGAATATGTGCAGGGGATGATTAATGGCCAGCCGTTTCGCGGCTGGGTGGGTGTCACCCGGCTTCAGACTGGCGATGATGTGGACATGATTGTTGAGTGGCAGCATGACCATTATGAGGTCTATGCCATTGCGTTACCGGAAGAGCGGATAGTGTCAGTATGTCCGAAATGTGATATGGGGCATATTGCGCATATGCTGTGGCGCATTAAAAATATGTTCATTCTAATCACCATATTGATGGTGGCTTTTGTTTCTGTATGTGTATTTATCTCTATCTCAAAAGGAAATCCAAATGGTGTCTCTTTATTTGAGAGGTTTTATCTTTTCCTGGTAATGGCTTTTGTGGTGTCCTCTGTAATTTCGGGGTTGATTGCATTCTTTGCATATAAAGCCTGTGCGCCAACACGCTGCAAACTGGCGGAGGAGATATTTCAGTTGCTGCGGATGAGGCGTGTTGCAACAATCAATCTCAATAAAATAACAAAAAAACGTGAGCAACAACTAAAAGATAATGGGAAGTGGTATGAGCCGGGTGATAAAAGCAAACCTGCCTGTCCCAGCGGGAGATTCATTTATTCAGATGAAGGCTGGTTTTACTACTAAATCGGCAGTGAAACAAGCTACTTTCGCTAGTGTTATTAGTCGTGGAATGCTTCTGGTGTGGAATTAATTGCTGAAAAATAAACGGTGGAAATATATTTTGGAGTCAGATCTCTGGCGATTTTGCTGGCCTGGGCAGTGATGGTGGCGATAACTTTGTTACAGGTGGTTGTGACCTGGATATCGGACGACGAGCTTCAGATATGGTGCAGGAAATGCGTATCTGGAACAGCACCGTTCAACCGCAGTGTGGCAGACCAGAATAAAGCCCTAGAAGGGGCGATAAAGGATATTTCATGAATTCAGAAGAGCAATATCAGATATGTTCCCGTTTTGTTAAGCCAGGAAAATTAGCAGACCTGCGTACAAAGCGAGAGATTGAGGTGATGAACGGCAGGCCGTGGACACGTGAGCTTCCGCCGCCGCCGGTATTGCCGCCTTATGGTCCTCTGGAGAAAATATCAGGGAAACTGCAGTCTTTCCGTAGCGATTATTTTCGGGAGTATTTTGATGCAGATGCCTACCGGACCAGCACGTTGCCGGAGATATCAGATGGCCAGCGCGGAGCTGCCGCCGCCGCCGCGATAGTCGCAGGGAGTCCTGGCGTCGGGGCTGCCATTATGGCTGAGAGCGAATCATCAAATGATTCGGCGGAATATGTGCAGGGAGATATTAATGGCAGACCATTTCGCGGCTGGGTGGGCATCACCCGACTTCAGACTGGCGATAATGTGGACATGATTGTTGAGTGGCAGCATGATCATTATGAAGTCTATGCCATTGCGTTACCGGAAGAGCGGATAGTGTCTGTATGTCCGAAATGTGATATGGGGCATATTGCGCATATGCTGTGGCGGATTAAAAACATGTTTATTCTCACGGGGATTTTTTTCTTCTCGGTGCTTTTTGCGGGAGTTCTGAGTGAAGTGATTGAAGATACCTGGAAGGGCCTTGAGTCATTTATCACCACATACTTTTGGTTGTATGTTATAGCATTGTTGGGGGGAGTGGGTCTTTCAGGATTAATTGCATTCTTTGCTTATAAAGCCTGTGCTCCAACACGCTGCAAACTGGCGGAGGAGATATTTCATCTGCTGGGTGTGAAAAATATTAGAACAGTAAACCTCAATAAGGTGACAAAAAAACGTGAGCAACAACTAAAAGACAATGGGAAGTGGCATGAGCCGGGTGATAAAAGTAAGCCTGCCTGTCCCAGTGGGAAATTCATTTATTCAGATGAAGGCTGGTTTTACTACTAGACAGAAAAAGACAGTGTTATTTTGGTTACCCTCGACAGGAAACGAGGTAAGCCAGCATGCCCAATTTTGAAATTTACCTACTCAGGAGGAAATTGCTATCTCTACTGAGAGAGGGAGCGGCTAAATATGAATAAGATAATGATGTTTTATGAAAATCATAAATACAAATTAATTGAAATGTGTTTCTAATATTATTCTGGCAGGGTTGATTATGGATGATAAATTTTTTAACGATATACATGAAGAAATTACCAATGCTGCTTTTGGGAAAAATGGGAAATGTTTTCTGCTGATAGATGCATCTTTAGAACAGTATCATTCAGAACTTTTTTTGCCCGGTATTCTTAGAGAATATAAATCTTATCCTGTTACATTCCGCCAGGAAGAACTTCAGGGGGCTTTACCACTTTACCTTTTCCCTCTTAGTGCCTCCAGCGAGAGAGATGGTCAATTGTTTAAGAATAGTATTTACCATTCATTGAATGAGTTGAAAATAGAAAAACTTGAGTCCGGGGAAGGGCGCAGCGTCTGTGCGTGGATTTCGACGGATTTAACTGGGGAGCAGCTTGCTGAACAGGTCGCTTTGTCCGCCGTACAGTCGATTCAATCAGTTGGTAATATATTACTTCGCTATTACGACCCATCAGTATTTGGTTTGTTAATGTATACGCTAGATAAATGGCAAAAACAACAGCTATTAAGCAATATTAATACATGGTCTTATATTGATGGAGGCGGAATAGCTCAGGTGGTGAATGGTGATGGTAAATGCAAAAAAAAATTAAACTACTCACTTGGATTAACAGAGCAAAATGCATTAGAAATGGGCCGAATTTTAGTTGTTAATTATATTTTGCGAGCATATCGGAAAATGAGAATGCCGCATAAATTTAGTGAGCGTGATGTTATGGGATTATTGCATCCTGCGCTGGATTATTATTATTCAACTTTCTCAACATCCGATAAGGATGTTATTGATTTTGGGCTTGATGTGTTGAGCGCGCAGCGGCTATTTTATCAGGATGAGGTATTTAAGAAGATCTTATTTAGTAATCGCAGTAAAGACCTTCAGTCATACTCAGATATTAAATCCATAATTGACAGTATGGCATGTTAAGAAGTTTTTTCTCTTAAAGAAAATGTGCTGTTAACAATGATGGAGAATGATATGAATTGGCCTGTGCAAATAATCCCTCCAGTCGATAAGATTCCTGGAATTAAATGGAGTAAATGGTTTTTTTCTTTCATAAGTATTTTGTTGATTGTGGTGGTTAGTTGGGTTGGGGCTAAAATTATTTTGCCTGCTGAAGATGATGAGCTTTTGAAATTGCTTACCCTGTTGTTTTTTTCGGTGCCCCTAGCTTTTTCTGTCATAATTTCCGTTAGAATCTATTACCATGGTTTGTGTTTGTCGGCATTCGAAGCAAGAGAGCGCGAAGCAGCATTGGTCAGGAAAGACTGGACTGAATGGGCAAGTAAAAAGTTTTATGTTTCCGCTTATAAACTATTTCTCCCTTCTGCAATATCGCAAACCGATATAGCAATGTCTCATTCGGTTGAAATATATAATAACCAGCGATTGAAACTACGGGGCCATAACGATGATTTATATACTGAAGAACAACTGATTTACGAACTGTTGTCGTCTGTCAGAACAAGGCTGTTACGGTTGAGTGAATCATGTATATTTGATATTATATTTACCTATGATAGTAATTATATTACTTTCTCAATATTTCAAGAGTGTTGGGCTGCGATCGGGTTTGATGAAAATTGCTTGCGTAATTATTACTGTTGGAGTAAAGCATTAGGACAGGGATTTGATACATTATCCAACATCTCAAAAAATCGGGTGTCAATAATAATATCTGCAAACATTGAAACTTTTGTAAAATACCACCCTGACTCAACAGAGTTCGCTTCAATATTGCTGGTGACTCATCGAGAACAACTCCCTGAAAAAAACAATAATGGTGTGGCTTTGCGACCAATGGTATGCAACAAAAATCTCACCAAACAAGAGGTCATCCACATGATGACTTACCAGTCATATATTCTTAAAACGACAAGAGTACTTTTTAGCAATATGAGTGCAGAGGAAGCTTCAGAAGTTTCGGAGATATTAAGACTCTCATCTTTATCTATGAATGTTGAATGGGAGTGTGAGATAATGCATTTAAATTTGATGCTGGGTAATTTAAATGAGCACCATTTTTGGTTGGTGTTTACTCTGGCCCTTTTCATATCAGAAAAAAATAATGAGCCGGTTTTAATGGTCACTGGCGTTGGTGATGAATACCTTTTAAATGTCATTAAGCCATTTGATAATCGCAAGGAGCATTAAATTGAACACCTCGGCAAAATGGAGAGTGATTGGCCTTGTATCCTGTCTCATTATCTTTGGTGTGCTGACTTTTATAGGATGTTACTACTATGGGGATATCTTTGGATGGGTATCCTCAAAAGAAAAAGTGAGCCTTTGGTTCTTATGCATGTTTTTAATTTCTGTGTTCCTGATGTTGATGAACTTCGGTGTGTGGTTCCATCAAAAAGAGTATCGCTTTCAGCATATCGCGGGAGGGAAGTCCGTCACAGCTAATGTTCTTAATAACTATAAAAAGTCCATTAAAAAGGATCCTGTAAAAGCTCATTTACGCCGACGCTATAGCTTCTTGTGGCAAAACAAGATCCGCCTGCTGTTGATCACCGGCGATGAAGCCGCGATTGAGCAACTGGTACCTGGCCTGCAACAGCAGCAGTGGCTTGAAGGCAACCGCACCGTGCTGATTTACGGTGGCAGCCTGGCATCGGAGCCTGACCGCGAAAAATACATCGCGCTGCGTAAACTGCGCCGCGGGCGTCCGCTGGACGGGATTGTCCGTGTACTGCCTGAGTCACTTAATCTGACCCCACAAATCAGTGACAACGATTTACGCGGCCTGGAAAAAATCAGCGAACTGCTGCGTTATTCCGCTCCGGTCTGGCTGTGGCAACTGTGCAGCAGTCACTGGTCGCAGGGTACGCGTCCTGAGCAGGCGGTAGGCGCAAGCTTTCCACCACGCGCAAAAGAAGATGATGTAATCCGCCAGCTGGAACTGATGCTGCCGGCCCTGCGGGCGCAGGGGATGAGTCAGGTCGCGGAAAACAGCAGCCACGACTTCCTGCTGCGCCTGAGCCAGCACCTGAACGACGGTGCTATTGCCCGCTGGGCTCAGCAGTTGCAGCTATGGCTCTTTGTTTCTCAGCAGCGCGTCCCGCTGCGTGGTCTGATGTTCAGCCTGTCGGAGAAGAAACCTGCCGGAATGTCAGCGGGGACAGCCGACGCTGAGAATTATGGATCACAGCGTCATGCCATGACTCTGCCAGCAACCTGGCAGGGTATTGTTGACGACTGCACCCGCGTACGTGGCCGTCGTGTCGGTATGCCGTGGGAACGAGCGCTGGCCTGGTCACTGATGGCCATCATCAGTGTCTGGGGGGGAGGGATGCTGCTGTCTTTTGCGGTCAACCGCTCACAAATAGTTTCTGTTGCACAGCAGGCTCATGCTCTGGTTGAGCACCCTTCTGTATCGGATTACCAGCTGACGGCCCTGCATGCTTTGCGTAATGATGCCGGTCGCCTGCTGCACCATATTCAGGACGGCGCGCCATGGTATCAGCGCTTTGGTCTTAACCATGATCAGCAATTGCTTGACGCAATGCTGCCCTGGTACGGGGTGGCGAACAACCGTCTGATACGTGATCCGGCAAATGAAGCGCTTAAGCAGAAGCTCATTGCGCTGGTCAATTCGGCACCCAACAGCGACCAGCGGACACAGATGGCGAAACCAGGTTATGACCAGCTGAAAGCCTGGCTGATGATGTCCCGTCCGGATAAAGCTGATGGTGCATTCTACGCGCAAACCATGAAAACTGTGCAGCCGACGCGTTTAGGTATCTCAGCTGGCCTGTGGCAAAGCCTGTCACCGGATTTGTGGGCCTTCTACATCACCGAACTGCCAGCGCAGCCACAGTGGAAAATCACGCCGGATGCGCAACTGGTCAGCCAGAGCCGCCAGGTGTTGTTGCAGCAGATAGGACGGCGCAACGCGGAAAGTACGCTGTACGAGAACATGCTCAAATCCGTACGTCGTAACTTTGCCGATGTGTCTCTGGAGGACATTACTGGCGGTACCGATGCCCGTCGCCTGTTTACCACCGATGAGGTGGTGCCGGGCATGTTCACCCGTCAGGCCTGGGAGGGAGGGATTCAGCAGGCCATTGAGAAAGCGGCAAACTCCCGCCGCGATGAAATCGACTGGGTACTGAGCGACAGCCGGAAAACAGTTTCCTCAGACCTGTCGCCGGAAGCACTGAAAGCACGTCTGACGGAACGCTACTTCACCGACTTTGCCGGTAGCTGGCTGAGCTTCCTCAACAGCCTGCAGCTTAATCCGGCAAACAATATTGCAGACGTCACTGACCAGCTGACGCTGATGAGTGATGTTCGCCAGTCACCGCTGATTGCCCTGATGAACACCCTCGCCTGGCAGGGGCAGGCCGGCCAGAAGAGTGAAGGCCTGTCGGACTCCATCATCAAATCGGCTAAAGACCTGGTAGGCGGGAAGGATAAACCGGTAATTGACCAGTCAGCCTCAGGCCCGCAGGGCCCACTGGATGAAACCTTTGGACCGTTGCTAACACTTATGGGTAAAAACAACGGCAGCAACGTTATGTCGGCTGACAATTCACTGAGCCTGCAAACGTATCTTACCCGTATCACCCGTGTGCGTCTGCGTCTGCAACAGGTCGCCAGCGCCTCTGACCCTCAGGAAATGATGCAGAGCCTGGCGCAGACCGTATTCCAGGGCAAAAGCGTGGACCTGACCGACACCCAGCAGTACGGCAGCCTGATTGCTGCAAGCCTGGGCGAAGAGTGGAGTGGTTTTGGCAGCACCATGTTTGTTCAACCACTGACCCAGGCCTGGGAAACTGTGCTTCAGCCATCGGCAGCGAGCCTGAATGACAAATGGAGTCGTTCCGTGGTGGCGAACTGGCATACGGCATTTGACGGACGTTTCCCATTTGCTGTCAGCAAGAGTGATTCCTCTCTGCCAATGCTGGCTGAGTTTGTGCGTAAGGACAGCGGACGCATTGAGCGCTTCCTGACCACGGAACTCGGCGGTGTGCTGCATAAGGAGGGCAGCCAGTGGGTACCGGATAAGGTCAACAGCCAGGGACTGAACTTTAACCCAGCCTTCCTGCGGGCGATTAATCAGCTCAGCCAGCTATCGGATATCTTGTTTACCGACGGCAGTCAGGGCATCAGCTTTGAACTACAGGCGCGTCCGGTACCGCAGGTGGTAGAAACGCAACTAACTATTGATGGACAAAAGCTACACTACTTCAACCAGATGGCAGACTGGCAGAGCTTCCGCTGGCCTGGTGACACTTACAAGCCCGGAGCCATGCTGACATGGACCACCGTCAATGCGGGTGCACGTCTGTTTGGTGATTACAGCGGAACCTGGGGCTTTATTCGCTGGCTGGATGAAAGTAAGAGAGAGCAGCTTGACCGCAGTCAGTGGATGATGAGTTTTACCGCCCCGGATGGTCGTACCCTACAGTGGGTACTGCGTTCACAACTGGCCAGTGGGCCGCTGGCGTTACTGGCACTGCGGGGCTTCACGCTGCCAGATCAAATATTTAGCGTAGATAGCGCGGCTATGACGCAGGCGCTGATGACCAATACAGAAAAAAGTGACATGGACGGAGTCGAATAATGGACGCTTTGCAGAATCTGGTTGTTGCCTGCCAGGTAGATGAAACCCTGCAGCGACAGCAGGCGCAGTCACGTACCGAAAGCTGGCAGCGCTGGCTTACCCCGATCAGTGAGAACAGTCCTACAGGAGAAGACCCGGGTTATGACGATGATTTCCAGCGTATCCGGGAGGAGGTCAATAAACTTTCCAGTATTGATACCGGGCTGATTTGCCAGCTGGCTGAAAAGGTGTTGAACACTGTGGCCAAAGATGTCCGGGTTGCTACTTACTATTGTTGGGCGCGCTTGCACCAGGACGGTGAAACCGGGTTTGCTGAAGGGCTTGAGCTACTTGCGGGATTACTAACGCGCTATGGAAAGCAGCTTCACCCACAGCGAGAGCGAAGCCGTAAACCAGCACTGGAGTGGCTCGCAGGCTCTCGTCTGCTTGACAGCCTGTTACTCTGGCCAGAAGTGGTACGCGACGATGCCCAGCGTACGACCGGTGCGTTGCTTCTCATCCGAGACAGTCTTGAAACTGAGCCTGAAGCGTCACGTCCAGATCTGAGTGCCCTGTACAGCGCGCTGGGATCCCGCCTGCTGAAAGCTGGGGGCGTGGATGCGGTAATACCCCAGAACGCCAGCAGTAAAACACGCGCGCAGTGGGCATCTCACGCGGCAGAGCAGGACGCGCCAGTGCTGAGCCACATCACGTCCGGTCAGGATTTGCTGGCTCAGGCCCGAACCCTGACGGGATATCTGCGTGAGCAACCTGATGGCTGGCTTGCCGCGCACCGGCTGATGAAAAGTCTGCGTCACGACACGCTGCGATCGATCCCGGCACCGGATGCCGAAGGGAAAACGCGCATCGAACCGCCGCGGGCTGACCAGCGGGCAATGCTCAAACGGCTGTATTTGCAACAGAGCTGGCTGGAGATATTGGAACAAGCGGACAGTACTTTCTCGCGTGGAGCCAATCATCTCTGGCTGGATTTGCAGTGGTACATCCATCAGGCCCTGATTAAATCAGGCCAGGATGTGCTGGCCGATATCATTATCGCTGACCTGAAAGGGCTGCTGCGGCGCCTTCCCGGACTTGAAACGCTGGCCTTCAATGACGGCACACCCTTTGCTGATGAGGTCACGCTGAACTGGATAAACCTGAGCGTGCAGGACGAGATGTCCAACTGGCGGGATGAGCCTGTCAATGCCTTGAGTGAAACTGGCAACGATATTCTGGCCCTTGAACCGGAAGCTTTGGAGAAAGCTGACACGGATGGTCTGGATGCCACACTCCACTGGCTACAAACGCGCCCGGGCACCGACACCACAAAAGACAAATGGTTGGTGCGTCTGCTAATGGCCCGCGTGGCGGAGCAGAAGGGTAAGAATGAGCTGGCTCTGCATCTGCTGGGTGAGCTTGACGGTGCAGCACAGGCCATCACCCTCACGCAATGGACGCCAGCATTGTTGTTTGAAGTGAAATCGCGCCGCCTCAGGCTGCTGCGCATGAAAGCCGCCCGCAGCGAAACCGATAAGTCACGGCTTCAGCCAGAGATGGACCAGCTTCTGGCGGGCCTGATTGCGCTTGACCCGGCAGGCTGTGCGGTGCTTTGCGGGTAAAGCGACTGACATACCTTTAAAACACATTTATTCAGGTTCTTATGGATGATTTAACCCTGCGTTATTACGACGCTGAAATGCGCTACCTGCTGGAAGCCGGCGAAGAATTTGCCCGTGCTCACCCTGAGCAGGCAGCAATGCTCAATCTCGATAAGGCGGGCGCGCGCGACCCGTACGTGGAGCGCCTGTTCGAAGGTTTTGCCTTCCTGATGGGCCGTCTGCGCGAGAAGCTTGACGACGACCTGCCGGAACTGACCGAAGGGCTGGTCAGCCTGTTGTGGCCGCATTACCTGCGCACCATTCCCTCGATGTCGGTGGTGGAGTTCACTCCTGTCTGGCGTGAGATGAAAGAACCGATGCGTATCGCCAGAGGTTTCGAGGTCAATTCGCGGCCGATCGGTGAAAAAGGCACGCGTTGTCGCTACACCACAACTAAAGAGATAACCCTTCAGCCACTGGCGTTGGAGCATGCCCGCCTGTCGACTGATCCTGACGGGCGCTCTGTCATCAGCCTGCGCTTCAGTTGTAGCCATCTTGCTGACTGGAGCCGTGTCGATCTCAGCCAGATTCCGTTCTATTTCAATGCTGACGCACCGCTGGCCTGCGCTATGCATGAAGCCTTTACCATGAATACTGCGTGCCTGTGGCTACGCATGCCGGGTGACACGGACAGAAGGCCGATGGACGGGTATTTCACCGCACTGGGGTTTGGTGATGATGACAGGCTGTGGCCGAAGGGGGACAGCAGTTTCAGCGGTTACCAGTTGCTGCTGGAGTACTTCACCTTTCGCGAGAAATTCATGTTTACGGGGCTGCGCGGGCTGGAGAGCGTGGTCTTTCCGGCTGAGATCCCGTGGTTTGAAATCGACGTGGTGCTGGCGGAGCGCTGGGAGCATGACTTCAGCTTTACCGAAAAGCACCTGCGCCTGAATTGCGTGCCGGTCATTAACCTGTTCCCGCTGGAATCCGATCCGCTGACGCTCAATTCTCTGCAAACCGAATACATGCTGCGCCCGATGCGCGTGCAGGATGGCCATACCGAGATATATACCGTGGATTCGGTGATGTCATCGAGCCAGCACACCTACGTGCCGTTTTCGAGCTTCCGTCATAAGGGAGGAATGATGCGTCATGAAGCACCGGAATATTACTACCACACCCGCGTGCGCCGCGGTCCGTCCGGCCTGCATAACACCTGGCTCATTCTTGGCGGCGAAGCATTTGATAATCATACCGTCCCGGAAGACGAAAGCCTGTCGCTGACGCTCACCGGCACAAACGGTCAACTGCCACGACGTGCGCTGCAAAGCACCGTGCTTGATACGGTGATGAAAACCACTTCGGTCAGCATTGCCGTGCGCAACCTGTGCGCGCCGACGCTACCTTGTTACCCACCGGCGCAGGACCGTTTCCACTGGCGCGTGCTGAGTCACCTTGGCAGCGGATTTCTGTCGATGATGGATAATGCCGACGTGCTGCGCGGTACCCTGGCGCTGTATGAATGGACCGACAGCGAGATGAACCGTCGCCGCCTGGAAGCCATCATTGACGTGAAGCACAGTGAAACCGAACGCTTTGAGCAGGGCTATCTGGTGCGCGGCGTGCAGATTGAGGTGACCCTGGACAGCCATGGCTTTGCCGGGCGCGGTGACATCTGCCTGTTTGGCGAGATGCTGAGTCGTTTCTTTGCGCTCTACACCGACATTTATCTGTTTAACCGACTGATTATCATCCTGCAACCTACCGGAGAGCGCCTGGAATGGGAAGAGAAGCACAATCGCCGTATTCCCGGCTGAGCCCACGGTTGGAAGCCGACCTGCATCGTATGAACTTTTACCGTTTATGCCAGTTATTGGAGAAGCGTAACCCGGGCAGGCCGCTGATGGGCTCGACCAGTCACCCGGGGGATGATCCGGTACGCTTTGCCCCACATCCGGGGATGGGATTTCCGGCCAGTGAGATGAAAGCCGTGGAATATGATGAGGAGGATGACAGCCGGCCACCACTCATCCGCACGACCTTTATGGGAATGTACGGTGTCGACTCACCCTTGCCGACGGCGTATCTCGATGACATCGCTCAGCGTCGGGAAGGGCATGATGCACTACAGGGTTTTCTGGATATCTTCAGTCATCGCATTCTGACGCAGTTTTACCGTATCTGGCGTAAATACTCTTATCCTGCCACCTTTGAACCCGGTGGTACGGACAGCATCTCGCAGTCACTGCTGGGCCTGGTGGGGCTGGGTATTCCCGGCACAGCAGACCACATTGCCACACCGGTATCCCGTTTTCTGGCTTTGCTGGGTGTCCTACAGCAACCGGGCAAAACTCAGGAGGGGATGCAGGCGCTGGTGACTTTGCTGGCCCCGGAAACCACCGTTAAGGTTAGCCCGTACTGCCTGCGGCCGGTGGAAATTGGTCAGCCACTGGGCTTTTACGGTGATGACGATTTTCTGTTGGACGGCAACACACCACTGGGTGACGAAGCGATGGATGCGGGTAGCCAACTGCTGGTTGCGCTTAGGACGGATAATGAACAGGAGGCACAGGGCTGGAAGCCGGACGGTCTGCTGTATCAGGACTTTATGGTGATGCTTCGTGTCTGGCTCGGTTGGCGTTTTAAGGCAAAACTCACCCTGACCACCCGGACCCGACTTCTTGCCGTTCCGCCGCTTGGTGAAGGCCCTTTCTGGCTCGGGATGAACGGCGTGCTGGGGGCTGATGAGGGGGAGTTTACAGACGATATCCCACCGACCTTTACGACGGAACTGGGCTATTACACCGGCCTGAAGCCGGCAATATCACAACAAGGAAACCGACGTGTTACGTACAAGTTCAATTAAACACGCGAGCTTGCTGCCTGCTCTGCTGGCATTCAGCCTGACGGGGTGCGGGGTGACGCAGGGCATCACTGATGGCACCAAATCGGCATTTAACTCCGTGTTCTACAAAAAAATTAAGATGCTGCACCTGGATTTCACGGCGCGTGAAGCGTTAAACACCGATTCCCGCGAAAATAACTCACTCTCCGAGCCGGTGGTAGTCCGCGTCTATCAACTGAAAGACCGTAAAATCTTCGATAAAACGGTTTACCAGCAACTCCTGAAAGATGGCGAAACCATCCTGAAAGCCGACCTGCTGGCGACCCGAGATGTGGTCGTAAAACCGGGTGGTGATACAAATCTTGATATGCCAATGGAAGAAGAAACGCAGTTTGTCGCGGTAGTCGGCCTGTTTCGTCACCCGGACCTGGACAACAATACCTGGAAGCAGGTTCTAAAACGTGAAGATCTCGATCCGGATAAGCCGCGCATTCTGGAGGCCGGGAATAACCACCTGACGTTACAGCCATTGAAGGATGACTGATGCCAAAGGGACATAATACGCCATCGCTGTATGAAATGCTGAGCGGCAATTTCTCAGGTGGCCTGAACCTCAACCAGGTCAGCGAACAGAATCAGGTGATTTTATCAGTACTCGATAACATGCAGCGCATCCTCAACTGTCGCGCTGGTACGCTGGCTCACCTGCCAGACTACGGCCTGCCGGATATGACAAAAATCCTCCAGGGGATGCCCGGAACCGCCCATCAGCTGATCACCACACTGTCGGCCGTGTTGCTGAAATATGAGCCGCGCCTGAATCGAATTAACGTGGTGATGCAGGAACAGATTCAGGCCGGTGAGCTTCGCTACGCCATTGACGCGGAGCTGAAGGGGGTGGGGCTGGTGCGCTACGGCACGGAATTTATGCCCGAGGGCAGGGTATTAATCCGTCATCTGAAACAACAGCAATACCTCGATGCACGAGCCGCCATCTAGTTATTACTCAGGTTAAAACAGTTATGACAATAAATTCTGAACGCCAACTTAAAACCGGCGGGGATCCGCGCACGCTTGCGGATTATGCTGCCTTGCGCGAAGAAATGAACAAGCTCACCCATCCGGCACGCCCGGATGTGAACTGGCAACACGCGGAAACGCTCTGTCTGTCACTGTTCGGGCATAACGGTGTGGAGCTACAAACGGCTGCCTGGTATACGCTCGCCCGTACGCATCTGGCCGGATTGTACGGTATGAATGAGGGGCTTGCGTTACTTGCTGCACTGGTAGCCCGCCAGTGGGGAAACCTCTGGCCACAGCCTGTCCATGCGCGAATCGAAATCCTCAGTGCACTCAGCAAGCGCCTGCAACAGGTAGTACGAACGCTATCGCTGACGTACGCTGACTTAGGGCAGCTGTATCAGTCTGAAGAGCATCTGAGCGCTTTGGGGGAAGTCTTGCAGCGTATGGAACTCAAGCATGCTACTCAGCTTGATGCTCTGCGCACGATGATGCAGAACGCAGCAGTGCGTCTGGAAAACAGCGAAAATACGGACATGAGTCTGCACGGTGACGCATTGGGTGCTACGGAAATTCACCTCGTCGAACCGACTGAGCGTAGTAAATGGGTTTATGTGGTTGAGCCCGAGCCGGTGCTGAACGTTGGGGTGGTTAAAGAACCTCCGGTGTCGATGAAACCCTGGAAGCCATTTGCTGCTGGTATGTTGACCATGCTGGTGGCAGCCAGTGTCGTCGCAGGAGGATGGCAGATGTTGCATGCGCCAGATTCGGCACAAGCGCAGCTAGCCGCGGCTCTGGCCCCTCTACCTCAAGGGCTATCTACAGGGCAATTAGAGGCGCTGCAACAAACGTCACCGTCACCGGAACCGGGGATTGGCAAGACACAACAGCTGTTAGCGCAGCTTTTACAGTTGAAACCAGACTGGGCAGTGAGCTTCGGCGACCGTCTGGTGCAGCAGGCGCTGACGCTGTGGCCGGAAGAGGCCAAACCCCTGGCGCAGCATTGGCAGAAACAGATGAGTATCGCTGCGCTAGCAGATTTAGATCTGAATGGATGGCATCAGGGTATGGCGCAGTTGCAGCAATTGACGAACAAGCTGAACGCACTGGATGAACAGAAGGGGAAGTACATGACGGTGAGTGAACTGAAATCAGACGTGTTTGCCATGTCGCAGTCATTTAGCCAAACCATACCGCTTGAGGAGCAGCTTCGTCTGCTTTCCACTCTACCTGCCGGGCAACCCCGGTCAGCAGCGCAGCAAAACAAGGTCGAACAACATCTTCAGCAGTTGATTGTTAGCTACGCCCTGCTGAAGCACAAAAAAGAACAATAAGACTGGCGAAAAACACGGAGTTAACATGTCAGTAAGAGAGCGTTTTTTTAAGAAAGTGCAGCAGAATAACGTAAATAAACCGATTCATATTAATACGGCTGAAGCCGAAGTCAGGGCTTTTTGTCAGCGGATGGATGATCTTGCACAGCAAATTATTGTTTGGTTTGAGGGTTCTGGTATTGAAGTCCTGTTATCCCAAAAGCATATCACCGATTTGAGTACGGTCGGCTACAGCCTCAGTAGCAGTATATGTCGTTATGTCATCACGACTGTCATTCTGCGAAATGGAGATCGCAGCGTCAGCATTATACCAGAACAGATCATCAGGGGATCAGAGAAGGGGTGTATGACAATGTGCATTAATGCCCCCGGCAGTATATCGGGGGAGAGGATATACCATTTAAGCATGGCGCCTGAAACAGGCTGGTATATTCGTCGCGGACATCAAAGTGTGAAAGAGAATGTTCTCATGACGGAGGACTATTTTTTCCAGTCAGTCGACTGTCTGGCCTGAACGTAAGCCAGCCTGGTGGGAGGTCACGGTAACGTAGTTGATATATATTAACTACGTTAACTTATTAAGCATGACTAAACAATGTTGCCCTACGGTACTCCTTCTTAAATAGGTAAGTGCTAATATTTAAGGGGGGCGGTAACCAAACTACAAGCTGGATTTTTACAGTATATCATGCTTTTTATCTGCCTTAAGCGAAACTATGCAAATCAAACTGCAAAACAACAAACCAACGACGAACGTGAGGACAAAATACTGTGGCAATGCTATAAACCTTAGAGCCCACAAAAATATAAAGTCGTAGGAAAAACTATGCTAAGAAATATTAGTGTCAGAACCTTCATTGTCTATTTCCTTTTATGTGTGTTTTTGGTAAGTGATGGAGTTATAGCGCTATTTTCAGGGAGTTTTTCGCTTTTTATTGCAGTCATTATCGTACAATGTATCGCCTTAATTTTACTCTGGGCGTATATGACAAAATATCTTGTGACGCCGATCAATACTGTGAAAAAAAGTATTGAAGAAGTGACGTCAGGCAATCTCGGCGTGTCGATCCCTGAATTCGGCAACAACTGTGCGGGACGACTGATCCCGGGCATTAATAGTCTCTCCAGCAACATTGCAACGCTGGTCCGTGAGATCCGCGCCTCCTCGCAAACCGCGATGACCCTGTCAGATCAGCTTTCTTCACGCAGCGCGCAGCTTTCCGTTAAAACAGAACAGCAGTCAGCTTCGCTGGTGCAAACGGCAGCCAGCATGGAAGAGATGGCTGCAAGTACAAAAAATAATGCCGACAATACCCGTTTAGCCAGCGAACAGGCGAATATCGCGACGTTGCAGGCGCGTAAAGGCGGAGAGTTAATGGGGCAGGTCGCGAACAATATGCAATCAATTACCGACTGCGCCCAGCAAATGACAGAGATTATCTCGCTGATTGACGGTATCGCTTTTCAGACCAATATTCTGGCGCTTAACGCCGCCGTTGAAGCGGCAAGAGCGGGCGACCATGGAAAAGGATTTTCAGTGGTCGCTGGTGAGGTCAGAAGCCTGGCGCATCGTAGCGCCGAAGCGGCAAAAAATATTAAGTCATTGATTGAAGTCACCAGCCATAACGTGACGCAGGGCGTTAACGTAGTCTCTGAAGCTGAAAAAAACATGCACGACATCGTTACCGGCTCGGGCAACGTGAGCCGATTGATGGATGAAATTTCCGCCTCAACATCGGAACAAGAAAAAGGGATTTCACAAATCACGCTGGCATTGTCAGAGCTGGAACGCGTAACACAGAGCAATGTGTCGATGGTTGAAGAACTCAACGGCTCGTCAGATGTGTTGCGCAATCAGGTGATTGAACTTCAGACACGAACACGTAATTTCCGTCTGAAGAACGAGTACCAGGCTGATAATGCGTTAATAAGCCGCGAATGGGTGGTGAATTCCTGAGCATATTCAGGATGATGCCTCACATAATTATTGCTTAACCCTCGACGAAAGCTAGACTGACACCGAAAGAGATAAATCGGTGGAGGCGCTGTGGAGAGCATTAAAGGGTCTGAAGTTAACGTACCTGACGCGGTTTTTGCATGGGTACTTGATGGACGCGGGGGCGCAAGGCCGCTTGAAGATCAGGATCACATCGACAACGAACACCCATGCTGGCTGCACCTCAACTACACGCACCCGGACAGCGCCGAGTGGCTCGCGTCCACGCCGCTATTGCCCAACAACGTTCGGGATGCGCTGGCGGGAGAAAGTCTCAGACCTCGCGTCAGCCGGATGGGTGAGGGGACGTTAATAACACTGCGTTGCATAAACGGCAGTACGGATGAGCGTCCGGATCAGCTGGTGGCAATGCGTGTCTACATGAATGAACGATTGATTGTTTCCACCCGTCAGCGAAAAGTGCTGGCGCTGGATGACGTCATTAACGATCTGAAAGAGGGCACGGGGCCTACGGATTGCGGAAGCTGGCTGGTGGATGTATGTGATGCGCTGACCGATCATGCCAGCGAGTTTATTGAAGAACTCCACGATAAAATCATCGATCTGGAAGACAACCTGCTCGATCAGCAAATTCCCCCACGTGGTTTTCTGGCGTTGTTGCGAAAACAGCTTATTGTTATGCGCCGTTATATGACCCCGCAGCGCGACGTCTATGCGAGACTGGCCAGCGAACGCATGAGCTGGATGAATGACGATCAGCGTCGCAGAATGCAGGATATTGCTGACCGGCTGGGACGTGGTCTGGACGAAATTGATTCGTGTATCGCCAGAACGGCGGTCATGGCGGATGAGATAGCACAGGTAATGCAGGAGTCATTAGCCAGGAGAACCTATACCATGTCGCTGATGGCGATGGTCTTTTTACCGAGTACGTTCTTAACCGGGTTGTTTGGCGTCAATCTTGGGGGGATCCCCGGCGGTGAATATCACTATGGCTTCACCACGTTTTGCGTCATGTTAGTGGTTTTGATTGGGGGTGTTGCATGGTGGTTGCATCGTAGTAAATGGCTGTAAATTTACGCATTTTCTAATGCTGCGACTGCTTCAAAACGACATTTTAATTGAGCGAAGTCAATAAACTTAGACCATGTTAGGTGCAATATTACTCCCGCAGGTGAATGCAACGTCAAGCGATGGGCGTTGCGCTCCATATTGTCTTACTTCCTTTTTTTGAATTACTGCATAGCACAATTGATTCGTACGACGCCGACTTCATAGTCGGCTTTTTTTTGCCTCCTGTTTATCTGCGTCTACCCTTTAGGGGTAAGCACCCTAATCTGGAGGGAAAGATGAGTATGCTACTTGCCTTGCAACGCCTGAACATATGGCAGTCCGATCCGGTGCCCACCGATCCGACTCCAATTCCCGATCCCATCCCGCGTCCGCAGCCGATGCCGGATCCGCCACCGGACGAAGAACCGATTAAATTGTCGCATCGTTAGCGGAGATCTGCGAGGATACGCGCCATCTGACTGCAATCATTACCATGAGAGTATATTGTGACCGCTTTTTCCACGCTCAACGTTCTGCCTGAAGCCCAACTGACTAACCTGAATGAGTTGGGTTACCTCACTATGACCCCTGTCCAGGCCGCCGCGCTGCCAGCTATCCTTGAAGGCCGGGACGTGCGCGTGCAGGCGAAAACCGGTAGTGGAAAAACGGCTGCATTTGGACTCGGCCTGTTGCAGCATATTGATGCAACCCTGTTTCAGACCCAGTCCCTGATACTCTGCCCGACGCGCGAGCTGGCCGACCAGGTCGCGGGTGAGCTGCGTCGTCTGGCGCGTTTTTTGCCTAACACTAAAATTTTAACGCTCTGCGGCGGACAACCGTTCGGTGCGCAGCGCGATTCCCTTCAACACGCGCCGCATATCATTGTGGCAACGCCGGGCCGTCTGCTCGATCACCTGCAAAAAGGCACCGTTTCACTCGATGCACTGCAAACGCTGGTGATGGATGAAGCTGACCGCATGCTGGATATGGGCTTCAGCGATGCGATTGACGACGTGATCCGCTTTGCGCCCGCCACGCGTCAGACGCTGCTTTTTTCTGCCACCTGGCCAGAGGCGATTGCGGCGATCAGCGGGCGCGTGCAGAAGAACCCGCTGACCATTGAAATCGATACTGTCGATGCATTGCCAGCGATTGAGCAGCAGTTCTTCGAGACGTCGCAGCAGGGCAAAATTCCACTGCTGCAAAAATTGCTTAGCCAACACCAGCCAGCGTCCTGCGTGGTGTTCTGTAATACCAAAAAAGATTGTCAGGCGGTGTGCGATGCCCTGAATGATGCCGGACAGAGCGCATTATCGCTGCATGGCGATCTGGAGCAGCGCGATCGCGATCAGACGCTGGTGCGTTTCGCAAACGGCAGCACTCGCGTGCTGGTTGCAACGGATGTGGCGGCCCGTGGCCTGGATATTAAATCGCTTGAACTGGTGGTAAATTTCGAACTGGCATGGGATCCGGAAGTGCATATCCACCGTATCGGGCGTACCGCGCGTGCGGGTAACAGCGGTCTCGCGATCAGCTTCTGCGCGCCTGAAGAGGCGCAGCGCGCTAATATTCTTGCGGAAATGCTGCAACTGAAACTCAACTGGGTGAATGCCCCCGGTAATATCAGCATCGCTCCGCTGGCAGCGGAAATGGCCACCCTGTGCATCGACGGCGGAAAAAAAGCCAAAATGCGTCCCGGTGACGTTCTGGGGGCGTTAACAGGGGATATCGGTCTCGACGGGGCAGATATTGGCAAGATCACGGTCCATCCTGCACATGTCTATGTAGCGGTTCGCCAGTCGGTTGCGCATAAGGCCTGGAAACAGTTGCAGGGCGGGAAGATTAAAGGGAAAACCTGCCGCGTTCGGCTGCTGAAGTAAGGGAAAAAAGCGTCTCAGAAGCACTGTCTGAGACGCAGTCAGGTTATTTCACTTCCACCACGTTCAGGCGCAGTTCATCGAATTGCGCATCCTCTTCTTCTGGCTGCCAGCCAGCAGGCTGCATCGGGATCTCTTCGCGGTCAAACGCCAGATCCCCGCCATTCACTACCTCTGAACCGTGGTTAATCCCTTTGAAATCGAACAGTTCAACATCGGCGAGGTGCGAAGGCACCACGTTCTGCATGGCGCTGAACATGGTTTCGATGCGGCCCGGATAGCGTTTATCCCAGTCACGCAGCATGTCGCCAATGACCTGACGTTGCAGGTTCGGCTGTGAGCCGCACAGATTGCACGGAATGATAGGGAAGGCTTTGGCCTGAGAGAAACGCTCAATGTCTTTCTCGCGACAGTAGGCGAGTGGGCGGATCACGATGTGTTTGCCGTCGTCACTCATCAGCTTCGGTGGCATTCCCTTCATTTTGCCGCCGTAAAACATATTCAGAAACAGTGTTTGAAGAATGTCGTCCCGGTGATGACCAAGCGCAATCTTAGTGGCGCCCAGTTCGGTTGCGGTGCGGTACAGAATGCCGCGACGCAAACGTGAGCAAAGCGAGCAGGTCGTTTTGCCCTCCGGGATCTTCTCTTTAACAATGCCGTAGGTATTCTCTTCTACGATTTTGTACTCAACGCCCAGGTTCTCAAGGTACTCCGGCAGGATATGCTCCGGGAATCCTGGCTGTTTCTGATCGAGGTTAACCGCGACCAGGGAAAAGTTCACCGGTGCGCTTTGCTGTAGATTGCGCAGGATCTCCAGCATGGTGTAGCTGTCTTTACCGCCCGACAGGCAGACCATGATGCGATCGCCTTCTTCAATCATGTTGAAGTCTGCAATGGCTTCGCCCACGTTACGGCGCAGTCGCTTTTGCAGTTTATTCAGGTTGTACTGTTCTTTCTTGTTAATCTCTTGATTTTGTTGCATCTATTTGTTACTCAGATCTCAAATGGGGCACAGGGTGAGAAAACGATTTCAAAGCGTCAGCTTCGTGTTCATCTCTTCTATCCATGTAGCATAGATTTCATACACCATCTGCGCATTTATGTGCCCCATCTGGTTAGCGATAAAAGACGGGTTTGCGGCTACCGGTAAAAACCAGCATGCGAAAGTGTGTCGTGTATGGTACGGATTGCAGCGCCGAATGCCAGCACGATTTACAAATGAGCCCCTCAAAGAAGTTTGGTTAAGACTAACGGGTTGTCTACACTTACAGCTTACGCAGTAAAAACGGAGGTGAAAATGACTGACCGACCCGTTAATGGTGACCATCCTGATTATAATCCCAGCCCGGATAACCCGGAAAAGGATGGAAGAAAACCGAAAGATGATCCTGGCTCAGCGCCTGAATCAGGCGATAAAGATCCAGAGTAATGACCAGCCGCCTCTACGAAGGCGGTTTTAACACCCATTACGGCCTCTCTATGCGCAACGCTATTCACGATATTCCGATACCCGCTCAGAACCCCCTGTTTTGCCGGACGAGAAGGTGAGATAAAGCACCGACCTCTTCCCCGCGTTCCAGCACGTTTTACAGTTCTCCTGCTACGCTTTTGAGGGGGACAAGGGAGCGCTTCTATGAAAAATAAAGACGAACAGACAGGATTAGTTGGGCTGGCGATTGGTGCCGCCGTTATCGGGCTGGTTTCAGCGCAGAAGATCATCAACCGTGAAAGTATTGTCGATGAGCTGGTGAGGCTCGGCAGGCAAAAGGGGGATGGTGTCGAAGATGAGGTCTTTTTAAAAGCGGCTGAGTTAGTGAGAAAAGGGGTATAAGCGATGGCTGAAATTCGTCATGCACAGTGTCATTGTGGGGCGGTGAAATTTACTGTTGAGCTGACGGACGGCCTGAATACCGCACGGCGATGTAGCTGCTCGTTTTGCAGGATGCGCGGGGCAGTAGTGGTTTCCGCGCCGTTGACGGGTATTAAGGTGACGCAGGGCGCGGACACGCTCACAGAGTACCGTTTCAACACCGGCACGGCGCGCCATTTCTTCTGCTCGGTTTGCGGTATTTACACGTTCCATCAACGACGTTCCAATCCCAATGAATATGGTGTGAATGTCGCCTGTCTGGAAAATGTTACGCCATTCGACTTCCCGGAAGTGGCGGTAATGGATGGGATAAATCACCCTATGGATGGCGACAGCGGGGTAATTGGCTATCTCTCTTTTCGCAAAGAACAGGCGAAACAGAGATAAAATTAGCCCGCAGATCGCTGCGGGCTATCGGGATTAGAACTGGTAAACCAGACCTAACGCTACGATGTCATCCGTACCGATGCCATTGTTTTTGTAGAATGAATCATCTTCATCCAGCAGGTTGATTTTATAATCAACATAGGTGGACATGTTTTTGTTGAAATAGTAGGTAGCACCGACGTCAGCGTATTTCACCAGGTCTTTATCGTCCTGACCATTGCCCAGATCTTTACCTTTGGACTGTAAATAGGAAACAGCCGGACGAAGGCCGAAGTCAAACTGATATTGTGCGGTCACTTCAAAGTTCTGGGTTTTATTTGCAACCGCATCTGCATTGTCGCCGTACGGCGTCATATTGCGGGTTTCGGAATACATTGCAGCCAGGTAAATGTTGTTGGCATCGTATTTGAGGCCTGCGGTCCATGCATCCGCAGTATCACCGCCCGCAGTAGTGTAATTTACCTGATCGTTAGTACGGTCAGATGAAGCATATGCCGCGCCTGCGCTGAAGCCCATGCCGAAATCGTAGGTTGCGGAGATACCGTAACCGTCACCATTTTCATGACGTGTATCACGACCGTTGTTGGTCCCTTCATTAGTAGAGCAGAAATTCTCATCGCAGTTATTACCTTCATTATTACCCTGATACTGCACCGCGAAGTTCAGACCCTGCACCAGACCAAAGAAGTCGGTGTTACGGTAGGTCGCCACGCCGTTTGCACGACCGGTCATAAAGTTATCGGCATAAGTATAAGAGTCGCCACCAAATTCTGGCAGCATATCGGTCCAGCCTTCTACGTCGTACAGGACGCCATAGTTACGGCCGTAATCGAAGGATCCGTAGTCGCCCACCTTCACACCCGCGAAGGCCAGACGCGTCCAGGACTGATTGTCAGAGCCTTCGGTGTTGTTTGCCTGAATGTTGTATTCCCACTGCGCGTAACCGGTCATCATGTCGTTGATTTGGGTTTCACCTTTGAAACCCAGACGCATATAGGTTTGGTCGCCATCTTTTGACGCATCGTCAGAGAAATAATGCAGACCATCTACTTTGCCATACAGATCCAGTTTATTGCCGTCTTTATTATAAATTTCAGCTGCGTGAGCGGCTCCAGCCATTAACAAAGCGGGGATCATCAGTGCCAGTACTTTTCTTTGCATTTTGATTATTCCTTTGCAGTTATTTTTTTATTGCTTAGTGAACTTTCCGGGATGGAAAGCTGTCCCATGCTAAATCACACAGAGGGTTGATGAATAAAATATAATTGTTACGGGTTGAGTAAAATCTAAAGCAAATGATGCGTTTGAAATAACAATTGATGCCGTGAATTAATCGTTATAATCGATACAAAATAAAAATTATTAATTAAGTGGTAAAGAAGGTATTCTCCATGGCGTTATATGCCTTTAAGATTTTTTCATCCATAATTCACGTGAATATTGTTCAGAACGTTGAGGCAATTTTCACCGAACTTCTGGATTAGCCCGGTGCACGTGCATCGGGCTTTTTTATGGCAAAAAAATGCCCGGGCAAGCCGGGCATAACGGTTATTCGCTGGTTGATTTTTCCGCTTTCCCCGCCAGCTGTGCAAGGAAGTCATAACGCTTCTGAAGATCCGCTGCCGCGTCCCTCCATAGCTGCTCTGCTACTTCTGGTTGTTGAGCGTTCAGCCTGCGGAAACGCTGCTCCTGAAGTAAGGTTTCGGCAAGGGCGTCTGAAGGCGGACGTGAATCCAGCGCCAGCGGTAATTTTCCTTCATCGGCACGGCGCGGGTCAAAGCGGTACAGCGGCCAGAAGCCGGTTGCGGTAAGCTGACGCATCTGGTCGTGGCTAAGCGCCAGATCGTAGCCATGCTCCTCACACGGGCTATAGGCGATGATCAGCGACGGGCCAGGATACGCTTCCGCTTCCTGAATGGCTTTCACCGTCTGGTTAAGCTGCGCGCCCAGCGAAATCTGCGCGACGTAGACGTGTCCATACATCATCATGCTGACGCCCAAATCTTTACGCGCCTTTCGTTTGCCATGCTCACCAAATTTCGTGACCGCACCCAGTGGCGTTGCTTTCGAGGCCTGTCCGCCGGTGTTGGAATAACACTGAGTATCAAGCACCAGAATGTTAACGTTTTCGGTGAGGCTCAGGACGTGATCAAGACCACCGAAACCAATATCGTAGGCCCATCCGTCGCCACCGATCAGCCAGATAGATTTTTCAACCAGCGCGTCAGCATCGGTCAGCAGTTGTTCAGCCCCTTCAACACCCTGAAGCGCGTGGCGCAGTTCAGCAACCTGTGCGCGACGAACGTCAGGCTTGGCCTCCGCATGCAGGGCGTCATTCAGCTCTGCCGGGATTTTATCGGCAAACTGTTCCAGCAGACGCATTACGCGGGCGCGGTGCTGATCGACCGTCAGGCGGAATCCCAGACCAAATTCTGCGTTATCCTCAAATAGCGAGTTTGCCCAAGCCGGGCCGCGGCCATACGCGTCGGTGGTATAAGGCGTAGACGGCAAGTTCCCCCCATAGATTGACGAGCAGCCCGTCGCGTTGGCAATCAGCATCCGGTCGCCGTAAAGCTGGGTAAGCAGTTTGATGTACGGCGTTTCACCGCATCCGGAACACGCCCCGGAGTACTCGAAGAGGGGGGTGATGAGCTGCGAGGTACGAATGTCAATGCGTTCCAGCTTGTTGCGATCGATTTCGGGCAGGTCGAGGAAGAAGTCATAATTCACTTTCTCTTCTTCAACATGTTCCAGACGTGACATCATATTAATGGCTTTGATTGAGGGATCCTGACGATCTTTCGCCGGGCACACCTCGACGCACAGGTTACAGCCGGTACAGTCCTCTGGTGCCACCTGAAGAACATATTTCTGGCCACGCATATCACGGGATTTTACATCCAGCGAGTGCAGACTTTCCGGTGCGTCCGCCATCGCTTCTGGCGACACCACTTTGGCGCGAATGGCCGAGTGTGGGCAGGCCGCCACGCAGTGGTTGCACTGGGTGCATAGCTCTTCTTTCCAGATAGGGATCGCTTCGGCAATGTTGCGTTTTTCCCAACGGGTTGTGCCCATCGGCCAGGTGCCATCAGGCGGAAGCGCAGAGACGGGAAGAGTGTCGCCCAACCCGGCAAGCATCGCCGCCGTAACGGTTTTGACGAAATCCGGGGCAGCGTCAGACACCACTGGCGGCCGGTTCGGGCTGCTGGTATTGACCGGCTGCAACGGCACCTCGAACAGCGACTCGCGGGCCAGCGCCAGCGCCTGCCAGTTGCGCTCAACCAGCTCCTGACCTTTGCTGCTGTAGCTTTTGGCTATCGCCCCCTGGAGCTCCATCAGCGCGCTGTCGCCCGGCAGAATATTGGTCAGGTGGAAGAACGCCATCTGCATAACCGTATTGATACGCGCGGCCAGGCCGCACTCGCGGGCGATCTTCGCGGCGTTAATGACATACAGGCGCGCCTGTTTCTGGTTTAGCACCGCCTGGACTTCCTGGGGCAGCCGTGCCCAGACCTCATCGGCGCTATACGGGGTGTTGATCAGGAAAATACCGCCGGGCTTCAGGCGCTCGGCCATCTGGTATTTATCGATAAACTGGAGCTGATGACAGCCAACAAAATCCGCCTGAGAAATCAGGTATGCCGAGCGGATTGGATGTTCGCTGACGCGCAGGTGCGAGACGGTCAACCCGCCCGCTTTTTTGGAATCGTAGACGAAATACCCTTGCGCATACCACGGCGTGGAGTTACCGATAATTTTGATGTTGTTCTTGGTCGCCGAGACGCTGCCGTCGCTGCCCAGACCGTAGAACAGCGCTTCCAGTTTCGCATTCGAGGGCAGGGTGTTTTCCGGCAAAGGGAGAGAAAGGTTAGTCACGTCATCATAAATGCCGACCGTAAAGCGCGGCTTCGGTTTTGCCTCGCGCAGTTCAGCAAATACGGCCAGGACGCACTCCGGCCCGAACTCTTTGGAAGACAAACCATAACGCCCGCCAATGACGCGCGGCAGCGTTTCGCGTTCACCGTGATTAAACGCCTCAGCCAGAGCGGTCATTACATCAAGGTAAAGGGGTTCAGCCTGCGCGCCAGGCTCTTTGGTGCGGTCAAGTACCGCCACGGCACGCGCGCTTTCCGGCAGGGCTGCGAGCAGATGTTTCGCAGAGAATGGACGGTAGAGGCGAACTTTTAGTACGCCAACTTTTTCACCACGCGTAAGAAGCTCATCGACCACCTCTTCGCAGGTGCCGATGGCGGAGCCCATCAGGACGATCACGCGCTCGGCCTGCGGATGACCGTAATATTCAAATGGCTTATATGCGCGACCCGTCGCAGCGGCAAAATCGTCCATCGCCTGTTCGACGTGCTCATATACCGCGTTGTACCACGGGTTTGTCGCCTCGCGGGACTGGAAATAGGTATCCGGGTTGGCAGAGGTACCCCGGATCACCGGATGTTCCGGATTGAGGGCCCGAGCGCGATGGGCATCAATGTCAGCCTGCGGCAGCAGGTTCAGTATGGTGTCATCCGGCAGCGGAACGATTTTATTGATCTCGTGAGAGGTGCGAAAACCATCGAAGAAATGAATAAATGGCACTCGACTTTTCAGCGTGGCGATATGCGAAATCAGCGCGAAGTCCTGTGCTTCCTGCACGCTGCTGGCGCAGAGCATAGCGCAGCCGGTCTGACGCACGGCCATCACGTCTGAGTGGTCGCCAAAAATAGAGAGCGCGTGTGTGGCTACAGTACGTGCGGCGACGTGCAGGACAAACGGCGTTAATTGTCCTGCCAGCTTGTAAAGCGTGGGGATCATCAACAGCAGCCCCTGAGACGAGGTGAACGAGGTCGACAGGGCACCGGTCTGCAACGCACCATGCACGGTAGCAATGGCGCCAGCTTCGGACTGCATCTCAACAACCCGCGGGACATCGCCCCAGACGTTTTTTACCCCATTACCAGCCCAGGCGTCAGCCTGTTCAGCCATCGTGGAGCTTGGGGTGATGGGGTAGATGGCGATAACTTCGCTGGTGCGAAACGCAACAGACGCGACTGCACCATTGCCGTCAATAGTTTGCATAGGACAACACCCTTACATTGCGCAAAAATGAAGGGCCTGTAAAACGACGACAGACCCTGAATATTATCTGTGTATTTTAGCAAAGCTCAGGTTTTACGATTTTCGCTTTTGTGTCCTTGGTATGCGCTGTATCAATGACTGGATGGCTATTCGCGATAAAAAATTGCGAGAAATTGTTACCAGAGCGCATAAATACGCACATCCGCTCTCGACGATGCGGCGCGTGATGCCTATTATGCATAGGTTTCGCTTTAACTATGGGGAGGAAGGTATGCGTTCTGCATTTTGGGTCGGATGTGCCGCGTTACTGTTGTCGGCATGCAGCAATGAACCTGTACAGCAGGCGACAGCGGCACACGTTACGCCAGGTATGCGAGCGGCTATGTCCAGTTCAGGCCAGGCCAACTGCGCAATGATCGGAGGGTCACTCTCCGTTGCCCGTCAGCTCGACGGCTCCGCTATCGGCATGTGCGCGTTGCCAAACGGCAAACGCTGTAGTGAGCAGTCGCTTGCCGTAGGATCGTGCGGGAGTTACTGAGTTATTCAACTCGCTTAAACATTAAAGACTTATTGGCTGTCGCCAGCGTTAACTGGTCTTCGGTCAGGTCTACCTGAGCGCCTGTGCGTAGCATATCGGCGAGGGTCTGATCCAGTTCATTAAGCTGCGGCTCGGTGCAGAGTTTCCGCGTCATTGCCAGCGTTTTGACCGTCAACTCTCCTTCGGACAATTTTCCCTGGCCGTTGAAGCCGTTGCACATTGTGCCGGAGACGGCAATGTTGTTAATCAGGCTGATACTGGGCTGCGCGCTGAACCGAATTTCAGGCTGCGTTTTCAGGCCCTTAACCGCTTTGCCATCAACGTTTTCCAGCACGAAACGGTGATTCTCTAACTGATCGGTCTGAACGGAGGCTTTACCGGGATTAACGCATCCAGCCAGTGCGAGGCTGATTAAACTTACTGCCGCGAGCTTTTTCATTTTTCTTCTCAAACTATCAATGCTGTAAATATTTTTTCAGTGTAACCATACCCGCCAGGGTGTTAATGGGGTTTATCTGAAAGTGCGAGATAAGGACCGGACGGCAACGCACCCGGTGAGTGAATTAGTGCGATGTAAATCCGGCTGCGGCCATCAGCATTTTAAAGAGCATACTTACGCAGGCCAGTGCCAGGACGCTGCCGCCCCAGATGATGGCAAGCCACATCAAACGTTTCCATACAGGTTGTTGCATCAGTGATAACCCTCCCCATGCTGTACTTTTCCGCGAAAAACGTAATAACTCCAGAAGGTGTAGACCAGAATCACAGGAATGATCAACAGTGCGCCCACCAGCATGAAGCCCTGGCTTTGGGCTGGCGCAGCGGCCTGCCAGAGGGTAATGTCCGGCGGGATGATATGCGGCCAGATGCTGATCCCAAGCCCGGTAAAGCCAAGAAAAACCAGCCCTAACGTCATGATAAACGGCAGTGTATGGCTCGCAGGATCGTTCAGGCAGCGCCACTGGCACAGACTCAGGATCGCAACCAGCGCAGGAACGGGCAGCAGATAAAACAGATTCGGCAGCGTAAACCAGCGCGCAGCAATGGCTGGTTGGGCGAGAGGGGTCCATATACTGATTACCGCAATGAATACCAGAAGCAGGAGCAGAAGCACTTTCGATACCTGACGCATCCGCTGTTGCAGGGCATTTTCACTTTTCATTACCAGCCACGTTGATCCTAACAGCGCGTAAGCCACCACAAGACCCGCACCGCAGAAAAGATTGAACGCGGTAAACCAGTCAAACGGACCACCGCTGTAAGCGCGACCGGTGACGCTGAACCCGTGGATGACCGCGCCGACGGTGATGCCCTGGCTGAAGGCCGCCACAATTGACCCGCCAATAAAGGCCTTATCCCAGAACGGACGGTGCGCCGGAGTCGCTTTGAAGCGAAATTCGAAGGCGACGCCACGAAATATAAGCCCGATCAGCATTATTGTCAGTGGAATGGTTAGCGCGTCGATGATCACCGCATAGGCGAGAGGAAAGGCGCCAAACAGGGCCGCACCGCCAAGCACCAGCCAGGTTTCGTTGCCGTCCCAGACGGGAGCCACGCTGTTGACCATTACGTCGCGATCGTCCGCTTTCGGCGTTACCGGAAACAGTATGCCAATCCCCAGATCAAAACCGTCCATCGCGATATACATCAACGTGGCGAAAACGATAATCACGAACCAGATAATGGAAAGATCGATACCCATTACGGTTACTCCTTAAATTCAGTGGTGACGGCGGAAAGCGGACGAGCAGGGCGGCCATCGGATTCAGTCGCGAAGGATTCATAAGGCTGCGGCCCTTTTTTAATCAGACGCACCATATAGCTGTAACCCACGCCGAACACCGCGGTATAAACCACGAAGAAGGCCAGCAAGCTGATGCTCATGTGCAGATCGCCATGTGCGGAAACCGCATCCTTCGTACGCTGTAGCCCATAGACGACCCAGGGCTGGCGGCCGACCTCCGTTGTTACCCATCCGGCGAGGATCGCGATTAGCCCGGACGGCCCCATCAGCAGGGTAAACCACAGGAAGGAACGTGAGGTGTAGAGGCGCTGTTTGTAACGCAGCCAGACCGCCACCATGCCCAGGAAGAGCATCAACATCCCTAAACCGGCCATGATGCGGAAAGACCAAAAGACAATGGTGGCGTTCGGGCGATCGTCTTTTGGGAACTCCTTCAATGCCGGAACCTGTTTATCGAAACTGTGGGTCAGGATAAGGCTGCCGAGAGCGGGAATTTCAAGGCTAAAACGGGTCCGTTCCTGATCCATATCCGGCCAGCCAAACAGCAGCAGTGGAGTAGGCTCACCCGGCGAATTCTCCCAGTGGCCTTCAATGGCGGCTATTTTCGCGGGCTGGTGTTTTAAGGTATTAAGCCCGTGCATATCACCCACCAGTGCCTGAACAGGGGCTACGATCAACGTCATCCACAACGCCATGGAGAACATGGTGCGAATGGCAGGGGTGTTGTTTCCGCGCAGCAAATGCCAGGCCGCGGAGGCTCCGACAAACAGTGCACTGCTGAGAAATGCCGCTATCGACATGTGCAGCAGGCGGTAAGGGAAGGAGGGGTTAAACACCACGGCAAACCAGTCCACCGGAACGACCTGACCGTTGATGATTTCATACCCTTGCGGTGTCTGCATCCAGCTGTTTGACGAGAGGATCCAGAACGTAGACATGAGGGTCCCCAGTGCCACCATGCAGGTCGAAAAGAAGTGCAGCCCCGGCCCGACCTTATTCCAGCCAAACAACATAACCCCGAGGAACCCCGCCTCAAGGAAGAACGCGGTGAGCACTTCATAGGTCAGCAGAGGGCCGGTAATGCTGCCCGCAAACTGCGAAAACCCGCTCCAGTTGGTGCCAAACTGATAAGCCATCACCAGGCCGGAGACCACGCCCATCCCAAAGTTGACGGCGAAGATCTTCGACCAGAAATGGTACAGCGAACGCCAGACGGGGTTTTTTGTTTTCAGCCACAGCCCTTCCAGCACGGCGAGATAGCTCGCCAGGCCAATGGTTATCGCCGGAAAAATAATATGAAAGGATACGGTAAAGGCGAACTGTATTCGCGCAAGATGAAACGCATCTGGACCAAACATGCATTGCCTCAATGTTAAACGGTGTACTGTTATGTTAAAGAGGGGGGGAATGAGATATCAGAAGCAGAAATCGATAATTTATCTATAACAGTTGTGTGAAAAGGTGAACTTTTTCTGGCTGATATAGCTAACAAGTAAGAATAAAAAATTTCTTTTTATGATTATTACGCATTAAACAGCTTGCTTTGTCGCCAGCAACATGCGTTAATGGATTTCTGGTTTTGAATCCAAATAAATATCTGACGTAGTTTTATAAAGCAGTTCTCATCACGTTGTGCCTCTCCGCAGCCTCTCTTGGGTCTTTATCTACATTCCGATTAGTTTTGTATCGAACCAACTTTTGCCTGATCGGCTCATGAGTAATTTACGTTTTTACGTTTACAGGAGAATCCTATGACTTCTTATATCCATTTCCGCTGCCCATGCTGTCATGGCTCGCAGTACCGCACCTCAGCTTTTGATGTGTCTGACAAAAATCCGTTCGGCGCAAAATGCATTTTCTGCAAATCGTCGATGATCACGCTCGACCACCTGGCCGCAGCGCGTTCTGCTCAGAATCACATTACTGAGTACCGCAAGTAATCTACCGCGTTTCCTATAACAGTTAGCAAATTCTTCTCTTTTTCTCCTGCTGATATACACTGTCAGCAATAAGGAGAATCTGATGAAAAAATACCAGCGTCTGGCGCAACAAATTATCTCGCAGATTGAGCTTGGCGTATGGTTGCCGGGCGATAAGCTGCCTTCTCTGCGAGAGCAGGTGGCAAGCAGCGGCATGAGTTTCATGACCGTGGGCCACGCGTATCAGATGCTGGAAAGTCAGGGGCGCATTGTTGCCAGACCGCAGTCAGGCTATTACGTTGCCGCCCGTCCGACCACACACCAGCCAGCACCACCCGCGCAGGTGATGCGCGATGAAGTAGTTGACATCAACACCTATATCTTCGACGTGCTACAGGCCAGCCGCGACCCCTCCGTTGTCCCTTTTGCCTCGGCATTTCCCGATCCGCGCCTATTCCCGCTTCAGCAACTCAACCGCTCGCTGGCTAATGTCAGTAAAACGGCCACGGCCATGAGCGTGATTGAAAACCTGCCGCCGGGTAACGTCGACTTACGTCATGCCATTGCCCGTCGCTACGCTCAGCAGGGGATGAATATCTCCCCGGATGAAATTGTGATCACCGCGGGCGCGCTCGAAGCACTCAACCTTAGTTTGCAGGCTGTCACTGAACCAGGTGACTGGGTTATCGTTGAAAACCCCTGTTTTTATGGCGCACTCCAGGCACTTGAACGTCTGAAACTGAAAGCGCTGTCGGTTGCTACTGACGTGCGTGAGGGCATCGATCTCAGTGCCCTTGAGCAGGCGTTAAATGATTATCCGGTGAAAGCCTGCTGGCTGATGACCAACAGTCAGAACCCGCTCGGCTTCACGCTGAGTGCAGAGAAGAAAGCTCAGCTGGTGGCCTTATTAACCCGGCATAACGTCACGCTGATTGAAGACGATGTTTACAGCGAACTCTACTTTGGCCGCGAAAAGCCGCTTCCGGCAAAGGCATGGGATAAGCAGGATATGACGTTGCACTGCTCCTCATTCTCCAAGTGTCTGGTGGCCGGTTTCCGTATTGGCTGGGTGGCGGCGGGAAAACATGCGCGCCGTATTCAGCAGTTACAGCTGATGAGTACGTTATCCACCAGCTCCCCCATGCAGCTGGCGCTGGTGGATTACCTGGCGACCAAACGTTACGACGCCCACCTTCGTCGCCTGCGGCGCACGCTTGCTGAACGCAAACAGCAGGCCTGGCAATCGCTTTTGCGCCATATGCCTGCTGGCGTCAAAATCCATCATAACGACAGCGGCTACTTTTTATGGCTGGAACTGCCTGAACAGCTGGATGCGGGGCAGTTGAGTGAAAAGGCATTAACTCATCAAATCAGCATTGCGCCCGGCAAAATGTTTTCCACCTCCAATATCTGGACACCGTTTTTCCGTTTCAATACCTCATGGGGATGGGGCGAGCGGGAGGAGCAGGCGGTCGTCCAGCTGGCGGCGTTAATTCGCGAAATGATGCTGCCCCCAGTCACACCTTGATGAAAATTCCTGAAGCGACATGATGCGCGGTCTACCTTTAGTAAGGGAGTGCGGATTGGTGACGTGACGTTGTCACGTATCGACCCGCCAGAACGTGTGCTGACAGCGAAAACTATGTCGATTTCAACAGGACGATGCTATGCAAAATCAACTGCTGATTAATGGTGAACTGGTGACCGGCGAGGGTGAGAAGCAGGCGGTTTACAATCCTGCCACGGGTGAAGTATTGCTGGAGATTGCTGAAGCGTCGGCAGCACAGGTGGACGCTGCCGTCCAGGCTGCCGATCGCGCGTTCACTGAGTGGGGGCAAACGACGCCCAAAACGCGCGCCGAAAGTTTGTTGAAACTGGCTGATGTGATAGAAGCCAACGCTGACGCGTTCGCACAACTGGAGTCGCTAAATTGCGGGAAACCGCTGCACTGTGTCCAGGGAGATGAGATCCCGGCCGTGGTCGATGTGTTTCGCTTCTTTGCCGGGGCCGCCCGCTGCCTGAATGGGCTGGCTGCCGGAGAATACCTCGAAGGACATACCTCGATGATCCGCCGCGACCCGGTTGGCGTTGTCGCCTCTATCGCGCCCTGGAACTATCCTCTGATGATGGCGGCGTGGAAGCTGGCGCCCGCGCTGGCGGCGGGAAACTGCGTCGTCATCAAGCCATCTGAAATCACCCCGTTGACGGCGCTGAAGCTGGCGGAACTGGCGAAAGATATCTTCCCGCCAGGCGTGCTCAACGTGCTGTTTGGTCGCGGCAAAACCGTAGGAGATCCGCTGACCGGGCACGAAAAAGTCCGTATGGTTTCTCTCACCGGCTCTATTGCTACCGGAGAACATATTATCGGGCATACCGCATCTTCAGTTAAACGTACCCATATGGAATTGGGTGGAAAAGCCCCGGTCATTGTCTTTGACGATGCAGATTTGGATGCCGTGGTTGAAGGCGTGCGTACGTTTGGTTTCTACAATGCTGGTCAGGATTGTACCGCAGCCTGTCGTATCTATGCCCAGAAGGGGATTTACTCCGCGCTGGTCGAAAAGCTGGGCGCAGCTGTTACCAGCCTGAAAATGGGCGCGCCGGACGATACATCAACGGAGCTGGGCCCGCTCAGCTCCGCAGCGCATCTTTCCCGCGTTTGCGCTGCCGTGGACGAAGCCCAAGCCCTTGGACATATCCGCGTCGTCACCGGTGGCAGTAAAAGAGAGGGGGCAGGATATTACTTCCAGCCAACGCTACTGGCCGGGGCGAAGCAGGAAGATGCGATCGTCCAGCGCGAAGTGTTTGGCCCGGTGGTCAGCGTGACAGAATTTGAGGATGAAGCGCAGGTGCTGAACTGGGCTAACGATTCGCAATACGGCCTGGCCTCGTCCGTCTGGACAAAAGACGTCGGACGCGCCCATCGCCTCAGCGCACGGTTGCAGTATGGCTGCACCTGGGTCAATACCCATTTTATGCTGGTGAGCGAAATGCCGCACGGCGGAATGAAATTATCCGGTTACGGAAAAGATATGTCGGTCTACGGACTTGAGGATTACACGGTAGTCCGACATGTCATGTTTAAACACTAAACCCTCATGCCCGGCGCAGTGCCGGGCGATTCAGCTTACCAGCCACAGACCTCGTGTTCATTTTCCGTATCGTAGGCGCGAACGGTGTTCACCAGATCCTTCACGACATCTGCCGCGACGTCCGGGATCAACAGCTCCATTGGCGCTTCTGTTTCATAATCCACCGACACGCCGTTGCTGTTATTGGTGACGGTCACGGTATAGGTAGCCTTACCCATTATTTACTCCTTATGCGTGTTGACCACTTTACCGATGCCCGCACCGCTGAGCGTGACGGCAGGATCCGCGAAAAAGTCGATATTAAAATAGGTGTCGTCGGTCAGAAGCTCAATGCGGTGCCATTTTTGCGGTGGCGAGATGCCAAAAGAACCGGCCTCAATGACCACTTCCAGATCGGGCTCGGTGGCGTCGCCATCGGCAAAGCCAAAGTAACGCACCGCACCCTGCATGACGGACAACCGACCGTACACGCCGGCTTTGGTGTTGTGATGGGTAAAAAGCGCTTTTGGGGCGGTCTCTTTATTCCAGAACGGCGTCGAGCGGGTATGAACAAAGTTTTCAGGAATACGTAACATCATAGTTTCCTTCATGTTGGCGGGTGCTTAAAGGGACTTAAGCACCTCAGGTTCAACAAAGAATTCAATATTGAACAGGGTGTCGTCGGTCATCACCTCAATGTGGTGCCATCTCTCTGGCGGGAAAACGCCGAAACGACCCGCTTCAATGACGAGCTCGCTGTCAGGCTCAGGTGTAAATTCATCAGCATAGCCCAGATAACGCACCGCGCCGCGCATCACCGACAGGCGAGGGTAAACGCCCGGCTGCGTGCCCGTATCAAGGTGACGTTTAAAAATGCCGGCGGGGGCCGTTTCTTTGTTCCAGAAAGGCGTGGAACGGGTGTGAATGCAACTCTGCGGAATGCGTAGCATGTTTCCTCCCTTAAAAGCCTGCTTTTATTAGACTGCTTTCTGCAGGGATGGATTTACCAAAAAGTGCATTCTATATGCATCTTATCAATAATAACCGTTTTGCTTTACCCGGCGTTGTTACACAAGGTACTCAGTTGTTATTATCCATAGTATTTAAGTGGTTATGATGTAACGAAAAAACTTGATCTGTGTCAACATATGACGCATATTGCGTGCGGTTATTTTTCGGCTCAGGTAAACAGAATGACGTTGTATCAAAAGATGTTGGTGTTCTACGCAATCATGGCCTCCATCTGCGCATTAATCACCTGGTTCCTGTCTAAAGATCGTAAACGTATTCGCCTGTTGAGCGCATTCCTGGTGGGTTCCACCTGGCCGATGAGCTTTCCTGTTGCCCTGTTGATCTCTCTTTTCTGAAGCACGCTTCCAGAATCGGCATCCAGACATAGCATTCCATACATTGAGGCTGTATAAATATACAGTCCGTCATACATGGAGTGCTTATGAACAGTTTCTATTCACAGCAAGCAGGCTGCACGGTGCGCTGGCAGGATCTTCCCGGTTTCGGTGACCCGGTTGTGTTTATCCACGGGTTGGGCTGTGCATCGTCGTATGAATATCCTCGAATTGTCTGTGATACCCGTTTCGGGGGGCGCAGAGCCATTCTGATCGATCTCCCCGGTAGCGGTTACAGTGACAAACCTGACAACTACCGTTATCGCACAAGTGAACAGGCGCAGGTGGTGGTTGAACTGTTAGACCATCTCGGCCTGGATAGTCTTTGGCTCTATGGTCATAGCATGGGGGGGAGTATCGCGATCGAAACGGCAACGCTGCTAAAGTCACGCGTTAAAGGCCTGATAGTGTCTGAACCCAATTTTCATGCGGGTGGCGGGATGTTCAGCCGGGCAATTGCGGCCCAAACGGAACAACATTTTCTGGAACAGGGCTATGATGACATGCTGCGGGCGGAAACGACGGCGTGGTCTGGAAGCCTTCAAAGCAATGCCCCCTGGGCCGTCTGGCGCGGCGCAACGAGCCTGGTCAAGGGCGTTAAACCCGACTGGGAACACTTGTTTTTGTCATTGAGCTGCCCGGTCATGTTAGTTTTTGGTGAGTGGTCCCTGCCTGATGAAGATTTTAATCGCCTGCAACAAAAAGGCGTTGCTGTAAAAATTATCCCTGATGCGGGCCATTCAATGTCCTGGGAAAACCCGTCAGCGTTGGCTCAGGCTTTGTCTGGCTTCATAAACGGATCATGAAGGGGTAGCCCGCATTGCTGCGGGCTGCAATGATTAAGACAGCAAGGCAGACAAGGCTTTCCGCGCAGCAGGCTTAATGTCATACGGGCACTGATAATCCACATTCTCAATCGCGCGGGTGTAGAGCGCAACCAGCCAGTCATAAACATAGGCTGTCGCCGCGTGAACAGGCTGCTCGCCAAGTCGGGTAAGCCGGGGTGAAGCGCAGCTCACAACTGGCGTCACAAAAATTGGCTGACCTTTGCGGATCCGGCTTGCAGGCCGTTCAGAAACGGGCGTCAGTTCATAGCCAAGCCAACTAATGAAATTGCCTGTCGCGGCATGCAGCTGCGCAGCACTGCTTTTATCTGTTTCTGCAATGCGTTGCAGTTGCAGCGGCAGATCCAGCCGGTAGCTGGTAACGATTAACACATCCGCAATCTGCTGTAATACCTCTGGGTCCAGGCCCAGACGGGCGGCGGCCGCGTCGTTGCGACTCCACTGACGAAGATGGTTAACCCACACGTTATGGGCCAGTCGCGCCTTGTCTTTGGTCTGCAACGTGCCTGGATATTCCGGCGTCTCTTCCGCAAACAGATCGATAACGTCGTTAAACAGGCCGTTGACCTTTTCCTCACGGGGCTGGTGAACCGTCAGCAGCGTCTCAAACGCGTTTAACGGCGGCAGAAGCCCCTCAAGCAGTTCACCATGACGAGCGGCGCTGCCTTGCAGCGTTCGGACCATTTTTTCGGCCTCTGCCCGCCCTGCGCCTGGCTCCTGAGTGAGTGGGGCGACGTATGCGCGCATCAGCGTCGAAAGAGACTGTTGCAACAGCCTTTTCAGCGCGTGGAGACGCTTCTGGCGCTGTGCTGGAAGGGTAGCCTGCGACAGCCATTCAATTACCCGCTGCATGCTGTGGGTATCGAGCGCCTGGAGCGTACCCCAGCGCAGACCCGGCTGGCCCAGCAACTGTTGCACCGCTTCGTCCAGATTCTGCTTTGTGGTAAACCGCGCATCGTGAGGGGTAATGGCCCAGACCAGGCCCGGCAACGCGGACTCTTCCACCGGCTGCGTCTCTTTGACCCAGTTTTGCAGGAGCCTGGCCGTTTTTGCCGTCTGCTGGTGGTGGGCCGTCGCATTGCAGATAACCAGGACATCCGGCTGTATGTGCTGACGATAATGCTCCAGCAACCACAGGCATTTTGCCTGCGTCATCAGCGGCGTGTTTTCCTCAGAAATGGCCGGAATATCAATAATATCTACGTTATCCAGAACGCAGTTTTCAACGGGCAGCACCACTTCGCGGGTCAGGCAGGCCAGCACATCGACGGGCAGGCTAATGGCATTAAGCAACTCGCCGTTATTTACCGGATGAAGCAATGTTTCCTGCGCTTCCGGCACGGTAAAGGCCCCGTGAGTAAGGAAACCTTCACACGGCAGACCAAAACTGTCCACCAGCAGACTCAACGGCGCCGCAAGCGCGCTGGCATGGCTGGTTTGATGCAGCACCTGGGCGAGTTTAAGCCACTGCTGGGTTAACTCCTGCTGCTCACCCCACAGCAGAGACCAGACGCTGGCGCGGGTGCTGAGATCAAGCGAAGGAACCAGCAGGGCAAACTGGTGCCACAGGGCATCATCAATATGCTGCTTAGCGCCGGGTACTACGGTTTGCCAGAACCGGGCAACGGTCGCGACTTCCTGCGCCGTTATTCCCGGCACGCTGTGCGGCTGACGCAGCGTACGCCACTTCTCAAGCCGGGCTTCAATCACCGATTTATCCACCGCACGGATCTGCGGATCCAACGTGGTGCGGGCGATAAACAGCTGTACCAGCTCGGCCTCCGTTACCAGGCTCAGGCGCAGGGGAAACGCATCGTCTGCGACCTCGCTGGTCGCTCTGGTGAAACGCACGGCCATGTTGGTCGGCGCATGCCCGGGGTTAATATGCGAGAAGTAATCAAACGTGCGTTGACCCGGCGTAACGTTCAGCCGTTCGTCGCCGCTGCCGCACAGGGAGGCCAGCAGATGCGCTTTCGCGGCCTGCGAGTGGCCGTATAAGCCGATGCTGCCCTGGCAGACAAGGGCACGTTCGAGGGCCTCTTCACGCGCGCGAGCAGCGTTAAGGCGGGCAAGCAGGGCGTCGGCTTCGTTATCCAGCATCGGGGCGTGCTGTCGCGTCTCGTTGATCCACCCGATTAAGGCCTGAGTGGTGGCAGTCGTCGCAGTCATTTGAGGTATACGCTCCCGCTGTCGATCCAGTAGTGGCTGCCGCTGTGTCGGCGATCGGCCAGAGTATTCAGTTTAAATGTCAGGGCGTCCGGCGGCACTGGCGTGCCGTCCTGTAGCCAGGCATCACTCAGCTCGAAAGATTCCGGCCCCTCCTGCTTATTGCCGCCACGCAGCTTCAGGCGCACGTTCAGTACGCCGTCGCCCGCAATGGCTTTCGCCAGCTCGGCAGAGTTGATGCTCAGGGTATAGAGCGGCGTCGCGGGCCAGCGGGCATTGGCCAGTTGCCGGAAGCCCAGCGTAACGTTGCCGCGCAGCGGGAAGTGCAGACGGGCGTCCAGTTTCGCGCCGGGCTTATCGAGGTCAATATCGTGATACCAGACGTTCTCGTCCCGCAGGCTATTGATGGTGTTATCCAGCACGCCCAGATAGCGCACCGTAGAGTACGCGCCAATATCTGCTGCTTTAAAGTTAAAGCGCGGCAGACGAAGATCCAGCGCCAGGCTACAGAGCATCGCTCCCACCGCAGCGGTGGATTTCGGGTTGCCGATCCGTCCCTGCTGGCTGAACGGATACCATTCATGAACCTGGTATTTATCCAGCCAGACGATGCGGTTGACGGGCACCGGTTGCAGGTGGCGAATCAAGGCCTGAACGCCCGGCAGACAGCCCGGCCGTCCCGTGATAAGCAGGATATCGCAGCTGTAATGAGAGATCGCCTCACATACCGCATGCAGCGGGGCGGCAAGCGTGAACTGACCCGCCAGCATGGCGTCCCGCATCTCCCGGAAGCTGACGTGCAGCGGGACGCTGAACAGATCAAAGTGTTCTGAGCCGGCAGGCAACGCATGGTCGATCGCCTGCTGGAGATAATTCATCACGTTGCGCGTCGGTTTTTGCGCAAGCAGATCGCCAAAGGTGGCATGCAGCCCGGCCAGCGGATCGTCAACATCGCTCGATTCCCACGCCGCCAGGATCGCGTGACCGATCGGCATAAAGAGCTGAAGCGCCGTCTGCTGGCGCAGGACCGCCTGGGTATCGATCCGCCCGGAGTCGCCGAACAGGGATGCCATCAGCTGGGAGGCATCGGCAATGCCGGATTTCTGAAGCTGGGTTTGCAGGGCGGGCAGAACGTAGCGCTGGATCACGTCCAGCAGTGTGTCGTCGCCAGCGACCTTGAACCCTTCGCGGAACAGCAGTTGCGGGGTGATTTTGACGTTATTACCGGTACCATCGTCTAGCTGATAGTGCGTGATGGCCATATCCGTCGTGCCGCCGCCGATATCAATCGAGGCCACGCGCAGAGCGCGCCCCGGCTGGACGCCAGGCTCAGGCGCGCGATCCGGACGGGCAAGGGAGGCGAAAAAGGCCTCGGTCTGGCCACCGAAGTGGGAAATGGCTTCGTTATACAGCCACACCAGCTGGCCGCAGCTGGCCTCGTCCCACTCCATCTGGATCTCAGGGACCGGTACCACGCTTTTTTCCTGCTGCTTGCGGCTGGCAAAATCTTCATCCTGCGGATGCCAGCCCATCGCTTTCCAGACGATGGCGATGGCTTCGAACATGCGGCGGCGGAAAATCTCGCGCTCCTGTTTCGGCATCGCCGAAGGCAGGGTGAGGATCAGCGTTCGCAGCTGGCGGGGAGAGGCCGGGAAGCCGAGCCGCAAGCGGGTGGCTACGCTGTTAATCTGGCCAAGCGCCTGAGCCAGCAGCTCGCAGAGCATGTGCGTCATCAGGGTGCTGCGGCTGTACTGCGGAGAGAACACCGGCAGGCGCTCATCCTGCGGCAGCGTAAAGAGCGGTTCCCCGTCGTCGTTCATCAGGTTCATCAGCGGAAACGCGGTTGCCAGCGGTTCGCGCTGAGTTTTGCTGTTCATCTGGCTAAAGCGCCAGTCCTGCACCACCGGCGTCTCGTCCCACAGATAGCGACGCGGGCTGGAGATACCGCTGTTGCCTTCCGTGCCCAGACGCTGCATCGCCAGCTTACGCGCTTCATCACCCACGCGGACAATGGATGGCCAGACGAACGCATCCTCCCGGCCGCTTTCCACCGAGAAGTGCTGCTTGCCAAAACGCGCTTCGGAAAATTCAAGTCGGCTGGTAAACAGCGGCTCATTCAGGAACTGCGGCTCACTCAGAGATCGTACCTGAAGTTCAGCCGTCTGGCGCAGGCCGTCGTTGGCATCACCATGATCTTCAATAATCACGCCGCAGGTATGGGTGTTGCCTACGTCAAGGATCAGATCGACAGGAATAGCAGGGGTGCTCAGGGTATGGGTGACAAACTTCACTTCCGGCACGGTGAGTTGTTCACCGAGCATGGAGAGCAGGTTGAGCCAGTGCGCCTGATATTCAAAGCTGCGCATGGCCTGATGCAGCTCGCGCTCGGCGCGTTTTTCAACCCCGTCAGCATATTGTGTGAAGGCTTCACGCAGCCAGCCGTCAATCCAGGTCTGGTCGAGGAAACTCTCAACCTCACTGTCGCGCCAGGCGAGGGCGAAACGCGTGCCGTTAAGAATGTCGTTTTCAACCGGCGACAGGGCAGACGTCGCATGCTCCGCAATCTGGCTGTCGAGCGCGACGGTGACCCGGTGCGTATTTCCAGCCGCGTCGGGCGTGGACAGCTTCCGTACCTGGACGCGCGCCCAGTTATCCGGGCCATCAACAAACGTCCGCGGCGGGTTAAAGCGCAGGAAAGGAAGCGGCAGCCAGACACCGTCCAGCACGGTCAGGGAGTCATGCAGTGGAATGGTGCTTTCAGGCTTGACCACTTCCGGCTTCCCGCCATCGGTGGCAGGCAGCGTGTACCGGCCGTTGACCAGGTCAAAATCCAGGCGCAGCAGCGGGCCATTTGCCGTTTTACGCACGAAACGCCCGTTGCTGGCGGTGTCCTGCGGAGTCAGGCCAAAATCGAGAAACTGTACGCCGCTGTTAGCAATCAGCGTCACGCTCTGTTTATAGTCGCAAAGATTAACCAGCATAGGATCAGACACCTGCTTTCTTGAACGTCAGAGGAACGACGGTGTTGGCATCGTAACGTGCGGTGCATTCCGCCACGTCGCTGGCACCTGCCTTACAGGTCACTTCCGGCATCGGATAGCCTGAACCGTCGGTGCAACGAGCGTTTCCGCGCGTTTTGATCAACAGCTCGCCGTTGCTGTGTAATCCGGAAAAGACGTCTACCCGGCAGACAATGTTGTCGCCATGCACTACCCGGGCGAAACCTTTATTGTTCTGGATCTGGTAGCGCAGAGACGGCGGTTTGCCGGTGAGCGGATCCTGCACATCGAGAAACGCGCGCCAGGTGCCGTTCAGGAAGCGCGTTAACCCCGCTTTGACCTGGTTTGCCTCCATCACCATCGCATCTTTCGGTATCGCGGTAATGACCACCGGTTCGGCTGCCGGGGCAGGCGTCTTCACCTTGGGCTCTACCACTTCTGCCTGGTGCAGCGGGAGTTTCAGCTCAAGCGGCTCAACCGTCTTCACGGGGGCCGGAGCAATGGCGACAGGTGCTGGCGCTGCGGTCGGAGCCTGTTTTGGCCAGAGCAGCGGCGTGGCAATGGCTGCAATAATGACGGCGGCAACCGGCAGCAACCACAGGGGGGAGCGACGTTTTTTCTGCACCACCGCTGGTGCGGGCTCTGACGGCACGGTGTTCATGCGCACCGGCTCTGGCGTATACAGCTCATTTTCGGTGATACGCACGGTAGCCACAGGCGTGATAAGCGGCGCGTCGGCCTGCTCGAAGGTCACCACCGGGGCCGGTTCTGGCTCAGGTTCAGGTTCAGGTTCGTTAATCATCACGGGTTCAGGTTCAGGGACCAACGATTCGCGCAGGCAGTCCAGCACGTCGTCGCGCGCGTTTTCGTTAAGACTGACGAAACCCCAGAAGCAGATCACCGGTTTGCCATCCACCAGGAAAACAAAGTTTTCACCGGGAAACTGGAACGCTTTAGAGAGCAGAGATCCAAACAGTTGCTGCGCCATTTTCGGTGACTGAAGGCATTTTTTACTCAGCGACTCCATGCTGGCGAGCGTGTTTTCCAGATAGAGCAGGGCGCGAAAACGATCGTCTTCATCCGCCGCCTTCCAGCTGGAGACGGTTCCCTCAACCGGGGAGTACCAGTCAACGCGATCGCCGCCGTCATTGACCTGAGGAATGGCCAGGCAATCGACGATAGCCTGCTGTTTGCGCAACCGAAGCGCTTCGCGGATTTGCAGCGCTGATTCAAAAACGGCCTGTCCGCCGCCGCCAACGGCCTGAAAATCATCCAGATTACCGCTGCGTAAAAGTGTTTTTGCCACGATTTGGTCCTGTAGACTTCTTCACGCCATTACTTTAGCGAATCAGGTAAGCAAGCAAACGGCGGAGGAGACGACAAAAGGGACGATTTCTTGCGGCATTGATCGTAACGGTTGTGCTTGACGAATAATGGACCTTAAGGCAAATCGGTTTCTGCGGGCTGATGTTAAAACCAGCGAAATGTACGGCTTTAGAATAACCTGATAGTGATTCGTTATTTGTCAGGCCAAAACGTCTGTGCTGTTATTACTGTTCACTATAATAAAACCGAAAGGGTAATAATTATGTTTACAGGGAAAACCGTGCTCGCCCTCGCGCTGAGCGCGCTGCTACCGGCAAGCGCCGCATGGGCGGCAAACAAAGACACCATTATCTACTGCTCCGAGGCGTCGCCGGAGTCGTTTAACCCGCAGATCGCCAGCTCTGGCCCCTCGTTTGTCGCCAGCTCGCAAACGCTGTATAACCGTCTGATTAACTTCGACCCGGTAAAAAACACGCCGGTGCCTTCTCTTGCGGAGTCGTGGACCATTTCGCCAGACGGCAAAACATACACGTTTACCCTGCGTAAAGGGGTGAAATTCAACAGCAATAAATACTTCAAACCGGCCCGTGATTTTAACGCTGATGACGTTATTTTCTCCGTTATGCGTCAGAAAGACCCTAAGCATCCCTATCACAATGTTTCCCAGGGTAATTACGAATACTTTAATGACGTGGGTCTCGACAAGCTCATTCAGGATGTGAAAAAGATCGACGATTATCACGTTCAGTTCACGCTGAGCGAACCCAACGCGGCTTTCCTGGCCGACTGGGGAATGGACTTCGCCTCGATCCTCTCTGCCGAGTACGCGGACGCGATGCTGAAAAAGGGCACGCCTGAAAATGTGGACACCTGGCCAATCGGCACCGGGCCGTATGTGCTTCAGCAGTACAAGGTGGATTCGCTGATCCGCTACGTCGCCAATCCGAACTACTGGGACGGTGAGGTGCCGACCAAACACCTGATCTTCTCCATCACGCCAAACGTTGAGACGCGTCTGGCGAAGCTGCAAACGAACGAGTGTCAGATCATTCCTGCGCCGTCGCCGGTGCAGTTTGAAGCGATCAAGAAAAACAAAGACCTGACGCTGCACTCGGTGGATGCACTGAACGTGGGGTACCTGGCGTTCAACACGGAGAAAAAACCGTTTGATAACGTGCTGGTGCGCCAGGCTCTGAATTACGCGACGGACAAAAAGGCCATTGTGAACGCGGTCTTTATGGGGTCTGGTACGGTCGCTAAATCGCCGATCCCGCCGAACATGCTCGGCTTTAATAAAGACCTGAAGGATTACGGCTACGATCCGCAAAAAGCGAAAGCGCTGCTGAAGCAGGCGGGTCTGGAGAAAGGCGCGGAAGTGACCCTCTGGTCCATGCCGGTTCAGCGTCCGTACAACCCGAACTCCCGACGGATTGCAGAGATGATCCAGGCTGACTGGGCGAAGGTGGGCGTGAAGGCGAAAATCGTCTCTTACGAGTGGGGGGAATATCTCTCCGGCATGCGCAAAGGCGAGCATGATTCCGCGCTGTTCGGCTGGATGTCTGATAACGGCGATCCGGACAACTTCGCCGATGTGCTGCTGGGTTGTAACAGCATCAAAACCGGATCTAACGCCGCGCGCTGGTGTGATAAGGGGTATGATGAGCTGGTGCAAAAGGCCAAACTGACCAGCAACCCGGACGAACGTGCGAAGCTGTATGGCCAGGCACAGGAGATTTTCTACCAGCAGGCACCGTGGATTGCGTTAGCTAACGGCAAAACGTTCTACGCGACCCGCAGCAATGTGACCGGGTACAGCGTAAGCCTGATGGGCAGCGATTTCTCGAAAGCGAAGCTGAACTGATCGTATTTTGCCGGGTGGCGGCTATGCCTTACCCGACCTACGGGTGTCAAATGTAGGCCCGGTAAGCGTAGCGCCACCGGGCACGTGAAAAGGAGTGACAATGTCACATTTAAATGATGTTATCGCCCGCGTCGATGCCACCATCGAAGAGAGCGTAATTACTCACATGAACGAACTGCTGATCGAATTAAGCGATGATGCAGAGCTCAGCCGTGAAGATCGCTATACCCAGCAGCAGCGCCTGCGTACCGCGATTGCGCATCATGGTAAGCAGCATAAAGAAGAGGCGGAGGCACGCCATGCCCACCTTACGCAGGGTGGGACTATTCTGTAAGGGTTAAAACTGGCGCCGTGCCACCAGCCAGGCGCCGACCACCAGCATCACTGCGCCGCAGACCGGGCCAACCAGCGCGCGCAGGGGAACGCCGTTGCTCTTGAGGATGTCCATCACCAGACCGCCAATCAGCTGGCTTGCCACCAGGACGGCAATGGTCGTTGCCGCGCCCACATTCTGATAGCCGCTAATACTGGCAAAGACAAAAAAAGACCCCAGCAGGCCGGGGATCAACGTCCACCAGCGCACCGTTGACGCCAGTTCGTTAAACCCCGCCAGGCCATTTTTCACCAGCAAAATGCTGACAAACAGCACAATCCCCACCAGCGAGTTCAGCAGCATGGCGATAAGAATGGTGGAGGTAGATTGCGTAATGCGCACCATCAGGGTGTTTTGCACCACCAGCCCAATCCCGGCGGCTACCAGAAACGCTAACGTCAACGATTGATTCATGGCAGAGCATCCGGATCGCTGCGCTCATCAAGCTGGAGCTGCATAAAGGTTAAGTCCAGCCAGCGACCGAATTTGGTTCCCACCTGCGGCATATTGCCGGTGGTAATAAAGCCAAGGGTTTCGTGCAGATGAATTGACGCCTGGTTCTGCGCCTCAATACCGGCAACCATCACGTGTTTACCGATCTGGCGGGCTTCCTTGATTAACTCCGTCATCAGCAGCCGGCCAATGCCTTTGCCCTGATGTTCGGGATGAACGTACACCGAGTGCTCCACCGTGTGGCGAAATCCGTCGAACGCTCTCCAGTCGCCAAATGAGGCGTATCCCGTCACCACTCCGTCTTCTTCACTGACCAGCACTGGATAACCCGACAGAGTACGCGCCTCAAACCATGCGATACGGTTATCGGTGTCGACAGTTTTATCATTCCAGATGGCGGCGGTGTGCAGCACCGCATGGTTATAAATTTCACCGATAGCGGCACAATCTTCTTTGCAGGCATGACGAACAATCATGGGTAACCTCTGGCTGTGGTGTTCACTATAGTAGTACGATTTACTCACAATATTACACAGTTCTTGTATTGCATCGCTACGACAAAATCCCTATTTTTTTGTCACAAAACTGCCCCGAAAAACCATCCGTACACTATAGTATGACGTCATGAATACAATGACAGACAATATGAATCAACGCATTAGCGCCCGCATACGCCTTGAACGCGAGTCGCGGGGCTGGTCATTAAGCGAACTGGCCGAACGGGCAGGTATCTCACGCGCCATGATCCACAAGATTGAACGGGGAGACAGTAGCCCAACGGCGACGCTGCTTGCGCGGTTATCCGGTGCCTTCGGTATTAGCATGTCTACGCTTATTGCGCGCGCGGAAATGCAGGAGGGCAAACTGTTACGTCTGGCGAATCAGCCCGTCTGGCGCGATCCGCAAACCCACTATTTGCGTCGCCATGTGTCGCCGCGCAGCGATATGCCTATCGACCTCGTCCAGGTGGAGCTACCCGCAGGTAGCGATGTGCCAATGCCCGCCTCCTCTTATGCGCTGGCACGACAGCTGATTTGGTTGCAGGCAGGTGAACTGGTCTTTCTGGAGGGGGATACTCGCCATGAAATGAAGGCCGGAGATTGTCTGGAACTCGGGCCGCCGAACGACTGCCGGTTTATCAACGAAACGGATGAATCGTGCCTTTATCTGGTCGTGCGGCTTAATCAGTCCGGCTCATAATGCACAGGCGATCCGCAGGATAACGTGCCAGACTTGAATGACATTTTCAGCAGTAAGGAGCGATGAATGAGTCAATCTACTACGCAAAACCGACGCTGGGTACTGGCTTCCCGTCCACACGGCGCGCCGGTTGCCGATAATTTCCGCCTGGAAGAGCAGCCGATCCCCGCGCCCGCAGAGGGGCAGGTGTTATTACGCACCGTATGGCTCTCGCTTGATCCGTACATGCGAGGCCGTATGAGCGATGCGCCATCCTATTCACCTCCGGTCGAGATTGGCGCGGTGATGGTGGGCGGCACGGTAAGCCGCGTCGAGACCTCCCGTCATCCGGATTATAAAGAGGGTGAATGGGTTCTGGGTTACAGCGGCTGGCAGGAGTATGAACTATCCGACGGGCAGGGGCTGTTGAAGTTGGGTGAAAACCCGTCGCATCCTTCATGGGCACTCGGCGTGCTGGGAATGCCGGGCTTCACCGCGTATATGGGGCTGCTCGATATCGGCCAGCCTCAGGCAGGGGAAACCCTTGTCGTGGCGGCGGCCACGGGGCCGGTCGGCGCAACGGTGGGGCAGATCGGTAAAATCAAAGGATGCCGGGTCATCGGCGTGGCTGGCGGGGAGGAGAAATGCCGTCATGCGGTCGACGTGCTCGGTTTCGATACCTGTCTGGATCACCATGCGGATGATTTTGACGAACAACTGGCTAAAGCCTGCCCGCAGGGCATTGATGTGTATTACGAAAACGTCGGCGGTAAAGTCTTTGACGCCGTGCTGCCGCTCTTGAATACCTCCGCGCGCGTGCCGGTTTGCGGACTGGTCAGCGGCTACAATGCGACCAACCTGCCGGAGGGTCCGGACCGCTTACCGCTACTGATGGGGACCATCCTGAAAAAACGCATCTGTATGCAGGGTTTTATTATCGCGCAGGACTATGGTCATCGTATTGACGAGTTCCAGCAGGAAATGGGCCGCTGGGTGCAGGAAGGCAAAATTCACTATCGCGAGCAGGTTACGGAAGGGCTGGATGCGGCGCCGGACGCCCTGATTGGCCTGCTTGAGGGGAAAAACTTCGGCAAGGTTGTGATCCGCGTGGCGGCCGACTAAACAGAGCATCGGTTATGGCGGGCAGTGTCCGCCATAATTATTTGTGAAGATACGATATATTGTCTTTAATTAATCCATAAGCTTTGCGCGCCTCGGCCCAGCTGAGCCAGAAGTGAAAAATGCAATATTATTTGAGCGATTTTAATATTACGCGCGCCCCTCATACCAGGCATGACGATACAGGATATATCTAACCGGCGATGTTTTTTTAAACAGACGCTGAAAATGGCATTTCGTTTGGCTACGGGAATTAAACATGCTTGATTTGGAACATATGGAAAAAGCACAAAGAATCAGTCTGACTTTGCAAGTAGAGAACAGTTTAAAGGGAGCATTAATTACGGGCTCATTAAAACCTGGGGCTCGACTCGTTACAAAAGAGATTGCGGATAAATTGGGCACCAGTATCACACCGGTGCGCGAAGCCCTGCTGCGCCTGGTGTCGGCGGGGGCATTACAGGCCACGCCAGCGCAGGCGTTTTTGGTGCCAGAAGTGACGCTGGAACGCTATAACGAAATTAACGCCATCAGAAAGCAGCTTGAACCGATGGCCGTTGCGGCGGCGTGCCAGAATATGACCGAGACCAAACTGGATGCGTTACGCGCGCTGTCAGATAACTTCAGTGCCGCCATGCATCAGGGCGATATACAGAAAGCGATCCATGCCAACCGCGTGTTCCGGTTCACGCTCTATCAGTATGCCGAGATGCCGACCCTTCACTCGCTGATTGAGCAGCTCTGGGTACGGATTGGTCCGTGCATTCACTATCTGCATGAAGAGTTAAGCGAGGTTCCCGCAGCGACCTATCATTATGACGATCTGCTTTCTGCGCTTGAGCAAAGGGATGTGACGGCCAGCCGGGAAGCGATCGACAAAGCCATTGATGAAGCCAATATTCTTCTGCAACGGCAATACTACAGTTAAGGATCCCTCTGGCGCACTTATTTGTTTATTTGTATCAAACGTCCTTGATAATATTCCCGGCGCATCAGGCAACCGGGAATGATGTTATTTTGCTTATTTTTTACCGGCAACGTGCGCTGCCGGAGAATGGTTTACTCAAAACGATAAGAGACCGACAGGCCCACGCCATAGTTACGACCAGGGGCAGGTTCGTAAAAGCGGTTGTAGCCAGCGTTAACAATCTCTGAACCGGCGTACTCTTTATCGAACAGGTTATCGACGCGACCAAAGACGTCCATTCCCCATTTGCCGTAGTTGAGTTTATACCCTGTATTCAGGCCCACTACGGTATAAGAGGGCGCTTTAGCGGTGTTGGTATCGTTGGCCATGACATCACTCATGTAGCGGGCATCTGCCCCTGCGTACCAGCCTTCCTCAGGCTCCCAGCCAAACGACGCATATCCCATGTTACGGGCGATCCCCGGCATCCGGTTGCCGCTACAGTCTGCATTGCTACAGACGTTGGTGCGGTAGGTGGCATCAAGATAGGTCCACGCCATCTTCAGCTTCCAGTTCTCGGCAAACTGCTGGTCGAGCGCAATTTCCACACCCTGACGGCGCGTTTTTCCCGCGTTTTTATAAGTCGTGCGACCATCCTTGCTTTCGTCCACCACGATCTCATTGTCGGTATCCGTGCGGAACAGCGCCGCCGTCAGGATGCCATTGCCGATGCGGGTTTTGCTGCCAATCTCATAGGTGTTGTTGGTGGACGGTTGCAGGTTCATATTGAGGCCACCTTTGCCATCAGAACGGTAGGAAAGTTCGTTGATGGTCGGCGTCTCAAATCCCCGTCCTGCCGCGGCATAAAGGTTCCATGCGTCGGTCACGGCGTATTTCACCGCACCTGCCGGGAGCCATTTGTGGTAGCTGGCGTCGCCGCTGTCATCACCGTTTTGCGGGGTAATGTAACGATCGTTGGAGTCAAACCAGACGGAGCTATAACGTACACCCGCCTCTAAGGACAGTTTTTGCGTTAGCTGCCACTGGGTTTGCAGGTAGGGATCCAGGTTCCACATCAGATTGCGTTCGTCACGACGTTTATTACCCTTCACGCCATAATCTGGCACGCCGTTGTCCATCACGAAGTTCTCATACCCGCGACGATTCTCGCTCATGTTTTCGTAGTTCAGCCCGGTGGTGAATGTCACCGGAACCAGCAGCTCACCGCGGTGGGTCCAGCGCGTATCAATACCCTGATAGTGACGCTGCATATCAATCACACCGCCCGAATGCGCAGGATTCTCGCGCTGAGTGGACGCCGGAATGGACTGGTACTGAGTCATTTCACGCTCCCCGGCATACATCATCACGCTGAGGTCGTCCTGTTCGCTCATCTGACGGTCGTAGCGGATCCCGGCCTGGGTCTGCTTAATGGTCTTACGCGTGTTGTACTGATCGCCACGTGGTGACTGGCGCGGGTTGTTCTGCCACTCCTGATAGCTCAGTCCGCCCGGATCGTTGGCTTTCATGTGCACGCTGTTAAAAATCAGCGTCAGCTTGCTGACATCATTAATGCGCACGCCCAGTTTCGCGTTGGCGAGGTTTTTGCGCGCGCCGCTGTGGTCGCGATAGCCATGGGTGGTGAAACGGGTAGTGGATACGGCGTAATCCACCTCGCCCGCCTGAGTACCATCACCCACCGCCCCGGTGGCCTTCATACCGTAACGCCAGGTGCCGTAGCTGCCGTAATAGCTGCTGGCTTCAATGGTGGCTGGCTGTTGTCCGGTCTGGGTGTTGATGTTGATCACGCCGCCGGAGGCATTACCGTACAGGGCCGAGAAGGGGCCGCGCAGCACGTCGACGCTCTCTATGCTGTTGAGGTCAATGTTTGATGTCTGCCCCTGGCCATCGGGCATGGTTGCCGGAATGCCGTCCACGTACATGCGGATCCCGCGTACGCCGAAGGTTGAGCGCGCGCCGAATCCGCGAACGGAAAGTTGCAGATCCTGAGCATAGTTCTGGCGGTTCTGGATTTGCAGGCCAGGTACGCTCCCAAGGGATTCAGAAAGGTTGATGCGCGGTGTGGCATGTCGCATATCCTCGCCGCTCACCACGCTGACGGCGGCCGGGGTGTCCAGTTCTGAGACGGTTTGCGGCGTGGCGCTGACGATCATGGTCTGTTCATCCGCGGCCATCGCACTCAGCGGGCCAAAAATGACGGGAACGAACAACAGGGGTAGTGATGCCTTATGGGCAGTAATAATTTTCATGGAGTAAGCCGGTTAAGAAAAATTTCGAACCAAATCAACTGGAACCTGTGTATATATGTTAAATCCTTTGTAAATGTTATGAAAACTATAACCGCACATTTCGTGAATGTAAGGTTTTGCAGGAAAGAAATACTCCACATTCAACTCATTAATGATTACTATTCTCATTAAAATAACGGCAAAGCGATGACTTTGCCCGCCGGAAGCGATGTCAGCGGTAAATATCCTCATTTAAAAAGGAATTGTTATGTCTTTACGTCATCTGTGCTCGCCGCGCCTGCGTGGGTCTCTGCTGTTGGGCTCTTTACTGTTTGCCGGTACGTTCCAGGTTCATGCCGCTGAAGAGATGCTGCGCAAAGCGGTCGGCAAGGGCGCGTATGAAATGGCCGTCAGCCAGCAGGAAAACGCGCTGTGGGTTGCGACGTCACAAAGCCGCAAAACCGATAAGGGCGGCGTGGTCTATCGTCTGGATCCGGTCACGCTGGAAGTGACGCAGGCGATTCATAACGATCTCAAGCCGTTTGGCGCCACGATCGATAACGCCACCCAGACGCTGTGGTTCGGTAACACCGTCAACAGCGCCGTGACGGCGATTGACGCCAAAACGAGCGAGGTGAAAGGGCGCCTGGTGCTGGACGATCGCAAACGTAGCGACACGGTGAAGCCGCTTCAGCCGCGCCAGCTGGTGGCCGATGACACGACCAATACGGTATACATTACCGGCATCGGCAAGGAGAGCGTGATCTGGGTTGTTGATGGCGCAACGCTGAAGCTGAAGGACACCATCACGAACACCGGCACGTTCAGCACCGGACTGGCGCTGGATGCGAAGGCAAAACGCCTGTATACCACCAATGCGGACGGTGAGCTGGTGACCATTGATACCGCGACCAACAAAATCCTCAGCCGTAAGAAAGTACAGGAAGACGGAAAAGAGCACTTCTACCTGAACCTGAGCCTGGACACTGCCGGCCAGCGTGCGTTTGTGACGGATTCAAAACAGCCTGAAGTGCTGGTGGTGAATTTGAAAGATGGCAGCGTAATGCAGAAAATCGCCGCGCCAGAATCGCTGGCCGTACTGTTTAACCCGGCGCGTAACGAAGCCTATGTGACGCACCGCGAGGCGGGCAAGGTGAGCGTGATTGACGCCAAAACTTACAAAATGACCAAAACCTTCGATACGCCGGTTTACCCGAACAGCCTGGCGCTGTCTGCGGACGGTAAAACGCTGTACGTGACGGTGAAACAGAAGTCTACCCGTCAGCAGGAAGCCACTCAGCCTGACGATGTGATTCGTATCGCGCTTTAAGGTAGGAATTACCCGGTGGCGCTGCGCTTACCGGGACTGGAAAACCATGAAATGCAGGCCGGGTAAGGCGTAGCCGCCACCCGGCTTTTTTATTAACGCGACGTCTCTTCCACCAGCGGACCATCCTGATTGTCATCTCCAGGATGAACCGGGGCGGTACTGTGGATTTCATTCACGCGTTTACGCACGCCAAACCAGCCAGCAATCAACAGCACCGCCAGCAGCGGGATTGTGGCGATGGTGTAAGTACCGTTCGGGTAGTCGAAGGCCATCAGCACCAGCACGCTCAACAGGAATAGCAGGGTAAGCCAGGAGGTTACCGGCGCGCCCGGCAGCTTGAAGCTGACGTCAGCCGCTTTCCCTTCTTTAATTGCTTTGCGCAGACGCATCTGACACACCACGATAAAGGCCCAGGAGGCGATGATGCCCAGCGCAGCGACGTTCAGCACGATCTCAAACACCTGAGACGGCACGAGATAGTTCAGGAACACGCCAAAGATATACACCACCAGCGTAGCCAGAATACCCGCGTAAGGCACCTGCTGCTTGCTCATCTTCGACATAAACTTCGGCGCAGAGCCCCCCATCGACATGGAGCGCAGGATACGGCCCGTCGAATAGAGCCCGGAGTTCAGGCTGGAGAGCGCGGCAGTCAGTACCACGATGTTCATGATGCTGCCCACGTACGGCACGCCCAGCTTAGAGAAGAAGGTCACAAACGGACTTTGCCCCGCCTGGTATGCATTCCACGGCAGCAGCAGTACCAGCAATACCACGGAGCCCACATAGAACAGACCGATACGCCAGATCACGCTGTTGATGGCTTTAGGCACCATCGTCTGCGGATCTTTACATTCACCTGCCGCCGTACCGACCAGTTCGATGGAGGCAAAGGCGAATACCACGCCCTGGACCAGAACCAGCGCTGGCAGCAGGCCGTGCGGGAAGAAACCACCGTTATCGGTAATCAGATGGAAGCCGGTGGCGTTGCCGTCCAGCGGTTTACCGGTGCCGAGGAATACGGTCCCGACCACCAGGAAGATCACAATGGCCAGCACCTTCACCAGCGCGAACCAGAACTCCATCTCGGCGAACCATTTCACGCCAATCATGTTCATGGTCCCGACGATTGCCAGCGCCCCGAGGGCGAACACCCACTGCGGCACATCGCCAAACGCGCCCCAGTAGTGCATGTACAGCGCAACGGCGGTGATATCGACGATACCGGTCATTGCCCAGTTAACGAAGTACATCCAGCCCGCGACATACGCGGCCTTTTCACCGAGAAATTCACGGGCGTAAGAGACAAAGCTACCGCTGGAAGGGCGGTGGAGCACCAGCTCGCCGAGGGCGCGAAGAATGAAGAAAGAGAAGATACCGCACACCAGATAGACCAGGGCGAGAGCGGGGCCAGCCATTTGCAGACGTGCGCCTGCACCTAAAAAAAGACCTGTACCGATAGCGCCGCCGATGGCGATCATCTGAACCTGACGGTTGCCCATCGCCTTGTGATAGCCCTCTTCATGAGAGTTCAACCAGCGACGTTTAGCAGCATGATGATCGGCTGCGCTTTTATTGCTTGTTTTCATTGAGTTACCTGTTTGCCTGTCTGAACCATTAACGTGATAGTCCTGCCTGGCAGAAGCCGAAACAAACGATTGCTTCTGCGCAGACACATGCTGCCTTTCCAGTCATTCTGTGTATGGATAAGGCAAAACATGGCGAGGCATCCTACCCGCAATTGATAAGCGACGCAAAATATAACCGTGCCGAAAGTGATGCTCGTCGAAGGAAATCGTGTGGTCAGAGCAGACTGCGATCACAACGCGCTGAATCGTGACGTTTTTTTAGGCAAAAAGGTCGGCGAATGCTGATTTAATCATCAGGTTTACTTAATAGTTACCTATAGGTAGAACTTATGGATGCCGCAGAGCTGCGATAAGTAATGAAAACGCGGAAGTGTGCTGGCGGCGGCTCGGATAATAGAGATGATAACCGGCAAAAGCCGGACACCAGGCTTCAAGCACACGCACTAACCGGCCCTCAGCAAGGGCGTCCTGAACCGCATCTTCCGGGACGTACGCCAGCCCCAGACCGTTTTCGGCGGCATCAATGCGTTGCGGCAGGCTGTTGAGGATCAATTGGCCGTCAACCCGCACGCGCAGCTCACGTCCGTCCCGTTCAAATTCCCAGGCATATAATCCGCCGCGTGTGGGCAGGCGCATATTAATGCAGCGGTGCTGATCAAGCTGCTCCGGCGTTTCCGGTACCCCGAAACGATGCAAATAGACTGCCGACCCGACGACCGCCATGCGCATGTCCGGGGCAATACGTATCGCAATCATATCTTTCGCCACCTGCTCACCCAGACGCACCCCCGCGTCAAAGCGGCCATCGACAATATCTGTCAGCCCATCGTCCACCGTGACTTCAACGTTGATGTCAGGATACTGCGCCATAAAGGGTTTAAGCACAGGCCACAGCACGGCAGACATGGCGTGCTCCCCGGCGGTTAGGCGAATATTCCCGGCAGGTCTGTCGCGGGTATCACGCAGCGCGGTAAGTTCCTGCTCGATCTCCAGCAGATGGGGGCTTAAGCGCATGAAGAGTTGCTCGCCGGCCTCGGTAGGGGCCACGCTGCGGGTGGTGCGGGTTAACAGACGGACTTCCAGCCTCGCTTCCAGATTGCGCATCGCGTGACTGAGCGCCGACTGAGATACCCCAAGCTGCGCCGCGGCGCGGGTAAAGCTGCGCTCCCGGGCGACAACCATAAAGGAGAGCAGATCGTTGAAGTTGTCTTTTAACATGGCGGCTTATCCTATTTATGAATTGAACTCATAGTTCCTTTCTGATTATGCACTCTAATGCTCCCCATGGCTTTACGCTACTGTTAACGCAATAGCAAACGAGGAGTAGATCATGAAAATTATCCGTAGCGGTTCGCTACCTTCCGTTCATGGGCCAGAGGCCTGGTTTACCGGCAGCGTGCGCATTGACGCACCTTTCCAGGCGACTGAACCGGCAAAAGTCGGCGGCGCGACCGTCACCTTTGAACCCGGCGCACGTACCGCCTGGCATACGCATCCTCTTGGACAAACGCTGATCGTGACGCAAGGGCGCGGCTGGTTACAGGAGTGGGGGAAAGAGGCGGAACCGCTGAATCAGGGTGATATCGCCTGGATCCCACCCGGCGTGAAGCACTGGCACGGCGCAAGCGCGCAGACGGCCATGACCCATATCGCCATCGCAGAAGCTGTCGACGGGAGCCCGGTGGCATGGCTGGAGAAGGTCACCGACGAGCAGTATCCGAACGAGTAGCGGTAAGCTATAGCTGATTTCCGGCAATCCAAATGTAAATTAATTGTTTCTCAGAGGTGAAATCCGCCTTTAATAATGACGACATGTTAAGTCAAACGAGAACGCAACATGTCATGGCGAATCAGCATTCTGGATAAAAGCCCCGTCGCAGAACACGAAACAGCCGCCGATGCGCTGGCGCGAACCTTAGCACTGGCGCAACAGGCAGAAACGCTGGGTTATCACCGCTTCTGGATTGCCGAACACCACAATACCCCGCAGCTTGCCAGCCCCTCGCCGGAGCTGCTGATTGCCTGGATCCTCGGGCAAACAAAACGTATTCGCGTGGGCTCAGGCGGCGTCATGCTGCAACATTACAGCCCCTATAAAGTCGCCGAAAATTTTAACGTACTGGCCGCCATTGCGCCGGGCCGGGTTGATCTGGGCGTTGGCAAAGCGCCCGGCGGTCTGCCGCTTTCTACCCGCGCCTTGCAGTACGGCCTAAATCCGCAGGAAAAAGGCAGCTTTACTGAACAACTGACGCAGCTTGATCGCTGGATCCGCCCTGAAAATCAGTCAGCGGAGGAGGACGTTCGCGCCACGCCGCTGCCGCCGGTGCCTGCCCGAGGATTTCTGCTGGGCGCCAGTACCGAAAGCGCGCTACTGGCGGCCTCCCTCGACTGGCATTTTGTCTTTGCCGCCCATCTGAACGGTGATCCTGAGCTGCTGCGCGAGGTCGTCACAGCGTGGCGTCAACACAGCGTCCGGGAGGTGATTGTGGCCGTGCAGGTCATTGTTGCCCCAACCCAGGCTGAGGCCGATGCGCTGGCGCAGAAGGTTGAAGTGTGGGGCGTGGAGCTGGTAAACGGACAGCGCGTCACCGTGGCCAGCGAAGAACAGGCCTACGCCTTTGCGCGGCAGGCGGGGAGTGACCCGGTGCGCATCGCGCGTCGGGCGCAGTCTCTGCTGGCCGGAACGGCGGATTCGGTGCTTGAACAGCTCAACGCGCTGCATCAGCAGTGGGGAATTGACGAATTTATCATCGACACGCCGGTCGCTGATGGCGCAACGCGCGTGCAGTCACTGCGACTGCTGGCCGAGGCGCGATTTAACAGGGAGGTGACCGTATGAGCTTTAGCGAACAACTGATTGCCTGGCGCCGTGAGCTGCACCAGAACCCTGAACTCTCCGGTCAGGAGGTCGAAACAACGGCCCGCCTGTGCGAGTGGCTGACGGCAGCCGGGATTGCACCGCTGCCTTACGATCTCCAGACCGGGCTGGTTGCGGAGATCGGCATGGGCAACGCACTGATTGCGCTGCGCGCCGATATCGACGCGTTACCCATTGACGAGCGCAGCGGGGTGCCGTTTAGCTCCCGGCGCGCCGGGGTGATGCATGCCTGCGGACACGACATTCACACCAGCGTGATCCTCGGCGCCGCGCTAAAGCTGAAAGAGCGGGAAGCCTCGCTTAACGGTCGCGTGCGGATCCTGTTCCAGCCTGCGGAAGAAAATTTCGGCGGAGCGAAAAGCATGGTGCGGGCCGGGGCGTTACGCGACGTACGCGCGATTTTCGGAATGCATAACGAGCCTTCACTGCCGGTCGGCGAATTTGCCACGCGCGGCGGCCCGTTCTATGCCAACGTCGATCGCTTCGTTATTCACGTTACCGGCAAAGGCGCGCATGCCGCACGTCCCCATGAAGGCAACGACGCCATCGTGCTGGCAAGCCAGCTGGTAACCGCGCTGCAAAGCGTAGCCAGCCGTAACGTCAATACACTGGATTCGGTTGTTCTGAGCGTGACGCGCATCGCCGGGGGGAATACCTGGAATGTGCTGCCGGAAAGCGTTGAGCTGGAGGGCACGCTGCGCACGCACCGCACGGAAGTGCAGCAGAACGTGAAAGCGCGCGTCGGTGAAATCGCCGCCGGATTTGCCAGCGCTTTTAGCGCGCAGATCAACATCACCTGGTACGCCGGGCCCACCGCGCTGGTGAACGATGAGCACTGGGCCGGGTTTGCCACCTCGGTCGCGCGCGAAGCGGGATATGAAACCCGGCATGCGGAGCTGCACATGGGCGGGGAGGATTTCGCGGTCTATCTGCAAAACATACCCGGCGCGTTTGTCAGCATTGGCAGCAACAGTCCGTTTGGGTTACATCACCCGGCATTTAACCCGGACGAAGCATTAATCGAACCCGCTGCCCGCTATTTTGCTCAGCTCGCGGAAAAAGCCCTGCAACACGTTTAATTAATTTGAGGTGAATATGACTGCACATCGTCAATTGCGGCTGGGGACCATTTTGCATGGTGCATCCGGAAATATGTCTGCCTGGCGCCATCCCGCGGCGGTCGCGGATGCCAGCATTAATTTTGATTTCGTCAAAGAGACGGCTTTAAAAGCAGAAGAGGGCAAGCTCGACTTTATATTTGTGGCCGACGGTCTTTATATTAACGAGAAATCCATTCCGCATTTTTTAAACCGCTTTGAGCCGCTGACGCTGTTGTCCGCGCTGGCGAGTATCACCTCGCGCCTGGGGCTGGTCGGCACGTTATCCACCTCGTACAGCGAGCCTTTCACCGTTGCACGCCAGTTCGCCAGCCTCGATCACCTGAGCAACGGACGCGCGGGCTGGAACGTGGTGACGTCGCCGCTGGAAGGGTCAGCGAAGAACTTCTCCCGCGAAAAACACCCGGAGCATGCGCTGCGCTACCGCATTGCCGATGAGTATCTCGACGTGGTGAAAGGGCTGTGGGACTCCTGGGAAGGGGATGCCTTTATCCGCAATAAAGAGAGCGGACAGTTCTTTGATGCGTCGAAACTGCATACTCTGGATCACCACGGTGATTTCTTCCGGGTTTCTGGCCCGCTGAATATTGGCCGCACCCCGCAGGGACGTCCGATTGTCTTTCAGGCTGGTGCGTCCGACGACGGTAAAAAGCTGGCGGCAAAACATGCTGACGCGATTTTTACCCACCATGACACGCTAGAAGAAGCCCAGGCTTTTTACCGCGATGTTAAACAGCAGCTGGAAAGTCACGGCCGCCGCGCAGGGGATTTACATATATTCCAGGGCGTCAGCGTGATTGTTGGAAACGACGCCGATGACGTAGAAAACCAGTATCAAACCACGGCGGCACTGGTCTCCATTAATGATGCGCTGAATTACCTCGGACGTTATTTCGAGCATCACGACTTCAGCCAGTATTCCCTCGACGCGCTGTTCCCGGACATTGGCGATTTGGGCAAAAACAGCTTCCGCAGCACCACCGATGAAATCAAGCGTAACGCCCGTGAGCGCAACTTAACCCTGCGTCAGGTCGCGCTGGAAGCCGCATCGCCGCGCCCGCGTTTTTCCGGCACACCGGAGCAGGTGGCCGATGGTTTACAGGCCTGGTTCGAGGAGAAGGCGGCGGATGGCTTCATCATTCAGGGCGGTACGCCGGACACCTTCCCGCGCTTTGTCGACCAGGTGGTGCCCGTTTTACAGGCGCGCGGCCTGTTCCGCACCGACTATCCCGGCACCACGCTGCGCGAAAGTCTGGGCTTAGACGAGCCCAAAAATCAGTTCACACAACAATAAAAGAGAAAAACGCTATGCAGAAATCATCGCTTATTCTGGCGCTTGCGCTGGCTTTTACCCCTGCCGTCTGGGCAGAGAACGTCAATATTAACGGCACCGGCGTGAGCATTGAGGCCAATAAAACGCCGATCAATACCGCCAAAAACAGCGATGCGATCGCGCAACTGCCGAAAGACTATCGCTTTGCCGTGCCCGGGAAATTTACCGTGGCGGTGGCGGGACTGAATCAACCGCCGCTGACGGTCTTTTCCGACGACAACAAGACCCTGCTGGGAAGTGAGGTCGACATTGCGCGTCTGGTGGCGGACAGCCTTGGGCTGGAGCTGAACGTGGTTCCCACCTCCTGGGAGGACTGGCCGCTGGGGGTGGCCTCCGGGAAATACGATGCGGCTATCAGCAACATCACCGTCACCAAAGCGCGCAAAGAGAAGTTCGACTTCGCCACCTATCGCAAGGATTCACTTGGCTTCTACGTGAAATCCACCAGTCCCATCAACTCGCTTGTGAAGGCAGAGGATATCGCCGGGCTGCGCATCATCGTGGGTTCCGGCACCAACCAGGAAGCCATTCTGCTGGCATGGAACGAAGAGAACCTCAAAAAAGGGCTTAAACCCTTTACGCCGATCTACACCAAAGACGACGCGGCCCAAACGCTGGCGCTTCAGTCCGGACGCGCGGACGCCTACTTTGGCCCGAACGTGATCGGCGCCTGGAAAGCGGCGCTCAACGGTAAAACCAAACTGGTCGGCAGCGTCGACGGCGGCTGGCCGAAGGCGGCGCATATCGCGGTGACGCTGAAAAAAGGCAGCGGTCTGGTCGAACCGGTTCAAACCGCGCTGAACGGCGCGATCAAGAACGGAGATTACGACAAGGTGCTAAACCGCTGGGGGGAAGGCGTGGAGCGTATCTCCAGTTCCGAAGTTAACCCGGCGGGTCTGGGCGATTAAGGAGGCGCTATGCAGGAACAATTTCGTGACGTTTCGCCGGAAGATGCCGATCTTCAGCCCATTATCGCGGGGCTTTTCGGTGAGTACGCCGCTCGTTACGGCGACTACTTTTCAAAGGATGCGGAAGTCGAGCTGACAGAGTGGTACCTGGCGCCGCAGGGGCTGTTTATCGTCCTGGAGCGCGATGGCGAGATCATCGCCACCGGGTCGTACAAGCCCTTCGACGAACATACCGCAGAGATCAAACGTATCTGGACGAATAAAACGCTGCGCCAGCAGGGACTGGCCGCGCGCGTGGTACAGGAGCTGGAGCGCCGGGCGGTGCTGGCGGGTTACAGCCACATCTACCTGACTACGGGGTTTCGTCAGCCGGAGGCGGTGCGGCTCTATCTCAGTCAGGGGTATCAGCCGCAGTTCGATCTCAACCGCGACCCGGAAGAGTATAGCCAGCCGCCGTTCGACGGTCGGCTGCGTTTCACCAAGACGCTGATCCGCGAAGCGCTCAGCAAAACCGCATAAGGAGCGACGATGAGCAACGTTGAAACCATAAAAGTGGTCCCGGCACGTTATCCGCTGCGCGCTGCTGGCGCCGTGGTGGCGCTGTTTGTGCTGGCTGTCGTGATCCAGTCCGTGGCCTTTAATCCGCGCTGGGAGTGGGCGGTATTTGCCCGCTGGTTCTTTGACCCGGTGATCCTCGAAGGCGTCGGACAGACGCTGCTGCTGACGTTGATAAGCACCGTATTGAGCGTGGTGATTGGCGGCATGCTGGCGCTGGCTCGGCTCTCGTCATCATGGCTGTTGAGCAGCCTGGCGTGGGGCTACATCTGGCTGTTCCGATCGCTGCCGCTGATCGTGGTGCTGATTATCCTCTATAACTTCTCCTATCTCTACGACACGCTCTCTCTCGGCGTGCCTTTTACCGGCATTACCTGGGGCAGCTTTGAAACCATCAACGTTCTCGGGCAGTTTTCTACCGCCATCGTGGGGCTGACGCTGGTGCAGAGCGCCTATACGGCGGAGATCATTCGCGGGGGCTTCCTTGGGGTCGACCACGGTCAGTATGAGGCGGCCGCTGCGCTGGGTCTGCCGGCGTGGCGTCGCACCGTGCGCATAATTCTCCCCCAGGCGCTGCGCACCATCCTGCCGTCCGGGTTTAACGAAATCATCAGCCTCGCCAAAGGGACGGCGATGGTTTACGTGCTGGCGATGCCGGAACTGTTCTACACGATCCAGATGATCTACAACCGCACCCAGGAGGTGATCCCGCTGTTGATGGTGGGGGCCGTCTGGTATCTGGTGATCACCACCGTACTGTCTGCCATCCAGCATGTTATTGAGCGTGGACTCGCCCGCAGCGAGCGCCGCTCCGCCGTAAACCAGAGCCGGGCGACCAGCCGCGCGCGTTCCGTCACCACTTCGTCAGCACAGGAGCCCGTTCATGCAAGCCTCTCCTGAAGGACACATTTCCATAACCGGCGTCAGTAAGTTTTTTGGCCGACATAAAGCGCTCGATAACGTCACGCTTGAGATCCCACCGGGCTCCGTGACGGTGATCCTCGGACCCTCTGGTTCGGGAAAATCGACGCTGCTGCGCACTATTAACCATCTGGAGCGCGTAGACGAAGGCTTTATTCAGATCGACGGTGATTACATCGGCTATCGCCGTCAGGGTGACAAACTCTACGAGCTCAAAGAGAAAGAGATCCTCAAACAGCGCGTCAACGTTGGGTATGTGTTTCAGAACTTCAATCTTTTTCCGCATCTTACGGTGCTGGAAAACCTGGTTGAAGCACCCATCGCGCATAAAAAGTTCAGTAAAAAAGAGGCTATTGAAAACGCCTACAGCCTTCTGGATGTGGTAGGTCTGCGAGATAAAGCCGATGCCTGGTCGCGTCACCTCTCCGGCGGCCAACAGCAGCGCATCGCCATTGCCCGCGCGCTGGCGCTGCGCCCGCGCGTGATGCTGTTTGATGAGCCAACTTCGGCGCTGGATCCGGAGCTGGTTGGCGAAGTGCTGGACGTGATTAAAAAGCTCGCCCGCTCCGGCACTACGCTGGTGGTGGTCACCCATGAGATCGGCTTTGCACGGGAAGTGGCGGACCAGGTGGTATTTATGGTCGACGGTAAAATTGTGGAGCAGGGCAGCAGCGACGACGTGTTAAACCGACCGTCGCATCCGCGAACGCGCCAGTTCCTCTCAAAAGTGCTGTAAGGAGCGCAGATGAAATATGGACTCCTGGCGGGGCTGGTCTTCACGACAGCGAGCCACGCAAGCATTGATTTAAAGGCCAACGAACAGCCGCTGCCAGTGACGGTTGATCAACAGGCAGTGGCGAAAATCCCGGCGAACTATAAATTTGTTGAGCCGGGTACCCTCACGGTGGCGATTTCAGCCCTGAATTCTCCGCCGCTGGCGCTGCTGGCCAGTGATAACCGCACCCGTATTGGCAGCGACCCGGATATCGCCCGGTTACTGGCGGGCAGTCTGGGGCTGAAGCTGAAGCTGGTGCCAACGGCGTGGGAAGACTGGCCGCTGGGGATCACTTCCGGGCGCTATGACGTGGCGTTGGTGAATATCGCCGTCACCGAGCAACGTAAGGAGAAGTTCGATTTTGCAACCTATCGCGTCGATTCCCTGGCCTTCTCGGTGAAATCCACCAGCAACGTACAGTCGATCACCAGTGCGAAAGATCTGGCCGGTAAAAAGGTGATTGTCGGGTCAGGCACCAATCAGGAACGTATTCTGCTGGGCTGGAACGAAGAGAATAAAAAGGCCGGACGCGAGCCTGCGTTGCCGGTTTATCTGACCGACGACGCCTCAGGCAATCTCTATATTCAGTCCGGCAGGGCGGATGTCTTCTTTGGACCGCAGTCCATTTCGGCCTACAAAGCCGCGTTAACCGGCAAAACCCGCGTCGTGGGATTAGGCCCGAAGAAAGCCTATGTCGCCACCACAACCAAAAAAGGCAATGGGCTGGTGTATGCGTTGCAGGCTGCGCTGGACGGTGCGATTAAGCGCGGGGATTATCAAAAGGTGCTGGCGCGCTGGGGGGAAGCGGGCGAAGCGGTGACGTCTTCAGACGTTAATCCGCCCGGGATAACCTACTAATGGTGCTCTATACCCTAAATAATTCGAGTTGCAGGAAGGCGGCAAGGGAACGAATCCCCGGGAGCGTACATAAGTACGTGACTGGGGTGAGTGAATGCAGCCAACGCACCTGCAACTTGAAGTATGACGGGTATACACTTAGGGTTTTCATCCCTGAGGAGGCAACATGATCAAACTCTATGGCGTACCCGGCTGGGGATCGGCAATCAGTGAAGTGATGCTGACTCTGGCAGACATCCCGTATCAGTTCGTCAACGTGGACGGGTTTGACCAGCCCGGCCCGCAGCGCGAATTGCTGTTGAAACTGAACCCGCTGTGCCAGGTGCCGACGCTGGAGCTGGAAAACGGGGCGATCGTGACGGAAACCGCGGCGATCGCCCTGATGGTGCTCGACAGACGACCCGACCTCGCGCCGCCCGTTGGGCAGGCCGAGCGCCAGCAGTTTCAGCGCCTGCTCATCTGGTTTGTGGCGAACGTCTATCCCACCTTTACGTATGCAGATTACCCGGAACGCTGGGTGCCTGATGCCCCGGAACAGCTGAAGAAAAACTGTATTGAGTACCGGAAATCCCTCTATCTGTGGTTTGACAGCCAGCTCAGCGCCTCGCCTTATGCCTTTGGCCAACAGCTAACGCTGCTTGACGTCTATATTGCCGTCGTGCGTACCTGGGGGCCAGGTCATGAGTGGTTTACCACCAACGCACCTAATATCACCGCCATCGCGGATGCCGTCTGCGCGTTGCCAGAACTGCACAAGGTGCTAAAAGCTAACGACATAATCTGATAACGTGGAACGCTAACCTATAAAAGGAGCCCTGCCCATGCCTCACGTTGATATCAAATGTTTTCCACGCGATCTGACTGACGAACAAAAAACGGCCCTGGCGGCGGATATCGCCGAAACGATAGTCCGTCATCTGAACAGCAAAGATCGCTCAATTTCCGTGGCGCTTCACGAAGTCCAGGAAGCTGACTGGAAGGCGCAGGTCTGGGATACCGAGATTGGACCTAAACTGGATGAACTGATTAAGAAGCCCGGCTATTCGATGTAACTCGCCTGCCGGGTGGTGCAGTATCACCCGGCGATCCCCGCTTTTCATTCCTTTCGCAAAAATCGATAATAAACAGCACAACGTTTCCGCTACAATTCACTCCTCCGAACAATATTCGTTAAATCAGCAGGTAAGCACTACAACTGCACCAGATTAAGTACAGATAGTAAAAGGATAATTTTTTCATGACAAAATTACCTCGGTTTTCACTCGCCTTTATTCATCCTCGTTACTGGTTCAGTTGGGCAGGCATCGCCGCACTCTGGTGTACGGTCCAGCTCCCATATTCGCTTCTGTTAAAAGCAGGGCACGGACTCGGGCGTCTGGCTATGCGCATGCTTCCACGCCGCGTGGAAATCGCCAGACGAAATCTTGAGCTTTGCTTTCCGGAGATGAAAGAGGGTGAGCGCGAGCGTTTGCTTGAGCGTAATTTTGAATCGGTTGGAATGGGCGTTATCGAAACGGGCATCGCGTGGTTCTGGCCTGACTGGCGCGTGCGCAAACACTTCAGCGTAACCGGCTACGAACATATGGAACAGGCAAGGGCGCAAGGAAGGGGCGTGGTGCTCATTGGCATGCATTTTCTCACGCTGGAATTAGGCGCACGCATCTTTGGCATGCTCAACGCGGGTATTGGCGTCTATCGTCCCAACAACAATGCGTTGCTCGACTGGCTACAGACGCGCGGTCGTCTGCGTTCCAATAAAACCATGCTCGACCGTTACGATTTGAAGGGCATGATCCGCGTGCTTAAGCAAAATGAGATCCTGTGGTATGCCCCGGATCACGACTATGGAAAAACGAATAGCGTGTTTGTGCCGTTTTTTGCCGTCCCGGACGCCGCGACAACTGCCGGGAGCTATATGCTGGTGAAAAGTGCCAGACCGGCCGTGATCCCGTTTGTACCACGCAGAAAAGCAGACGGCACAGGGTATGAGCTGATTATCCTGGACGATATTAGCGATACCTTGCAGGGAGGCGATAAAGTGGCCGTAGCTACGCAGATGAACAGGGCGATTGAGCGTGCGGTGATGATGGCACCCGAGCAATATATGTGGCTGCATCGTCGCTTCAAAACGCGTCCTGAAGGGCAACCGGACTGGTATGCGCGAAAAAAACAGGTCCAGTCCTCAGTCAGAACTTTCTCTGCCAGCGATATGTCGGATCGGTCGAGTATCCAGCAGTAACACAGGGGGCGGATGCCGTTGCGCTCCGCCCTTTATAAAATCTGCGCCGCTGGATAGAATTACCGCATCCACCTTGTCGGGATGCAAAATATGACCGGAAGAGTCGACTATCACCTTGAAAAATATCTCCTCACCGAAGTCGCCGAGCCAGAACGTCTGACCCGCCAGTGGGCAGAAGTGATGCGCGAGTGTCGCGAGCAAAAATCCGGTGCGGAAGAGCGTTTGCGTCTCGCGCTGCTGAATGTGGATTATGTGACCAGCTTTGAGCTTCCCTTCCGGTTACTCCTCACCCGCGCCCCGCAGTTGATTGATGGGATCAGAAATGAGTTCCAGCTCAGTCAAAAAAATGTCCTGTTCAACGGCAAGCGGTTTGGCTGCGTTTACAGCCTTAAACAGGACCTGGAAAGCGTTCCTGACGAATTTACCTATCACCTGAAAACGCGGATCCAGCGAAGCGACAGCACTGGCGGAAGTGAAGTACCTTACCGGCAAATTGCACAGCAGGTGAAAGCGCCCAGGGAACGACTCAAACTGGCACTCGAAAATGGACTATCTGTAACGGCGCTCGACGGGCTTTTCTGGTTTGGCATTCAGCGCATCGCGGCCGATGTGCAGAGGCTAAGAAAAACGGGCACGAGGATTGTGACGTCAGAGACTGAGGTGTTTGATACGCTAACGATGACAACCCGGCGGATCCCTGTCTACAGCCTGACGCAGCCGGAATGAGCCTCGGTCGCTGAATCGTCGAGCGTCTCAGAGAAAACAAAAAAAGACGGTAAGCTCTTTCTCAGATATACCGTGCTTCAGCAACGCTTTCATTGACATTATGCCCCTTAGAAAGAGGGGCGTTTCACGCGATGGCATTGCTACTCAGCAAATGCCCGCAATGCCTCGCCATCAAGACGATAGCGTACCCATTCGGACTGCGGTACCGCGCCGATGCTCAGATAAAAATCAATTGCAGACTGGTTCCAGTCAAGCACGCTCCATTCCAGCCGGCCGCAGTGACGTTCCACTGCGCATTGCGCGATATTTTTAAGCAGTGCTTTTCCCGCACCCTTGCTGCGGTATTCCGGGGAGACATACAAATCTTCCATATAGATGCCGTTGCGACCAAGCCAGGTGGAATAGCTGGTGAAAAAAACGGCATACCCCACAGCATGGCCTGCATATTCGGCAACCAGCGCTTCGGTTTTACTGTCTGCACCAAACAGCGTTTTACGGATTTCGTCCGGCGTGGTGACCACTTCTTCTGGCGCTTTTTCATAGACTGCGAGTTCGTAAATCATATCGTATATTGCCGCTGCATCTTCAGGTCGCGCCTGACGAATCGTAATGCTCATTCCTTTCCCTTTATCTTTGTTTGTAGTTGATGGGGATAAGCATAAAGGCTAATGTCAGAAGAATTAAGTGCAATGAAATCAATAAATGATGAATATTATGCATCCGGCCTTAAGGCGCCTTGATTTAAACCTTCTGCCGGTTTTTGACGCGATTTATCGCCACAGTTCCGTTCGACTTGCGGCAGATGAGCTGGCGATGAGCACCTCGGCGCTCAGCCATGCCCTGTCACGGCTGCGTGTTTCGCTCAACGACCCGCTGTTCTACCGGGAAGGACATCGAATGTGTCCCAGCGTCTATGCCACCCAGCTTGCGCCAGTTATTGCATCGGCCCTGAAATATCTCGACCAGGAGCTGTCGCCGCAGCCGGAATTTGATCCTGCTGTCAGTACAGCGTGTTTGCAGATCGCGATAACGGACTTTACCGCGTTCTGCATATTCCCTGCGCTCATGAATACGCTTCAACATGCGGCGCCTGGTTTGCGTCTGGAATTACGATATTTGCCGCACAGCCCGGCATTGACGGAATTACTGGCAGGAGAGGTGGATCTGGCCCTGGGATTCAGCACCATTGAGGATCGCCGGTACCCGGAGCTGGAAGAGATCAGCTGGTTCGAAGATGAATATGTGGTGATTAGCAATGCGAGCCGGAGCGCGCTCACGCTGGAGGATTATCTCGCCGCCCGGCATCTTGTGGTTACGCCGTGGAATGAGAAGCAGGGGGTGCTGGATTTGCAACTGGAACGCATGGGTTATACCCGACACATTGCGATCAAAACCCCGTCTATGCTCAGCGCCCCGTTTGTTATTGCAGAAAGCGATCTGCTGATGGCGTTACCTCGATTCGCCGCTGAAAAGCTGCTGCCAGCTACCCGTATTAAAATTTTTGATTTACCGTTCCACATCAGTCCGTTTGAAGTAAAAATTTATTCGCACAAGCGCAGCGGGAAACGAGGCGTCACGAACTGGCTCAAAGCTACGCTGCGCGCGCTGGCCGAAGGGCAATAGTCAGAGCGCTTATGATTTCGACTGTAACAGGATCGCCATCAGCCCCGGAAAGCGGGCGTCCAGATCTTCTCTTCTCAGTGAAATCATATTCTCGCGCCCCTGCGGGCGCTGCCAGATCACGCCGCTGTCGCGCAGTACACGCCAGTGGTGAGTCATGGTTGATTTCACCACCTCGTCCGGGCGCAGCGCGTTGCAGCTCAGCTCACTGCCGTCGGCCAGCCGTCGAATAATCGCCAGCCGCAGCGGATTGCCGAGGGCGAACAGCACATTTTCCAGCAGTATTTGTTCAGGTTCCGGGTGGTTTGGGATCATCGTTTTCCTGCGTCTCGCGTGAGATTGAGCTATATCAACAATAGGTCAACCGTTAAAAAATAGTTCGATAATACTCGTACAATAGGACTATTATAACAAACGAACAAACACGCGACTATCCTGGTCGTCACAAACCCGTCATGAAGACGTAAGGAAATATCATGCCCCGACCCATTCCACTCGAACGTTATCGCAACATCGGTATCTCCGCGCATATCGATGCGGGCAAAACAACCACCACTGAGCGCATCCTGTTTTACACCGGGATGAGCCACAAGCTGGGTGAAGTACACGATGGCGCGGCAACCACCGACTGGATGGCGCAGGAGCAGGAGCGCGGGATCACCATTACGTCGGCGGCGGTGAGCTGTTTTTGGCCCGGCATGGACAGAGGCTTTGAACCGCACCGCATCAATATTATCGACACCCCCGGGCATGTGGATTTCACCATTGAGGTGGAACGTTCCATGCGTGTGCTCGACGGCGCGGTGATGGTTTATGACTCCGTCGGCGGCGTGCAGCCGCAGTCGGAAACCGTCTGGCGTCAGGCGAATAAATATCACGTCCCGCGTCTGGCATTCGTCAACAAAATGGACCGCCCGGGTGCGGATTTCTTCCGCGTGGTGCGGATGATGCAGGAGCGGCTGAAAGCTAATCCGGTCCCGATTGTGATCCCCGTGGGCGCAGAGGAACACTTCACCGGCGTGGTTGATCTCATCAAGATGCGCACCATTCTTTGGGATGATGCGACCCAGGGCATGGCGTTCACCTACGCGCCGGTGCCCGACGATCTGCTGAGCACCGCGCAGACGTGGCGAGAAAAAATGGTCTCGTCTGCGGCAGAAGCCAGCGATGAGCTTATGGATAAGTACCTTGAGACGGGTGAACTGGATGAAGCGGAAATCATCAAAGGGCTACGGATCCGGACGATCTCCGGTGAAATACAGCCCATGCTGTGCGGCAGCGCTTTCAAGAACAAGGGGGTGCAGCGCATGCTCGACGCGGTGATTGAATTGATGCCGTCTCCACTGGACGTGCCCGCTATCGATGGGGTAGACGAAGACGGACAGCACGCCGAGCGCCACCCAAGCGATGATGAACCATTTTCTGCGCTGGCCTTCAAGCTGATGAGCGATCCGTACGTCGGACAGTTGACCTTTATTCGCGTCTATTCCGGCATACTGCGCAAAGGCGACGCGGTTTATAACCCGGTAAAGGGCAAAAAAGAGCGAATCGGGCGCATCGTGCTGATGCATGCCAACGACCGCCATGAGGTGGACGAGCTGCGCACAGGGGATATCGCAGCCTGTGTCGGGCTGAAAGACGTCACCACCGGTGACACGCTGACCGACCCGAATGCGTTGATCACCCTTGAACGGATGGAGTTCCCGGACCCGGTTATTTCGCTGGCGATTGAGCCGAAAACCAAGGCCGATCAGGAGAAAATGGGGATCGCCCTACAGCGCCTGGCGGCGGAGGATCCGTCTTTCCGCCTGCACACGGACGAAGAGTCCGGTCAGACCATTATCTCCGGGATGGGCGAACTGCATCTCGAAATCATCGTTGACCGCATGAAGCGTGAGTTTGGCGTTGAGGCAAACATTGGTCGTCCACAGGTCACCTACCGTGAAACCCTGCGTAAAGCGGTGAAGGATATTGAAGGTAAATTTGTCCGACAGTCCGGCGGGAAAGGGCAGTACGGTCATGTGGTCCTGAGTCTGGAGCCGTTAGCAGCCGGAAGTGGTTTTGTGTTTGAAGATGCCACCAAAGGCGGGGTAGTGCCGCGGGAGTACATCCCGTCGGTGGAAAAAGGCTTGCGAGAAGCCATGAATACGGGTGTGCTGGCGGGCTATCCGGTTGTCGATGTGAAAGCGACCCTGACGTTTGGTTCCTACCATGACGTTGACTCCTCGGAGATGGCCTTCCGCATGGCGGCGATCCTCGGCTTCAAAGAGGGCGCGCGGCGGGCGGATCCGGTTATTCTTGAGCCGGTGATGCACGTTGAGGTGGAAACGCCGGAAGAGTATGCCGGGAACATTATGGGCGATCTCTCCTCCCGCCGCGGCATGGTGCAGGGGATGGCAGAGCAGTACGGCAGCCAGATTATTCGCGCTGACGTCCCGCTGGCTGAAATGTTTGGCTACGCCACCACGCTGCGCTCGATGTCCCAGGGGCGCGCGACGTATACGATGGAGTTCCATCATTTTGCGGAAGCTCCGCGGAATGTGGCGGATGAGATTATTGCGAAGCGCGTGAAGAGCTAATTAATTACACATGGTAGTCATTTGGCTACCATGTGCCTTTATTATTACGACAGGGAGTTTATGCCTGTTACTTAATTAGCGTCGCCGATCGCACTTTCCATTTTCCTTGCTCTTCAACGAGACAATCTGCAATAACATGATCTTGCTTCTTACCAAATGCGACATAGACGTTTGTGCAAACGGCGTCAAAATCAGAATGTAAGACGGTTATCTGATTCCAGTCATCATCCCAGTCCTGCGCTTTGATAAACATATCCGCATCGGGCATATCTTTGTCGTTACTGTCGCCAGAGTACATTTCTTTAATTGCTGCAATGGTCCCTGAGGCTACGTACTCGTTCATAATATCTGGATTGAGTACGGGCGGTTTGTTCTGATCTAACTGCGCTATATACCATTGATTGAATTTAAGCGCCGCCTGACCCGGTGCATAAATGTTTTCTGCGGCCGCGAGCGGAGACAGGGCGAAAAGTAAAAAGTAGTGTGGTTTCATTAATCATGCCTGAACAGTTCGTAATGAGGTTGTATGTTGCGGTAAGCCTGCCCAGGATACATGGTGCGTTGCACAAAATCGCTGATCCACTGTTGACCATCGTATATACAAACGTGACCGCTATCATGACCAACTATATTTTGGATAACTGCGACGTCACCAGCATGGGGTTGATCATATACCAGGTGAAAGCCTGCATTGACTAATGTGCGCCCCATATCTTTTGCCAGACGCGTGTTGGGGATTTTTAATCTACCACCCGCTCTGATCGCTTCTGTTACGTAACGAGCACAATAACCCGTGCTGCTGGGCTGCGCGTGTGATTTCGCATATGATATTGCGCCATCTTTGTTCCATGACATGGATAGTTCCTTTACGAAAGATTGTTTATGCAACAGCTTCTGAAATATCCTCCGTTTAACATCGTTATGATAAACATAAAATGCCATAGAAATTTTATATAATTCAGATGGGTATAATTAAAAAATCAATCCAGCGCCTTCACCATCTTCCCACTCGTCACAAACGTCCCGGCCCCCAGATGATGCAGCGTATTCAGCTTATCCCCGTCAAACTGCCAGCGTCCGGCGACAAATGCGCGTTCATCTGCCGCGGCGGAAACCACTTCGCCAAACAGGGTGTCATATTTCTCGGCCGCAGAAGTGACAGGTAATAACCGACACTCCATCCACGCCAGACATTTCTCTTCTATAACCGGCAGACCAAGCTCAGGGCCATGAATAACCGGGATCCCGTAGCAGTTAAATTTATCCTCGTCGCGCCCGCTGACGCTGCCGACCGCCCAAGTCCAGTTGGCTGCCGCCACGCCGGGGATCACAATGCCGAATTTCCCGCTGCGTTCGATCAACTCCCGTGACCACGCGCTTTTGTCTACCACGATCGCGATACGCGGGGGTTCAAATTCCACCGGCATAGACCATGCGGCGGCCATGACGTTGCGACGATCGATGGTCTCATCCCGGCTGGTGATGAGCACGGTTGGACCGTGATTCAGAAGACGGCTGGCATGACGTAATTCAACAGGACGAAAGTGGCTCATAGGATCTCCTCATGTACACGATGAGTATGCCGAAAAAGCACTTTTGCGCATATGCATTAGGGAAAATAGTTTATAAACAGGGGATATCACATCATGGAGCAAATCATGTCCCCATTTCTGAGTGCTTATTTTGCCCGCACGGGCTGGCAGCAGCCCGTACAGGTTAATATCGATACCCTGCGGGGGCTCCATTTACACCATAACTGCGCGATCCCTTTTGAAAATATTGACGTCGTTTTGCCGCGGGAAATCCATCTGGACGACGGGTGTCTGGTGGATAAACTGGTCACCGCGCGTCGGGGGGGATATTGCTTCGAGCAAAACGGCCTGTTTGAGCGGGTGTTGCGCGAAGTTGGGTTTACGGTACGCAGCGTGCTGGGGCGGGTTGTACTGGCGAATCCGTCGCAGATGCCGCCGCGCACGCACCGGTTGCTCCTGGTTGAGCTGAACGGCGAGCGCTGGATCGCTGATGTAGGATTTGGCGGACAAACGCTGACGGCGCCGATTCGTTTGATCGCCAACGAGGAGCAGGAAACCCCGCACGGGTGCTATCGTTTGCTGAGCGAGGGTAACGACTGGGTACTGCAATTCCGCCATCACGAGCACTGGCAGTCAATGTACCAATTTGACCTGGGGAGGCAGTACTTCAACGATTACGTGATGGGTAACTTCTGGTCGGCGCACTGGCCTCAGTCCCATTTTCGTCATCACCTGCTGATGTGTCGCCACCTGCCGGACGGGGGCAAGCTGACGCTGACCAACTTTGATTTTACCCACTGGCAGAACGGTCATGTGGAGGAGCAGATCCATTTGCCGGATGCGGAGGCGCTATATAAGCTCATGCAGGACCGGTTTGGCCTGGGCGTTGATGACCCGAAGCACGGCTTTACACTGGCAGAGCTGACGGCAGTAATGGCAGGGTTTGATACGCATCCGCAGGCGGGGAAATAGCCCGGTGGCGGCTACGCCTTACCGGGCCTACGGGAGTATACGTAGGTCGGGTAAGGCGTAGCCGCCACCCGACAAATCAACGGCGCGATCTCACCACCTGATACCGACGCGTGAAGTACTCAAACGGCGCGCTCCACACGTGCACCAGGCGGGTGAACGGGAAGATGAGGAAGATCGTCATCCCCAGCACCAGATGCACGCGGAAGATCGGCGCGACGCCGCTCAGCATTTCCGACGAGCCGCCCTTAAACGTGACGATCCCCTGCGCCCAGCCGACCAGCTTCATCATCTCGCTTCCGTCAGGGTACTGAGCGGAGAAAGGAATGGTCGACAGCCCAAGGATGCACTGAAGCAGCAGGATACTCATGATGATAATATCCGGCGTGGTGGACGTGGCGCGCACCCGCTGGTTGAACAGGCGACGGATCAAAAGCATCGACCCACCGATCAGCGTCAGCACCCCGCAAATACCTCCTGCAATCATGGCTAACTGCTGTTTAACCGCGACGGGTAAAAACCAGGCGTACATCCAGTGCGGGGTTAACATGCCGAACAGGTGCCCGAAGAAGATCCCCAGAATCCCAATATGAAACAGGTTCGAAGCCCAGTTCATCCCGCGCTTGCTGAGCATCTGGCTTGATGACGCCCGCCAGGTGTACTGCCCATAGTCGTAGCGCAACCAACTGCCGAGGAAGAAGACGGTGGCGCAGATGTACGGATAAATGTCATAGAAAAACACGTTCAGGTAATGAGTCATTTTGGGCCTCCGGCGCTGACGTCCACGTACTGCGGCGCGACGTCCTGGCTAAAGCGTCGTTGATATTGCTGCATCGGCGAACTGTCGCACGATGTGGCGTTGTCTTCGATAAACTTGACCTGTTCCTCTTCCCACACGGCGTCCAGCGCCTGACGGGTATCATCCCGTTTTTCACCTGATATCTGTTTCGCCACGCTGTCGCTGGAAAGCCGTGTTTCCGCCAGCGACAGCAGGGCGTCAAACAGCTGGTAATGCGCTACCTCGCGCTGTTTCAGGCGGCCTCCAATCAGCGCCAGTATAGGCGCGACGTTTTGCAGCCCTTCACGCGCCTCGTCGTCGCTGACGATACTGAGATATTCCAGATAGAGCGGCAGATAGTCCGGCAGCTCGCGGCAATCCAGCTCCAGCCCGGCTTTCTCATACTGGCTCATCAGGTCGACCATCGCCTGACCGCGATCGCGGGACTCGGCGTGAACGTGCTCGAACAGCAGTAGTGAAGTCGCGCGCCCCCGCTCGAAAACTTCACACCATTCGGCCTGCTTATCCAGCAGCGGGGCGCTCAGGTGCTGCTGCGCAAACGGCAGTAGCATGGGCGCATCCTGTTCCACCAGGGAAAGCGCTTCTTCACGGTTATCCCAAAGCAGCTCATCGGGATACTCAATCAGTAGCGCGATGATTTTAAGGATCTGCATTATTCTCCCTCCCCGTGATCGCGCACCTCGGTAATGTTGATCGCGTCGATGCGGCTGCTGTTGAAGAGGTTGAACCTGGTGTCGGAGCCGTGACAGCCGTCACCGAAGGTGAAGCCGCAGCCGTTTTTCTCAGGGAAGGCGTCGCGCGCCATTTCGCGGTGGCTGGTCGGGATCACGAAGCGGTCTTCGTAGTTAGCGATGGCCAGATAGCGGTACATCTCCTCAACCTGCGCTTCGGTCAGGCCCACTTCCTCAATGGCGCGGGTATCGGTCACGCCTTCCACGGTCTGGGAGCGTTTGTAGTGGCGCATCGCCATCATGCGCTTCAGAGCGCGCAGCACCGGGCCGGTATCGCCCGCGCTGAGCATATTTGCCAGGTATTGCACCGGGATGCGCAGGCTTTCGACCGCAGGCAGTACGCCGTCGCTCTGCGGCAGGCCACCCGCGTCCGCGTAGGACTGAATCGGTGACAGCGGCGGCACATACCAGACCATCGGCAGGGTGCGGTATTCCGGATGCAGCGGCAGGGCGAGCTTCCAGTCCATCGCCATTTTGTAAACCGGGGAACGCTGCGCTGCGTCGATGACGTTCTGCGGGATGCCCTGCTTCAGGGCTTCTTCAATCACCGCCGGATCGTTCGGGTTAAGGAACACGTCGCACTGGCGCTCATACAGATCGGTTTCATGCTCGGTGCTGGCCGCCTCTTCAATACGGTCCGCGTCATACAACAGCACGCCAAGGTAGCGGATGCGTCCAACGCAGGTTTCTGAGCAGACGGTCGGCTGGCCGGACTCGATGCGCGGATAGCAGAAGATGCACTTCTCTGACTTGCCGCTTTTCCAGTTGAAGTAGATTTTCTTGTACGGGCAGCCGCTGATGCACAGTCGCCAGCCGCGGCATTTGTCCTGGTCGATCAGCACAATGCCGTCCTCTTCGCGTTTGTAAATCGCACCGCTCGGGCAGGTGGCGACGCAGCTCGGGTTGAGGCAATGCTCGCACAGGCGCGGCAGGTACATCATGAAGGTGTTTTCGAACTGACCGTACATCTCTTTCTGGATCTTCTGAAAGTTTCGGTCGCGGGCGCGTTTTTCGAACTCGCCACCCAGCAGCTCCTCCCAGTTTGGTCCCCAGACGATCTTATCCATCCGCTTACCGTCAATCAGCGAGCGGGGGCGGGCGGTAGGGAGGTGATCCCCCTCCGGGGCGCGGTGCAGATCCTGGTAATCGAAGGTGAAAGGTTCATAGTAATCGTCAATCTGCGGCAACACGGGGTTGGCGAAAATTTTCGACAGGACGCCCATTTTTCCGCCGAGGCGCGGGGTCAGCTTGCCGTGAATACTGCGGATCCATCCGCCTTGCCACTCATCCTGATCTTCCCAGTTTTTCGGATAGCCGATACCCGGTTTGGTTTCGACGTTATTAAACCACGCATACTCCATCCCTTCGCGCCCGGTCCAGACGTTCTTACAGGTGACCGAGCAGGTGTGGCAGCCAATGCATTTATCGAGATTCAGTACCATGCCAACCTGTGAGCGTATTTTCATTTTTTCGCCTCCTGAACCTGATCCCGACCTTCGCCGTCCAGCCAGTTAATGTTTTTCATTTTGCGGATCATAATGAACTCGTCGCGATTCGAGCCGACGGTGCCGTAATAGTTAAAGCTGTACGCCAGCTGCGCGTAGCCGCCAATCATGTGGGTCGGTTTCGGACAGACGCGGGTGACCGAGTTGTGGATCCCGCCGCGCCGTCCGGTCACTTCTGACCCCGGAATGTTCAGAATGCGCTCCTGAGCGTGGTACATCATGGTCATGCCCGGCGGCACGCGCTGGCTGACCACCGCGCGGGCGGTGAGGGCGCCGTTGGCGTTGAAGGCTTCGATCCAGTCGTTGTCCTCAATCCCCAGCTCGCGCGCGTCGGTTTCGCTGATCCAGACGATTGGCCCCCCGCGTGACAGGGTCTGCATCAGCAGGTTTTCGCTGTAGGTGGAGTGAATGCCCCATTTCTGGTGCGGCGTCAGGAAGTTAAGCGCTTTTTCCGGGAAGCCGTTCGGCGGGATCTCGCGCATGTGGGTGACGCTGCGGGTATCAATCGGTGGACGATAGGCCACCAGACTTTCACCGAAGGCGCGCATCCAGGTGTGATCCTGATACAGCTGCTGGCGGCCGGAAATCGTGCGCCACGGGATCAGCTCGTGAACGTTGGTATAGCCTGCGTTATACGACACGTGCTCGCTCTCAAGGCCGGACCACGTTGGGCTGGAGATAATTTTGCGCGGCTGCGCCTGAATATCGCGGAAGCGGATTTTCTCGTCTTCTTTGTTCAGCGCCAGATGGGTGTGATCGCGCCCGGTCAGTTCGCCGAGGGCTTCCCAGGCTTTGACCGCGACCTGACCGTTGGTTTCCGGCGCAAGAGCGAGGATCACCTCTGAAGCATCAATGGCGGTTTCAATGCGTGGTCGGCCTTTGGCCGGTCCGTCGAGCTTGACGTAATTGAGCTTGCCGAGGAAATCGACTTCGTTTTGCGTGTTCCACGATATGCCTTTTCCGCCGTTGCCGAGTTTGTCCAGCAGCGGACCGAGAGAAGTGAAGCGCTCGTAGGTTTCCGGATAGTTGCGCTCGACGACCGCAATGTTTGGCGCGGTTTTACCGGGGATGAGATCGCACTCGCCTTTGCGCCAGTCCAGAATATCAAAAGGCTGCGACAGTTCCCCCGGGGAGTCATGCTGTAGCGGCTGTAGCACCACGTCAGTTTCGGTGCCGAGATGCCCGACGCACACTTCAGAGAAGACTTTGGCGATGCCTTTGTAGATCTCCCAGTCGCTGCGGGACTCCCACGCCGGGTCAACGGCGGCAGAGAGCGGGTGAATAAACGGATGCATGTCCGAGGTATTCATATCGTCTTTTTCATACCAGGTGGCGGTCGGCAGGACGATATCGGAGAACAGGCAGGTGCTGGACATACGGAAATCGAGCGTCACCAGCAGATCCAGCTTGCCCTCAATGGCGGCGGTTTGCCATTCCACCTCTTCAGGTTTGACATCATCCGTTGAGCCTAAATCCTCGCCCTGAATTCCGCTCTCGGTGCCAAGCAGGTATTTGAGCATGTACTCATGGCCTTTTCCGGACGAGCCAAGCAGGTTAGAACGCCAGACAAACAGGTTGCGCGGGTGGTTCTTGCCGTTGTCCGGCTGTTCGCAGGCAAAGCGAATATCGCCCGATTTTAACGCCTGCACGGTGTAATCCTGCGGCGACATCCCGGCGGCGTCGGCGCGGGCTTTAACGTGCAGCGGGTTGAGGTTGAGCTGCGGCGCGGAAGGGAGCCAGCCCATGCGCTCGGCGCGGACGTTGAAATCAATCAGATGTCCGGTGAATTTCGACGCGTCTGCAAGAGGAGAAAGCAGCTCCTGTGCGGTGAGCTTCTCATAGCGCCACTGGCTGGCGTGGTTGTAGAAGTAAGAGGTGCTGTTCATCTGGCGCGGCGGACGGTTCCAGTCCAGCGCGAAGGCCAGCGGCAGCCAGCCGGTTTGTGGACGCAGTTTCTCCTGGCCGACATAGTGCGACCAGCCGCCGCCGCTCTGCCCGACGCAGCCGCAGAAGACCAGCATGTTGATCATCCCGCGGTAGTTCATGTCCATGTGGTACCAGTGGTTCACACCGGCCCCGAGGATGATCATCGAACGACCATGGGTCTTGTGCGCCGTGTCGGCAAATTCACGGGCGATTTTTTCTATCAGGTAAGCGGGTACGCCGGTAATTTGTTCGCCCCAGGCCGGGGTGTAGGCTTTGATCTCGGCGTAGTTTGCCGCCGCGTTATTGTCTTCCAGACCGCGATCGAGGCCGTAGTTTGCGAGCACCAGATCGTACACGCTGACCACGCGTCTCTGGCTGCCGTCGGCCAGCGTCAGGGTTTTACTCGGTACGCGGCGCGTCAGCACCGGCTCCTGCTTCACGCTGCGGAAATGCGGGTTCTCGTTGCCCCCGAAGTAAGGGAAGGCCACGTCTGCCACACTGTCGTGGGTGATGAGCAGGGAAAGCGTCAGCTCGGTCTCCTGTCCCGCGGCCAGCGACTCCAGGTTCCATTTGCCTTTTTCGCCCCAGCGGAAACCGATAGAGCCGTTCGGCGCCACCAGATTTCCGGCGACGTCAAAGGCGATGGTTTTCCACTCCGGATTATTGGTTTCACCCAGCCCGTCGGCCAGATCCGACGCGCGCAGCATGCGGCCCGGCACCACGCGACCGTCAGCCTGTTCATCCAGCAGGACCAGCATCGGCATGTCGGTGTAGCGGCGGCAATAGTTGAGGAAGTAATCGCTCGGGTTATCAAGGTGGAACTCTTTGAGGATCACATGCCCCATCGCCATGGCAAGGGCACTGTCAGTACCCTGTTTGGGGGCCAGCCACTGGTCGCTGAGCTTCGCCACCTCCGAGAAGTCCGGCGTAATGGCGACGGTCTTGGTGCCTTTGTAACGTACTTCGGTAAAGAAGTGGGCGTCCGGGGTACGCGTCTGCGGCACGTTCGAGCCCCAGGCAATGATATAGCTGGAGTTGTACCAGTCCGCCGATTCCGGCACGTCGGTCTGCTCGCCCCAGGTCATCGGCGATGCCGGAGGCAAATCGCAGTACCAGTCATAGAAGCTCAGGCAGGTGCCGCCGAGCAGGGAGAGATAGCGCGTACCGGCGGCATAAGAGACCATCGACATGGCCGGGATAGGCGAAAAACCGGCCACCCGATCCGGGCCGTAATTTTTGATGGTCCAGACGTTGGCGGCAGCAATCAGCTGGTTAAGCTCTTTCCAGTTTGAGCGGATAAACCCGCCTTTACCGCGCGCCTTTCTGTAGCTTTGCGCTTTCTGTGGATCGTTCTGAATGGCATCCCAGGCCAGTACTGGATCGGTATGCTGCGCCAGCGCCTCGCGCCAGAGTTCGATCAGCCTGCGGCGTACCAGCGGGTACTTGAGACGGTTGGCGCTGTAGAGATACCAGGAGTAGCTTGCGCCACGCGGGCAGCCGCGCGGTTCGTGGTTAGGCAGGTCGGGGCGGGTACGCGGGTAGTCGGTCTGCTGGGTTTCCCATGTCACCAGGCCATTTTTGACATAAATCTTCCAGCTACAGGAGCCGGTGCAGTTAACGCCGTGGGTGGATCGCACAATCTTGTCGAACTGCCAGCGCTGACGGTAGCTGTCCTCCCAGTCTCGGTTGGTGTGGTACACCTGGCCGTGCCCATCGGCGAAACTGTCGCCTTTTGTTTTGAAGTAACGGAAGCGGTCCAACAGTTTGCTCATGACATTTCTCCTGCTTCGATAACATGGCCGGAGGGTGAGGCATCACGCTCCGGCGAAGAGGTAGTTATTATTTTTGTGAGGATTTGCGGCCGTACACCAGCCAGGTGACGAGCACGCAGACGATGTAAAACACGAGGAAGACTTTCATGGCGCCCACCGGGGAACCGGTCATCGCCAGGGAGGTGCCAAAGGCTTTGGGAATAAAGAACCCGCCCACCGCACCGATGGCAGAGATAAAGCCCAGCGCCGCAGCCGTTTCGGTCACCGCTTCATGCTGTGCCTGTTCATCGCTCCCGCCCTGTTTTTTCACGCGGTCGAGGGTGATTTGGCGAAAGATAATCGCGATCATCTGGAAGGTCGAGCCGCTACCCAAGCCTGCGGTCAGAAACAGGCCCATAAAGACCAGATAGAAGGCGATAAAGCTGCCTGAACCAGACCCGGGGAGCGTCAGGAAAATCAGGGCGCTAAAGATGGCCATAAAGACGAAGTTGATCAGCGTCACCCTTACGCCGCCCAGTCTGTCCGAAATCATTCCGCCAGCCGAACGCGCCAGGGCGCCGATCAGTGGGCCAAAGAAGGCGAGGTGGAGGATATTAACGTCCGGAAACTGGGTTTTCGACAGCATGGCAAAGCCTGCCGAGAAACCGATAAACGAGCCGAAGGTTGCCAGATAAAGCAGGCTCAGCAGCCAGAGATGAAAGCGCTTAAGCACCGGAAGCTGGCTGGCAATGGACGCTTTCGAGCTGGCGATGTCATTCATGCCAAAAAACGCCGCAATGGTGGCCAGAATCAGCAGCGGCGCCCAGATCCACGCCGCGTTCGCCAGCCACATCGTCGAGCCATCCTCCTGCGGTACGCCGTGCACGCCGAGGAAGGTAAACATCGGCAGGAAAATCACCAGCGGCGCAACCAGCTGCATCACACTCACGCCCAGGTTACCCAGCCCGCCGTTAATGCCCAGTGCGCTACCCTGTCTGGCTTTCGGGAAGAAGAAGCTGATGTTTCCCATACTGGAAGCGAAGTTGGCACCGGCAAAACCGCACAGCAGTGCGATGATGATGAAGATCCAATAGGGCGTGGCGGTATTCTGGATGGCGATCCCAAGCCAGACACAGGGTACGACCAGGATAACGGTACTTAACACGGTCCAGTAACGTCCGCCAAATATCGGTACCATAAAAGAGTAGGGGACACGCAATATCGCGCCGGAGAGAGAAGGTAATGCCGTTAGCATAAAAAGCTGATCGGTGCTGAAATTAAATCCGACCTTATTAAGATTTACCGCAATAGCGCTAAACAACATCCAGACGCAAAACGCGAGCAGCAAACACCCCACGGAAATCCACAGGTTTCTTCGTGCGATATGTTTCCCTTTATTCTCCCAAAATTGCGCGTTTTCCGGTTTCCAGTTACTCAACAGATGCTGATTACTCTTCTCGCTTTGATGTGACATATCACCCTCTTGCTTACCGAAGTGGAGAGAAAAAAGAAGGAAAAACAGAAAGATACCTGTCAGTGGCGTATGAAATTTATAGGATGTTATGGGATACATCTGAAAGGATAGATAAAAAAGCGAATCCCTGAGTTTGAAATGGGAATCAGGGTTCGCTTTATGTGTTACTAATTGTAACTCTTTGCGGAAATTAATACTCCGATGGGAGTATTAAAACAATTCGAGGGAGATAAGTTTATCCAGATGCTTATTAAATGCCGCGTCGTCCATTTCAGGCATATTTAAGACGTATATGCCATCCAGGCCACATACCAGACCAATTAAACGCCAGGCGATATTTTCCGGCTGATCAGCAAGCGTAAAGGCGTTGGCCTCCGCCCCGGCGCGGATAATTGCGACCGTTTCCTGGTGCCACATCTCCATGGTCAAAACGTAGGCGCCTTTGATATCGCTATCCCGGCTGGCGAGAATTTGCGCCTCCCGCCACAGTCGAATGTAGGGCTCAAACCCGCCGTCATCGCTGCCGAGCATGGCATGCAGGCGCTCGCGCCAGCCTGCGTTTTCGCCAACGATTTCAGCATCCAGCAAATTGCGGATCAGCCTGACAAACGCCAGCGATTTAAGCTCGCCCGCCGACGCAAAGTGGTGATGCACCTGCCCGGTGGCGACGCCCGCTTCGGTAGCGATTCGGCGCACGGTCATCGCAGCGAATCCTTCGGTCAGCGCCACGCGCATTGCGGCCTGTAGGATCTCTTCCCGCCGCTCGTCCTTGCTCAGATAACGCATAATTTCTCACTCTCAATGGCAACGAAACGAGTGTAACAAAGAGCTGGACAAGTGTTCAACTTTACGTAGGATCGCAATCTGGACATGTGTCCAGTTTTTAAATGAAAAGGAAATTTATGTTTCGTCAGTGGTTAGCGTTAGTGATTATCGTGCTGGTGTATATCCCGGTGGCGATTGACGCGACGGTGCTGCACGTGGCGGCGCCAACATTGAGCATGACGCTGGGTGCCAGCGGCAACGAATTGCTGTGGATTATTGATATTTACTCGCTGGTGATGGCGGGGATGGTGCTGCCGATGGGGGCGCTGGGCGATCGCATAGGTTTTAAGCGCCTGCTGATGATCGGCAGCGTGCTGTTTGGCCTGTCATCGTTAGCGGCGGCTTTTGCGCCGTCCGCGGGCTGGCTGATTGCCGCCCGCGCGTCGCTGGCGATTGGCGCGGCGATGATCATTCCGGCTACGCTTGCAGGGATCCGCACGCTGTTTATTGACGTGCGGCACCGTAACATCGCCCTTGGCGTCTGGGCTGCCGTTGGGTCGGGCGGCGCGGCGTTTGGCCCGCTGATTGGCGGCATGCTGCTGGAGCACTTTTACTGGGGTTCGGTCTTCCTGATTAACGTGCCGATCGTGCTGATCGTGGTTTCGCTTGCTGCGCACTTTGTGCCTGCTCAGCAGGGGCGGCCCGAGCAGCCGCTCAATATCAGCCATGCCATTATGCTGATTGTCGCCATTTTACTGCTGGTCTACAGCGCCAAAACCGCCCTGAAAGGGGTGCTGTCGCCGTGGATGGTGGCCTCTACGCTGCTTACCGGGGCGGTGATGCTGTTTATTTTCGTCCGTATCCAGCTGCGCGCGCGCGTGCCAATGATCGACATGCGTCTGTTTTGCCATCGCATTATTTTAAGCGGCGTGGTCATGGCGATGACCGCCATGATTGCGCTGGTGGGCTTTGAACTGCTGATGGCGCAGGAGTTGCAGTTCGTGCATGGTTTTACGCCGTTTGAAGCAGGGATATTTATGCTGCCGGTGATGGTGGCGAGCGGATTTAGCGGGCCGATCGCGGGTGTGCTGGTCGGGCGTCTGGGGCTGCGCATTGTCGCGGCCGGAGGCATGGGGCTAAGCGCGATCAGTTTTATCGGCCTGTCGACGCTCGATTTCAGCACCCAACAGTGGCAGGCGTGGAGCCTGATGGTGCTGCTGGGCTTCAGTGCCGCCAGCGCACTGCTGGCATCGACGTCAGCGATCATGGCTGCCGCGCCGAAAGAGAAAGCGGCCGCGGCAGGCGCGATCGAAACCATGTCCTACGAGCTGGGCGCTGGTCTCGGGATCGCCATTTTCGGTCTGTTGTTAACCCGCAGCTTTTCGGCGTCAATTGTACTGCCGCAGGGGCTGAGCGCGTCGCTGACCGATAAAGCCTCGTCGTCCATCGGTGAAGCGATGAAGGTCGCGCAGGAGCTGACGCCGTCACTGGCCGAGCCGGTGATGACGGCGGCGAAAACCGCGTTCATCACCTCGCACAGCGTGGCCCTGGGCAGTGCGGGAGCCATGCTGATGATTCTGGCGATCGGGATCTGGTTTAGTCTGGCGAAGGTCGGAGGGCAGCAGTAAAAAAAAGGCCAGCCGCGAGGGCTGGCCTTTTGAACTAACACATCTTAGAACTGGTAGGTCAGACCTACAGCCACGATGTTGTCGGTAGCCACTTTGGCATCTTTGGTGAACTGGCTGTCATCCACGAGGTTGATTTTGTAATCAACGTAGGTGGACATGTTTTTGTTGAAGTAGTAGCTCGCGCCAACGTCAACGTATTCAACCAGGTCCTGGTCGCCATAAGAACCGATGTCTTTACCTTTGGATTTCAGGTAAGCGATGGATGGACGCAGACCGAAGTCAAACTGGTACTGAGCCACAACTTCGAAGTTCTGTGCTTTGTTGGCAACGTGACCGCTACCGAACGCCGTCATGTTGCGGGTTTCAGAGTAGGTGGTTGCCAGGTAGATGTTGTTCGCATCGTACTTCAGGCCAGCAGCCCAGACTTCTGCGTTTTCGCCACCGGCGTTCAGGTTGCTTGCAGCACGAACCTGACGGTCAGTACGGTCAGATTTAGCGTAGGTCGCACCCACACCGAAGCCGTCGAATTCATAGGTAGAAGACAGACCCCAGCCGTCACCGTTGGATTCGGTGATCTCTGAACGGTCGTTTTTACCCTGGTACTGGGCAGCCACGTTCAGGCCGTCAACCAGACCAAAGAAGTCGGTGTTACGGTAGGTGGCAACGCCAGTGGTACGACCGGTCATGAAGCCGTCAGTCTGCGTCCAGGTATCGCCACCGAACTCTGGCAGAACGTCAGTCCATGCGCCGATGTCATAAGCAACACCGTAGTTACGACCGTAGTCGAAGGAACCGAATTCATCGAATTTCAGACCAGCGAAGGCCAGACGGGTTTTGTTGCCGTCGGAACCCTGAGCTTCAGAGCGGTTGCCCTTGAACTCATATTCCCACTGGCCGTATCCGGTCAGTTGATCGTTGATCTGAGTTTCACCTTTGAAGCCCAGACGAACGTATGTTTTGTCGCCGTCGCTACCAGCATCATCAGAAAAATAGTGCAGACCAGTAACTTTGCCGTACAGATCCAGTTTGTTACCGTCTTTGTTAAAAACTTCAGCCGCGTTAACAACGCCAGCCGCCAACATGGAAGTCACTGCCACTGCAACTAATTTAAGTTTCATCTTAACTAACCCTTATAATTTTATTTAGGTATTTCCTAAGCCACCTGAGCGATTTTTAAACGAGGCTTATCGTCAATGGCAGACTATTTTTAAAATTCCGTAGACTGCTTTCAATAATAAGTTTCAAAATATTAAAGATAATTTCAATTAGTGTGATCCTGATCCGATAAATTTCCCTTAAATCGCTCAATAAGGTTAATTTATATACATAAATTGATTATTAACAAAACACGATAATAAGGCTGGAAATAGTTGCCATGCGTTTTTGTTTTTAGAGGGAGATAAAAGGGCTTGGCAGATAATCTCAAGGAATGGGGCGCGTTATTGACTTTGAAAACAGTGGTTTGTGGATTTGTCCGGAAGCCAGCAACTGCTTTTTAAAAGAAACATCCAGAAATAAACTATTGCACTATGTGCTATATAGCGCGGGAATATTGGGGTTGAATTAATTACCTGCGTTGTCAGTTTATGTCAATTTCCACAACGGATCTGACTTTGTGTGAATACTCTATACAGAAATAGAAATACACACGAATGTTATAAATAATATTCTTTACTGTGATCACATATTAAAATAATGTTAATTTTTACCGGGCATAATTCGTGCCCGGTAAAAATAAAAATGCTATTTGCGGGTGGCATACCAGCAAAGTAATGATCCGGCGCAAACCATTAATGCACCTTGCCAGAATGAGAATGAAAGCGGAGAGCTCAGCATAATAGCCGCCAGCGCGGCAGAGAGTACCGGGGTGAAGTAGGAGACGGCCGCAAGCACCGTGACGTTACCGTGGAGGATCCCAATGTTCCAGGCGGCGTAGCCAAAGCCAAGGGCAACACCACACATCAACAGCTTCACGACTACCGGCACGCTGAATACCATTTCGGGCTGATCGCTGACGGCATATTTGACCCACAGGCTCAGGGCGGTCAGCAGGACGAAAAGAGTAATGCCATTTTGCCCTCTGGCATACCTGCTGGTGACGGTGCAGTAGGCGGCCCAGATAAAGGCACCGGCAAATGCCAGCCCGTAGCTCAGCGGGCTGGAAACGATGTTCTGCATGATGTCGTGAACGTGCAGCCCGTTTTCGCCGCCTAAGACCCAGCCCACGCCCAACAGGGAGATCGCTAAGCCGGGGATCACCCACAGGGTGGATTTTTGTCCGTTGAACAAAATGGCGAACAAAATCGTCAGGCTTGGCCAGAGATAATTGACCATGCCCACCTCAATTGCCTGCGAGCGCGTCGCGGCAAAGCCAAGCGACAGGGCAAGGCACATTTCATAGCTGACAAACAGGACGCTGCCCGCAATGAGATAGCCTTTCGAAAACCGTTTAATATCAGGGAAACCTACCGTCGCCAGACACAATAATCCGCTGACGGTGTAGATCATCGCTGCGCCCCCCACCGGGCCAAGTCCCTCACTGACGCTGCGGATGAGACCCACCATGGTGCTCCACAGCAGTATGGCCACCAGGCCAATCAGCGTTGCTCTTTTTCTGTCCATTACCCTGCCAGTCTCATAAAAATCAAAGGGTAAACTTATAGCATCTAACCCATTCACCAGGCGAATTTTCTGTTTCGCGGTTAACCCGAAAGGAGTAATAAATCATACCGGCGGTGACTATTAAGGGGGCGAAGTTCGGCGACCTTGATTTGACGCAAAAAAAACAGGGGCTTTGCTGTTAGTTTGCGGCGCGAAGTCTTATCAGATAACGAGGACAGCAATGGACGTCAGCCGCAGACAATTTTTTAAAATCTGCGCGGGCGGTATGGCCGGAACAACAGCCGCAATGCTGGGATTCGCTCCCAAAATGGCGCTGGCTCAGGCACGCAACTATAAACTGCTGCGCGCGAAAGAGATCCGTAACACCTGCACATACTGCTCCGTGGGTTGTGGGCTATTAATGTATAGCCTGGGTGATGGCGCGAAGAACGCCAAAGAAGCGATTTATCATATTGAAGGGGACCCGGACCATCCGGTGAGCCGCGGGGCGCTTTGCCCGAAAGGGGCGGGGCTGCTGGACTACGTCCACAGTGAAAACCGTCTGCGCTATCCGGAATATCGTGCGCCGGGCTCTGATAAATGGCAGCGCATCTCCTGGGACGAGGCCTTCTCACGTATTGCAAAACTGATGAAAGCGGATCGCGACGCCAACTTTATTGAAAAGAACGAGCAGGGCGTTACGGTTAACCGCTGGACCTCCACCGGGATGCTGTGTGCGTCTGCGGCAAGTAATGAGACCGGCATGCTGACGCAAAAATTTGTGCGCTCCCTCGGCATGCTGGCGGTTGATAACCAGGCGCGCGTCTGACACGGACCAACGGTAGCAAGTCTTGCTCCAACATTTGGTCGCGGTGCGATGACCAACCACTGGGTTGATATCAAAAACGCAAACGTCGTGGTGGTGATGGGCGGTAACGCCGCTGAAGCCCATCCGGTGGGATTCCGCTGGGCGATGGAAGCGAAAAACAACAACGATGCGACGCTGATTGTCGTCGATCCACGCTTTACGCGTACGGCATCGGTGGCTGATATTTATGCGCCGATCCGCTCCGGTACGGATATTACGTTCCTTTCCGGCGTGCTGTTGTACCTGATCGAAAATAATAAGATTAACGCGGAATACGTTAAGCATTACACCAATGCCGGCCTGCTGGTGCGGGAAGATTTCGCCTTCGAAGATGGCCTGTTCAGCGGCTATGACGCAGAGAAACGTCAGTACGATAAATCGTCCTGGAACTATCAGTTCGACGAAAACGGCTACGCGAAACGCGATGAGACCCTGAGCGATCCGCGCTGCGTCTGGAACTTGCTGAAACAACACGTTTCCCGTTATACGCCAGACGTGGTGGAAAACATCTGCGGTACGCCGAAAGCAGACTTCCTGAAAGTATGTGAAGTGCTGGCCTCCACCAGCGCCGCCGACAGAACAACCACCTTCCTGTACGCGCTGGGCTGGACGCAGCATACCGTGGGCGCGCAGAACATCCGTACCATGGCGATGATCCAGCTGCTGCTCGGCAACATGGGGATGGCCGGTGGTGGTGTGAACGCCCTGCGCGGACACTCCAACATTCAGGGCTTAACCGATCTCGGCCTGCTGTCGACCAGCCTGCCGGGTTACCTGACCCTGCCGTCGGAGAAGCAGACCGACTGGCAAAGCTGGCTTGACGCCAATACGCCAAAAGCGACGCGTCCGGACCAGGTGAACTACTGGAGTAACTATCCGAAGTTTGCCGTCAGTCTGATGAAATCGTTCTACGGCGATGCGGCGCAGAAAGAGAATGACTGGGGCTTTGAGTGGTTGCCGAAATGGGATCAGGCTTACGATGTCATCAAGTATTTCAACATGATGGATAAGGGCGACGTCACGGGGTATATCTGCCAGGGCTTTAACCCGGTGGCGTCATTCCCGGATAAAAACAAAGTCGTTCGCAGCCTGAGCAAGCTGAAGTACATGGTGGTTATCGATCCGCTGGTCACCGAAACGTCTACGTTCTGGCAGAACCACGGCGAGTCTAACGATGTTGATCCGGCATCCATTCAGACTGAAGTGTTCCGCCTGCCATCGACCTGCTTTGCGGAAGAGGACGGTTCTATTGCCAACTCTGGCCGCTGGCTACAGTGGCACTGGAAAGGTCAGGATGCGCCGGGTGAAGCGCGTAATGACGGCGAAATTCTGGCCGGTATTTACCATCGTCTGCGCGAGATGTACCGCACCGAAGGCGGCAAAGGCGCTGAGCCGCTGCTGAAGATGAGCTGGAACTACAAGCAGCCGGATCATCCTGAGTCCGAAGAGGTGGCAAAAGAGAACAACGGCGTGGCGCTGGCCGACCTGTACGATGCCAACGGCAATCTGGTGGCGAAGAAAGGCCAGTTGCTCAATAGCTTCGCGCTGTTGCGTGACGACGGCACCACGGCCTCGTCCTGCTGGATCTACACCGGCAGCTGGACGGAGCAGGGTAACCAGATGGCCAACCGTGATAACGCCGATCCGTCAGGCCTGGGTAACACCCTGGGCTGGGCATGGGCGTGGCCGTTAAACCGCCGCGTACTGTACAACCGTGCCTCCGCAGACGTGAACGGTAAGCCGTGGGATCCGAAACGCATGCTGATCGAGTGGAACGGCACGAAGTGGACGGGGAACGATATCCCGGACTTCAACACCGCCGCGCCGGGCAGCAACACCGGGCCGTTTATCATGCAGCCGGAAGGGCTGGGACGTCTGTTTGCCATCGACAAACTGGCGGAAGGGCCGTTCCCGGAACACTACGAGCCGATGGAAACGCCGCTCGGCACTAACCCGCTGCACCCGAACGTGGTGTCAAGCCCGGTGGTGCGCATCTACGAAGACGACGTGCTGCGTTTAGGTAAAAAGGACAAGTTCCCGTATGTCGGCACCACCTACCGCCTGACCGAGCATTTCCATACCTGGACCAAGCACGCGCGGCTTAACGCCATCGCGCAGCCGGAACAGTTTGTGGAGATAAGCGAAACCCTGGCGAAGGCGAAAGGCATTGCCAACGGCGATCGCGTGAAGGTCAGCAGCAAGCGCGGCTTTATTCGCGCGGTGGCGGTGGTCACCCGTCGTCTGCAAACGCTGAACGTGCATGGCCAGCAGGTGGAAACCGTCGGCATACCGCTGCACTGGGGCTTTGAAGGGGTGGCGCAGAAAGGCTACATCGCCAATACCCTGACGCCAAACGTCGGCGATTCCAACTCGCAAACGCCGGAGTATAAAGCGTTTCTGGTCAACATCGAGAAAGCGTAAGGAGCGATTAAATGGCGATGGAAACACAAGACATTATTAAACGCTCCGCGACCAACCCGATAACGCCCGCGCCTCGTGCGCGGGACTACAAGGCAGAAGTCGCCAAGCTGATCGATGTCTCCTCCTGCGTGGGCTGTAAGGCCTGCCAGGTGGCCTGCTCGGAGTGGAACGATATCCGCGACGAGGTGGGGCACTGCGTTGGCGTTTACGATAACCCGGCTGATCTGAGCGCCAAGTCCTGGACGGTGATGCGCTTTAGCGAAACCGACCAGAACGGCAAGCTGGAGTGGCTAATCCGTAAAGACGGCTGTATGCACTGTGAAGATCCGGGCTGCCTGAAGGCATGCCCGTCTGCGGGTGCAATTATTCAGTACGCCAACGGGATCGTCGACTTCCAGCAGGATAACTGTATCGGCTGCGGCTACTGCATCGCAGGCTGTCCGTTTAATATCCCGCGCCTCAATAAAGAAGATAACCGGGTCTATAAATGCACGCTGTGTGTCGATCGCGTCAGCGTCGGACAGGAGCCTGCCTGCGTGAAGACCTGTCCTACCGGGGCTATCCACTTCGGCACCAAAAAAGAGATGCTGGAAGTGGCGCAGCAGCGGGTGGATAAGCTCAAAGCGCGCGGCTATGACAAGGCCGGGATTTATAACCCGCAGGGCGTGGGCGGTACGCACGTCATGTATGTTCTGCACCACAATGACCAGCCGGAGCTGTATCACAATCTGCCGAAAGATCCGGCGATCGATACCTCAATCAACCTCTGGAAAGGGGCGCTTAAGCCGCTCTCAGCGGCGGGCTTTATCGCCACCTTTGCCGGGCTGATTTATCACTACATCGGTATCGGGCCGAATAAAGAGGTGGATGACGACGAGGAGGAGCATCATGAGTAAGTCGAAAATGATAGTGCGCACAAAATTTGTCGATCGCGCCTGTCACTGGACGGTGGTCATCTGCTTCTTCCTGGTGGCGGTATCCGGCATTTCGTTCTTCTTCCCGACGCTACAATGGCTAACGGAAACCTTCGGGACACCGCAGATGGGGCGCATTCTGCATCCGTTCTTCGGCGTACTGATTTTCGTGGTGCTGATGTTTATGTTTGTGCGTTTCGTTCATCACAACATCCCTGACAAGCAGGATATTCCGTGGCTAAAAGGGATTGTTGAGGTTCTGAAAGGCAACGAGCATAAAGTCGCGAAGGTGGGCAAATATAACGCCGGGCAGAAGATGATGTTCTGGACCATCATGAGCATGATTTTTGTGCTGCTGGTGACCGGGGTGATCATCTGGCGTCCGTATTTTGCGCACTATTTCCCGATTCAGGTAGTGCGCTACGCGCTGTTGATCCACGCGACCTCGGCCATTATTCTGATCCACGCCATTCTGATCCATATGTATATGGCATTCTGGGTGAAAGGATCGATTAAAGGCATGATTGAAGGGAAGGTGAGCCGCCGCTGGGCGCAGAAGCACCATCCGCGCTGGTACCGCGACATTGAGCGTCTTGAAGCGCAAAAAGAGAGTTCGGAAGGGTTGAAGTAAACCTCGCGCCGTCGGCATTGTCCGGCGGCGCTGCGCTTGCGTGGCTTTTAGCTACGTATTGGTAATTAACGCATCAATTCCTGCAAGAACACTGCTTCTTGCACTGCGCAGATTACATACATAATCCTTATTATTAAGTTTTTTTGTCTCCACGTGTGTGATGTTGGCTGTATTAAGAAAATATGTCTGGAATTCAAGGTTCACCAGTGGCGTTGCAGCGTTTGAATATCCTCTTAAATGATTGTGATAGCTTAACGGGACAATAAGTCTCGTTGATAAGTCGTCATAATAATCGTGCTGAATAATCATAAAATAGGGTTGATATTCACACGTTCTGTTTGATGGATTGCGGTAAACATCAAACTGAAAACACATCAAAGCCCTCCGAAATAAGGGTCATCCGATAATAGCCCGGCTTTGGCCGTTAATTCATTCATTGCTTTAATAAATCCTTGATCCTGTTGACGCTGCCGCTTGAGCTCTCCTGCTGTAGAGAGTGGGCGAGGTCTATTCCCCGTAGGGCGCTCTGTCGTAGCACATCTTTCTGTGCGGTTCGGTTTCATGTTTTCTCCTTTGTTGGTGCGGTCATTATCAACCGCAGCCAACAAAAAACAATACTGTTTCCCCTGGTAATCTACATTATGCGAGCCGTCTTCCAGTAATATCAAAACCGCTCTGCAATATACCGGAAGGGATATTTTGTTGGCTTCACTTTGCCGATCTTGCGTTTCGGTAAATCCACCTTGTCAACGTGAATTTCTTTATAGGGGATCTGTGAAAGCAGATGCGAAATAATATTCAACCGAACCCGTTTTTTATCTTCTGAGCGCGCCACAAACCACGGCGCCCAGGCGGTGTCGGTCGCTTTAAACATCGCATCACGGGCGAGGGTATATTCATCCCACAGATTGAAAGATTTTATGTCCATTGGAGACAGCTTCCAGATCTTGCGACCATCATTAATGCGATCGCGCAGGCGGCGTTCCTGCTCTTTTGGCGTTACTTCAAGCCAGTATTTCAACAATATGATACCGGCATCGACCATCGCTTTTTCCATCACCGGCGTTCCATCAAGAAATTTGTCGGCCTGCTCTTCGGTACAGAAACCCATTACTCTTTCCACGCCTGCGCGGTTGTACCAGCTCCGGTCAAAAATAACGATTTCACCGGCAGAGGGCAGATGGGGAACGTAACGCTGAAAATAGAGCTGACTTTTCTCTTTATCGGTGGGGGCCGGTAACGCAACAACGCGAAACACCCGGGGGCTGACGCGTTCGGTGATGGCTTTGATGGCGCCGCCTTTACCCGCGCCGTCTCGCCCTTCAAAAACAATACAGACCTTTAACCCTTTGGCGACCACCCATTGCTGGAGCTTAACCAGTTCAACATGGAGGCGGCGAAGCTCTTGCTCGTACGCTTTGGTTTTGAGCGGCGCGTTTTTAACGACATCATCAACAACACGGGTTTTCTTCTTACTGACCATGGCGGGTCTCCCTATGGGTCCGGTCGCGGGATCGAGGCCGTACTAAGCGTGTAATCGGCCTGAATGAATGGATTAATGTGTCAGAAAGCTGATTTGAACTGGTTCACCATACAAGTTTAATCAATAATGCACGCTGCGTATTTTTTAACAGTGGTCGCGGTATGAAAAAAACAATTTTTTCGTTAGCACTGGCTACCTTTGGCCTGGGGATGGCTGAATTTGGCATCATGGGCGTGCTGACAGAACTGGCTCATGATACGGGCATTTCGATTCCCTCCGCCGGAAATATGATTTCGTTTTACGCTTTTGGCGTAGTGATCGGCGCGCCGATTGTGGCGCTGTTCTCCAGTAAATTTTCGCTGAAAACAACGCTGCTGTTTCTGGTGGCGATGTGCGTCGTCGGTAACGCGCTCTTTACCTTCTCTGACACCTACATAGGGCTTGCGGCGGGGCGCTTAATCTCTGGTTTCCCGCATGGCGCGATTTTCGGTGTGGGGGCGATAATCCTGTCAAAAATTGCGCCACCGGGTAAGGTGACGGTTGCTGTAGCAGGGATGATTGCCGGGATGACCGTTGCCAATTTGCTTGGCGTCCCGCTCGGGACGTGGCTGGGACATGAATTTAACTGGCGTTACACCTTCTTTTTGATTGCCGTCTTTGATGCGCTGGTGATCCTCTCTGTTCTGCTGTGGGTGCCAGACATTCACGACACGACAACCACCCGGCTGACAGAACAATTCCACTTCCTGAAAAAACCGGAACCGTGGCTAATTTTTGCCGCAACGATGTTTGGCAATGCCGGGGTGTTTGCCTGGTTTAGCTTCGTGAAGCCGTTTATGGTCAACGTGTCAGGCTTTTCCGAGGGCGTCATGACCGCGATCATGATGCTGATGGGGCTGGGCATGGTGCTGGGTAATGTCTTCAGCGGCAAGCTGTCGTCGCGCTTTAGCCCGCTGCGCATTGCTGCCACCACCGACATGGTGATTGTGGCTTCGCTGCTGTTACTGTTCGCGTTTGGCGAGCTTAAAACAGCTTCACTGGTAATGGGGTTCGTCTGCTGCGCCGGGCTGTTTGCGCTCTCTGCGCCGCTGCAAATACTGCTGCTGCAAAATGCGAAAGGCGGCGAGATGCTTGGGGCCGCAGGCGGGCAAATGGCGTTTAACCTCGGCAGCGCAATAGGCGCGTATTTCGGTGGAATGATGATTACGCTCGGCTTTAGCTGGAGCTATGTCACGCTTCCGGCAGCGATCTTATCCTTCTCAGCAATGACCTCTCTGTTGATGTACGGTTTTTTATGTGCCAAAAAGCGTCAGACCAACGCAGGAGCGCTGGCCTGATGTCACGCTTTGCCCGCTGGTCGCGGGCACAGGAGGGGACTACACGAATTTCGCCAGCGGGTCAGCGGCGGCAAATGCGACAGCTTTGTCTGCTGCTGGCGGGTAAATCAGTTCGTTGGTGATGGCGACTTTGATCTTTTTGCCTTCCTCGCGCACGGATTTAACACGCTGTTCCCAGCCCTCGGTGTACACCGCGCCCCAGCCACCCAGATCCAGACAGGTGACGTAATTCACCTGACGGTAAGGGTACGGCTCCAGATTTAACAGGCTGGCAGCTGCGTTATGTCCGGCGAATTTCCCCAGCTGGATCGCGTGCTGGCAGGTCATCAGTGCCGTGTTGCCCGCATCGTCCGTTTTGGCGTGCGCCATATCACCCGTCGCGTAAACCTCCGGATGCGCAGGGACCTGCAACGTGTCGGTGACGATAAGGCGTCCCTGAGTGTCGCGTTCCCCGTCAATTTGCAGGCTGAGGGGGTTAGCTTCTACACCTGCCGTCCACACTACAGTCGCGCTGGCAATGCGCTCTCCGTTTTTCAGCGTCACGCCGCTGGCATCAATAGCTTCAATTTCACTGTTTAAACGCCATTCAACGTCCAGCGCGTTGCTTGCTTCTTCAATGGTGTTACGCAGCGCTTCGCTGTAACGCCCGCCAATGGTTGGACCTCTTTCAACTACGATCACTTTAGTCTTTGTATCGGCGCCGAAGCGGGTGCGAAGACGAGCAGGGAGTTCCGTTGCCAGCTCAATGCCGGTAAAACCGCCGCCACACACGACCACGGTATTGCGTTCTGGGGTGGAGGGGCGCGAAACCAGCGAATCAAGATGTTGCTCGAACAGCCTGGCGGAGTCGAGTTGGTCGATATCAAATGCGTATTCAGTCAGACCGGCAATCGGCGGACGTTTAGTCTGGCTACCGGTTGCGAGGATCAGACGTTCCCAGTTGACTTCGGCAATGGCGCCGTTTGAATCGCGATACAAAACGGTTTTAGATGAGGTATCAATACGTTGTGCTTCGCCCGAAATAAAGGCAATACCCAGTTCAGCAAACAGTTCGGTCAGTGGCGCGACCATCGTCGACACGTTCTCTTCATAAAAACGTGGACGAACGCGCAGTTCCGGCACCGGGGCCAGCACGGCAATGCTGAGGCTATTATTACCTTCCAGAGCAGAAAGACGCGCGGCGCTGACCGCAGCCCACATACCGGAAAACCCACTACCCACAATTAAAATCTGCTTTTTCATACTCGATCCTTTTGTTCGTCAGGCTGTGTGTCTGACATAACTGCCACTATACTTGTCGGAGTTAACTGCGACAACTTCTTTCTGAGTTAAAATTCGTTATAATGCAGCGAACAATGACCCGGAGTGAGCCATGGCGTTTTACAGTTCTGGTGTGGAATATGGCATTCATAGCCTGATGTGTATGGTGGATGCAAAAGGCAATGAGCGTGAGATGAGCGTCCGGGAGATGGCGGCCTTGCAGGGCGTACCGTACGACTATCTTGGGAAGATTTTCACTCGTTTGTCACGCGCGGGGCTGGTTATCAGCACCGAAGGCAAGGGGGGAGGATTCCGGCTGGCGCGTCCGGCAGAGCTGATCAGCGTGCTGGACGTGGCGCACGCCATCGACGGCGATAAGAATATGTTCGAATGTCGGGAAGTGCGTCAGCGCCTGGCGGTATTTGATGAAACGCCACCGGCCTGGGTCTGTGACGGACCGTGCGGGGTGCGATCGGTTATGGACAGCGCGCAGCAGCGGATGGAAGAGGAGTTAGGACGCCATACCATCCTGGATCTGGCGCGGAAGATGTATCGAAAAGCGCCGGACACGTTCCAGATCGAGGTTCAGGAGTGGATTTCCGATCGCCGTTTGTCTACGTGACAGGCCGGGCAGGGCTAACCCGCTACCCGGCCACCGCGGTTAAGAACGTAAATCAATCACCATACGGCCACGGATCTGGCCCTGTTCCATCTCTTTAAAGATGGCGTTGATATCTTCCAGTGGGCGCAGCGTGACTTTCGGAACCACCTTACCTTCAGCCGCAAACTGGAAGGCTTCGAGCAGATCCTGACGAGTACCCACCAGAGAGCCCACCACCTGAATCCCATCCAGGACCAGACGTGGAATATCCAGGCTCATCGCTTCCGGCGGCAGGCCAACAGCCACCACGCGGCCTCCGGCGCGAACCGCGTCAACGGCAGAGTTGAAGGCCGCTTTCGCCACCGCTGTCACCACTGCCGCATGTGCGCCGCCGGTTTTCTCCTGAATCACTTTTGCCGCATCTTCACTGCGGGAGTTCACGGTTAAGTCTGCGCCCATGCTGGCAGCGAGCTTCAACTGCTCGTCATTCACGTCAATGGCGATAACTTTCGCATTAAAGACATTTTTGGCGTATTGCAGTGCGAGGTTGCCCAGACCGCCCAGGCCATAGATCGCAATCCACTGGCCGGGTTTGATCTCAGAGACTTTTACCGCTTTGTAGGTGGTGACACCGGCGCAGGTGATGCTGCTGGCCGCCGCAGAGTCCAGCCCCTCCGGGACTTTAACCGCGTAATCCGCGGTCACGATGCACTCTTCCGCCATGCCGCCGTCGACGGAGTAACCCGCGTTTTTTACGTCACGGCACAGAGTTTCGTTGCCGGTATTACAATATTCACAGTGGCCACAGCCTTCGAAGAACCACGCCACGCTTGCACGATCGCCAACTTTCAGTGACGTGACGCCCGGACCAATCTCTTTGACAATACCAATCCCTTCATGGCCGAGGATCACCCCGGTCTTGTCGCCAAAATCGCCATTTTTAACATGGAGATCGGTATGGCAAACGCCACAGCACTCCATCTTCAGCAGCGCTTCACCATGTTTGAGCGCGCGTAAGGTTTTCTCTGTAACGTTAACCTGATGATCCTGAGTGACAACAGCAGCCTTCATGTGTTTCTCCTTTTACTAATGAGTATCTGCATAGCAGGTGTAATACCCATTAAGGATTAATACTTTGGCGGTGTAATGCAAGGCAACCGCAACATAATGTCATCAATTAATTCAGTTTCAGATTAAGAATACGGTGATCCTCTAATAATCAGTAGGGGAAAACGCTAACGTAAAAAACCCGGCGTAACGACCGCCGGGTACAGATTTATAGTTGGGCTTCTATCTCCTCAATCTCTCTTCGCCATTGCGCCTGCAACTGCGGTTTTTGGTGTTTTGGCTTGCGCGCCAAATCCTCTTCCAGCAGCATTTCCAGGGCAACCAGGCGTTCGAGCAGATCGTTAGACGCTGAAGGTGGTGCCTTCGATGCAGTCTTCGACGCCTCAGGCACCACCGGACCGGTGCTCGCACGCAGGCGCTCAAACACCGCCTCCGCATCGTGCCATTCGCTAAGCCTGCCGTCCTCAATCAGCCAGTAGCGGTTACAGCTCTGGCTAATTAACTGACGATCGTGGCTCACCAGCAGCACTCCGCCTTCAAACTGTTGCAGTGTTTCCGCCAGCGCCTCTTTGCCTTCCATGTCCAGGTGGTTGGTTGGCTCATCCAGCATCAGAAGGCTATAGCGAGCAAGCGTCAGGCCGATGAACAGCAGGCGCGAACGTTCCCCACCGCTCAGCGTACTGACTTTTTGTCCGTGTCGCGCCCACGGGAACCCGGCACTGATGAAGGCCATTTTACGGGTCTGCGGATCTGGCGCGAAAGGCTCCAGCGCGTCAAAGATTGTTGCCTCCTCCGAAAGCTGATTCAGCGTCTGATCGTAATAGCCTGGCGACACGCGAGGATGAAGTTTCAGGCCAGCCTCTGAAGGTTCACCTGAGAAATGCCGCCAGATAAGCTTCATCAGTGATGATTTGCCGCAGCCATTACGCCCGACGATAGCCACGCGATCGCCACTTCTAAGCCGCGCAATGTCGACGTGAAACAGCTCAGACAGGCCAGGCTCAGGCGCTACGCTTAGGTTTTCCATCTCCAGTAGCCGGTCTGCCCGCAGGGCGTCACCGCGCAGGGTTAATGTCCACGGACTGCCTGCGGTGAGCTCTGTCTGACTCTCCTTAAGCCGTTCGACCTGCTTTTCCATCTGTTTGGCTTTGCGGGCCAGATCTTCGTTATCGTAGACCTTGCCCCAGGTGGCCAGCCGTCTGGCACTGGCGGTTACGCGGTCAATCTCCTTTTGCTCCGCCTTATGCCGCAGCGCATCACTTTCGTCTTTGGCTACCAGCGCCTGACGCGCGGCGGTGCAGGGAAGGGCGAAGTAGTGCAACATCTTATCGCGCAGGATCCAGCTGCCGTTGGTGACGGCATCCAATAGTTGCCTGTCGTGTGAGACCAGCACAAAGCTGCCGGACCAGTTCTGTAAAAACTGTTCCAGCCAGAGCAGGGTCGGCAAATCGAGGTGGTTACTCGGTTCGTCCAGCAGTAACAGATCTGGATCGCCGATCAGCGCCCGCGCCAGCAGAAGACGCGTGTGCTGCCCGCCGCTCAGCGTTGCCGACGTTAAGGCCATGTCCTGCGGTGTAAAGCCCATACCCGCCAGCAGCGTTTCAGCTTTCCAGTGCAGACTCTCGCGTTCAGTCGCGGGCAGTTGCGCCAGCACGGCATCCAGCATGGTCAGGGGATAAATGGCTTCTGGCAGGTGTTGCTCAACGCGCGCCATCAGACAGTATCCGGCCAATGCGACGGTTCCGGCAGCAGGGGAGTCTGTGCCGTCCAACACCTTCAGCAACGTACTTTTGCCGCAGCCGTTGTCGCCCAGCAGGCCAATACGGTCGCCTTTTTTCAGCGTAAAGGAGAGGGAGTCGAATAGCGTGCCAAACGCCGTATCAACACGTAAAGATTGTGCAGTGAGTAAAGTGCTCATTGTTGCTTACCCAAGAGTTACAGGCATGTTTATGCCTCGTCAAACATCGCTGACGATAACTCAGTAAGCCCGAGAGAAGGGATTTCAGGGGTTGGTGTCTTCGCTCAAGCGGAAGTTATCGCAGCACGATACCGATAACGCTTGAGCTGGTGCGATCACCAAATGTATGTGAAACATTGAAAATTTCACAGTACAGCATAATTGGCCTCCTTATAAGTTAAGTGATTATTAGTAACCATCACTATACAACATTTTCATAGAATGAACATACTACTGCGGCAAAAAGCGATATCTTCGGTTGCGGATACAGAACTAAGCGCGTGATGTGATAAAAGGAAGGGCAGCGTCGCTGCCCAGAATCATCTTTTTCGTATAAGCAAATACAGGGATAGCGTGATTACAGACGCAATGAATATGGCCATGCCGAAGAAAACATACAAAACAAAATCCATTATCCTTTCGTCGCCATATATTCCAAAAAGCTCCACAAAATCGTACTGCGTTTCTGGTGGAACAATCTTGTAGAGTGTGAACATTGATAGAAACACGGCTATACACCACAACAACACAAGGAATGCCGCCTTCATTAATAGACCTGCACAACGCCATGTGCAATCATGTAGTTTCCCAATTGCTGCCCTCCAGTTCGAAGTAAGGCTGATGCCAGAATCTTAAAATCGCTCTGACTATAAAGTGTAATACAACCCTTACTTATGCCAGATGGCCCGATAGGGTGTAACCGGAATTCACCTCGCCTTACGCCTTTCACAAAAGTCTCATCATTTATCAATCCGTCATCGCGATATAATGCAAACCATTCGTTCCGATTCGAACCGGTGAAAAATGCGTTAACACTATCCTTAGTTTGAGTATACCAACCCCCTAATCCACGTAAAAGTATGTAATAGCGACCAGGTGGGAGTGGGCCGTTATCAGGTATATTTGCGCTTTCTGCACGGTTCGTCGCGTCACCATTCCCTGAAAATGCAGGAAAAAAGCCAACTCCGGGCACAGACAAAGTAGCGTACGTACCTCCGTTGAGGTGGAAAAAGCACTGTAGGAGATTCATGATCTGTCATTCCAGGAATCAGCAAAGATGATATTACCGTCACAGTGTCGCCATGTGATCTTCTCGTAACGGAGGGAAATATTTTCTAAATGATTATGTTTTTCCATTGCTGGATTTTTTACGTCATGCATCACCGGGCATATTGAGACCACTTTAACGTTCTCAAGGAACATGTTGAAGTATTCGACCTCTTGACCAGCATCATTGATTTTGTACCACTTAAACTCGGCACTTTTTAGCGTTTGGCCTTTTGCTACAGCCTTGTATAAGTAAGGGCTGGAACTGTCGAACTCCTTTTCAAAAACCAGAGCGCTATGCATGCGCGTACCCGTGATTTTTCCTGTCATATTATCTGTCGGTAGATGCAGTCCATGACCGAATCCTAATACTTCAATACTGCCCTCGCGATATTGCACATCAACCGCGCCTTTGATATCTGCGCCGCCGTCATCTTTCAGCCATAGATATGCTGGGATTGCCATTTCAAAACTCCTTTTTCAATAAATGAATTTAGTGATGCAAAACGTTACTAAACTCTTAAGAAAAACTATTTGTTAGGCAAGAAGTGTTATGTAAAATTTATATATTTTAAAAGGATATAGATTTTTGATTAGGTATGCATTTTTCAAATGATCGATCCTGCTGCATTTTTAAAGCCAAATTATCATGAGTGACTTTCAACAAAGCATTTATAGGCAGGATTAAGGGAATTAGAGGAAAAAGGGAGAAGGGACTTCACGTTCCCTCTCCCTTGTGAAGAGAGGGAACGTTCAAAACTCCAATTTAAATCGAAGTACGACGATAGCTACGGTATTCCGGCATCCAGAAGTTATCATCAATCGCCTGCTGCAACGCATCGGCAGAGGTTTTCACCGCGACGCCTTGCTGCTGCGCCATTTTGCCTACCGCGAAGGCAATTGCGCGGGACACTTTGTGAATGTCTTTCAGCTCCGGCAGTACCAGGCCTTCACCGTTATTCACCAGCGGAGAGTGACCTGCCAGCGTTTCGCTCGCGGACATCAGCATTTCGTCGGTGATGCGGGACGCGCCTGAGGCGATAACTCCCAGACCAATACCCGGGAAGATATAGGAGTTATTGCACTGCGCGATGGGGTAGAGTTTGTCCTTCCACACCACCGGATCAAACGGACTGCCGGTTGCGACCAGTGCCTTACCTTCGGTCCATGCGATGATGTCCTGCGGCGTTGCCTCCACGCGTGAAGTCGGGTTAGACAGCGGCATCACGATAGGGCGTTCGCAATGCTTGTGCATCTCGCGAATAATCTCTTCCGTGAAGAGGCCGGTCTGCCCGGACACGCCGATCAGAATGTCCGGCTTAACGTTGCGCACCACGTCAAGAAGCGAGAGCACTTCGTTATCCGTATCCCAGTTTTTCAGGTTTTCGCGCTTCTGCACCAGTTTGGTCTGGAACGGGAGCAGGTTTGGCATGCCGTCGGTCAGCAGGCCAAAACGGTCCACCATAAAGACGCGGGAGCGGGCCAGCTCTTCGCTTAAGCCTTCGCGCTGGGTCTGGGCAATAATTTGCTCGGCGATGCCGCAGCCCGCGGAGCCTGCACCCAGGAAGACAATTTTCTGATAGCTGAGCTGACTGCCTGCCGCACGGCTCGCAGCAATCAGCGTACCGACGGTCACTGCCGCAGTGCCCTGAATGTCATCGTTGAACGAGCAGATCTCTTCGCGGTAGCGGTTCAGCAGCGGCATGGCGTTTTTCTGTGCGAAGTCTTCGAACTGCAACAGCACGTCAGGCCAGCGGTGCTTCACGGCCTGGATGAAATCATCCACAAACTGATAGTACTCGTCGTCGGTAATGCGCGGGTGACGCCAGCCCATGTACAGCGGATCGTTCAACAGTTGCTGGTTATTGGTCCCCACGTCAAGTACCACCGGCAGGGTGTAGGCCGGGCTGATCCCGCCGCAGGCGGTATACAGCGAGAGCTTACCGATGGGGATCCCCATCCCGCCAATGCCCTGGTCACCGAGGCCCAGAATACGTTCGCCATCGGTCACCACGATCACCTTGATGTTGTGGTTAGGCACGTTTTGCAGAATGTCATCCATGTTGTGACGGTTCTGATAAGAGATGAACACACCGCGGGAACGACGGTAGATCTCTGAGAAGCGTTCACACGCCGCGCCGACGGTGGGGGTGTAAATGACGGGCATCATCTCTTCAAGATGGTTCTGCACGAGGCGGTAGAAGAGGGTTTCGTTGGTGTCCTGAATATTACGCAGGTAGATGTGTTTATCGATTTCGGTTTTAAAGCCCTGATACTGGATCCAGGCACGTTCTGCCTGTTCTTCAATGGTTTCAACCACTTCAGGCAGCAGGCCCAGCAGGTTAAAGCTGCTGCGCTCTTCCATGCTAAAGGCGCTGCCTTTGTTCAGAAGGGGGAACTCCAGTAAAACCGGACCGGCGTAAGGAATATAAAGGGAACGATGTTTTTTCAGTTTGTTGTCCATGTCACTCACTCTTTTTAAGAAGACCCGTCCCTGACACTGCTGTTTGTCATCTTTCTGGCCTGTGCTACGGGGTGCGGTCGGTTGGTATTATAAAGGAGCTGAATATTAATTACCGCAACACATAAACAAAAACACCATCGGGATTACCGATGGTGTTGTGAATTTCGTGCCGGAACTTACTTGCCGGAAGGGCGTTTCCTGCCGGTGGCGTGGGTAACTTGCGTTTCGCTACCCTCCTCAATAACCACTTTACGCTGGTTAGAAAGCTTGTAGTTCAGTCCCAGAATATGGCGTGCCTGACGGTTCGATTTCATGTTAACTCCTCAATCCTGTTGATAGTTTTAAGGACAAGCTTGCTTATGCAAACGAAATGTAACCCCTTAGGTTGCAGATCCAGCTTAGCAGGTTTTTACAGAGGTGCGTTTCGCCCACTAACCACATAGTTGATGGTTTGCTGGTAGATGTCACTGAGGATGTCATTGTCCGTGGCTTCCACCCACTTGGTCAGTTCCATCAAAATGTCATCTTCAGTAACAACACCGTGCTCGGCGTGAAGACCTTGTGCGATCGCGTTAACAAGTTCCGGTTGTGCTGCTGTGGTATGTGCCGGGTAATAAGTAAACATGCTGCCTCCGTGTCGTTGTCTGTTTAATGTTACGGCGTGCAAAATCGTAATTCACATTCAGATTGGCAAATATTTTTGCCGTTGTGGTTCAGATTCGTCCTGGAATTAAAAATAACATCTCCCGTAGCACAGAAATAAAACTCAGGGTTTCCAGCGGCGTAAATTCGTGGTTTTTTCATAAGGCATGGGCGTCGGCCAGGAGATCAATTCCACAATGCTGCCCCAGGGGGTTTGACCATAGCAGAAAGCATTGCCTTCACCTCGCTCATCCGGAAAGCTAAGCGGCTTCGGCGCGGTGAACATCTCGCCGCCGGCGGCGGTGAAAGCCGCGATGGCACTATCAAAATTATCAACATAAACAGCAAAATGCTGAAGGCCAAAGTCGCTGGCGCGAGCGGGCATACCCTGCTCAGGACCGTGCATTTCGAAGAGTTCTATGCCGGGTCCGTGCGGCATAACAAGCATGCGAATGGCATGAATTTTAGTGCCGGGAAATAATTTTAAGGTGTGCTGCTGGGCGGGCTGATCGATATTATCGGTTTCTGCATCGACAGAATGATATAAAACCTGTGCGCCGAAAGCGCGTTCAAAAAATAGGGTGGCTTTTTCAATGTCGGGCACCGTAATACCGATATGGTCAATACCCCTTACTGACGATTGCATAGTAAACTCCTGCTATAAAAAATTTAAATATAGCAGGAGATAATCAGGCTATTACCACTTCATTTCGCCGGTATTCACTTTGGCACTCAGTTCCAGCGAACTTTCTTCCGCAAGGTTCGGCCACTGTTTTTTCATCGCGTTGATGACGCCAGTTGATTCTTTATGCGTCGTGAGGGCCTGTTCAAACTGCTGTAGATAGCGACGGGTAAAGTCGATAGCGCCGGTACCCGCTGGCGGTGTCCCAAGGTAGTGGCCCGGAATAACGCGTTCGGGCTTAAGGGCAGCCATGCTATCCAGCGTCTGCTGCCACTGTTTACGGCTTTCCGGCGTTTGGGTATCCGCCGTCCAGACGTGAATGCCCCATGAGACGCCCGTGCCGCCGAGGATGGTTTTGGCGGATGGGATCCAGACGTACGCCGCATAGCTTTCAGGCTCTTCAATGCTTACTCTCTCACCGTCAATCATAAAGGTGGTTGAGGCAAGCACTTGCGGCACGTAGAGCTGCGTCGGCGCGCCATCTTTCATCTGTGGCCCCCAGAAGGCGAGCTTCGCGTCTTTTGTGGCCCTGATATGGTCCACCACCTGTTGCGTGGCGACAACTTTGGCATTAGGGAAGGCTTTCATCAGCGGTTGCAGGCCGAAATAGAAATCCGGATCGCCGGAAGTGATCACGATTTTGTTCAGCGTTTTACCGCTGTGGCGAATTTTTTCTACCAGCGCTTCGCCATCTTTCACGCTGAACTGGGCGTCAAACAGTACCGCCTCTTTCGGACCAGATACCAGCGTGGAAGAAACGGCAAAAATGCCTTTTTCCTGCGGGTTATACGTATCAACGGCCAACGGCGCGGCAAAGACGGCCGGAGTGAAAAGGGTTGTCAGCAAAGCAAGGCGGGCGATTGTCATGGTCAGGTCTCTGTTCTTCAGGAAAGTCTCTATTGTACGGATCTCTTCATTTGCCAGAATTCCTGAAACAGGAGATGCTTAGTTTCGTAGATCGAGCAAATGGAGGTCAAAATGGATCGCGTTATTGCCGCCCAGGTGTACAACCGCATCTGTGAGCTGGGGAGTTTAAGCGCGGCGGCGCGGGCGCTGGGGATCTCCCGTCCGATGGTGAGCCGTTATCTGGAGCAGATGGAGAAGTGGGCTGGGGCGCGGCTGGTTAACCGCTCCACCCGTAAGCTGACGCTGACGGCGGCGGGGGAGAAAGTCCTGCAAAAGACGCGCACGCTATCGCAAATTTCTCAGGAAATTGAAGATCAGTCAGTGAAGGATTTACCCTCAGGCACGCTTCGTGTCGCCTGCGCGCATTTTACCGCGATGCAGATTATCGCTCCGGTGCTGCCCGAACTGTTGCAGCGTTACCCTCAACTGCGCATTGAGCTGGATGTTAACAACCATCCGGTGAGCCTGGTGGGCGAGCGAATTGACGTGGCGATCCGCATCACCGATAACCCCGAACCGGGTATGATCGCTCGCCGGTTGGGAGAGTGTCGGTCCGTGCTTTGCGCCTCGCCGCACTACCTTGTAAGCCGGGGCGTTCCAGAGGAGCTGGAAGACTTAGCCCGGCACAACTGCCTGCATTACAGCTTTTTTGCCGGTCAGTCGTGGCGTTTTTTAACGCCGGCAGGGGAGCCGGTCACGACGGCGGTCAGCGGCAATCTCAGCGCCAGCATCTCATCTCTGCTGATGGAGGCGGCGATAAATCACTGTGGTATTGCCATGCTGCCCGAGCGCGAGGCCGACGCGGCGCTACGGCAGGGAAGCCTGGTGCCGGTGCTCAGCGCCTATACGCCAAAACCGATCGGCATTTTTGGTATTTATCAGTCGCGAGACTATCAGCCTGCGGCGCAGCGTGTGTTCCTCGACGCGCTGGCAAACCACCTTGCCACGCGATCGGACTAGTCTGTCTTCCCTGCAAAATAGATTATGCGTCCTATACTTATCCCTTTGTAAGCCAAAAGGAGAGCAAGAATGACGATTCATAAGCACGGTTCAGCACACTGGTCTGGCGACATCAAGCGCGGCAAAGGGACGGTATCGACCGAAAGTGGCGTCCTTAACCAGCAACCTTACGGCTTTAACACCCGCTTCGAGGGCGAGAAAGGGACTAACCCGGAAGAGCTGATTGGCGCAGCGCACGCGGCCTGTTTCTCTATGGCCCTGTCGCTAATGCTGGGCGAAGCGGGTTATACCGCCGATTCCATCGATACCACGGCGGATGTCTCGCTGGATAAAACCGACAGCGGTTTTGCCATCAGCAAAGTCGCGCTGCAAAGCAAGGTGACGGTACCGGGTATCGATCCGCAGCAGTTCGACGGCATTATCCAGAAAGCCAAGGCCGGTTGCCCGGTCTCGCAGCTGTTGAAAGCGGAAATCACGCTGGATTACAAACTGAACTGATATCGGGCCGGGCGCATGCCCGGCTCATTTTTAACGGTTACGCCAGCAGCGCACGCTTCGGCTTGCGGAAGAGGGCTGGAGCTGTTGCGGCTGTTCACATCCCTGCGTCGCCAGCGAACAGCGGTCGCAGAAATAGCACCCAACGGGCAGGTGGCGATTACCCGGAAGATCGGTTTTTCGCAACGCCAGATCCTCATCCAGCGGTTCTCCGGTCCGGGGAACGGAGTCAAGTAGCAGCTGCGTATACGGATGGCGCGGCTGACCCAGCACCTGGTTCGCCGGACCCAGTTCCACGATTTGCCCCAGATACATTACCGCCACCCGGTCGCTCATGTGCCGGACCACCGAGACGTTGTGCGAGATCAGCACGTAGGTCAGATTTCGCTGCTGTTGCAGGGCAACCAGCAAATTGAGGATCTGTGCCTGGACGGAAATATCCAGCGCGCTGGTGGGTTCATCCAGCACGATGATGTCCGGATCCGAAGAGAGCGCCCGGGCAATAGCGATTCGCTGGCGCTGTCCGCCCGAAAACGCATGCGGCAGGCGGTCAAGATATTCCGCTCGAATCCCAACCTGCTGCGCCAGCGTTTCAGCCAACTGACGACGCTCCCGTTCGCTGCGACGTTGCTGTATCCACACCGGCTCGGTGATGGTGCGCCAGACGGGTAAACGTGGATCAAGGGACGAGAGCGGGTCCTGAAATACCATCTGCATACCACCCGCCGCATTCGCGCGCTGACAGGCCCCGGTACTCGGTTTGAGCATGCCCATCAGCAGCTGCGCCAGCGTGCTCTTTCCACAGCCGGATTCCCCCACAACGCCCAGCGTTTCGCCGCGATGGATCCGGAGATCCATGCCGTTAAGGGCGTGTACCTGTTCCGTCACGCGCCCCAGCCAGTTTTTGCGCGCAGGAAAATTCACATGCACGCTATCCAGTTCCAGCAGTACCTCAGACATGGCGTCTCTCCTGTTGTGGGTACCAGCAGGCAGCCTGCTGGCCTTCTGCGCCCGTGGAAATTAAGCGCGGCGTTTCGCTGCATTTCGCCCCGGCAGCAAAACAGCGTTCGCGAAAAGCACATCCGCGCGGGAGGTGGCTGAGGTTAGGTACCGTGCCGGGAATGGCCGGGAGGATCTCGCGCGGTTTACCATTTTCCGGGGCACACCGCAGCAGGCCAATCGAATAGGGGTGCACAGGATGGTGGATCAAGGTCTGCGTGCTGCCGCTTTCGATCACGCTGCCCGCGTACATAACGTACATCCGGTCACAAAGCTGCGACACCACCGCCATATCGTGACTGATAAACAGCACCGACGTTCCGCTGGCGCGCGCTTTATGTTTCAGCAGACGCAGCACCTGAAGCTGGACGGTCACATCCAGCGCGGTAGTGGGTTCATCAGCGATGATCAGCTCCGGCTCGCAGGAGAAGGCAAGGGCGATCATGACCCGCTGGCGCATACCGCCGGAAAGCTCAAACGGATAGCGATCCATTACCTGCGCCGCATCCGGGATTTGCATCTCGCCCAGCAGGGTGATCGCCTTCTGCTGCGCGTCGCGGCGGGAAAGCGACTGATGCTGGCGGATCACCTCCACCATCTGCCTGCCAATCCGGCGCGTGGGGTTAAGCGCCGTCATCGGCTCCTGAAAAATCATCGCCACCCTGGCGCCGCGCCACTGACGAAGCTGTTTTTCCGACGCGTTCAGCACATCTTCCCCGAGCAGCGTGACACGGCCATGGTGAACATGGTAACTGCCTTCCGGCAGCAGGCGCATCGCCAGCATCGCGGTGACCGATTTTCCCGAACCGGATTCGCCCACCACGCCGACAATTTCACCCCGGCCAATCTCCAGCGAGACGTGGTTGAGCGCGTGGACGTCACCGCGAAAAATGGGGAAGCTCAGGTGCAAATCTTCAATCGATAATACGGAATCACTCATGACTGCTTCCCTCCTGATTTGGGATCCAGCAGGTCGCGAAGACCATCGCCAAACAGATTAAAGCCAACCGCCGTGATCAGAATTGCCGCCCCCGGAAACGCGCAGTACCACCACTGGTCAAGCACGTAGTTACGCCCCACGGCCACCATTGCCCCCCATTCGGCGGTCGGCTGCTGCGCGCCTAATCCAATAAAGCCCAGCGTGGCGGCCATCAGAATGGCGCTGCCGATATCCAGCGACGCTTGTACGATCAGCGGCGGCAGGGCGTTACGCAGGATATGCCAGCTGATCAGGTGCCAGCGCGATGCGCCAAAGGTGCGGGCGGCCAGCACGTAGGTGAACTGGCGCACCACCAGCGTTTGCCCGCGTGCCAGCCGCACGTAAAACGGAATGCGTACAATCGCAATCGCCAGCATCGCGTTAAACAGGCTTGGGCCGAGCGCGGCGGCCAGGGCCATCGTCAGCACCAGCGAGGGGATGGAGAGCATAATGTCCATGATGCGCATAATGATGGCGTCGCCGCGCCCGCCAAGTACGCCGGACAAACAGCCGAGCAGCGAACCGATGCCGCCCGCAATCACCACCACCGCCAGCCCCGCTGTGATGGACTGCTGGCTGCCCACCAGCACGCGGCTGAACAGATCCCGGCCCACCTCATCGGTGCCAAACCAGTGCTGGGCTGACGGTGCCTGCAAGCGCGCGGTCAGATCCAGCGCGTTCGGATCGTGCGGGACTATCCACGGCGAGACCACCATCATCAGCAGCATCACGATCATAATGACCCCGCCGATCAGCGTGAGCGGGCTTTTGCGTAACATCCAGAACAGCTTTGCCCAGTTGATGCGCTGTTTAGCGGTGCTGACAGGGACGGGCGTTTCCTGAGTTAACATCATTCGGCACCTCCGCGCCCGATTCGCGGGTCGATCCACAGATACAGCAGATCCACCACCAGATTAACTAAGACATAGGCCAGCGATACCACGACCGCGAAGCCCATGACGGCAGGGAAATCCAGCGCCTGAATGGAGGTCACCACCCAGGCTCCCATTCCCGGCCAGGCAAACACGGTTTCGGTAAGGACGGCCCCGTACAGCAGATCGCCCAGCGCCAGCCCGAGCACGGTAATGGAGGGGATCATGGCGTTGGGTAAGGCGTAGCGCAGGACGATGTACCAGCCCGGCAACCCGCTCGCGCGGGCGGTACGAATATAATCCTCGCTCAGTTGCTCAAGCATCGCGGAACGTACCTGACGCGCCACAATACCCAGATGCACAAAGGCCAGGGTCAGGGAGGGTAAAATCAGGTGCTGCAGGGCGTTGAAAAACACCTCGCCGTTGCCTTCCAGCAGAGTGTCCAGCAGATAAAAACCGGTAACGTGGGCGGGCGGATCGAGCCAGTCGTCCAGCCTGCCGCCGCCGGGCAGAATTTGCAGTTGCCCGTAGAACAGAACGATAACTCCCAGTCCCAGCCAGAAGGCAGGCGTCGAGATGCCCGTCATCGCCATCAGTCGCACCAGGTGATCCAGCCAGCGGTTACGGTACACCGCCGATAAAATGCCCAGCGGCACGCCAATCACCAGCGCCAGCAGCAGGGAGCAAAAGGCAAGCTCCAGCGTGGCGGGGAAAAAAGCTTTCAAATCTTCCGCAACGGGGCGACCGGTGCGAATAGAGGTGCCCAGATCGCCATGTGCCAGCGCCTCAACGTAGCGGCCAAACTGAATATAGAGTGGTTGATCCAGCCCCAGTTGCTGGCGGATGCCCTGCACGATTTCATCGCTGGCGCGATCACCGGCCAGCAGGCGGGCGGAGCGCCGGGGATCAGGTGTGAAATAATAAAAGTAATAATACAGACACCGGCCACCACCAGGATTAACCCCCAGCAGCGCTGGCGCACAATGCTCCAGAACGTCATACACTTCCCCCCGGCGTGGGCCGTTACTTACTCATGGTGGCGATGTTAAAGACCTGCTCAAGCATCGGATTAAAGGTGAAGCCTTTGACCTCTTTGTTCATCGCCAGCTGGTAGTTCTTCTGGAACAGATAAACGTAAGCCGCCTCGTCAATCACCACTTTCTGCGCCTGCTGGTAATCTTTGGTGCGTTCCGCCTGATCGGTGGTTTTCAGTGCCGCCTGCAACAGCGCATCGACCTCTTTGTTCTCATAGAATGAGCGGTTCCCCGGCAGCCCTTTTTTGTCCGATTCGAACCAGTAGTTCATGAACATGTACGGGTCAGCGAAGTCCGGGCTCCAGTTACCAATCGCAATGTCATAATCACCTTTGCCGACGCGGTCGCGCATGGTGGCGTTCGCCAGTTTCTCGAGCTTGACGTTAATCCCCAGCTTGCCCAGGCTCGCCTGCGTGGAGAGGGCGATAGGCTCCCAGTTCGGGTCGTTATCGGAATAGAGGAACGTCAGGCTGGCAGGTTTATCTTTGACTTTCTCCAGCGCCGCTTTGGCTTTGGCCTCGTCAAAGCTGTACCGCATGGCGTTCGCATCGAAGCCCCACATGCCCTCCGGGATCGGGCCGCGCATCTGCTTGCCGTTCCCGCTGAGAATGCCTTTCACCATCCCCTGGTAATCGGTCGCCCAGGAGACCGCGCGGCGCAAATCTACCTGATTCATCGGAGGCTTACTGTTGTTCAGATAGAGGTAGGTCACCCGCAGGGACGGGTATTCCGCCACGGCCACTTTGCCTTCCTGCTTCAGAGCAGCAAGCTGATCCACCGGCAGGGCGTCGGCGATATCCAGATCGCCACGGGAAAGTTGCAGGCGACGCGAGGCGCTTTCACCGATAATCTTCACCGAGACGCGCTTAAAGTGCGGCTTTTCACCTGGCCAGTGTGGGTTGGGCACCATCACCAGCTGTTGACCTTTCCGCCAGCTTTTCAGCATAAACGGTCCGGAACCCGCGGTGTTTTGCGCCAGGAAACCGCGTGCGTCGTCGGCGGCATTTGCCTTCAGCACCGCCGGGTTGACGATCGACGCGCCGTCATTGGCCAGCGTGTAGAGGAACGGGGCAAACGGCTGGCTGAGGGTGAATTTCACCGTATGCTCATCCACCACGTCCACTTTCAAATCTTTCGGGAACGCTTCGGAAGGTCCCTGGTTGATTTTAAGCAGACGTTCAAACGACAGCTTGACCGCTTCGGCGGTCACCGGCGTGCCGTCGGAGAATTTTGCATTATCCGCCAGGGTGAACGTCCACACTTTCTGGTCGTCTGACGCCTTCCAGCCCGTCGACAGATCGCCTTCCACCTCCGTGGTGCCAGGCTTGTATTTCACCAGACGCTGGTACGAGGGGTAGGTCACCGTCCAGTCGTTGTTATCGATAGTGACCGCCGGATCCAGCGTTTGCGGATCGGCAGCTTTCCCTATCACCAGCATATCTTTTGGCACCGCCGCCAGCGCGGGAAGGGCGCTCAGGGCGAGCGTAGCGGCAATCAGGGTAGTAAGCAGCGTTGTTTTCATGGCCGGGCTCCAGAATTACAGTGAGTGTGTGATCGGATAACAGGCGAACTGGTCATCTAACAGCGGATAGCTGGCGGCGTTCGGCAGTTCGAAATGCCACCACTCGCTGCTGATGCCCACAAAACCGCCGCCGTACATAACGGCGTTCAGGAGCAGACGATTTCGCTGCGCCTCGGGCGGAACGGAAGGGTGCCAGGCATGAGAACGGTCGTGCATTTCGTCAAACCCGGCGCCCATATCCAGCACGTTGTCGTGTTCATCCATCAGCGTGACGTCAATGGCAGTGCCCCGGCTGTGGTTCGAGCCAATCGCGACATCCACCACGTATTCCGGATTGGGGCAGGCATCCCAGAGTTGCGCCTGTGCCTGCTGGGGGCGGTAGGCGTCGTAGACCACCAGCTTCAGACCGGCCAGCGCGGCGATACTGATCGATTTCGCCAGCGCGGTGGCGGCATCCGTGTGCAGCAGGCACGCGTGGTACTGATAGATCGGGCGGCCGGTAATGTTATCGGCGGTCGCGTATTTCAGATCGATATGCAGCGTGGGAAAAGTTTTCGCCACATCAATCAGTTGACTCTCTTCAGGCATAGCTCCGCTCCTTTAGCGTTCAAATTGACCAAATTCTTGTTGTAGTTGTCGGTTGATTGCCAGACGTTCCGGCAGCGCTTCCCCCAGCGCCTCCACGACGCCCGACAGCAGCAGGTTGAACAGACAGCTCACCGGCGCCAGCGAGTCCCAGAAATGGCCGGTATCGGTCTTCATCTGGAGTAAATCAATCGGGTAATCCCGCGCCCACGGGCACCAGATATCGGTGATCAGCGCCATCGCCAGTCCTTTTTCGCTCGCCACGCGGCAGTACTGGCGGGCAATGGCGGAGTAGGCGCGGGTATCGGTCAGCACGATATACGGGTTAGCAAAGCCGGAGTTAAGCGACTCCACCCAGCTACCGGAGAGCCCTTCGGAATAGCTTACCCGCGGGCGCAGATACTCCAGATGGCTGAAGAACGCATTGGCGATCCCGCGCGTGGACTGGATCCCCAGCACGAAGACGGCGTCGGCATGGGTAAGTTGCTGGACCACCTGCCTGAACGTTTCGCTTTGCGCCAGCTGGTAGACATGGGCAATGGCGTCCACCTCCAGCGACAGGGAGTGCTGAAGGCGATCCGACAGCGGCTGTTGCTGCTTCCAGGAGTCGAGACGCTCGTTAATGCCCCAGGGCTGGTGGGGATCGCGCAGGCTTTTTTTGGCGTCGTCCAGGTTGCGATAGCCCAGCTTGCGCAGAAAGCGTCCGACGGTGATCCCGCTGGTGGCCGTGGCCAGCGCCACGCTCTCTGCCGTTTCAAAGGGGATCTGCCCGACGTGCGCCAGCATCCAGCTTGCCACCCGCTTTTCGCTCGGGGTGAGCTGGCTAAAGGTCGCTTCGATACGGCTCAACACCTCAGGTTTGGTCGTCATACCGCCTCGCTGTTAACTGGCTGTCAAAGGCCGGGTTTCTGTTATCAGATTAACAATGCAGGACGCGTGCCATGTTCACATTGCGGCGAAAACGCGCTGTGCAGCAAAGTTAATGCAATATTTGTTTAACAGATGCTCAACATTTGTGCAGCGTAGTTCACTTTTGGTGCAGTGTCCGGCCTGAGCGGTATCTATTTGGTGAATACGACAGCCTCTTCACATTTTTTGGTAAGATGAAAGCTCTGTGGATAAGAGAGGGAGCCTTACATGGCGAATTTGCCCTGGCGGGTCAGCGTGCGCCTGATGGCTCTCGCAAAAAAAATAGCGATGGTCATCGGGATCATCGTGCTCGTTCTGCTGGCGGTGCGGGTTTATCTTTCGCAGCAGGGGCCGGCTCTGCATCACTGGCATACCTGGCGGGCTGACGAAATGTCCGTGCAGGAGATGGATAACGCGACCTTCGCAGCCTATGTCGCGCGGGAAAACGCCATCTTCACCGCTCTTGATGCTGAGGTGACGGCGAAAGTCACCCCCGCAGAGCGCACGCCGCTGAACCGCTATTACCGTCAGAGCCTGGTGTGGCCAGGACACTTTACTCCGGATGCAAACCGGTCGTTTGTGCTGATGCCTGCCGGAAAGCCGCGCGGGGCGGTAGTGTTGTTGCACGGTCTGACGGATTCGCCCTACAGCGTCAGGCGTCTGGCTGTGAATTATCAAAAGCACGGCTTTGTGGCCGTAGTGCCTCGTTTGCCCGGACATGGCACGGCGCCGGGCGCGTTGACAGACGTTGACTGGGAGGCGTGGCTGGCAGCTACGCGCCTTGCGGTTCGTGAAGCAACACGCCTGACAGGGAACGATCTCCCCCTGCACCTGGTGGGCTATTCCAACGGCGGGGCGCTGGCGATGAAATACGCCCTCGACGCCCTTGATGCGCCTGAACTGCGTAAACCTCAGCAGATCGTTTTGCTCTCACCGATGATTGGCGTCACGGCGTTTGCGCGCTTTGCCGGATTCGCCGGGCTACCGGCTATGTTACCGGCGTTTGCCAAAGCCGCGTGGCTCAACATTTCGCCGGAATATAATCCTTATAAATACAATTCGTTCCCGGTGAATGCGGCACGTCAGTCCTGGCTGCTTACCCGGGCGCTGCATGAGCAGATAAACCGCGATGTTCATGATCACAAACTAACGCAGCTTCCGCCGGTACTGGCGTTTCAGTCGGTCATGGATTCAACGGTCAGTACCCGCGCCGTAGTCAGCGGGCTGTTTGACCAGCTTCCGGCAAATGGCAGCGAACTGGTGGTATTTGACATCAATCAGGCCGGGAGTTTCCGTCCACTGTTCAGGCCATCATCCTGGACGGCGGTGGCTGACCTGCTGCCCGAGGCGAAAAGACGTTACAGTGTCACAATCGTGACCAATGCCAGCCCTGACAGGTTTGATATGGTGGCAAAGACAACGCCTGCGGGCAGCACCCGGGAAACGGTGACGCCGCTGTCGGTCTCGTATCCGCAGGAGGTTTATTCCCTGTCGCATATTGCCATTCCGTTCCCGCCTGAAGACGATCTGTATGGCCGCCATCCTGAGGTGAAAAACCGCTATGGAATCAGTCTCGGGACGATAGCCCTGTGGGGAGAAACATCGGTTCTGAGCGTCGGCAAAGATGCGCTGATGCGCGTGACGTCGAATCCGTTCTACGACTATATGCAGACGCGGATCGACAGCCGTATCGGGGAGAATTAAGCCCGACGTGGAATAGATTAGGTCACACCGGGGAACTGTGTTAAACAATACCGTTCAGGCGTATACCCCATACCGGACCCCGTTTCTGTGCTGACAACTCTCATTTATCGAAGCCAGCTGAGCTTAACCTGCACCTCCGCAGCGTTAAGCGCGCTGGTTGAACAGGCCAGGATCCGTAATACGGAGCAGGGCATCTCAGGCATTCTTCTCTCCCGTGGACGTGACGTTCTGCAAATTCTCGAAGGCACGGAACAGAGCGTCGTCGCGCTTTTTAACACCATCCGTGCGGATGACCGGCATACCGGCGTGGTGGAGCTGATGCGCGATTACGGCCCGCGCAGACGTTTCGAAGACGTGGGAATGCTGCTGTTTGACCTGGATGTTCAGACCCCGAAAGCGGTTCTGGCGTCGGTTCTGCATTACAGCAAGCTGGAAAGCTATCTGACTTCTGAGGATCGGGTCTTCAAATTTATTCAGACCTTTATCACCGGCAAAACCGCTATCCCACCCGCTTCGGACTATGAGCCTGATAAATGGACGCTTTCACGAGAGCGCGCGCCGTTTGGTAAAGGGTTAGGTCTGCTGGCGGGACAGCCCTGCCAGTTTGCGCTGCAACCCATTGTCGAGCCGTCCGAAGGCAAAATCAGTTCTCTCGAAGCGCTTATACGCGGAAACGACGGCGGCAGCCCGGAGCATTTCTTCCATAGTCTCGATCGTGAACAGATTTACGAAGTCGACCTGCAAACCAAAGCCTGGACCTTTGCGCTGGCGCAAAAGCTCGGCATCGGCAGCCACAAACTGGCGGTGAACCTGCTGCCAATGTCGCTGGTTAACGTGCCGGGCGCGGTAGAGTTCCTGGTAACGCAGATCAAAAAGCACAATCTACAGCCAGAGCAGGTGATCATTGAAGTCACTGAGAACGAGATGATCTCTGGCTTCAACCAGTTTAACAGCGCCATTAAACAGCTGCGCGCGGAAGGGGTTGGGCTGGCGATAGATGATTTTGGTTCCGGCTATGCTGGTCTTTCACTGCTCACGCGGTTCCAGCCGGATAAGCTCAAAATCGACAGAGAGATCGTCAGCGATATCCACCTCAGCGGGCCCAAGCAGGCGATTGTGAAGTCGATAATCAGCTGCTGCACCGATCTGGAGATTACGCTGGTCGCAGAAGGCATTGAGAAGATAGAAGAGTGGTGCTGGCTTGAATCCGCCGGTATTCGCCGCTTCCAGGGCTTTTTGTTCGCCCGCCCGCAGCTCAATGGCGTGGGTGATATTCACTGGCCCCATCGGGTGGGTTAAGCAAATTGTCCCTCGCCATATTTCCCCTACACCCTGCCTGTGCTTAAATAGCTAAACCGGTTTAACATTATTTAGCTAAGAAGGTGATATGGAGACGATCTGGGTACTTGGCGATGCAGTGGTGGATCTGTTGCCCGACGGAGAGGGCAAACTGCTGCAATGTCCTGGCGGCGCACCGGCCAACGTTGCGGTAGGGGTAGCGCGTCTGGGAGGCAGAAGCGCCTTTATAGGCCGGGTGGGCGACGACCCCTTCGGGCGTTTTATGCAAAAAACGCTTGCGGATGAGCAGGTTAATACAGAATGGCTGCGCCTGGACCCGCAGCATCGCACCTCCACGGTGGTGGTGGATCTCGATGACGACGGGGAACGTTCCTTTACCTTTATGGTTCGCCCGAGCGCTGATTTATTCCTCGACTCTGCCGATCTCCCGCCATTCCGCGCCGGGGAGTGGCTGCACGTCTGCTCTATCGCGCTCAGCGCCGAACCCAGCCGTTCCGCGACGTTTCAGGCGATGTCCGCTATCAGACTGGCGGGGGGATTCGTCAGCTTTGACCCCAATATCCGCGCCGATCTCTGGCACGATGAAGTCGAGCTGCGCCAGTGTCTTGAGCGGGCATTAGCCTGTGCAGATGTGGTGAAAATCTCGGTGGAAGAGCTGGCGTTCTTGACCGGAAATGCGCAGGTCCATGAGGGGCTGGCGGCGCTGATGCGCACCTGTCCGGCCAGGCTGGTGCTGGTGACGCAGGGAAAAGAGGGCGTCACCGCCTGGCAAAAAGGTGCCTTGACGCACTATCCTGCATCACCCGTGGAATGCATTGATACCACCGGTGCGGGGGATGCTTTCGTCGCCGGGCTGCTGTTCGGTCTGGCACGTCATGGCCAGGCCCGTCTCTCAGAGGTCATCACGTTAGCGCAGCGCTGCGGAGCGCTGGCGACAACCGCAAAAGGGGCAATGACAGCGCTGCCTTATCATCACGAACTGTAATTCACGTCGCCAGGCCTCCGGTCGGGGGCCTGAATTGTCGCCTCGATCACACTTACTAAAACGGTTTAGCAAAAAACGTTGCCGATTCAAAATTCAACGGTTTAGTATCACTCACCTAAACCGGTTTAGCAATTTAGCACTTTTACCGATAGTTATTAGGGATGCGACAAAATGTATAAAAAACGCAGACTTGCCGTGATGATAGGCATGCTGGCCGGCAGTACCTCTGTTTTTGCCCAGATGGATATGACCCGTATCGAAGCGCGCCTGGCGGCGCTGGAGCAGCGTTTGCAGGAGGCGGAAACCCGTGCGCAGGTTGCTGAAAAACGCGCCACGGCAGCGGAACAGAAAACGCAGCAACTGGTGGCTGCGCAGCAGGAAGCGCAAACCTCCACACAGGCGGTGGCGCAACGTACCACGGCGCTGGAAGAGAAAGCCGATCGGACAGGCGGTTTTGAGTTTCACGGTTACGCCCGTTCCGGGCTGCTGATGAACGACGCGGCCTCAAGCAGCAAAAGCGGTCCTTATCTGACACCCGCAGGGGAAACGGGTGGGGCCATCGGGCGTCTGGGGAACGAAGCGGATACCTACGTTGAGCTGAATGTTGAGCACAAACAGACGCTAGAAAATGGCGCGACGACGCGCTTTAAGGCGATGCTGGCCGACGGTCAGAAAACCTATAACGACTGGTCGGCAGACAGCAGCGACCTGAACATTCGTCAGGCCTTTGCCGAGCTGGGCACTTTGCCGGACGTTACCGGCGCGCTGAAAGGCAGCACCTTCTGGGCGGGTAAGCGTTTTGACCGCGACAACTTCGACATTCACTGGCTGGATTCCGACGTGGTATTTCTCGCCGGGACCGGCGGCGGCGTCTACGACGTGAAGTGGAACGATACGCTGCGCAGTAACTTCTCCCTTTATGGCCGTAATTTCGGCAGCGAAGAGGAGATCGACAACAACGTCCAGAACTACATCTTAAGCATGAACCACTTCGCCGGGCCGGTGCAGTTGATGGTCAGCGGCTTACGGGCAAAAGATAATGACGACCGTAAGGACAGCAACGGCGATCCGATTAAAACCGACGCGGCCAATAACGGGGTACATGCGCTGGTTGGTCTGCATAACGAGAGCTTCTACGGCCTGCGGGAAGGTTCCGCCAAAACGGCGCTGCTTTACGGCCACGGTCTGGGCGCCGAGGTGAAAAGCATTGGTGCAGACGGCGCATTGCTGTCAGAAGCCGATACCTGGCGTTTTGCAAGTTACGGTGTCACGCCGCTGGGCGGTGGCTGGCACTTTGCGCCCGCCGTACTCGCGCAAAGCAGTAAGGACCGCTACGTGAAGGGCGACAGCTATGAGTGGGTCACGCTCAATACGCGTCTGATCAAAGAGGTGACCCAGAATTTCGCCCTCGCGTTCGAGGGCAGCTATCAGTACATGGATTTAAACCCGGAAGGCTACAAGGATCGCAATGCGGTTAACGGTAGCTTCTACAAGTTGACCTTTGCCCCGACGTTAAAGGCGGGCAAGATTGGCGATTTCTTCAGCCGTCCGGAGCTGCGCCTGTTCGCCACCTGGATGGACTGGAGCAGCAAGCTGGATAACTACGCCAGCGATGACGCCTTTGGCAGCAGCGGCTTCAACGCGGGTGGGGAATGGAACTTTGGGGTGCAGATGGAAACCTGGTTTTAACCCTTCACGCTCCCGCATTGCGGGGGCGTTTCGAACATCATAAAAAGAGGTCAGGAAGAGGTATCTATGGATTTTAATCATATTGCGCGCGAGCTGATTCCGCTGCTCGGTGGCAAAGAGAACATTGCCAGCGCGGCACATTGCGCCACGCGCCTTCGTCTGGTGCTGGTCGATGATGCGCTTGCCGACCAGCAGGCTATCGGCAAGGTTGAAGGCGTGAAAGGCTGTTTTCGAAATGCCGGGCAGATGCAGGTGATCTTCGGCACAGGGGTGGTGAATAAGGTTTACACCGCGTTTATTCAGGCGGCAGGGATTAGCGAGTCCAGTAAATCGGAAGCGGCGGATATTGCAGCCCGCAAGCTGAACCCGTTCCAGCGCATCGCGCGTCTGCTCTCCAACATCTTCGTGCCGATTATTCCGGCGATCGTGGCCTCGGGTCTGCTGATGGGCCTGCTCGGGATGGTTAAAACCTACGGCTGGGTTAATCCGGATAACGCGCTCTATATCATGTTGGATATGTGCAGCTCGGCGGCGTTTATTATTCTGCCGATCCTGATTGGCTTCACCGCCGCGCGGGAGTTTGGCGGCAACCCGTATCTGGGCGCAACGCTCGGCGGCATCCTGACTCATCCGGCGCTGACCAACGCCTGGGGCGTAGCGTCCGGCTTCCACACCATGAACTTCTTCGGTCTTGAAATCGCCATGATTGGCTATCAGGGAACCGTCTTCCCGGTGCTGCTGGCAGTGTGGTTTATGAGCATTGTGGAAAAACAGCTTCGCCGGGCGATCCCGGATGCGTTAGATCTGATCCTGACGCCGTTCCTGACCGTCATTATCTCCGGCTTTATCGCGCTGTTGATTATTGGCCCGGCGGGACGCGCGCTGGGCGACGGGATCTCCTTTATTCTTAGCACCCTGATTGCCCACGCGGGCTGGCTGGCCGGGCTGTTGTTTGGTGGGCTCTATTCGGTGATTGTCATTACCGGCATTCACCACAGCTTCCACGCTATTGAGGCCGGACTGCTGGGTAACCCGTCGATTGGCGTGAACTTCCTGCTGCCGATCTGGGCGATGGCGAACGTGGCGCAGGGCGGGGCGTGTCTGGCGGTGTGGTTCAAAACCCGCGATGCCAAAATCAAAGCCATTACCTTACCGTCGGCGTTTTCCGCGATGCTGGGCATCACCGAAGCGGCAATTTTTGGCATCAACCTGCGTTTCGTGAAGCCGTTTATCGCGGCGCTGATCGGTGGTGCGGCGGGCGGTGCCTGGGTGGTGTCGGTGCATGTCTACATGACCGCCGTTGGCCTGACGGCGCTTCCCGGTATGGCGATCGTTCAGGCCAGCTCGCTGCTCAACTATATTATCGGCATGGTGATTGCCTTTGGCGTGGCGTTCACCGTCTCTCTGCTGCTGAAATATAAGACGGACTCTGAATAATGACCTTACCTTCCCGCTGGCCTGCCGTGTTGCAGGCCGTTATGCAAGGCCAGCCGCGTGCGCTGGCGGACAGCCACTATCCGCAGTGGCATCCCGCACCGGTGACAGGGCTGATGAACGATCCGAACGGCTTTATCTGGTTTGCCGAACGTTACCATCTGTTTTATCAGTGGAACCCGCTGGGCTGCGATCATCGCTACAAGTGCTGGGGACACTGGAGCTCAGCAGATCTGGTGCACTGGCAGCACGAGCCAATGGCGCTGATGCCTGACGAAGAGTATGACCGCAATGGCTGTTACTCCGGCAGCGCCGTGGATAACAACGGCGTGCTGACCCTGTGCTATACCGGCAACGTTAAGTTTGACGATGGCGGCCGCACCGCCTGGCAGTGTCTGGCGGTGCAAAATGACGACGGCACGTTTGCCAAACTGGGACCGGTGTTGCCCCTGCCGGACGGGTATACCGGGCACGTCCGCGACCCGAAAGTGTGGCGCCATGACGGGCAGTGGTACATGGTGCTCGGGGCGCAGGATCAGCATAAGCGCGGCAAGGTGCTGCTGTTTACGTCAGCCGATTTGCACACCTGGGCGTCCTGCGGCGAAATCGCTGGTCACGGCGTCAACGGACTCACGGACGCGGGCTATATGTGGGAGTGCCCGGATCTGTTTGCGCTTGATGGCACACACGTCTTGATCTGCTGCCCACAGGGGCTGGCGCGCGAACCGCATCGCTATCTCAACACCTATCCGGCCGTCTGGATGAGTGGGGCATTTGATTATCAAACGCCTGCATTTGCGCACGACGAATTGCATGAGCTTGATGCCGGTTTCGAATTTTACGCGCCGCAAACCACGGTGGCAGAAGATGGCCGCCGCATCCTCATCGGCTGGATGGGCGTGCCGGACGGCGAAGAGATGCTCCAGCCTACACGGGGGCACGGCTGGATCCACCAGATGACCTGTCCGCGCGAGCTGCGCTACCGCGACGGTAAGCTCTGGCAAACGCCGGTCCGTGAGCTGGAAACGCTGCGCGAGGATGAACATCACTGGCAGGGACGCGCCAGCGATGCCCCGGTGCTGGAGGGAACCCGTCTTGAGTTCGAACTGAGCGCATCGTGCGTAAAAGTGGATTTTGCCGGCGCGTTGCGGCTGATTGTGGATGATGCGGGGATCCGTCTGGAACGCGCCAGCCTGGAAACCGGAGAGACGTTGACCCGCTACTGGCAGGGCTCTGTTCATCATTTACGCGTGCTGTGTGACCGTTCCAGCGTCGAAATTTTCATCAATCACGGTGAAGGCGTCATGAGCAGCCGCTATTTTCCTGACCATCCGGCCCAGGTTCGCTTCGAAGGTGCGTCCGACATCACATTACGCTACTGGTCGCTGCGCAGCTGCATGATAGAATAGGGGTTTTGGCAGCCGGATCTAAGTCGTTGTGAGAAAAACAAAACGCGTCACCATTAAAGATATCGCGGAGCTGGCGGGGGTATCAAAAGCCACCGCCAGTCTGGTTCTGAACGGCCGCAGCAAAGAGCTTAGGGTGGCGGAGGAGACACGCGAGCGTGTGCTGGCGATTGCCAAAGAACATCATTATCAGCCCAGTATTCACGCCCGTTCGCTGCGGGACAACCGCAGCCACACCATTGGTCTGGTGGTGCCGGAAATCACCAACTACGGGTTTGCCGTTTTTTCTCATGAGCTGGAGACCCTCTGCCGCGAGGCGGGTGTTCAGCTGCTGATCTCCTGTAGCGATGAAAATCCGGGCCAGGAGACGGTGGTGGTCAATAACATGGTGGCCCGCCAGGTGGACGGGCTGATTGTCGCCTCCAGCATGCTCAACGACGCGGATTATCAAAAGCTGAGCGAGCAGTTGCCCGTTGTGCTCTTTGACCGTCATATGAACGACAGTTCTCTGCCGCTGGTCCTCACCGATTCAATTACCCCGACCGCCACGCTGGTGGCCGACATTGCGCGCCAGCATCCGGATGAGTTCTACTTCCTCGGCGGCCAACCGCGGCTTTCCCCGACGCGTGACCGTCTGGAAGGGTTTAAGCAGGGGCTGCGTGACGCTGGCGTCGAGTTACGTCCGGAGTGGATTATTCATGGTAATTACCATCCGAGCTCCGGCTACGAAATGTTTGCCGAACTTTGCGCGCGCCTGGGCCGCCCGCCAAAAGCCCTTTTTACCGCCGCCTGCGGTCTGCTGGAAGGGGTGTTGCGCTATATGGGGCAACATAATCTGCTGCAAAGCGATATGCGTCTGGCCAGCTTTGACGATCACTATCTCTATGATTCTCTGACCATTCCTGTCGATACCGTTCGTCAGGATAACCGCCAGCTCGCCTGGCACTGCTTTGATCTGATTGGCAAACTGATTGAAGGGGAAACGCCGGAGCCGATCCAGCGTAAACTGGATGCCACACTGCAACGGCGGTACAAGGCCGTGGAGTGACAGGGTAACGTCTGAAGGATATATCAATAACTTTAATTAATTAAAGATCGGATTCAGCCGATAACCAAAGGGAAATTATATCCCTGAGGTGTGTTATGTCGTTGAAAAAATCATCCCTGATTATCCTGTTTTCCCTGCTTTTCTTCTTTGTGGCCAGCACTATCACCAGCGTTGGGCTCATCATTAAAAGTAATACTTCGCTGGATAATGTGAACAAAGAAATTCAGGTGGTCCTGTCCATTATTGATCCCATTAACCATAGCCGAACCCTGCGCGTCAGGGTTATGGAGTATGTAAAAATGGTGGAAGCGGGGGACGCCACCGACTCGTCTGCGAAACTGGCCTCGGTTAAAGAGGCGCTGACCAAAGCCGATAGTGCATTTTCGGCGTTTATGGCCTCGCCGCGTTTACAGGACGAAGCCCCGCTGGTCACTGCCTACCAGGAGGCGTGGCAAAACTACCGTAACCAGGGACTGGCACCACTGATTGCCGCTGCCGCCGCTCACGATGTGTCGCGGTTCAACGCTCTTATTCCCGTGGTGTCTCAACTCGATCGCCAATATGAAATTGTGCTCGATCAGGTTCTCTCCGTTCACCAGAAGTACGCCAAAACGCTGAACGAGGATGCGAGCCATAATTTTGTGTCGGGTCTGGTTATTATCACCTGCATTGCGGTGCTGTTCGTGGTGGTGATCCTCGTCGTCAGCCTGCTGATGAAACGCGTGGTCTTTGCGCCAGTTAACCTGGCGCGCGAGCACTGTCGACAGATTGCGGCCGGGAAGCTGGACGTACCGGTACCCATCAAGCGTGATTCCGGGAATGAAATCGATCACCTGATGTCCTCGATGGAGCAGATGCGCCAGGCGCTGCTCTCCACCATTTCTCAGGTGCGCGATGCCAGCCACACCGTAACGCATGCGGCGCAGGAAATTGCTTCCGGCAATATCGACCTGGCCTCCCGTACCGAGCAACAGGCTTCTGCCCTGACCCAGACGGCCGCCAGCATGGAAGAGCTGAGCGCGACGGTGGCGAATAACACCGATAACGTGTTCCAGGCCGGTAAGCTGGTGCAGGATGCCGTGAAAAATGCCCATACCGGTGAAGCGGTAACCCGTGAAGTCATCGAAACGATGAATACTATCGCGTCCAATTCGAAGCGTATTGAGGACATCACCAGCGTCATCAACAGCATTGCTTTCCAGACTAATATTCTGGCGCTAAACGCGGCCGTTGAAGCGGCGCGTGCTGGCACGCAGGGGCGAGGATTTGCCGTGGTGGCAAGTGAAGTGCGCACCCTGGCCCAGAAAAGCGCGGTGGCGGCGAAGGATATCGAAAGCCTTATCGCCCAGTCTGTTTCCAGCGTGAAAAACGGTGCGGAACTGGTGAATCGTTCGGGAGAGGTGATTGATTCTATTATCAGCTCTGTGAATAAAGTGCATACGCTGATGGAACAGATTTCGGTTGCCTCAGAAGAGCAGAGCCGTGGAATTGGTCAGGTTGGGCAGGCCGTAACGGAGATGGACGGTGTGACCCAGCAGAACGCGGCGCTGGTGCAGCAATCCGCCGCAGCCGCGGCCTCGCTGGAGGAGCAGGCGCAGCAGCTGTCGCAGAGTATTTCGAGTTTTCGTCTGCCGGCAATTGCGTGATTAAATGAGGAAGGCTCCTGTTGGAGCCTTTTTTTAATGTCTGCATGCAGCCGCTGCACAATCTCCTTCAGCCATTACTGTTATCCGTACAAAGCCGCTATCACATAAATTTTATCTTTCCCCGGCAATATTTCTGTTCTTCATCCGTCTACCTCATCAGAGACCATAATCATTCAACATAAACGAGGTACACATGAGAAATTTTGATATGCACGGAAAAGGTCACGGACGTGGTTTGGGCCGCCATCGTATGTACAAGGGCATCGTGATAGGCGCAGTCCTGTTCGTGGTGCTTGGCCTGCTGGTCATGTCCCTGTGGAACGCGTTGCTCCCGGCCATCCTGGGGGTTAAAGCCATTGGCTTCTGGCAGGCGCTGGGGATCCTGCTGCTGAGCCGCATTCTTTTCGGTGGGCTGGGTTTCCGTCCCGGTATGTTCGGTGCGCACCGCCGTATGCACGAACAATGGATGAATATGACCCCCGAACAACGTGAGGCCTTCATTCAGCAGCGTCGGGCAGGATTTGGTCGTCACGGTCATTGCCGGTGGCACGATGACCGGGATGAGAAGCGAGATGATAACGCTGCGAAAGCGCCGGAAGCCGAGTGAGCGATATGAAAGCCGGTGACGCGGGGGAATCATTACTGATCTCGGCACTCAATGCCTGCCGCGCACGGCTAAAAGCCTTCATTCGCGGACGGACTGCGGTTCGTGATGATGTCGATGATATTCTTCAGGAAGTGACCTGGCAGTTGATGAAAGTGGAACAACCGGTCGAGAACGTCGCCGCCTGGCTGTTTCGCGCCGCGCGGAATGAGATGATCGACCGGGCGCGAAAAAAGCATGAGGTTTCACTGCCGGGGTACCTGACGGCAGATGATGAGGACTTTCCGGAGCAGGAGATTGCAGAAACGTTATTCGGCGTACCGCAAACGCCGGAGGAGGAGTATCTCAACATGCTGCTGTGGGAAGAGTTGGGGCAAGCCCTGTCGGAACTGCCGCCACCACAGCGCGAGGTGTTTGAAAAAACGGAATTTGAAGGATACACCATGAAGGCGCTGGCGGAGGAAACGGGCGACAGCGTGCAGGCGTTATTATCCCGCAAACACAAAGCTGTGCGATTTTTGCGTAGTCGCCTCAAGGATATTTATGAAGCGTTGACAGGGCAATAAAGTTCGACCACTCTGAAAAACAATATCTTAGAGGGGTCGTTATGCTTCAACTGTTAGCAAAGAAAAAGATGCTGTTACTCTCTGCTCTGCTGGTTTCAGGGCTGGTCAGGGCAGAGGAGTCGCTTCCGGATGTGGTGAAGCACTTCAGTGAGCAGCAGGATATCAAAATCATTAAGAAAATTGATGCCCCCGGCGGCGCGCCAGCGTGGCTGGGGCAGTATCAGGACATGGGCGTGACGCTCTTTCTGACCCCTGACGGAAAGCACGTGGTGTCTGGCTATCTGTATGATGAGAAGGGAACCAACATCAGCGAGGCCTTTTTCCAGAAAGAGATCTACGCCCCGATGGGCCGCGAGATGTGGAAAAAGCTCAATGCGGCGCATCCGCTGAAAGAGGGCGCGGAGAGCGCCCCGCGCAAAGTCTTTGTTTTTGCCGACCCGTTCTGCCCGTACTGCAAGCAGTTCTGGGCTGAAGCGCAGCCGTGGGTGAAGGCCGGCAAGGTCCAGCTCAACACGCTGCTGGTTGCGTTTCTTAACCCGAACAGCGGGCGTAACGCCTCCGCGATCCTGAATGCCAAAGATCCGGTGTCGGCCTGGAAAGAGTACGAGCTGTCCGGCGGTAAAAAGCTGCCTAAACCTGAAGGGGCGGCTTCACGGGAAACCGTTGAGATCCTGCAAAATCACCAGACGCTTATGGACAGTCTCGGCGCAAATGCCACACCGGCTATTTATTACCTGAATGAGCAAAACGAACTGCAGCAGGTCGTGGGCATGCCAGACGCAAAACAGCTTGAGGCGATGTTCGGGCCGAAGCCGTAAAAAAAGGCAGAAACAGGACGTTTCTGCCTTTTGTCAGTCAACTACCCCAGCGCCCCCGGAGGTAATTTACGGCTTCCTGCGTCTGCGGCTGGTTAAGATAGTCTTCACGGAACAGGATGGTGCCTTTTACGTCTGGCAGTGAATCGTTGAGGTCGAGCTGTTTTTTCAGCTCCGGTACGCCGCCGTTCACCGTCCAGTCCGGTTCGTTTCTGGAAGGCGCGCCCACTTTGTAGAACGCGATCCCGATATACAGGCGGGTATGGGTCGGTTTCACCACGTCAGCCCACCATTTTGTCAGCACATCGTATCGTGCCGCGTCGCGGGCGAAGGGCCAGTAGATCTGCGGCGCAATGTAATCCAGTAAACCCTGCTGTACCCACTTACGCGTGTCAGCGTAGGATTCATCGTAGGCTGCGGCACCGCGCGTGTCCGATCCTGCCGGGTCGAAGGAGCGGTTGCGCCATACACCCGCCGGGCTGACGCCAAATTCAACCTCAGGCTTTGCCTGCTTGATCGCCCTTGATACCTGCACAATCAGCTGCTGCGTATTGTGCCGACGCCAGTCAGCTTTCGACGCAAATCCCTCGCCGTAGCGCCTGAAGGTCCAGGCATCGTTCAGGGTTGAGCCCGGCGTCTCGGTGTAAAAATAGTCATCGAACTGAACGCCGTCGACAGGGTAGCGATTCACCACTTCCATCACCACCTGGGTTATCCAGTCCCGCACCTCGGGAATGCCCGGGTCGAGAACAAAACGATCCCCCGATGTGCGGAGCCACTCCGGATGCTGGACGTAGACGCTGGAGGGATGAAGCGACGAGGTACGGTTAAGCGCCGCGATGGTCGACGGCTTCGTGTTGGTGGAGACGCGGTAAGGGTTGAACCAGGCGTGAACCTTCATCCCGCGCTTGTGCGCTTCATCCAGCATAAACTGGAGCGGATCGTAACCGGGGTCTTCCCCGATAGTCCCGGTCAGGGTATCTGACCACGGCAGTATTTCAGAGGCCCACAGCGCCGTACTGTCCGGTTTTACCTGAAAGAAGACGGTGTTGATCCCAAGCTTTTTCAGCTTATCGAGCTTGTCGGTCAGCGCCTTCTGTTGCTGGGCGATACGCTGGTCCGCGCTGCGGCCATTCACTGATGACACGGGGGGCCAGTCGAGACGGGAGACGGTCGCCAGCCAGATCCCGCGCATGGGTTCGTTAGTCTGCTGTACAGGTTTCGCCTGCGGCAGCGGGGTAACGAGTGATTTGGGTGGTTTGGAAGTGCAACTTACCAGTAAAAGCGCGCAGCCAAGCAGCGCGCCAGTCCGTTTTACGTGTCGCATCATTTGCGTGTTAGCTCCTGGGTGTCCGGCCATCCGTCCAGGGATTAAACGCCGGTTCGTCCTGTTCCTCGTTACCGTCATCGTGAAGGGAGTCGAGGTAGAGGGCTTCAACTTCCGCCCGCGCCCATGGGGTCCGGCGCAGGAACTTCAGACTCGATTTAACACTCGGGTCCTTGCGAAAACAGTTGATTTTGATTCGGTTGCCCAGTTCATTCCAGCCATATCGCGCAACCAGCGCGTTAACCTGCATTTCAAGCGTTACGCCATGCAAAGGATCGTTGGAAATAGGTGCTGTCATAGGCGTCCGGTAGTCTCATTTTTTATGGGGATGTGATAAACGCTCAAAGGTTACAAGAAAGCAGGGGACGCGGCAATTTCAGCGTGAGGTTCTTCACCCGTAAAGGGTGAAGAGGATTTCCGGTTAATACTATTTTTTAAACAGTTCAGGTGCCCACGGCGTCGGGTCTACCTCCATAAAGGGTGCACGCTCAAAGCGGGACTTCAGCGCCCAGGGCACCGTACAGTCGAAAATCGTTTTGCAGGTGATCCCGTTGCCACGAATGGAGGGACTGTAATCCGGTGCCTGAGACGGATCGAGCTGGTGACCGCGGATCCCCGGCAGATGGGTGATACTGACATCGCCCTGCATACGGGTCGTCATCGCCCACAAAATGTCGTCGCTGTCGAAAATATCCACGTCTTCGTCGACGAGAATAATATTTTTAAGCTCGGAATAGATGGCTAACGCGATGAGGGCCGCCTGACCCTGACGCCCTTCGTCAGAAGGCTGGCGTTTTTTAACCTGCAATACCCCAAGGAATTTGCCCCCGCCAGCGGTATGCGCATAGACGTTTTGCAGGAAACCGGGGATGGCTTCTTCCACCGCATTCCGGATGCTGGCCTCCGTTGGCAAACCGGCCAGCGTGGTGTGCTCTTCGCCCGGTCCTACCAGGGTTTGCAGGATCGCCTGATGACGCATCGTGACGGCCTTCACTTTGATTACCGGTAAGGAGGGGTTAGCCTCCCCGCAGTAGCCGGGAAATTCCGGCATCGCGTGCCCGGTGTGGGTATGCTGATCTTCTTCTACGCGCACGCCCGGCAGCAGTTCGCCTTCGATGATTATTTCCGCACGCGCAATCGCTTTTTCCTGTACGGCCACACCCTGCACCAGCTCGACGGGGGCCTGACGTAACGCGCCGGCGACACCCAGCTCGTTGTAGCCGAAGGGCGTAGTAGGGGCTTCGAAACAAGCGCCAATATAGATAGCGGGATCGAGACCCATATTGATCGTGACCGGCAAGGGTTTGCCCGCCTCTTCGGCTTTCTTACGGAACACTTCAATATGGCGGCCCGCGGCAAGGAACATGGAGAGCTCATCGCGCTCCTGAACGCAAAGACGGTGAATAGTGACATCGGTCAGCGAGGCGTCTTCCGGATCGCTTGCCAGCACCAGCCCCAGACAGAAGAACGGACCGGCATCTATCGGCGTGTTGGTCGGTGCCGGAAGCAATTTACGCAGATCGAAGTCCGGATCGTCGGCATAAAACACCTGCTCCTGACACGGCGCCTGGTCCGCCGGGACGACAACGGGAGCAATCGGGTTTTTCACCGCCTGGCCGACATGTTTTGCCAGTTCAGAGGGCTCGCAGCCCAACAGGAGCGCCGCCCGCTCGCGGCTGGCGTGCATACCGACCAGAATACGGGAGTCGGGATACCCCTTAATAGCGTTAAACATCATGGCCGGGCCGATGCGCGTCGGACGTTTTACCGTGCCGCCAGCACTAATGTGCCGGTACACACCCGCCAGCTCCGCGTCAGGATCGACCGGATGGTTGGTTTCAAGGTATTGACCTTCATGGCGTTTGAGCAGTTCGATAGCACTTCTGAGATCGTTGATGTGGTTTTCCATATTTTCCCCCTCGGATGATTGCATCCATTCTTAACCGGACGAAGAGGGCTATCAATTGCATCATTTGTGCTATTTTAATATGAATTTTATTATCAATAATGAAGGCACAGTATGCAGTTTCGACTGATGCGCAATTTTATCGTGGTGGCGGAAGAGCTTCACATGCATCGTGCGGCGGAGCGCCTTAACATGGCGCAACCGGCACTAAGCCAGCAAATCAAAACGCTTGAAGATCGTCTGGGGGTAGTGCTCTTTAGCCGGGCGAATCGTCGCCTGACGCTGACGCCAGCCGGTGAGGCGTTTCTCAGTAAAGCCAGAGTGGCGATTTTTATGACCGATCAGGCCATTCTGGATGCCAGACAGACGGCCAGAGGGGAACAGGGCGTGCTGAATCTCGGATGCGTTTCAAGCGCGATATTCGACAGTAAGCTGCCCGACGCGCTGCGGCTTTTACATGAGAAATGGCCAGCCATCAGCCTTTCCATGATGACGGGAAACGTGCAAACCCTTTATACCGGCGTGCAAAGCAACCAGCTGGATGTGGCCATTATTCGTGCCCCGTTACCGCTGCTGCCTGACGATCTTCAAAGTCGTCCTTTCACAACGGAAAAAGCCGTGCTGGCCTTACCTCGTCAACACAGTCTGGCGGGCTCCGCCGCGCTGACGCTTGCGTCGGTGAAAGAGGAGAAGTGGATCGCCCTGCGCGACCCGGAGGGGATGGGGCTGGAGCAATATTTCTATGATGCCTGCCACAGCGCGGGCGTACAGCCTGACGTTGTGCAAAATGCAACCGATGTCCCCACGGTGATAAGCCTTGTCTCGGCAGGGTTTGGTATCGCCATGCTGCCAGCCTCAGCGAAGGCGATATGCGTACAAAACGTCGTCTTTGTGGATATTCTTGACCGACTCCGGGAGAGCGAGCTGACGCTGGTTTGCCACCGGATTATTCGCTCTGAGGTCCTGAAAAAATTGCTGAGTATCCTCGATCATACCTGACGTCCGGCGGCCTGAAGAAGCTGTTCACGTAGCCAGCGATTAGCCGGATCCTGACTGTTTTTCGGATGCCAGTACATACCGATGACGATCGGCGGGAGATCCAGCGGCGGCGGAAAAATATCAAGCGTTTGCGTAAAGCGTAGCAACATGCGCCTGGGTAGGGTGCAGAGTAAATCGGTACCGGTAACAATCGCAGGCGCCATCGCATAGCTTTGCGTCGACATCACCACGTTACGCTGGTGGCCAAGCCCCGCCAGATGCTGATCGACAAAGCCCGCGAACGGGTCGCCCTCGGATGAAACCACCAGGTGTGAAAGACTACAATAGCTTTCCAGATCCACCGGCCCCGTACCGCGCGGATGGCCTTTCCGCTGGGCTGTGGCATATTCATCGTCAAACAGTTTGCGTCTGACCCATGCATCGTGCGCCCCCGCATTAACGCCAACATAAATATCCACATCGCCATTTTCCATCTGCGCTGACAGCAGCTGGGTTTCCGGGAGCGCAAAACGCAGGCGGATACCTGGTGCCGCATTGCTAATCTGATTCTGCAACTCAGCCCCCAGCATTAGCGCCGGGTTTTCGTGCAGGGCAATAACAAAGGTGCGGTTGCTGTTCTGCGCGTTGAACGTGGTGGGTTCAAGCATCGCCGCTATGCCCTGCAAAACCGTCGCGACCTGCGGCCTTAACGCTTCGGCGCGCGGCGTCGGTAACACCCCACGTCCGTGTGGAGAAGGGACAAACAGCGACTCACCAAACAACACGCGCAGGCGTGCCAGGCGGGCAGACATTGCTGGCTGGCTGATGCCCAGCCGCGCGGCCGCATGGGTGATATTCTGGTCCCTGAGTAACGCATCCAGCGTCAGGATCAGGTCCATATCCATATCGGAGGGGGACATCTTATTTTGCGTCACGGTTGGTATAGGTCACCGGGACCCACGCGTAGCCGTCCCGCTCACCTTTCGTCACATACCCGATCCCGGGGAAAGGCAGATGTGGCGCCGCAATCAGATCTTTGTTTTTCACAAACTCAGCGAAAGCTGCGTTGCGCACCCGGGCGGCGCCGTCCTGATCCTCATCGTAAGCAATCGTCACGTTGGGCTGCGGGAACTGAACTGCGGCGACGTGGATGATGTCGCCGACAAAGGTAATTTTTTCACCTTTGCTCTCCAGCGTGTAAAACGCGGAACCTGGGGTGTGGCCCGGGTGAACCGTACCGCTGATGCCCGGCAGAAGCTGTTCGGTGCCTGAGAAAGTCTTCACTTTTCCGGCATCCAGATAAGGCTTTAATGTCTTGTGCGCGACATCGAAGTAGTTCTGGTCATAGCCCGATTTTTTCTGGTTCTCGACGTTAAAGAAGAAATCGATATCCGGTTTGCCGACATAGACCTGCGCGTGGGTAAACACGCGCTGACCGTCTTTGACCAGACCACCGGCGTGATCGGAGTGCGCATGGGTGATTAGAATATCGGTAATATCTTCGGGTTTGATGCCCTGGGTCGCCAGGCTTTCAATCAGCCGCCCGCCTTTGCCGGGGCCAAAGAGCTGACCGGAACCGGTATCCACCAGGATTTTGTGACCGGGCAAAGCGATATAAAACGCGTTAATCGATGCTTCCACCGGATTGGCCTGGAAGTTTTTGGCCAGTAACGCATCGGTATTTTCCGCCGTCGTCCGGCGCAGTAAGGCGTGCAGATCCTGCGGCACGCTGCCGTCCGTAAAGGCGGTGATAATCCTGTCGCCAACCTGAACGCTGTAGCCGCCAGCCTGCTGTTTCACCACATGCTGCGGAACGCTGGCCACCGCGTGGATCGCTGGAAAGAATAAAACTGAACCGGTCAACAGGGTTGATATCGCAAGTTTTTTCACAGTAAACATGATGGGCTCCTCAATAGTAAGTTCATCATAGTTCAACTGCGATTTTTGAGAACAGCAGGGGAGTGAATGTGACCTATCCATGAAATGGATAGGTCTGAGAGGATGCTTTACAGCACGCCGGTACCGCCATCAGAGCACCACACTTGCCCGGAAGCGTATGAGCAGGAATCGGAGGCAAACAGCACATACAGCGGTGCGATTTCAACCGGCTGACCCGGTCGGCCCAGGGGCGTATCTTCCCCGAATTTCTGAACTTTAGACTGAGGCTGACCGCCGCTGGACTGAAGGGGGGTCCAGTACGGACCTGGCGCAACGGCATTCACCCGAATGCCACGCGGTCCCAGCTGCTGGGCCAGAGATTTGGTAAAGGCCACGTTACAGGCTTTGGTCTGCGCATAGTCCACCAGGATCGCGCTCGGTTTAAACGCCTGAACGGAAGTGGTGTTGATGATCACGGCGCCTTCCTGCAAATGGCGCAGCGCAGCTTTGGTGATCCAGAAGGGGGCATAGACGTTGGTCTTAAACGTCGCGTCAAAATCTGCCGTGGTGAGATCGTCGATAGATTCACAGTACTGCTGGCGTCCGGCGTTATTCACCAGAATATCCAGGCCGCCCAGTTCGGCAACGGCTTTTTCCACCAGCGTGTCGCAGAAGGACTCCACGCGAATGTCGCCGGGAATGGCGACCGCTTTACGGCCTTCGGCCTGAATCAGCGCAATGACCGATGCCGCATCGGACTCCTCTTCCGGCAGATAGCCAATAGCGACATCTGCACCTTCACGGGCATAGGCGATGGCTACCGCGCGACCAATGCCGGAATCACCGCCGGTAATCAGCGCTTTTTTTCCTGCCAGTTTTCCTGACCCGATATAACTTGTTTCACCATGATCCGGTATTGGCTTCATTTCCGATGCCAGCCCGGGAGCCCTTTGCGGTTGTTCTGCAAACGGTGGACGAGGGTAATGCAGCGTGTGATTATTTCCTGTAGACATACCGGCCTCCTTAATAGTGAATTCCAAGATTAGTCGTTAATTAAACGTAAGCGGGCAAAATTGACAAATTCAGACAAATCTATATTCCAGTGGCGGATATAAAATATTTTCTCAAGCCAGCATGTAATACCAGAAAAGGGCGACCTCATCTTTTTCCGGCAGGGCGTTGTAAAGGTAACGATCGTAACCGCCCAGAATAAACCCATAGTGACGATAGAAAAGGCAGGCAGAAACATTAACGTTCTGCGTCTCCAGCCGTAAACCGGGCGCGTTGAGGCTTCGCGCCCAGACGTGGGTGGCAGACATCAGCTTGTGCGCCGCGCCCGTTCGGCGTTTCGAACGCTCCACGGCAATGTAATCCACCGAAATAAATTTATTCCAGTTGCAGGACGCGGTTATAAAACCGGCGATTTCACCGTCATCCGTTTCGGCGATAAGAAATATTGAATCGGGATTAACGCAATGATTTTCCAGCGTCTGGAGATCCAGTTCATAGGTTTTATGATAAGGATCGGTTAGCGCCTCGATATGCAAATCACCATTGAGAAAAGGTTCTCTGGCAATCTCATCGACCGTAAAAGAAAAATCACAACATTCAAGACGGGCGAGGTCGGTGCTTAATCCTTTTCGAATATGCATAGTATTCCTTAAGTGGGAGTTATAAATAGATAATAGACGAAGCGGCATACCCTGCTGGCATAACACTCTGTTCATCCTGGTCTAAGCTTGTATTTCGTTCCGCGTAAAATGTGGTCATTCGAGGACAATGAATGGAATTCAGAACATGTCGCAGGCACTGGGGTGCTGAGTTTATTTCCGATGACGTTGTACGTTTTCGCGTCTGGGCAGAAGGGCAGAAAGATCTCACGTTGCGTTTAACCGACACCGACATTCCGATGGCGGCGGTGGGCGACGGCTGGTTTCAGGTTGACGTGCCCGGCGTCAGACACGGTACGCCGTATCAGTTTGTTTTACAGGATGGAATGGCGGTGCCGGATCCGGCCTCCCGCGCGCAACAGGCTGACGTCAACGGCCCGTCGGTGGTAATCGACCCGCGTCACAACCTGCCCGCACAGCGGGAATGGCAAGGGCGGCCATGGGAAGAGACGGTGATCTACGAGATGCATATCGGCACCTTCACCGGGGAAGGAACCTTCAGGGCGGCCATCGATAAATTGCCTTATCTGGCCGAACTGGGTATTACGCAACTGGAAGTGATGCCCGTGTCCCAGTTCGGGGGCGCGCGCGGATGGGGGTATGATGGCGTACAGCTGTATGCCCCGCACTCAGCTTATGGCACACCGGATGATTTTCATGCCTTCATCGATGCCGCCCACGCGCTCGGGCTTTCCGTGGTGCTGGATATTGTACTCAACCACTTTGGCCCGGAAGGGAACTACCTGCCGTTGCTCTCGCCGGCGTTTTTCCATCAGGATCGTATGACCCCGTGGGGCAACGGTATAGCCTATGAGGTTGAAGCCGTCCGGCAATACATCGCTGAGGCGCCGTTATTCTGGCTCTCGGAGTATCATCTTGACGGTCTGCGCTTCGACGCCATCGACCAGATCCATGACAACGCTGAGACCCATATTCTTCCCGAGATAGCGCAACGGATCCGCGACGCCTTTCCGGATCGGCATATCCATCTGACCACCGAAGACAGTCGCAACGTGATTTTCCTGCATCCGCGCGATGAGCATGGTCAAACGCCGCTTTTCACCGCCGAATGGAATGATGATTTTCACAACGCCGCGCATGTCTTCGCGACCGGGGAATCACACGCCTATTATCAGGATTTTGCCTTTGAGCCGGAGAAAAAGCTGGCGCGGGCGCTGGCAGAGGGCTTTGTCTACCAGGGGGAAATCTCGCTTCAGACCGGGAAATCGCGCGGGGTAGAGTGTCGCGAGCAACCACCGCAGTTTTTTGTCGATTTTATTCAGAATCACGACCAGGTCGGCAACCGTGCCCAGGGGGAGAGGCTTATCTCTCTGGCTGGGGCGGAGAAAACGCGCGTGCTGTTCGCGGCGCTGCTCCTGTCGCCACATATCCCGCTGCTGTTTATGGGTGAGGAGTATGGCGAAACGCATCCGTTCCTCTTTTTCACCGACTTCCACGGCGACCTGGCGAAAGCCGTGCGGGAGGGTCGCGCGAAAGAGTTTACCGGCCATGCCGGGCACGATGAAACCGTACCGGATCCCAATGACGTAAATACCTTTATGCGGTCGAAGCTTGACTGGAACAAGGCAGACACGGAGGAAGGTAGGGCGTGGCTGCACGGTACGCGCGAACTGATTGCGCTGCGTCAACGCTTTATCGTCCCGTTACTGAAACAGCGAGGCGCCGTGGAGGGTAACGTCCTGCAAACGGCGCTCGGCATGGTTGCCGTGAGCTGGCGTTTTCCGTCCGGTACGCTGTCGCTGGCGCTGAATATCGGCAAAAAGCCCCTCGCCTTAGCGGACCTGCCCGGAAAAACGATCTTTAGCTGGCCGGAGGCAGTCGAAAACCTGCCGCCGAACAGTATTGTTGTTCGCTTTGCTGATGGAGAAGCAGCGCTATGATCCCTTCCTCTACTTACCGAATTCAGTTTCGCAACGGCATGACCTTCGATCGCGTGGTGGACCTGATTCCGTATATGAAAGACCTCGGAATTAGCCATCTTTACGCGTCACCTGTTTTCACCGCAACCACGGATTCCACCCACGGCTATGACGTGACCGACCCCAACGAAATCGACCCGGCGATTGGCGGGCGGGAAGGGTTTGACCGCATGGCGGCAGCGCTGAAACAGGCGGGAATGGGGCTGATTCTGGATATCGTTCCTAACCATATGTCGACCTCGCTGGAAAACCGCTGGTGGCGCGATGTTATCGAGCACGGTCGGCAGAGCCGCTATGCGGCATATTTTGATATCGACTGGTCCCGACCCCTGACGTTGCCGTTTCTTGGCGACACCTTTGAAGCCGAACTGGAGCGGGGGGCTATCACCCTAAAACGTGACAGTGTCACCGACGGCGCGGCGTTGGTTTACTATGATACCGCCTATCCGCTTAATCCCGGCACGTATGCCGAAGGCAAGAGCATCGCTGAGATCCACGAGGCGCAAAGCTGGCGGCTGATGTCCTGGCGGGAAGCGCCGAAACAGCTTTCATGGCGGCGCTTTTTTGAAATCACCGGGCTGGTCGGCGTGCGGGTAGAGGATGAGGCGGTATTCGCAGACACGCACCGCCTGATCCTTGAGCTTGTCCACGCCGGGGTTGTCGACGGCCTGCGCATTGACCATGTGGACGGGCTTGCCGATCCGCTGGGCTATTTGCAGCGACTTCGTGCGGCGACCGGACCGGATTGCTACATCACGGTAGAGAAGATCCTCGCCAAAGGGGAACAGCTTCCTCCGGAGTGGCCCATCTCAGGTACTACGGGCTATGAGTTTATCGCCTCCCTGGCGGAAGTGCTGGTGGATGATACCAACCTCTCGCGGCTGGAGACGCTCTACGACGAGACGCTGGGTACGACCGTTGACAGGCAGGCGGAACTTCGCAACGCCAAAGGACTGATGACCGATCGTAATTTTGAAGGTGAATTTACCACGCTGCTCAAAATAGCCAGCGAGCTGGCCGGGCATAACGGTGCCGAAGTGGAGCATGAGGATATCCGCCATGCCTTGCGCGAGCTGCTTATCGCGTTTCCGGTGTATCGCACCTACGGCACCGCACAGGGGCTGACGCCACCGGATGTGGCGCTGCTCAGCCGCGTGGTCGCCAGCGTCAACACCTCTGAACCCGCTCTGAGCCTTATCGTGCGTATTCTTACCGGCGATCTGCCGGCGCATGACCACGCACTGGCCTCGCTTTTCCGCACCCGTTTTCAGCAGCTGACCGGGCCGCTGATGGCGAAATCGGTAGAGGATACGCTGTTCTTCCGCCATAACCTGGAGCTGGCCCTGAACGAAGTCGGCGCCGACCCGACGCCGCGCGCGTTTTCACTTTCCCGTTTTCATCAGGAGATGCGCATTCGACTTGCCCGCCAGCCCGATGCGCTGCTGGGAACCTCCACCCACGACACCAAACGCGGCGAGGATGCACGAGCTCGTCTGTATACGCTGACGGAAGCGCCAGATCTGTGGGGAGAAAATCTGGCGCGCTGGCGGCAGATGAACCAGACGCAAGTCCGATTCCTCAACGATGGCACCGCGCCGAACGCCGCCGACACCTGGATGATCTTCCAGGCGCTGGCGGGCGTCTGGCCAGCAACCCTGTCGCCTGAGGATCGTGATGGCCTTAAGTCACTGGAAGAGCGTTTCCTCGGCTTTATCGAGAAAGCCCTGCGCGAGGCCAAGCAGCGTACCGACTGGATCGACAGCAACGAAGATTACGAGAGCGTGGTCCTGGACTACGTGCGCCATCTGCTTTCCCCGGATAACACCCTGTTCCTGCGTGATTTCAGTGCCGCACTCCAGCCGTTTATTCGGGCTGGGTTAATGAATAGCCTGAGCCAGACGGTGATCAAACTGACTGCGCCTGGCGTACCGGACATCTACCAGGGCAGCGAGGGGCTTAACTTCAGCCTCGTCGACCCGGATAACCGCCGCGAACCGGATTTCGCCGCACTGGCGGAAAACCTCAGCGTAGCGGATGGCACCGTTTTTAACGATGCGCAACGCTGGCGAGACGGCAGCGTGAAGCAGTACGTCACCGCCACGCTGTTACGGCTTCGGCCACATTACCCCGCGCTTTTCCGCTACGGCGACTGGCTGCCGCTGAAGGTAACCGGCGAGCGGGAGGAGAATCTGATCGTTTATGCCCGCATTAAAGATGACGAGGCGCTGATCGTCGCCGTGCCGCGCCTGGTGTTTGACGTCACCGATAATTCGATGCTGTGGGCCAATACTACCGTGGCCATACCCCAGGCGCTGGCCGGGAAGCACTACCGGGATCTGTTTACCGGTGAGCGTCGCCTTCTGCCAGAGACGCTGGATTTAACGTCTGAAAAGGGATGTTTGTTGGTTCTGCTTACCTGCGAATAATTGAGGAGAACAAAAATGCCAAAGGATACAACGTTTGAAATTCGGGCCGGTCATGGCCAGCAGTTGGGCGCAAATTATGACGGGAAAGGGGTGAACTTCGCCCTGTTTTCCGCCCACGCTGAGCGGGTGGAGCTGTGTCTGTTTGATCCTTCGGGAAAAACAGAAATCGCCCGTCTGGAACTGCCGGAATATACCCATGAGGTCTGGCACGGCTATGTGCCGGACCTGAAACCGGGGGCGCTGTATGGCTACCGCGTTTACGGCCCCTACGATCCGGAGAACGGTCACCGCTTCAACCCCAATAAGCTGCTTATTGACCCCTATGCCCGTGAACTGGTAGGTGAAATTGAGTGGAACGATGCCCACTTCGGCTATGAGCTGGGACACGACGAGCTGGATCTCAGTTTTGACACGCGAGACAGCGCGCCGTTTACGCCCAAATGTAAGGTCATCGACCCCAATGCCGTTGACTGGCAGGACTCACGCCGGCCCGATATCCCGTGGCCGCATACCGTGGTCTATGAAAGCCACGTAAAAGGCTTTACCCAGCTTAACCCGGCTATTCCGCCTGAACTGCGCGGTACGTTTGAGGGGATGGGGCATAAAGCCTCGGTGGAGTACATCAAAAGCCTCGGCATTACCTCGGTCGAGCTGCTACCGGTTCACTGGTTCCCTGACGATCAGCACCTGCTCGATCGCGGCCTGAAAAACTTCTGGGGCTATAACTCGCTCGGTTTCTTTGCGCCAGCGTCCCGCTATTACGGCCCGGCGGGGATCCAGGGTTTCCGCGACATGGTGCGTGCTTATCATGACGCGGGCATCGAGGTGATCCTCGACGTGGTCTATAACCACACGGCGGAGGGCAACGAGCTGGGGCCAACCCTGTCGTTTAAGGGGATTGATAACTTCTGCTATTACCGCACCATGCCGGATCAGCACCGGTATTACATCAACGACACCGGCACCGGGAACACCGTTAACACCTCGCACCCGCGCGTGTTGCAGATGGTCATGGACTCCCTGCGTTACTGGGCAGAATCGATGCAGATTGACGGTTTCCGCTTTGACCTCGGAACCATTCTCGGACGCGAGCCGGAGGGATACGACCCGCGCGGCGGCTTCTTTGATGCCGTGACCCAGGATCCGGTGCTGTCGAAGCTGAAGCTTATCGGTGAACCGTGGGATATCGGCCCAGGGGGGTATCAGGTGGGGGGCTTCCCGCCAGGCTGGGGCGAGTGGAACGACAAATACCGCGACACGGTACGTGAATACTGGAAGGGAGATAACGTTTCTAACGATTTTGCCGCCCGTCTGTTAGGGTCCGGTGATTTGTACGATCTGCGCGGACGTCGTCCGTGGGCCAGCGTCAATTTTATCACCGCGCATGACGGCTTTACGCTGAACGACCTGGTATCCTACAACGAGAAGCATAACGCCGATAACGGGGAAGATAATAACGACGGACATAACGATAACCGGTCGTATAACTACGGTGAAGAAGGGCCGACGGAGAACCCCGATATCATCGCCACCCGCGAGCGGCAAAAGCGCAACTTCCTCACCACGCTCTTCTTCTCCCACGGCACGCCGATGCTGCTGGCAGGTGATGAGTTTGGCCGGACGCAAAAGGGCAATAATAACGGCTATTGCCAGGACAGCGAGATCTCCTGGATAAACTGGGAAGGACTCTCTGAAAACGACGAGAAGCTGCGCGACTTTACCCGTCGGTTGATTGCTCTGCGCGCTGAGCAGCCGCTGCTGCGCCGTGAAAACTGGCGCGACGGGCTTGAGATTCGCTGGTTTAACGCCGGTGGCGGACCGCAGCAGTCGGAACAGTGGGACGAGGGTTCCACTCTTGGTCTTGCCATCAGCCGTCCTGATCTTGAGCAGGAAGAGGGCATCTGGCACGACGTGCTGATGCTGTTTAACCCGTTTGAAGGCACGGTGCCATTCCAGATCCCGCAGTTTGGCGAAGGGGGCTGGGTGCTGGAGCTTTCGACGGCGGATGATGCCCCCACAGGGGAAATCATCACGGAATCCGTCGATTATGAACTGGCCGGGCGGAGCATAACGCTTTTCCGCCGTCCTTAAAGCGAGGCCGCCGCGCGTGCGGCGGTATCATACAGGGAGGAGATCGCGCGGAGTAATTGCGCGGTCTCGCCAATCGACGCGCCCGGAATGCCGCTTTCCGCATGAATGTTGATCAGGCAGGCTTCACGTACCTCCCGGTACTTCATGCACAGCGCTTTGCCTTCCTCCGTCGTCGAGAAAAAGAGCTCTTTCCCCGCTTTTTCACTGGTGACGTAACCCGCCTTTACCAGCTTTTTCAGCGCATACGTCACCACGTGGGTATCTTCCACGTTCAGCACAAAGCAGATGTCGGCCAGCTTTTTCTTGCGGTTGCGGTGGTTTACGTGGTGCAGAAGCGAGACATCGAAAGCGCCCATATCCGGTTCACCTGCTGCGGTCATGCAGCGCACCATCCATTTGTTAAACGCATTGCTGGTCATGATCAACGCGTATTCCAGCTCCGACAGTTCGGCACATCGCTCTGAGACGAGATGGCGGGAGGAGACGATACGCCCGTCCGCAATATCGTCGTGGTTTAACGCTGTTTTCGTTTTCTTTGTCGTCATACCGATCCTTTCTCCAGAATGTAAACCCGTCGATAAAATAAGAACATTTTATTGATAAATTGTTTACATGTTTTTGACGTTCAGATATAGCTTTTTAGTGCAGGTTCTGTGGAGCCTCACGCAACACACAACATCGCGCGCCGTAATGCACCGGCTTCGCTCTGCTGCGAAGTATAAAAAATAGCCGTCGGCGCGCAACGCTCACTTTGGATAGGGTAACGTTTATGGACAGTTCTACACTGTTGCCACTTATCGGGATTCCGGTGGTGGTTATTGGTTTTGCACTGCGTTTCAACCCGCTGCTGGTTGTCGTGGTGGCGGGGCTGGCAACGGGCCTGCTGGTTGGCATGGATTTCGGTATGCTGCTGGAAACCTTTGGCGAAAAGTTCGTGAATAGCCGATCGCTCGCCACTTTCATTCTGATCCTGCCGGTGATTGGCCTGCTGGAGTATTACGGGCTGAAAGAGCGCGCCCAGGCCTGGGTCGCGAAGATCGCCAGCGCCACCTCGGCGCGTATCCTGATGCTCTACTTTGTTGCCCGCGAAGGGACGGCTGCGCTGGGCCTGATGTCGCTTGGCGGCCACGCACAAACGGTGCGTCCTCTGCTGGCGCCGATGGCCGAAGGGGCGGCCCTGAATGAATATGGCGAACTGCCGCAGACTATCCGCGACAAAATCAAAGCCCATGCCGCCGCCTGTGACAATATCGCGGTTTTCTTTGGGGAAGATATCTTTATCGCCTTTGGCGCGGTACTGCTGATTGATGCGTTCCTGAAAGAGAACGGGATCGAGGGGATCGAACCGCTGCATATCGGCCTGTGGGCCATTCCGACCGCTATTGCGGCACTGATCATCCATATGACGCGTCTGCTGCGCCTCGACGCCAGCATTCGTCGCGACGTGATGGCCTGGAGAGCAGAGCAGGGTTCGCAGGAGATCGCACCATGATGACCTTTATCACCATTAACCGCGTGTACTACCTGATCGGCTTTGTCGTGATGCTGCTGGTTGTGATGACCCTTCGCGATCGCGCTAACCCGAAACGCTATACCACCGCGCTGTTCTGGTTTCTGTTTGGCGGGATCTTCCTGTTTGGCGATCTGATGGTGCAGGAGCTGGGTAAGTCGCTGGCGTATCGCATTATTGGCGGCGCCGTTATCGTGATTGCGCTACTGGCCGGTTTCGGGCTGGTCGGGAAGGGGCATTATAAAATGTCCACCGAGGAGGAGCGGGTTGCCTCATCACACCGGCTGAAAAACTGGCTATTCTTGCCCGCGCTGATGATCCCGGTGGTGACGGTCATCGGGACGCTGTTTCTGAAAGGCGTGTCGATTGGCGGTGTCTATCTGCTCGACCAGAAGCAGCTTACGCTGGCGGCGCTGTGCGTGGCCTGTGTGGCGGCTATCCTCACCGGCTGGTGGCTGACAAAAGGTACGCCGCTGCATGCGGTTCGTCAGTCGCGTCGGCTGGTCGATACCATTGGTTGGGCGGTGATCCTGCCGCAGATGCTCGCCATGCTCGGCGGGGTGTTTGTGGTGGCGAATACCGGTGAATCGGTACAAAAGGTGGTCAGCCTGTTTGTGAACCCGGACAGCCGCTTCATGCTGGTGGTCATTTATTGCGTGGGGATGGCGCTGTTTACCATGATTATGGGCAACGCCTTCGCTGCCTTCCCGGTGTTAAGCGCCGGTATCGCTCTGCCATTCCTGATTAACGTCCATCACGGTAACCCGGCACCATTGCTGGCTATCGGCATGTACGCAGGCTATTGCGGCACGCTGATGACACCGATGGCCGCCAACTTCAACATCGTGCCCGCCGCGCTGCTGGAGCTAAAAGACAAATATCAGGTTATCAAGATCCAAATCCCGACCGCGTTAACCTTGCTGGTGGTGAACGTGTTCTTAATGTATTTCCTCGTGTTTCGCTAAGGAGCTGCAATGGAATTAACGCAACATCAGGCTGACGCCTTCGCCAGAATGCCGTTGACCTATTTACGTCAGGAATACCCGAACCACATTATGCATCTGCTCAACGATGACGGCGATGTTCTGCCGCCTCGCGAGCTGCACCCGATCTTTTACGGCTGTTTTGACTGGCACTCTGCGGTGCACGGCTACTGGCTGCTGCTGCGCTGCCTGCGTCTCTGGCCCGAACTGCCGTGTCGGGAAGAGATCATCACTCTCTTCGAAGAACACCTGACCGACGAGAAGGTGGCGAAGGAGCTGGCCTATTTTACCGCGCCGTTCCGCGCGTCGTTTGAGCGACCTTATGGCTACGGCTGGCTGCTGGCGCTGGCCCAGGAGCTGAAACAATCGTCACTGCCGCAGGCGGAGCGCTGGTACCAGACGCTGCAACCGTTAACGCGGGATATTCGCCAGCGGCTGGTGGATTACCTCAGCAAGCTTACCTATCCGATCCGCGTCGGGACGCACTACAACACGGCGTTTGCGCTCGCGCTGGGGCTGGATTATGCCCGGGCGGTGAACGATGACACGCTTGAGCGCGCCATCCTGGACGCGGCAACGCGGTTTTACCTCGCGGACACGCATTATCCTGCGCATTATGAGCCGGGTGGCGACGAGTATATCTCCGGAGCGCTGACCGAGGCCCTGCTGATGAGTAAGGTGGTGGAGGATTTCCCGGCCTGGTTCGATGCGTTTCTGCCTGAAGTGGGCGCCATTTCTGCGCTCATGAACCCGGCTGAGGTGAGCGACCGCACCGACCCGAAAATCGCGCATCTGGACGGTCTCAACCTCAGCCGTGCCTGGTGTATGAAGCACATTGCCCGCGCCCTGCCGGAAAATCATCATGCCCGGAAGCCATTACGCGATGCCGTTGCGCGCCATCTCTCGGCAAGCGTGGAGCATGTTGTCGGCAGTCACTACAGCGGCGGGCACTGGCTGGCGAGTTTTGCGCTGCTGGCACTGGAGTAGCGCTTAGTTGTATATCAGACTAAATGTCGCCAGGCTGTCTGCCAGCCCCGCGGTGGCCTGGGTTTCGGTGCGCACATATTGTGCGTCGTAATCCAGGGAAAACGCGGTCTGCCGGGCAGCGTTGGCAAAAGGTTCGACACCGGTGCTGTTGAGAGGAACGGTTGTGCCTCTGGCGGCACCGTAGTTATCGCCATACAGAATGCGGATCCCCACGCCGGTAGCGGCGCTCTCCTGTTGACTTAGCGCCAGCACATCGTGATTCTGCGCGTCTTTTTCAGTCGGACCAAAGAACCCGATCTTCACCGCTGCCGTTTGGGATGCGTCACAGACCAGAGGGATGATGAAGCGGTGTTTATCCCCATCCATTCCTTTGTTGAGATCGCTTACGCTACTTTGTCCCATATTGACGGTGATGTTGTTATCCGAGATATAACAGCTCGATTTATGCACTTTCAGGTCGGCGGCAGCGACTTCCACCGTCACGCCAGCTTCAGATATCACCGCGCCGTTAGCATCCTCCAGAATCAGCGTTCCTGCGCGAATTTGCCCGCTGTTCGGCTGTTCATAGACAATCTCCTGCGCGGTTTTATAAAACACGACGAAGAACTGGGTCGCCATTTGCGAGGGATCGTTTGTGCTGCAAATCGCAACGCTGTCATCCCCCGAGGCGATGTAATGCACGGGTTCGGCTGCACAGTGCGTGGTTTCGCGAATGCCCACCGCAAACCCGACGCCGGGAATATCTGGCACGTCATAAACGGAGGCCGGGGCGCCCGTACCGTTCGGCGCCACGCCGCTGACGGGCGCTACGGTTAAGGCGTTATTGGCCACAAAGCGCATCGTTACCGGGCCGGTTCCCTCAGGACAGTTATAAAACGAGCGGTTTTCCTGGCCCAGGATAGCGCCTGAAAGCATCGACCCCGGAGGGATCGAGGGGTTATCAGTGATCGAGTAGTTTTGAAAGTTAATGACCGCATCGCCCATGGTCGGCGGGCAGGTCTGAGACGCCCTTGCCGTAGCGTGAATCAGCAAAAAAGCGAGCATCAGGAGATTGATTAAACGGTTGATATTGTTCACAGGTGTCTCAGTAAGTTATTGGCACTGAAGGTTCATAAGCGTGACCGGAGTGCGGCCAGCGGTATCCGGAAGGCGTAATGGGGCGCTACAGCGCATATCCTGGCCTTTCTGCCGCCAGCTGGCATGCAAGGTCCCGCGTAGCGGCACGCCGCTGAGATAGACCTGTCCTGCTTCGCCAACGATGCCGACGCTTGATTTCGCAGACGTCCCGTTCGAGACATACGCGCTGGCGCCAAATGGAAGCGGGCGCCCGTGTGCCGTAAGGGTGATGAGCGTTCTGATGCCCACGTGGGTATGGTAATTCGCAAGGACGACCGCGCCGCTGGTCGGCACAATCGTTCTGCTGTTCTGGTCCAGATCGACATTTTCTGCCAGCGTTTCGGTATCCAGCGAAATGGTGTTTTTGTGATACGCCGATAAGGTTGGCATCACGGCATAACCTCGGGAGTCGGTGTGAACATTGGTCGCCCCTTCAACCTGAACGTCCGACGCCTCGTCAGCGCGGATCAGCGCCAGGGTATCCCCAAGGCTTTGGCTCAACGTCACCCCATACTGTGTTGCCACAATGCCGCCTGCTGCGCCGTAGTTCACGCGGTTGCTATAGCGATCGTGGCTGTACCCGAGACTGGCGCTGCCATAACCGCCGTGATAAGCCAGCGCAAGGTTGCTGTTCGCGGTATTGGCCTGGTTGTCGAAGCCCTGCTGGAGGTTATAGTTCAGGCGATCGTGGGCCAGCGCCGTACCATACAGCGAAACCTGCCGGGTAGTATGGCCATCAAGATTATTGTTGAGGCTGTAGCTGGTTGTTGCGCCGGGTAGCCAGCGGCTGAGTGGGACGCTGATGCTAAGGTTTATCGCCCGTTCGTTGTCGCTATCATCAGCGCTTGAGCGGGTGAGATAATACCCAACACTCAACGACACCCCTTTGTAGTTAGCGTAATAGCCAAGATGGACGGTTTGATCGACCGCCGAGGCGTTCCAGTAATCCTGACGGTAAAAGGATGCGCTGATATTGCCCAGCGCACCGAGATCCTGCGTCAAACTGAACTGTGTGCGGTTACGCCGGTTATGCACGTGCTGGTCTCGATCGCTGTCATCATTTGCTTCACTGAAACTGTAAAAGTCATGCGTCGTATAATGGCTGGTCGAAAGGGTGAGCGACGTGTTCGTCTCAGCGAGATTTTTTTGGTACTGAGCGCGTATTTGCTGCCCGAGGGCAAGCCTGTCATCACTGAGGTGTGCTTTCGCCGCAACGGTGTCCACACCCAGTGCCCCAAACCGGCCAAAATCTTTACCTAATCCCAGCGCGAGAGCCTGATAGTGGCCGGAAAGCTCCGCTCCGCCGTACAGCGTCAGGCTTGAAGACAATCCGTAAAAGGCGGAGGCCTGAACAAACGGCGGGGTGTCGCCCTCGGCGTCAGGGCTGTTATACCGTCCGGCGCTGGCGCTGAATTTCAGTCGTTTCTCCCGTAGCATGAAGGCCACCGAGGAGTAGGGTTGGGTGAACGTGCGTTCGCTGCCATCACTTTCATGGACCGTGATCTCAAGATCGCCGCTTTGCGAAGTGGGGAAGAGATCGCTAATGACAAATGCGCCAGGCGCAACATAGGTTTCATAGATGGTGTAACCGTGCTGGCGAACGCTGACGCGGGCATTGCTGTGAGCGACCCCGCGGATCGTGGGCGCGAAACCGCGCTGGCTGTCCGGCAGCATATTCTCATCCAAGGCAAGCTGAAGCCCCGTAAACTGAAAACTGTCAAAAACCTCGCCAGACGTGTAGGCATTCCCTATTGTTAACGCGCTCTTCAGCGGCGTAATGGCCCGCTGGAGTGATGTTCCCTGAGACTGCCAGTGATGGGTATTACCATATTCAAACGTGGCGTAATTGCGTAAACGCCACGCCCCCAGGTTGATACCGGATCGCAGGCTCAGATAGCTGCTGTTGTCATGAATATTGTCGATGTTGGTTGTCGAGCCCGTAAGATTGTAATCGACAAAAGCAGCGGGGATGCCGTCGTCCCACTGTTCGGGAGGAATATAATCGGCACTTTTTTGCAACATGGCTGCCTGCGGAATGCTGAAAACCAGCCGATGATGGGTGAAGTCAAAATGCGTCGACGCATCGGGGATATATTTGCCGATGTCCGTAAATGTCTCCTCGTCATGCAGCGCATCGAACGAAGAGAAGGCCGCGATGTTTATCCCAAGTCTCTTGAGGTACGCCAGGTTGAGGACCGGTGAGAGCGTTCCCCCCGTATCAACGAATGCAATTTCGCGCTCATCCCGCTGCGTCTGGTTAACAACAACCGCGACACGATAACGTCCCGGCTGCTGACCGCCTTGTCGGGAAAAATAGCTTAAGTCGCTAGCCTGCTGCTGATCTGCGGTGATCTCCAGCGCCTGAGGATCGAAGTACTCATCGGCCTGTGCCCGGCGCACATGAATGCCAGACGTGACCGCACCCGCAAGCATCGCGAGCGTATAAATGCGGGGTAAATTGCGTGGGCCGAGAGAATGCATGTGCGGTCGTTGGCTACATTCGCCAAAGGCGTGTTGTCACAGCGTCAGGATTGCGTGGCGACTCTCGTCAGCCCGCCGTAATCGTTGATCGCCTGCCAGCGAATGGTCCCCGAGCAGGGAATGTGCCATTGACGATCGGAGAAGGGGTCAATCATTCCCGGCATTTCAACGTCGGTGTTCCCAACGCTGACCTTGTAAAACGATACAAACCAGGGCGAGGGGTTGTGTGCGCTAAGCGTATTATTACGACAGGTAAATTTTAATTTTTTGTAGGCAAGTTCGGCATTGCCTTTCAACCCTGCGGGACGGAAAAATAACTTGAATTTTGACTTCACGTTAATCTGCAATTTGTTGCTGTTTGCTTTTTTGCTCGGGGCAATATTTTTGATGTTAAGCCAAAAAACAGATTCCCGGTCAGTGGGTAATGGCGTTCCAAGATAATTGATGCGCAGCGAGTTTTTCTGTTCCGCATCTAAACGAAATAACGTAGGCGTCACGATAAAGGGCGGAGCGGTTTTATTCTTACTGTCAATATTTTCAATCCACGACTGAATAAGATAAGGGGTTTCTTTTTCCATATTGGTAATGGAAAATGCCACTTCTCTTTGCCCCTCAAGGTAAACAACACGCGTACCGCCCATCACAACCCCCGCGTGTGCTGTCAGACTCATACCGAGCGAATAAAAGAACAGGGCCGCAGTGAGTTTCTTCATTTTCAGATCCCCGTAGAGGTAAAAGATAAGCAGAGCAAGCTCTGCTTATCATCAGTCGATCAGTTATAAACCATCAGGAAATTGGCATCTGCGTCGGCTTCTCCGGTGCTGACGACATCGGTGGTGGCATTATAATTGGCGTAGAAATTGAGTGTTTTTGAATCTTCCCCTTCGGCAAGGTCGATACTCTGAGAAATATCACCAATTTTAATCTGCGTGTTACGGTCGCTTTCATAGAGTTTAACGGCAACGCCAGTCGCCGTATTGCCATCGCTGTCCACGGAGGAATTTAAACCCAGCAGGGTATTATCATTCGCATCTTTGTTACCATCAAACAACACGGCAACGGTTTTAACGGAATCTGGGCAACCTTCAACTGAGATCTGGAAAGGCGTGCGCGTGGTCTCTTTTTGGGTGGCAAAGTAGCTTGCAGCCCAGGTGCCTAATTCAACGGTTTGCCCTGCTGAGTCGGTGGTGATATTACAGGATGCATCGGTAATCTTACCGGTAAAATGGACTACGCCGCCCGTGCCCTGAGTCCCCGCATCGTTCTCTGGGTTGGTATTAATATTATTGTCGCTGTCACCAGAAGGAAGGCCCGCCAGCGCACTGCCACTTGCCATCATCAGGCCACAAAGGGTTAACGCGATCATGTTTTTTTTGTTGATCATGCCTATTGTTCTCATTCGCTCAAATATGTCAGTCTGGATATGCCGCTAGCAACACTGCCGGTGGCGTTATTGCTCAGAAAAAACAGCGCGAATGCTAACAAAATGCCAATTCAGTCCATAACAAAAGGTTGTCTAAAATTAAATTACTTTATTTTACGAAACTCCGTAACTTTCTTGTAACCTTACTTCGGGTTTGCTGATGTCGTTTATTGATGTTGCGAATCTAATTCCTGCCTGAGGGTTTATATTTGCCTTGTCACAAACGGTGCATTATTCATTGTGAGCTCAGTGGAGCTACTTTGTTATTGTCTCGTCCTGGCAGGAATAAAAATGAAGATATTTATTATTTCTATTGGGATATCAACGAATGAAACTGACTAAAATTGGTGCGACGCTTATTCTGACTTTCTGTGGCGCGAGCGCGGCGACGGCTTCTAACACTATCACATTTAATGGAACGGTGCTCGATCAGGGTTGTGATATTGCCGTTGATGGCGGCACGGCAAATGCGACCGTTGATCTGGGCTCAACGGCGGCAACCGACCTCGCTACAAAAGGCGACCTTGGCGCGCCAAAACAGTTTGTGTTCGACCTGAATAACTGCCCAACCAGCACGACTGCAAATATTGTCTTCTCAGGCCCTGTTGATGCTGTTGCAGCCGATCCATCCTATTTTGCAAACACTGCTACGCTGGGTGCGGCAACCAACGTGGCCGTTCAGCTCAAGCAGGGCGGCTCAAATGGTACCATCGTCAAAAATAATGCAGATAACGATCCTATTACTTTCACCGATGGCACAGCGAGTCAAACCTATACCGCGCAGATGATTGCCACCGGGCAGGCCGTTGCCGGCGATGTTAACGCTGTTATTACCTATAACGTCCGTTATAACTGATTCCGCAGGAGGGGAAACCCTCCTTTTTAGTTTGTGAGTGCATTATGAAACCCATCGCCGCTGTTATTTTTTGCGTGGCCAGCGCCGCCAGCCTGAACGCGTCCGCCAGTATTGTTACCGGGAGTACGCGGGTTATTTTTGATGGCTCCCGCCAGGCCGCCTCTTTGTCCGTTGAAAACTCTGACAAGGTTACCAACCTGGTACAGTCGTGGATTAGCCCGGCTAAAGGCAGCCCGTTAAAAAAAGAAAATATGATTATTACGCCACCGCTATTCCGTCTGGAAGCCGGGAAAAAAGCGTCAATTCGTATTGTGCGTTCAGGTTTACCTGTTCCGGAAGATCGTGAATCGCTGTTATGGCTGAACGTGAAAGGGATCCCCGCTACCGACGGTAGTGAAGGTAAAAATACGATGCAAATTGCCATCAACTCAAAGATTAAGCTGATCTACCGTCCGGCAGCATTAAAGGGGCAGACGCCAGAATCCAGTGCGGAAAAGCTTAAGTGGAACCTGACCGCGAAGGGTTTACAGGTCAATAACCCGACACCTTTTTATATGAACTTCTCACGAATTGAAATTAATCACCAGGCGTTAAGCGGGCAGTATTTTGTCGCGCCATTCTCCACGTTGAGTATTTCTGAAGGTGTTATGTCACCTCACGGCAAAGTAACCTGGTCGCTTATTAATGATTATGGCGTGAAAGGCCCGGACAAAGTCACCTCATATTAATCGACACCGTAAGTCTCCCGCACGGATACAGGGTTACAATGGAAAAAGTGAAACAAACCTACGTCCTTTCTTTAGGGCTCGGGCTCAGTGTTGTCTTTAGTTCTTTCAGCGCACGTGCGCAGGAACATTTCAACCCTCATCTTTTGGAAACAGACAGCGCAGAAGTGCCAGCAATGGATCTCAGTCTGTTTGCCAAAGATGAGGTGCCGCCCGGGGACTATAACGTCGACATTTTTATCAACGGCAATCTGGTAGACAGTAAAACCCTCTCTTTTCGACGGTTGAAAAGTGCTCCTACGTCAGACCGCACAGGGGCATGCTTAAACGTCACTCAGCTGAAAGCCTGGAACGTTCGTGTCGATAACTATTTTGGCGAACAGGAAAAAGCCAGCGAATGTGTGGATCTGTATGCCATCCCAGGCGCGGACGAAAAAATCGATCTGGCGCAGCAGCGTTTCGACCTGATCCTGCCGCAGGTTGCTTTATTTAACACCGCAAGGGGTTATGTTTCACCGGAGCGCTGGGATGAAGGGATCACGGCGGGTTTACTTAATTACAGCGTCTCAGGTCAACAGGATCTGCATCAGCGCAACGGCACCGACAGCAGTAATCAGTTTCTTAGCCTGCAACCGGGGCTGAACGTAGGCGCCTGGCGCTTTCGCAACTATTCCACCTATACCCATTCCGAATCCGAAAATGACTGGGATTCCGTGTATACCTACGCCTCACGGGATATTAAATCTCTTAAAAGCCAGCTGGTGCTGGGACAAGGAACCACGCGCGGCGGCATTTTTGATAGCGTCGGTTTCACCGGGGTGCAGATGTACTCGGATAACGATATGAAGCCGGACAGCATGCAAGGCTTCGCCCCGGTAATACGCGGTATAGCCCGCAGCAATGCCGAAGTGACGGTATACCAGAACGGTCACAGCATTTATAAGGCTACCGTGCCGCCGGGACCGTTTGAATTCAGCGATATGTATCCGACCGGCAGCTCCGGCGATCTGCAGGTGGTGATCAAAGAGTCCGACGGTACGCAAAGTAGCTTTATTGTGCCTTACGCCACGCTGCCGGTATTGCAACGTGAAGGTCAGGTGCAGTATGGCCTGGTGGCGGGCAAAACCCGTCAGGACGGGTCAGGTTCACGTGCAGAGGATTTTAACTTTATTCAGGGATCAGCGGCCTGGGGCGTCGGAAAAGGGATCACGCTTTACGGCGGCTATATTCAGGCGGAAGACAATTATTCCAACCTGATTGCCGGAACTGGTTTTAATATGGGCAGCGCCGGAGCGCTCTCATTTGATATTTCCCAGTCGTGGGCGGATATCCCGCAGCCGGACAACATGCGACAACAGGAACACCATAGCGGCCAGTCGTATCGCGTGCGCTACAGTAAGACGCTTCAGCAGACCAACACCGATATTGCCGTCGCCGGTTATAAATTTTCAACCCGGGGTTATCTTTCGTTTCAGGACTTCCTCAATGACTGGGATCCGGGCAATAGCACTATTGATAATGGCCGGGAGCGAAACCGTTTTGATGTGACAATCTCGCAGACGTTGCCTTTCGGCACCCTGTCACTGAGCATGTACGACGCCTCTTACTGGAACAGTGAACATGCGGACTCCATGAACCTGGGCTTCAGCAGCACGCTTGGACCGGTGTCGTACTCGCTGAACTATGCCCACTCTAAAAACGTCAATGGCGGTTACAATAACGATTCCGATAACTACGACGACGATAACGTCTTCTCGCTTAACCTGAGCGTACCGTTCAGCGCCTTCAGCCACAGTGAAGCGGCCCGGTCTGTTTCGGCTAACTATTCGATGAACAGTAGTAAAAACGGCGATACCACGCACAACATCGGAATTTCCGGTACCGCGATGCAGGAAAACCAGCTGAACTGGCAGGTTTCAGAAGGCTATAACGCCGATTCTGAAGCTACTAACGGCAATGTCACTGTGGGTTATCAAAGTACTTATGCCGATATGTCAGCAGGCTATAGCTACGACGATTACAGCCGACGAGTGAATTACAGCCTACGCGGGGGCATGGTGCTGCATCGCGACGGTATCACCCTGGCGCGTCAGCTGAACGATAGCGTAGCGCTGGTTGAAACACCGGGTGTTTCCGGTATGCCAATCAACGGGCAGACGAACGTTCATACCGATTATTTCGGTAACGCCATTGTGCCGTACGTTCGTCCGTATCACAGCAATTCGATCTCACTCAACACAGTGGATGCCAGCGATACTTCCGCGGCCATTGATAACATCGCCAAAACCGTGGTGCCGACCAAAGGGGCGGTAGTACGCGTGAAGTACAACACCTGGATTGGACAAAAGGCGATGATGACGCTGACCTACAACGGTAAACCGGTGCCGTTTGGCGCAGTAGTAACACAAACCAGCGGCGAGTCGGATGACACGCGCAGCAGTATTGTTGGCGACGGCGGGGAAGTGTATCTCGTCGGGCTCGCCGGGAAAGGGCGGTTAATTGTTAAGTGGGGGGAGACGGCGAACAAGCAGTGCGCCGTTGATTACACACTTGCCGGCGCTAAAACAGAGGCCGATATTTTATTCATCAACGGGGTTTGCCATCCCGTATCGGGAGCAAATTAATGTCACGCTTCATTATTCTCCGTTCCGGCCTTAAATCGCTCATCGGCCCGGGAATGGTATTCATGCTGAGCGTGTCGCCGGCAATGGCGTACACCGATCGCAATGATATTGAGTTCCATGTCACCGGAAACATTATTGATGGCTCATGTAACGTCACCAAACCGGAGGCAGTCGACCTCGGGAAATATTACTGGAAAGACTTTGCCGTAGCGGGGGGGAACACAGGAAATGTGCCAGTGACCATCGCGTTTGACAGCTGCACCGCAGGGTTAAGCCAGGCAACGGTTACCTTTACAGGCGCACCTTACGCTGAAGATCCGGCTTATGCCTCTGTCATTTACGCCAATCAGGTGGCGGCAGATGCAGGCGGCGCGACCGATGTCGGCCTTCAGTTGTTTATCCGTGACCACGAACATCCCATCAGCGGTGTCGCGCTGGCCAACGGCGTGAGCTACCCGGTTGCGCTCGAAAACCAAACCGGCGCGATGACTTTTACTGCCCGAATGTATACCCCACATGGGACCCCAACACCGGGTGCATTCAGCAGTGCGATTACATTGAATGTTGTTTATAACTGAGCTTAAGTGAGCAGACTAATTTCATGTCAAAATATTTATATTATCTGGTGTTATTGCTGGGGACAGTCCCACTATTAAGTCATGCAGCCTGTAACCGGGATAACGGCGATGATGTTACCGTTACGACGATCCCATTACCCTCGAAACTGTTGGTCAGTGCGAAAAATTATACCTTTGGCGAAGTGTTATACGATTCTGGATATATCAGCGGGACGGATGGGGATGTCACGATTAAAAACTGTAGCAGGGATTATTACGTAGGATTTCATTATAACCCGACTCATTTAGCATCGGCGTCGCCGGTAGGAGATAATATCTACCCGACCACGATACCGGGTATCGGCATTAAGACCTACACGCTTAACCAGGCCGGTCCGTATGATTATGAACGTGCGGTTGATAACTCATGGCAGTCCGGCGATGGCGAGAGCAGCCATACGCTGGCGGGCTCGGCCTATCGTGTGCAGTTGATTGCGACGGGGGGTACAATCCCGAGCGGTAATCTGGCCCTTGAGAGCGGCAAACTGGCGACGGTGGAATTTCGTGAAGGGCAAAGCAGTTCGGATAACGGTGATAATGCGTCAGAAGTCTATTTGTCAAATACACAGATAGAAGTCTATGCGATGGGATGCTCAGCATCCGTTTCTTCCCTGCTGTTTAATATGGGCGATGTGGATACCTCTGCGTTTGATAATCTTAAGATGGTGGAAGGACCCGAACAGGATGTTGGTCTGAGCTGTCAGCCAGGCACCAACGTGACCATGACCATCAACGGGCCGCTTGCCGAGGGCGACAATGATAATGGCTCAGTGATTGCCTTAGACCAGTCTGAATCGGGTACGACGGCGACCGGTGTGGGGGTCGTGATATCAGCCTATCAACCGGCGCTACGCAGTTTTACCTACTGGGCCATTGGTCAGGAGGTACAAGCTTTTAATTCCAGTCGTGTAAAAGCCGCATCACAAGGCAGTGGGCTGGCTGCCGATGGTACCGCGCTTGCTGATATCGGCTCCGCAACCACCTATAGCGATCCGGCAAATACAGGCGGGGCCGGAGAGTCTGAAACCTTACGTTTTAAAGCGTGGTATTACAAAACCAGTGACGTTGTCACGCCAGGGCAAGCAAATGCCACCGGGACAATCACCCTTAAATATAATTGATACCTTTGATCATGACAGGGGGTAGCGCTGCGGTTTATTTTTGTACACCCCTGCGCTACCGTTATGTGTTTCTGTCGTGTACATTTCCTCTGCGACCCTATTTATTCGGTGGAACTGACAATGATTACTAAACGGTCTGAGCCACGCTTTTCATTCATTCTGTTAATTTTTGTGTGTCTTGTAGGATTATATTCTTTTAACGGTCACCTTAAGCCTCACGCCGGACAAAAAGGGGTTGCATGTATTTCTTACAAGCGGATCCTGCGTGAATCACCGTTACTGGCACAGGAAAAAAAGCAGAACGAAATACTTCTCGCATTAGCTAAAAAATCCGCGCTTGAAGTTGAGAAAAAATATTACGCTCTGCCAGAACCCTTGCGCCGTGAAATGAAAGCGATCGATGATATGAGTAAAAACACGCAACTGCGGGCAGAGCAGGGTCGCCTGCGGCATATAAGCCAGCGAGTCATATCTGATACCGTTGAAAAATACAGAATAGATCATCACTATTCGGTCGTTTTCAATAAAGATAGCGCCTCTACAGTGGATTATGGTCACGACATCAGTAATGAAATCATTAATGAATTACAGCATGTAAAAGTGGTGTACGGGCCGCGCCCTAATTTTGAAGATGCGACCCGGGAGCTTTTGCTCGCTCAACCTGTTTCCGCAGGATGAGTGATTTTACGCAGTCGGCTCGCGCTGACGATGACCGCTACCGCAGAAGCCGCCGCAGCGATCCACAGTGCAGCATGAATTGATCTCTCATTTGTTGCCAGCAGTACGCCCACAGCGGCGGCCCCCAGACATTGCCCGAACGTGCGCATAATGGATAACACACCGGATGCATAGCTCGCATAGTCACGACTAACGTTTGAGAGCATTTCCCGGTTATTGGGACTCTGAAAGCAGCCAAATCCCATCCCGCAAACCAGGCTTCGCAGGCAGATATCCCACATCGAAGGGCTGGCGGGTAATGTTGCCAGCAGAATCAAACCGACGACAAAAATCATCAGCCCCAGGGTTGAAATCACCGGGGCTGAAATCGTGTCCGCCCACCGGCCTGCATGCGGCGCAATCAGCACGATCCCTAACGGCCACGGCGTAAATAGCAGGGCAGAAATCACCGGACTGTAGCCGTATTCGCTCTGAAACAGGAAGGGTAGCGCAATAAAGGTGATACCCTGGCTGACAAAAGCAATCATCGACGTTAAGGCCGCGAGGGTAAAACGATCATTTTTGAATATGGCTGGCGGCAGTAAGGGGTTATCCGTGCGGCGGATCTGCCAGATAAAAGCCATGCCGCTCAGCGCAGCGAGAACCGTCCAGCAAAGACTACCTGTGTGATAAGTAGCATCCTGGAGGCTGTTCGCCGCCACGATCGTCGAACCCAATAGCAGCGCCGACAATATGGCGCCCAGGGTGTCAAAGGGCGCTTGCTTTCGAACCGCATCCCGCGGCAGCGCTTTGACCGCCAGCAGCAAGGCGAGGGTGCCGGGAAGAACGTTTATCGCAAAAAGCCATTGCCAGCTCAGGGTGTGAAGGATCGTACCGCCCAATACCGGGCCGATAGCGGAGCTGGAGGCGATGAGCAGGGCGTGTAAACCCAGAATGCGGCCAAGCAATCGTCCGGGAAATACGGACCGCAGTATCGCGGGAGCAATACTCAGCGTCGCTGCGCCGCCGATCCCCTGGAGCACGCGCATACCGATAAGCACTTCGGGCGTTTTCGCCAGCGCGCAACCCAGCGATGTCAGGGTAAAGGTCGTCAGGCCTGCCAGAAATACGGGGCGATAACCCAGGCGGGCCGCAAGCGCCGCGAATATCGCCAGCATCATTGCAGCCGCCAGCAGATACCCGTTGGCGAACCAGACGGCATAACTGGCTGGCACCTGCATCTCCTGAGCCATGGAGGGCAGGGCAATATTGATCATGGTGCCATCAAACACGCCCATTAACGTGGTGGTCATTATCGCGGCCATCACCCGTGCGCGCGTCGGGCCAGGCAGTCCATCGTCGCCGGGTTGGCTGGAAAAAAGCATCATCTTGTTGTCCTTAGAGAAGAGTGTGTGGATGACAAAACTATAAAGATGGCTTTTGCAGGGCGGAAGGCGCACCATTTGCACTTTATCGTTGCATGAAACGCCTTATCTGAATCTACAGGGAGGAAGGAGATGTCCGAACCCGATTTTAATTTACTGATAGCACTCGACATATTGCTGAGCGAAGCGAGCGTGGCAGGCGCGGCACGTCGTCTGAACCTCAGCACCTCGGCAATGAGCCGGACATTAAGCAGGTTACGCGACGTCACTGGCGATCCGATTCTGGTGCGCGCCGGACGTAATATGGTACTGACCCCGTGGGCCGAAGCGACCCGGGACCGTGCCAGGCGTGCAGTGCACGAGGCCAGGGCGGTATTACAGCCCTCAACTGAAACGTTCAGCGCGCGAAGTCTGGCGCGACTTTTTACCATCAGGGCAAACGATGGTTTTGTGGTGGCGTTTGGGCCTGCGCTTATAGCGGCTGTGGCCGACGCCGCGCCGGACGTCTGTATACGCTTTGCGCCTAAGCCGGAAAAAACGTCGCGCTATCTTCGGGAAGGGCTGGTTGATCTGGAGATTGGCGTCCAGAGTAATATGGGGCCTGAAATACGGCTGCAACGACTGTTTGAGGATCGGTTTGTGGGCGTCGTGCGTAAGGGGCATCCGCTGGCTAAGCAGGCAGAAATAGGGGTGAAGGATTATGTCGCCTGGGGCCATGTGGTAGCGTCACCCGAGGGTGCACTGCACGGATCCGTTGACGATGCGCTGGCCGAACTCGGAACAAAACGTAAAATCGCGAGCGTCGTACCGGGATTTCCGACGGCGCTGTCCGTGGCGGTGGCATCGGATCTTATCGCCATGATACCCGCGCTCTATTTACTCAATCAGCAGGTAACGGACCAGGTACAGGTTTTCGAGCTGCCGTTCAAAAGCCGTCTAATTACGGTATCACAGATGTGGCACCCAAGAATGGAACGCGATCCCGCGCACCGCTGGCTGAGAGAGCAAATTCTTGCGATATGCAGAGTGAAGAGGTCAGACATGATTAAGGGACCTGTATAGCGATTGCTATACGCGCCGCTTATGCTATGCTTGTAAAGCAATTGCTATACAAGAGGTATACCCATGAAATCAGATGTTCAACTCAATCTTAGAGCCAAAGAATCCCAGCGGGCGCTTATCGATGCCGCCGCAGAGATCCTCCATAAATCACGTACTGACTTCATTCTGGAGATGGCCTGTCAGGCAGCCGAAAATGTGATCCTCGATCGGCGTGTATTCAATTTTAACGATGAACAGTATGCAGAGTTCATTGATATGCTTGATGCCCCGGTCGCCGACGATCCTGCCATAGAAAAACTGCTGGCAAGGAAACCTCAGTGGGACGTGTAACCGCCCCAGAGCCCTTATCCAGCGTCCATCAACTGGCGGAGTTCGTCAGTGGAGAGGCCGTACTTGACGAATGGTTAAAACAAAGAGGTCTGAAAAACCAGGCGCTTGCCGCAGCCCGAACGTTTGTCGTTTGTAAAACGGGCACAAAGCAGGTCGCGGGATTTTACTCTCTGGCTACCGGCAGCGTTAACCATACGGAAGCGACAGGTAATTTGCGGCGTAACATGCCGGATCCCATTCCCGTGATTATTCTTGCCCGTCTGGCTGTCGATGTCTCAATACGCGGAAAAGGGTTGGGAGCCGATTTACTCCAGGATGCGGTTTTACGCTGTTATCGGGTAGCAGAGAATATTGGGGTGCGGGCGATCATGGTTCATGCACTCACTGAGGACGCCAAAGCGTTTTATATCCACCATGGTTTTAAAGCATCGCAGACTCAGGAACGGACACTGTTTCTCAGGCTTCCTCAGTAGCGGCGGGATTTTATGGAATGAATGTTCAGCCCGTCTGGCTGATAAGCTTGCGCCAGACTCTGTTATGCAAAGTAAATAGCAGCATCTTATAGAAAGCGGTAGAGAGGATACAGCTGCCGCTAAGCCCAAGCATGACAATACTTACCAGTGCCGCGGTCAGGCTGATCCTCGATAAATGTTAGATGGAATATGCCATGAACTTTGCGGATGCCCCGTAATTTTTGCGTTATGAAGTCATCGTAAGTCCACAACTAAATTTAGGCAACCGACTGATTCATCGGTAAGTTCCTGAAAGAGAGGAACTCATGAACTAAAGAATAAACCCACCTAATTTAACATAATATACATTATGCGCACTTAGATTGAATACGAGTAAATCCAGCCAGTTCAGACCCATCCTTGTTCTACTCATTCCGCGCATCATGTCCCTCTGTTCTATGCCATCAACGTTCATAACAGTCGTTACGGTCTTGCGTGATCTCCACGGCAGTCACCTGTACATCCTTAAAGCGCAGCCCATCCACACCAGAAATTTTCCCGAACTCTGACGCGTCAATCAAAATCCCCTCCAGCGTTAACCCAACCACAGGACGCTCCGGATATCCCTCGATGAAAAATGCCCGCGAAAAGCATTTGCTGTCTGATCGACGCGCCGTCATATTTTTAATCGTCAGTCCGCTGACCGCAGTAAGACCGGCTTCGCCCTCAACACCTTCAGCCAGTTTGCGCCAGTGTTCTGGTTTATCAGATAAATTGCTCTGGTCGCCATAGCTATACTGCGGAAACCAGTTCAGCTGGATCAGCACCGGAAAACGCACGTCCGTAAGCCGTAGATTTTGTACGGTGATATCACGGATAAATCCGCCCCGGTTGCGAGCAGATTTAATGCGAAACCCGACGCCCGTTCCGTTAAACGCGTTATCTTCTATCAGGACGCGTTCAATGCCACCTGAAGTTTCACTCCCCAGTGTGATCCCGGATACCTTATTCAGCGTACATCCTCGAATCACTATATCCCGCGCGGCACGAGCTTTTTGCGCCGCTTCGCGTCCTCGTCCTGATTTGATGCAGATATTGTCGTCATTGCAGGACACAATGCAGCGTTCAATCCGCACCTGTTCGCAGGAGTCGACGTCAATCCCGTCGGTGCTCGGCCCCGCAGAATTGCTGATTTGCACGCCCTCAACCGCGATATGGCGCGAATAACAGAGGTGCATGTTCCAGAATCCGGACTCCCGACTGGTAAAATCACGCAGCAGAATGCTCTGGCTTTCAAAGACCAGAATATTGCGCGGGCGCTGACAGTCATAATCAACAACCCAGCGCAATCCTCTTGCGCTGTAATCGCCGACCATGCCGCTGCGCTCGTCATCGCCCCAGTAGCGTTGCCACCAAATTGCACCCTGCCCGTCTATCGTGCCTGTACCGGTAATGCTGACGTTTTCACAATCGATGATATTAATAATGCCTGCCGGCCAACGCATATCAATGCCGGCTACCCGGGTATTTATCAGGGGATAATCAGCCAGATCCTGGCTTCCAACGAGCTGTGCGCCAGCGTCCAGGCGAAGTGAAACACCGCTTTTCAGAAACAACGCTCCGGTCAGAAAACGGCCTTGCGGAATAACGATGACATCGTTCTGTTGAGCACTTTTTATGGCCTGCTGAATGGCGGACGTTGCCAGGCGTTGAGCGGTTGGGTCCGCGCCATACGCCAGAATGGAGATCGCTTTCATGGCTTTTCCTTAAACAGATGAAAGCCTTAGTCTAGGAATCCGCGTGATGGATAACCTTTGTCTGTTTGACAGCCACGCAGGCAGGCTGGCAAAAAAGCGGATATTTACTGGCTGGCGATCACCGCAACGCCCTTTTCTTTCATAGCGTTGACCCAGCGTTCATCCGTTGTGTTTTCAACAACGAGCGTATTCACCAGCGACAAATCGCCAATCACAAACGCCGAGGCCGTGTTGATCTTTTCCGGTGAGGCCAATACCACCGTTTCCGCCGCTCTGCCGGAAAATGCACGTTTGATGCATGCTTCTTCATAATCTCCGGTGGTCAGCCCGGCCTCAGGATGCACGCCGGTGACACCCATGAAAAACAGATCCGCATGAATATTGTTGATGCCTTCAATAGCGGCCGCGCCGACCGTGACGATGGAGTGTTTATACAAACGACCGCCAATCAGGATCACCTCTATGCACGGATGGTTGACCAGCCCCAATGCAATACCCGGGCTGTGCGTCACCACGGTTACCCGCAAATCTGGCGGCAAGAAGGTAATAAGTTCTGAGGTGGTCGTCCCGCCATCAATGATCACCACCTGCCCCGGTGAAATGAGCTGCGCGCCCCGACGTGCCACGCGTTTTTTTGCATCCATTTTAACGGACTGACGCTCGGCAAAAGGCGCAATCGCTGAAGATGCCGGAAGCGCGCCGCCGTGGACACGCTGCAAACGCCCTTCTGCCGCCAGTTCACGTAGATCCCGGCGGATAGTGTCCTCAGACACCGAGAAAAAGAGGCTGAGCGCAGTTGACTGGACCTGGCCTTCCGCCTCCAGCTTTTCCAGAATCAACTGTTTACGCTGACTTGTGAGCATGAATTAGTCCTGATGTTGCACGATAATTATTGTAATTACACGAAAATGCTGTTTATGATGCATACTCTACGAGAGGAGAGCCAAACGTGCAATCAAAACGTGCAGATATACGCATCATCAACAGCGAAACGTTGTCCGACAACTGGTATAACCTGAAAAAATACACTTTTGACCTCCAGCGCAGCGATGGTGACTGGCAGCGGCAAGAGCGTGAAGTGTATGACCGCGGGAATGGCGCGACGATCCTGCTCTATAATCGCGACAGCAAAACAGTCATTCTTACACGTCAGTTTCGTTTCCCTGTGTTTATCAATGGTCACGAAGAGGATCTCATTGAGGCGGCTGCCGGGTTGCTCGATAACCTTGACCCGGAAAGCCGGATTAAGGCCGAAGCGGAAGAGGAAACCGGGTATAAGGTGACGCGCGTAGAGAAAATTTTTGAGGCCTATATGAGCCCGGGCTCCGTTACCGAAAAACTCTACTTCTATCTGGCGGAATATCACCCGCAGGATCGGACCAGCGCGGGCGGCGGCGTTAAAGCAGAGGGGGAAGATATCGACGTGCTGGAAATGACGCTGGACGACGCGCTTCGTGGCATCGAGAATGGCCAGATCGTCGACGGTAAAACCATCATGCTGCTTTATCACGTGGCCCTGAAAGGCATTTTATAATCTCACGTTTATCCGGATACCTGCCCCTGCGCAGGTATTTGCCTGTGCTATTCTTGCTGAACACCTCAACATGGAGATGCGAAAATGGCCGACTGGGATCCTTCTCTGTATCTACAATACAGCGCAGAACGCACACGTCCCGCCGCTGAGTTACTGGCCCGGGTGCCGCTTGCTGACATAACCTCTGGCGTGGATTTGGGCTGCGGGCCAGGCAACAGCACCGCGCTGCTGAAACAACGCTGGCCTTCAGCGCAGATAGCCGGTGTGGATAACTCCCCGGCGATGCTGGAGGAAGCCCGACAGGCCCTGCCAGACTGCCACTTTGTTGAATCGGATATCCGTCACTACAAACCTGACCAGCCTCTCAGCCTGATCTACGCCAACGCTTCCCTGCAATGGATCCCGGACCATTACCACCTTCTGCCGCATCTGGTTTCACTGCTCCAGTTAAACGGCGTGCTGGCGATACAAATGCCTGACAACTGGCTTGAGCCGACGCACGCCCTGATGCGTGAAGTTGCCTGGGAACAGGGCTACCCCGATCGTGGCCGCGAGCAGCTGCCGGGTATTCATGCCTACTATGATATTCTGACGGACGCGGGATGCGACGTGGATATCTGGCGCACCACCTACTTTCATCAGATGAGCTCTCATCAGGCGATTATTGACTGGGTCAGCGCGACGGGGTTACGGCCGTGGCTACAGGATCTCAACGAGAGCGAGCAGCAAAACTTTCTGAAACGCTACCTCGAGCTGCTGGAAGAGCAGTATCCGCTCCAGGAGAACGGGCAGATACTGCTGGCTTTTCCGCGCCTGTTTATGGTTGCTCAGCGGGTTCCGTAAGCCGAATCAGGAACGCGCTTCCTTGAGCAAATGCTGAATTACAGCCTCCTGCTTGTCGTAGTTGCCTTCGCCAAACGAGGTGTAACGCAGTTGTCCTTTCGCATCGAAATAGTAATGTGCTGGCCAGTACTGATTACCGAACGCGCTCCAGATTTTGTAGTTATTATCCGTCACTACGCGGTACGGCAACTGCCATTCGTTGACCGCGTTTTTCACCGATGATAACGGCTTTTCCCAGGGGTATTCAGGGGTGTGGACGCCAATCACCACCAGACCTTGTGACTCATATTTCTTCGCCCAGTCTCGAACATGCGGAAGGGTATGCTGGCAGTTGATACAGTCCCAGGTCCAGAAATCGATAAGCACAACTTTCCCCCGCAAGGCCTTAGACGTGACAGGGTCACCGTTTACCCAGCCCGTACCGCCGCTTAATGTCGGTAGCTGGCTGCTCGGCATTGCGTCAGCGATCGGTCGCAGTTTCACCTGCGTGGAGGTTGGTTGCGCAAGGCTCAAGAGAGCGTTTTCCAGCTGGTCGGTAATACCGCTGGCGCCTTTCAGGACTGACGTCATTCCTGAGGCGTTGAAAGCCACGGCGGCTAACATCATCACCCCTGCGCCCTGACGCAGACGCTCCATCAATGCGGATTTGGCTCTCAGAGGGGTTATCAGCTTACGGCCACCCGCGACAAGCAGCCCCAGCATCAACGCGCACCCACTGCCGTAAGCGGCTAACAGCGCTCCGGTTGCGATGGCCGAGTGGCCAGTAATGTTAATGCCGAAGATCGCCCCGAGAATCGGTCCTGCACAGGGGGACCACAGAAGTCCAACGGCCAGCCCTGCCAGAAAAGCCGAAAACATGCCGTGTCGCTGAACGCTGTGGGTGTTAAGAACGTTCCCCGCGCTGACCGCCGGGCTGGCAATGCGCTGAGCGAACTGCGGGAAGATCAGGGCCAGGGCGGCAATGCTCAGTACCAGCAGCGCAATCCAGCGACCGATAACGGTGGCGTCAGCGATCCAGTCACTGGCAACCGTTACTACCATCGCCACAAACGTGAACATCACTATCATTCCCGCCAGAAGCGCCAGAATGTGTTTGCGCTGCCCCTGAAAGCCGGCGAACAGCAGAGGAATAACGGGAAGCGTGCACGGACTGAGCAGGCTAATCATGCCGCCTAAAAAAGCGATTATCAGAAACATAACGACCTCACGATACAGTTGCTGCGAAGGTGCAGTGAGGTCATTTCACCCTGCGAATGTGTTCAGGCCGTGTGCAAAAAACTGAATTTTGTCTGCCTTCATATCCGCACGGCGCGCAGATACACAGGCGTACAATTAAACGCGCGGAAGAGTCACGCTTACGGCTAGCCCGCCCTCTGCCCGGTTTGCAAGATGCAATTTCCCGTCAAGCTGGGCGGTGAGCTGCGCGGCAATGGCGAGGCCTAACCCGGTGCCGCCCGTTTCGCGGTTGCGCGAAGTTTCAACCCGGTAGAACGGCTGTAACACCGCCCCCAGTTCTGCCTCCGGGATGCCGGGGCCGTTATCCATAATGCGGATCGCTACATGCCTTTCATCTTCATCAATCTCTATTACCGCGCTATGGCCAAACTTGAGCGCATTATCCAGCAGATTGGTCATTACCCGGCGCAATGCCTGGGGGCGGGTGACGATCGGCAGACGTGTACTGCGTGCATGAAACTGCACGTTTTTACCAATGTCCTGATAATCACTGGCGATGCTGTTAACCCACGCGTTTAGCTCCAGCTTGAGCGTGGTCTCTTTCAGTGATTCTGATGACCGGGCATAGGCAATACCTTCTCGTACCAGGCGCGACATATTATCCAGGTCGCTCAACAACTTATCGTGGAGTTCGGGCTGATCCGCCATTTCGACCCGCAGCTTCATACGCGTGATGGGCGTCTGAAGATCGTGAGAAATGGACGCCAGAATCTGCGCGCGTTCACGCAGATAAGTTTGTATCCGCGACTGCATCTCATTAAAAGCCTGCGCCGCCTGTCGCACCTCAACCGGACCTTTTTCAGTCATAGGAGAATGGGCCGCAGGATCGAGGGAATCAACCGCGCGCGTGAATTGCAGGAAAGGCCGGACAACCTGGCGCACGGCAATCCAGGAGCAGAGCGCGACAAGTAACAACTGAAGAACCAGCACCACGGGTAACCAGCTGGCGACTGGCGGCATGCGCGGGATCAGATCGATAGTGAGCGGTGCGCCGTCGCGGAGCGTCAGATGGGCCTGAATGTGGGAAACAGGCCCCGGCACTGCCGTAAACTGGAGCGGATATTGAACTGAAAGCGTCTCTTTCAGGGTGCGAATCGCATCCCGCGAGCGCTTGTCCATTGGCGCAGCGCCTGCCTCGCCGGGACCAAGGATATAACGATAATTACCGCGACCGAGCCGTTCCAGCCACTCTGGCCGCTCTTTGGCCGGAAGCCGGTCGAGAATGGCCACGCTGGTCGCCACGTCATTCTCAAGATTGCCCAGCATAACCGTGCGCGCGCTGTGCATTCGCTCAACCATGACCAGCGTCAGGCTGAGCGCGTTAGCCAGCAAGAGTCCAAGCAGCACAATGATCAGCAGCCGGGCCAGTAAGGTGCGGGGCCACAGCGTCATTCATTGGCCTCGACGATGGTCACCGGCATAGTAAAAACGTAGCCTTCGCTGCGAACGGTTTTAATGTAGGCTGGCGAGCGGGCATCTTCATTCAGGCGCTGTCGCACGCGGCTCACCAGGAGATCAATCGAACGCTCAAACAGCTCGGCATCACGTCCCTGCGTCAGGTTCAGCAGTTGATCGCGGGTCAGCACCCGTTGAGGATGATCGAGAAATACACGCAGAAGGCGATATTCCGCCCCGCTGAGCGCCACAACCATCCCCTCGTTATCAATCAGATGACGCGCCACGGTATCCAGCTGCCATTCACCGAACACCACCAGGCGCCCTGCCTCGGTCACCTGAAGATTAGGCGGCATAGTACGAAAACGGCGCAGGATAGTTTTGATACGCGCCAGCAGTTCGCGGGCCACAAACGGTTTTACCACATAATCGTCGGCGCCCATCTCCAGCCCCAGGATCCGGTCCATGTCCTCGTTGCGCGCGGTGAGCATCAGGATCGGCAGATCCTTATGCCTGCTGCTGCGCAGCTGTCGACACACCGTCAGGCCATCATCACCGGGCATCATCACGTCCAGCACCACCAGGTCGATATGCTGTTTGTCGAGCACCATGCGCATCTCTTTTCCGTTCGCCGCACCAGAGGCGTGATAGCCGGATTTCACGAGGTAATCGACAATCAGTTCACGAATATCCCTGTCGTCATCGACGACAAGGATGTGATTAATATGCTCCACCGCAGGCTCCTGATTAAGAGGTAACGGATTGAAAATAGCACATATCAGAGCTTATCCGCGTCGACAACGGCTTTAACAAAGTCCTGCGGATCTTCTTGCGGCGGGTTGTGGCCCACCGTTGCGCCGAAAGTACGGTGCTCATATTTTCCGGTAAATTTCCCGGCATAGGCCGCAGGTGCAGGGTGTGGCGCCCCGTTATTACCGCCTTCGATGGTGATGGTCGGCACCGTAATGTTCGGCAGCGTCGCCAGTTTTTGTTCATAGGCGTCATATTTAGGCTCCCCTTTTTCCAGACCCAGACGCCAGCGGTAATTACTGAGCGTGACGGCAACGTGGTCCGGGTTATCGAGGGATTTGGCGCTGGCATTGAAGGTGGCATCGCTGAATTTCCAGTCCGGCGAAGCCTGGGACCAGATCAGCCGGGCAAAATCGTGCGTATTTTTAGCATAGCCTTCCGCCCCGCGCGGCGTGGCGAAATAGAACTGATACCACCACTGAACTTCTGCCTTCGGCGGTAAAGGCTGTTTGCCAATCGCCTGGCTGCTGATCAGGTAGCCACTTACCGAGACCAGCGATTTCACCCGTTCCGGCCAGAGCGCCGCAACGATATCCGCCGTACGTGCACCCCAGTCATAACCGGCAAACACCGCCTGTTTGATATCCAGGGCGTCCATCAGGTTGACGATGTCTTTCGCCATTGCCGAAGGCTGGCCGTTTCGCGGCGTTTTATCAGAAATAAAGCGCGTGGTGCCGTACCCGCGCAGGGACGGCACAATGACACGATACCCTTTCGCGGCCAGCGCGGGGGCCACTTCAGCGTAGCTGTGAATGTCGTACGGCCAGCCATGCAGCAGGATCACCGGTTGCCCCTCTTTCGGCCCGATATCGACATAACCGACGTTAAGATCGCCAGCGTTAATCTGTTTTACCTGGTTGAAGGCCGACGCGTAATCCTTGCCCATCGCTTCCGCCTGACAGGACATCACGGTGCCAAGCGAAACGGTCAGGGCGACTGCTGAGTATGCGAGTTTGTTAAACATGATGTTATCTCCGGGTGAGTTCAGTTGACGGAGATATAACACCATGCGTTTGTATAAAGGATGTGTGCAGATGCGGTTTTATTGCATACCTGTGTATGTATCACAGACGCAGATACAGTGTGATACAAACCCGGTTAAGGGGTGATTCGGTACCGGACGTAATCGTCGGCTTCACCATAGTGGTCATACAGCTTACGCGCCGGATTGTGCATGCGGGTTACCCAGTAGAGTTTTGACCACCCTTCCCGCTTACCCTCATCGATCAGGGCGTCGATAAGCGCTTTACCCGCCCCTGCGCCACGTTCGGCAGCGTCAACAAATAGATCTTCCAGATAGGGGTAAGTTTGGATATCGAAAATTATGTACGTTAAGGTTAATTTTTTGCCATCACGTCATTAGTATATTCACAAACAGACTCGCCATTATTGACTGTATGCTGGAGATTCAGCTCCGTTAAGTAGCCGTCTGCCAGATACAAAACCCGATCTGCAGAGGCTATGGTTTCCGGGCGATGGGCTATCAGCAGAACAGGAAGCCCCAGTTGACGTAAGGTCTGGCTTATCCGGATTTCACTCTCAACATCAAGGTGGCTGGTCGCTTCATCCAGTAACAGGAATCCCGGTTTCTTGTACAACGCCCTTGCCAGCAGAATGCGTTGTTTTTGTCCTCCGGAAAGCCCTCCGCCGGTTTCACCAATCAGCGTCTGATACCCCATCGGCATTGCCATAACATCGCTGTCGATAAGTGCCAGTCTTGCGCACTGGATCATTCGTTTATAATTTCGGTCATCACTGAAAAAAATAATGTTATCTGCTACAGAACCTTTGAAAAGATGGTCATCCTGCAGTACGGTACCGATACGCTGACGAACCTGAAAATAATCCGGATGCGTATGCAATATGCCAAATGCCCTGATCCTGCCCTCATCAGGGATGTGGATCCCAAGGATAAGCTTCACCAGTGTCGTTTTCCCGCATCCGGATTTACCTGTAATGGCAACGACTTCTCCGGGATTGAGTGTCAGCGACACCCCGCCGATTATCGGATTTTCCCCTCCCTTGTGGCTGAAGATGATGTGCTCAAGTACTAGAGGAGCATGAGCATATTCATCCATCTCCCTGCGGGATACAGAAGGAATGTGCGAAGCGTTGTTATGCTCACGAAAAGGCTGTTGCTGAAGGCCTTCTGTCGGGGTCAGTACAATATCAGCCAGTCGTTCGTTGTAAACATCGAGCATACGCCAGGAAAAAAACTTATCAGTCATGCTACTGATACTGGAAGAAAAACGCGTCTGATAGGATAAATAAGCAACCAGCATGCCGACGGTGAAGGTACCATTCAATACCTCCCCGGCGCCTTTCCACAAAATGATTGCTGATACCACGCTGCCGGTAAGAGTGTGAGCAATGTCATAGCACATCAGCAGACGGCTCTGACGCAACTGCGTATTTCTGCGGGCAACGTTGAGATTCAGCCAGGCGGCCTCACGATGTGCCGTCACACCGTTAATTCTCAGGCTGAGGATCCCGTTGAGTGTTTCAAGAAAATGCCCGGACTCCTTGGCACCTGCATCCCAGGCATCTTCTGCCGACTGTCGAAGGGACGGATACCACAGTGCCCTCAACACACCATAGAAAATGGCTGCAAGTACGGCGATCAATGTCATTTCAGGACTGTACAGCAGCATCATGCAAAGCGCAGTCACCACGAGCAACACATCCAGAATACCTTCCAGCACTTGCGTAGTCAGCGCCTGCTGGATGGTATCTACCGCCTCAAAACGAGCATTAATACTCCCCTTACTGCGTGCATCAAACCAGGCCAGAGGAAGATGGACCAGATGATGGAAAACCCGTGCTGTCCACTGCATGTTAAAATTGACGGACAGTGTAATACTCGCCCACTGGCGGGCCAGTGACAGCAGCATCTGGGTCAGTGACATCAGCAGAAGCGCAATAATAATGACGGTCAACAAACTCTGGTCGGCAGCCACCAGGACTTCATCAATCACCAGCTGGTTGAGAAGCGGGCTTCCCAGTGTCAGGATTTCGAGTGCCACGGCAAAAACGATAATTCGCGACATTGCCGACAACAGACCCGGTGTTTTACCTGTCAGTTGGCGCAGATGGATTTTTTTCCTTTCATCCCGAGCGGTAAAATCACTGGCTGGCATCAGCTCCAGCGCGACGCCGGTGAAATGTTTTCCAGCATCCTGTAGGGAGAGCGTTACTTTTCCCTTTTCCGGATCATGAATAACCAGCCTGCTTCCGCGAACTTTATGTAGCACAACAAAATGATTCATGTTCCAGTGGAGAATACACGGGAGAGAAAGGGATCTTAGGTCCTCAAGCTCCAGCCGAACTGCCCGGCTGGATAATCCGATACCGGCCGCACATTCAGTCAGTCTCTGCAGGGTCATCCCTTGTGAGCTGATACTGAAACGTTCGCGCAGTGTGGGTAAGTCTGTTTGCAGACCATGCCAGCAGGCCATCATGACCAGGCATGCCAGACCACATTCCGCTGACTCTGTCTGTCGGGTGAGAGGAAGCTGTTTTCTCCCGGTCCATTTGAGTGTATCCATCACAGCTTTCCTTTCAGGCTCCAGAGCGGCTCAGTCAGCCACTCCCACAAATTGCGGGTATCCAGGCTGACATCCCCCTCAAGAACCATGCCGGGGCGCAGGGCTTCCTGTTTCCCATAAGCCAGAATAAAAGTATTTTCAGGTTCAACGATGACGCGGTAATGACCTTCATTCTCCTTCCAGGTCACAGGAGATACGGAGAGTAAATCAGAAGATGTCAGCGTTGTATGGCTTATTTCACGGATAGTCCCGTACTGCACACCAAACTTCTGATAGGGGAAGGCAGAGAACCGCAGGGCAACACGCTGCCCCGCCTGAATAAAGCCAGCATTCTGACTGGTAGCATAGAGTTCTATCTGCAAACGGGCATTGTCGGGAATGAGGGTCATGACAGGTTCAGATGCCCTGACAGACTGTCCCTGTCTGACCAGCACGGCAGCAACGGTTCCGGATACCGGTGAAGTCAGCGTGAAATTTTCCTTACCTGCCAGTTCGTCCTGCTGTTGCCTGATAACCTGCAACTGCCTGTCCATTTCAGCCTTCCGGCTTTCACCCTGAACGATGAGATGGTCAAGGTCGTCTTTAGCAGCCTCCATCGCGGTGTGCAGTTGCAGAAGCCCCTGACGCTGATCCTCAACGTTTTGCTGTGACGTTGAAACGTCAATCTGCTTCTGCTGGTATTCGATATCTGATACGTAATGCGTATCAGCAAGTTTCTTATAGCGCTCCATAACAGACACGGCCAGCGCAGCCTGATGCACGGCAAGTGACAGACGCTTTTCTGCACTTTTAACCTGAGGTTTCAGGGAAACTATTCGCTGTTGTATGGCATGCTGCTGCTGACTGTTGTCACGCAATTCCAGGGTCTGTTGAGAAGTCAGCATTGTAAACTGAGTTTGTAGGGAAAGTCTTATAGCAGCGAGTGTACCTGCCCCCTGTTCGTTGAAATGTTCACCGCTGATATGATAAAGAGTCTCACCGGCAATAATGTGTTGACCTTCTGAGGCGGTCAATTTGGTTACGTAGCCAGCATATTGAGGAGTGATTTTTACCAGCCCGGATGAGGGCATAACGATTCCGGAAAGGTGAGCCTTACGTGTATAGCTACCATAAAGAATAAAGAGTATCAGGCACAGAAATATGAATAACGTTGTGAGTGCGCTTACTGATAAACCGAATGACGCAGGTAAGACAATCTCACCATAATCAGAATCTGTTTGATGATTTAAAGCCTCTTCCCTGAAGATATTCATATCCCAAATACCCTTCAAAAATTTAACGACAAAACAAAAGCATTCATGCACGAATGAATTATAATAGGATAAAAAAGCCCTCTGCTTCTTATTCTAACTATTAATAGCAATATTGACACCAAAAAAAGAATGGATTGATCTAAAATGTTATAATACTGTCCATGCATCAGACAAAAAGACAATGAAGTCAATATACATGGGATAATATACTTTTTATTAAAAATTGAGTGGAAAACACCGAAGATACAGCCCCTGTATATAATCTCCTCATAATATGGGACTACGAAGGTGGCTATTATAAATGCTATAAAACTAATATGGGAAGGTCCATAATGATATAAATTATCCCTGTAAAGATAAACATTATACTGAACCAGCAAAATGACAAACAACACAACAATAGAAAATTTTATTGAAGTTAAATCTCTACTTGGGCGTAATTTAAAACCATCCAACTTCCTTAAGTAAAAAATATACAAGAAAAATGCAATTGAAAATTCCGCAATAAACAATAAGAAAAATGACACATCGAGAGTAAGATAGCGGAGGGTTATGGATGGCGATAACGTAATTATTATTGAGATAACAGACGCAATAAAAAGAACAATTACGTTTTTCTTACTATAAATGAATGGATAGACATGCCTAAAGATTATCATGTTCAACCTATTATTAATTCATATTTTATATAAGAATCAACAAATATGGTTATGATATCGTAATCATTTTTTGATATCATGCACTTTAACTTCAGTGAACATTTGTAATGATTCCATTCTGCAACACAACAATTTTTATCGGAGTGTACTTTATTTACTTTTAAACCTATTCATCAAGTTAACGCCCCATCGAGTTACTGCTATTAATACAATCAACGCAATAAGAAACCTTGATATAATCCCTGGCCGTGATACTTCGTCAAACTCAAGAACTTCAGCGTATTTCAAAAGGGTAAATGCGATAATGAAAAAAAATAAGTAAATTAGGAAATTTAAAAATTGTTTCATGCTTAACCCGATACTTGTGATTACATTAACTTTATCAAAAATAATAGCTCATCATGACTACTTCGAATAATCATTAAATATCGAAACACCTAGAATAACATTCAGTTATAATGAGCTTTTAAATTATTATCACACACAACTCAAATTACTTACCAACGGCATTGTCCGGGGCCGTTGTAATTATTACTTTTATCTTTACTACCACGATCTGAAAAACTATCTTTTGTGCACTGGCCAGCTATAGCTCCACCAATTACCCCAGCGGTCATACCCACTGGCCCCCCAGGAGAGCCGGCGATTAGACCACCGATGATTCCTGCGCCGCATGAGTCAACGCCCTTGTAAATAGAGCCATTGTTTCCTTTTGAATTACCAGATTTAGAGCTGGTGTTACGACTACCGGCACCTTCATAATTACCGCTTCCATTGCCGCCACTTACTAATGCTATCTCATTAAGGCTTAATGCTCTTATATTCGACATAAATCATCTCCATTTAATTTAGTTTTGCATTTTGTGCTAAAAAAATATCTTACATTACTTAATGTAAAGAAAGTGTATTTATGTAAGCAAATGTAAATAAGCTATTGAATTTCGTAAACCGTAGCTCCATTTGGGAGCAGTTCAGCTCCTGCATGGGCAGGCCTATAACACGAAATCGACCTGGAGGTACGGTAATGTTCAGGCATCTTTTCTGACGTCCAGCGCGCAATCACTTCTGCGTCGTAACAGATTTTACAGCCATGGCGCATCGCTTCGTTACGGACGTGCCAGAGTGTTTCGGCTTCTTCGGGCCTGGCTTTTCTTGGCATTACATACTCCTTTATGGATAAATCTGAATAACAAAAGCACGACCAACTGGAATGTGATATTGATGAAATATCAGAACCCAAACAAATGATAACGCTCAAATATGGAGATCACCGGATGACGATACCCACGCTTACGACAGAACGCTTATTACTTAAACCCCTTGTTGCCGCCGATGCCGTCCAGATCCAGCAACGCTATCCGCGCTGGGAAATTGTCCGCTATATGGTGGCTTCAGTCCCCTGGCCCTACCCGGAAAACGGTGCAGAAAATTATGTCAACAACGTTGCACTGCCCGACATGGCCAAAGGGATTGCGTGGTTCTGGACGATTCGCCGTCGCGAAGCGCCTGATGAACTGATGGGGTTAATTTGCCTGTACGACGTCGAAGACAACAACCGGGGCTTCTGGCTCGCGCCGGAATTTCAGGGACAGGGATATATGCGTGAGGCGAGTATCGCGGCAACGGATTACTGGTTCAATACGCTTAACAAAGCGGTGTTACGCGCGCCGAAAGCGGCGGCCAACAGCCGCTCCCGACGTATTTCAGACAGCAGCGGCATGCGACTCATCAGGACAGAGAAGAAAGCCTATGTCAGCGGCCTGCTGGATTCGGAGCTGTGGGAAATCACCCGCGACGAGTGGAATGCCCGTCAGGTCAGCTGATAATGCTTATCCGGCATTAGCCTTTCAGGGATGTTCTCTTCATCGTTCATCTGCAACAGATCGCGCTCCATCATGTTGCAGATGGCGTCCAGCGGCAGATCGTTATCTTCCGTCCCAAACGGATCTTCCAGCTCTTCCGCCAGCGTATCAAGTGAGATAAAAGTGTAGGAAATCAGCGCAGAGACAAAGGGCGTCATGTAATGCAGATCAACAACCAGCGCAAACGGCAGCATGATGCAGAACAAATACACCGTCCGGTGCAGGATCAGCGTATAGGCAAACGGGACTGGCGTATTAGCGATACGCTCACAGCCTGCCAGCACGATGGACATATCGTTCAGGCGGTTGTTGAGGCTGTGAAACAGGATGTCTGAAAGGTGCCCGCTGCGCCGCCGCACGGCCAGCCACTCCCCCATGATCAGCAGGATACGGTTCGCCGGCGAGTTGGCATCCATCACTTTGCGTAAATCGTCTGGAGCCAGATAGCGGGACAGTTGATCGGCATTGGTTTCTCTGCGCAGTGTCATACGCAGACAGTTAGCAAACGCGATTTGCAGGCGTACAAACTCTCCAAGATGTTTATCATCCGACAAGGTGTTTTTTACCTCGCGAAACAGCGAGCGCGCCGCTATCATCAACTGCCCCCAAAGCAGACGCGCCTCAACGTAGCGCGAATAACAGGCGTTATTGCGAAATCCCAGGAAGATGGCGATAGCCACGCCCAGAATGCTGAACGGCGCGACGGTAAAGCGGATACCCAGCGAGGTGTACCACGGCAGCATGACAATCACGGCGATGGAAAGCAGGAAGTTAAGCAGCAGTCGGGTATAAATTTTGGGAAGTACCGAACCATGCCAGACAAAAATCAGTTGCAGCCAGTGCTGTTGAGGACGAACAATCATAATCAGCTTCAGAAAAGTAAAGAGCGCGGCTATTAAACGTGATCCTCATCACGGTTGCAAGCATGTTAATAGTTCATTGCATTTTCTGACCTGTTAAGCCCTCACCGCATGGTGCTGCCTGTGCTTTTTAAAAAAAAGATGTATAGTATGTTGTAACTAACACTGATCTGTAAAAAACCCGGCAAACGCCGGGCATTATGATTAGCAGAGCGGTTTCACCGCCTCGCGCATGCCTTTGCTTAAAATTGCATCCAGATCCTGCGCAACCTGGTCTACCAGTCCGTTCACCAGAGTGAGATCCTGTTCCCAGTGCTCGCTCACGCTTAACACCGACGATACCAGTTCACGGGTAGTGACTTGTTTGTCGTGATGTTGCGTCCACAGCTGCTGGTAACGTTCAAGCCAGTGCGCATCGTCCTGCACCGGATAGCGCTCGGCACGGTAAAATGCAATCAGCGCCGCCAGGGCAAAGGTCAGACGTGCTGGCAGTTCACCGGTCGCCTTCTGCCCTGCCAGCAGTTGCGGCAGAATGCGGGTGCGGTACTTGGTCATCCCGTTCAGTGCAATCGACAGCAGCTGATGCTTAATATACGGATTACGAAAACGCCCCGTTACGGCACTGGCGAAGGAGTGCAGCTCGTCGCGCGGCAGATCCAGGACCGGAATAATCTCCTCATAAATAGCCTTCTCTACGAACGCGCAAATCTCCCCGTCGTTCATGGCTTCCCCTACCGTATCCAGCCCGGCCTGAAAAGCGACCGGAACCAGCGCCGTGTGTGCGCCGTTGAGGATCGCCACCTTACGCTCTTTATAAGGTTTGATGTCGTCAACAATCAGGACGTTGAGCGGGTATTTATCCAGGCGCAATTCAGCTGAAAGTGATTTTGGCCCCTGAATAACAAACAGGTAGAAATGTTCTGCCGTGTCGAGGAAGCTGTCGTGATAGCCCAGCCCGGCTTCCAGCTCTGCCACCTCATCACGCGGATAGCCGGTAACAATGCGGTCAACCAGCGTCGAGCAGAAGGTGTTAGCGTTATTCAGCCACGCAATGAATGCCGCTGGCAGCGCCCACTCCTGTGCATAACGCAGCACCAGTTCACGCAGGGCATCGCCGTTATAGTCGATAAGCTCACAAGGAATGATGATCCAGCCTTTATCCGCAGCCCCGTTAAAGTGGGTAAAGCGTTCGAACAGCAGACGCGTCAGTTTGGCCGGATAGCTGACAGCTGGCGCATCGTCAAACTTATCGCCTGCGTGATAGCCGATCCCCGCCTCCGTGGTATTGGAGAAGACAAACCGCATCTCCGGGTTATGGGCGAGTTTCAGGAATTCATCGTACTGGCTATAGACGCTGATTTCACGATTCACGGAACGAATAAGACGCGCATCGCTTACCGCTTCCCCCTCCTCATTCAGACCACGAATAATCGTGGTATACAGACCATCCTGGGTGCTCAGCGACGGCGGAAAATCACTCTGGATCGGCCGTACAATCACCACACCTGCATTGAGATCGGTATGCTCGTTTAAGAGGTCGATTTGCCAGTCAACGAACGCGCGGAGGAAGTTACCTTCGCCAAACTGGATGATACGTTCAGGGTAGCGCGCACCGGGGAAATCACGACGGTTGAGTGTGTTCACAATGGAGGTCCTTTATGATTAGTCATACAGCCTGATAAGATTGGTGTGATAACTTATCAAAACTTCAGGACCAGAACCCCTGTCTGGATCAACTCAGGACGCGATGGTGAAAAATATCAAAGAAATTTATAGAACACCGAGGTCGCCGTCATGTCCCCGTTCGGCATCAGGGCGTAGCGTGGGATCTCCCCCGCCTTTTGCCAGCCCGCTCTCTGATAAAACGTCTCCGCGCCGCTGCCGGTCGAGGTATCAAGCACCAGCACCGTAAGCGCTTTTTCACGCGCAACCGTCTCCACGGCTTCCATCAGCGCCATTGCCGCACCTTTACGGCGCGCCTTCTCATGTACCAGAAGTTTCGCGACATCTGCGCGGTGCGGCTGGTTTTCCGGCTGGTCGGTGATCAGCTGGACCGTGCCAACCAGCCCCTGCTCCGCGTCAAAACAGCCCAGGACGGTACGCTCGTCGCGCCCGACGCTGTCTGCGACGCCGAGCCAGAAGGTTTGGGCTTTCTCGGGAGAAAAAGGCAGCATAAAGCTGACGGAGGCGCCGCCGTTGACACAGTTGACGAGGATATCGCTCAGGGCATCAATGTGGGTGAGGATGTCCTGTCGGGAGAGAGGTTTAATCAGCATGGGAGAGTTCATTGCGCGTCCTTAGGTTGAATCTCTCCACTTTGCTATTAACATTTTTGTTACGCAATAAGCGATGACATAGGATTTCGTTATGTCATTTTTCGCCGTGATGTTGCCGCTTCATGGCGTACATTTGCGCATCCGCGTGTTTTAACCATGCCTGCATATCGTTGCGGTGATGATCGAACTCGCTCAGCCCCCAGGAGAACTGTAACGACCAGGGATGCAGCTGACGCGCGTTATACTTCTCCGTTTGTTCGACAAGATACTGCATGGCGATCCAGGCGCCAGGCTCATCGGTATCCGCAAACAGCACCGCGAACTCATCTCCCCCGAAACGCACCAGCATATCGGCCTCGCGGAATGAGGAGCGCATCAGGGCGGCCATCGCTTTCAGGGCCTTGTCGCCCTCCTGATGCCCGAAGCGATCGTTAATGGTTTTGAAATGGTCCAGATCCAGCCAGCCAAGCGTTAACGGTTCTGCCCTACGCTGCGAAACCGACAGTGCAAACTGCGCAAACTGGTTAAACCCGCGTCGGTTAAACAGGCCCGTGAGTTCATCGGTCGTGGCGGCGCTAACGGCTGCAAATTCATCTTCTGCCAGCGCGCTGAGATCGGCCAGTACGGCGGAATCCGCCGCGGTAAACTCACGCGGTGCGTAATCAATGAGACACAACGATCCTACGCACGCCCCGTCACGTAAACGCAGCGGGAAACCGGCATAAAAGCGCACGCCCGGATCTCCCGCCACCTGCGGATTATCCGCAAAGCGTTCGTCCAGCAGCGTGTCAGCCACCACCAGCGGCGCGTCACCCAGGATCGTATGACCACAAAACGAGAGATCGCGAGGCTGGCTGGCGAGTGCCCGCCCGTCGGCAGATTTCACGATCGCAGCGTGGTCATCCACCAGCGTAATCATCGCCAGCGGCACCCTGAAAAAGCGTGTTGCCAGCCGCGTGAGACGATCAAACGCGGGATAATTGTCGATCTCAAGCAGACCGGACTCGCGCAGCGCATTCATGCGCTCCGTTTCATTCACGGGAATTAGAGGTGCTTTCATGACGTCTCCTGACGCTGAGCATTAGTAAAAGCGTAGCTTAAACAGAGACATTGTCAGTTCAGGAGGCACGATTTACCTCAGTGACCAGCCAATGATGGATCACGTTGACGATATACTGTTGCTGCTGCGCACTCAGCGGCACGCCCTGCGGGATAGCATGCCACTTAGCCAGACAGCCCCGGCAGCAGGTTGCCGTGGCATGCTGGGCGATAAAAACCGGATGGCCGCGCATCGGCGTCTGCTTACCGTCATTCACCGGGTGTGCAGGCGCCAGCCGCGCGGCGATAAAATCAGCGGCATGCTTATCGATAGTGTCCGCGCCCTTATCCCAGCAGTATTGCCGCTCTTTCATCCCTAAATGAAATCGTGAACGAAACGTGGAGCGAGCCAGTCGCGTAAACAGAGGATCTAACGTGGACATCAGTATACGGACCGTCCAAGGCGTTTGGTCAGCTGTTCCAGCGCCGCGACGCCCGCCAGTGAGTTGCCGGTCTCGTCCAGTTCCGGGCTCCAGACGGCAATCGCCATCTCGTGCGGAACAATGGCCACAACGCCGCCGCCAACGCCGGATTTAGCCGGCAGCCCCACGCGCCAGGCAAACTCCCCGGCGTTCTGATACATTCCGCTGGTTGCCATTAAGGCGTTGATCTGCCGGGCCTGCATCGGGGAGACAACGTCCTCGCCCAGATGCGGGGCATGGCCCTGATGCGCCAGAAACAGAAAAGTCTGCGCCAGTTCAACGCAGTTCATCTTCAGGGCGCAGTAATGAAAATAGTTTTGCAGAACCGTGGCGACATCATTATGAAAGTTGCCGAAGGACTTCATCAGCCAGGCGATGGCGGCGTTACGTGCAGAGTGTTCAAACTCAGAGCGCGCTACCACCGGATCGTAGGCGATGTCCTGCACGCCGGAAAGCTGCCGCACAATCTGGAGCATACGCTGGCGCGGCGCGCTCAGCCGGCTTTGCAGCATATCGCACACCACCAGCGCCCCGGCGTTGATAAACGGGTTGCGCGGCTTACCCTGTTCGATTTCAAGCTGGAGAAGGGAGTTGAAGGGCTGACCGGAGGGATCTTTGCCCACCCGCTGCCAGATCTCCTGCTCGTCATACTGGCGCATGGCGGCAACGAGGCTAAGCACTTTTGAGATCGACTGAATTGAAAAGCGCTCCAGTGCATCTCCCGCCTGAAAACGCTGCCCGTCGACAGTACAAATGGCGATGCCGAGCTTATTACCGCTGATCGAGGCCAGCGCGGGAATGTAATCGGCAACCTTACCCTGCCCCAGTAACGGACGAACCTGCGCCAGAATCTCGTCCAGCATCTCATTATGGATGACCGCAGCCACACTTTGCTCCTTGCCCTCAGGCTAAAACGGGCTGCGAGTATAACAGAGGCTTATACGTCACGTCAGGCAGGGAGACGAAAACGCGAGACGGCCTGCAACAAAAGATCTGACTCCCGATGCAGGCGCTCAGAGGCATTCGACGCTTCGCTAACCAGCACATCTGTCTGACGCGATACCTGATTCAGCGCCTGAAGTTGGCGCGTCATCTGATGAATGCTTTCCCCCTGATTTAGAGTGGCCAGCGAAATATCATTCAGCAGGCTACTCAGATTGGCCACCAGCCCGGTGACCTGCTGGAGATTTTCTTCCAGACGGTTTACCACCTGAGAACCTTCTTCAATGCCCTGTAGCGAGTGGTTAATTAGCGACTGGATGGTTTGCGTAGAGTGACTGCTTTTTCTGGCCAGCAGCCCCACTTCACGGGCGACCACCGCGAACCCGCGCCCCTGTTCTCCCGCATGGGCGGCTTCAATGGCAGCGTTGAGGGCCAGAATATTGGTCTGAAACGCCACGCTGTCGATCATGGCGACGATCCCACGCATCTCTGAGGATCGGTCGACGATCGTCTGCATCGAGCCATTCACCGCTGTCATCATTTGCTCCCCGCCGACGGCAGCCTGTCGGGCTTCATCCGCGCGCGAGCGGGCGAGTTTTGCATAACCCGTGTTCCCCTCAACGTGGGTTTCGAGATCGGCGATATGCGCGGTCACCTCCTCCAGCTCTTTGGCCTGTCGCGTGGACTGCTGATAAAGCTTCTGGTTCCCCTGCGCAAGTGACCCGATATTTTCGACCATAGAGGTAGTGGCCTCGCTGACCTGAGTCACCAGTTGCTGGAGCCCGCGCTGCATGGCGGTAATACTGCCGCTGAGCTGGCTGATTTCACGGTTAAAACGCACAACGTCAGGGGGTATTCCCGACAAATCCCCTGCCGCAAGCTGGTTAATATGGACAATCAGACGGCGTAGCGGGGATATCACCCATTTCGCCATTGCAAACCAGACGGCAATGGCAATAGCCAGCAGCACCAGCGGCGCAAACAGGAACAGCCGTTGCAGGCCTGAGAGTTGTTCCATGAGCGACTGACGCCCCTGTATCGCCTGCTTCTCACTCCGTTGCTGATAACGTGCAAAGTTGTCATTAAAATCGGTCTGAAACGCCTGGGCGGGTACGGCGAAAAAGAGGTCGATGCTGTTGGTTTTCACCAGCCCTTCCGCCTGCTCGCTAATGGCACCGAAGAACAGCTGATAGCTATTAACAAGCCCCTCGTCCTGCCGAGGATTAAGCGCGAGCCAGGCTTGCCATGCCTGCTGAGACGCCGCCAGGGATTTTTGCGCCTCGTCCATCAGGCTATGCCAGCTCCCTTCCGAACCGGTCTCTTTATCCTGCATAAAGTACACCCCGGAGCGGTTGAGCAGATCGCTCGCCGCAAGCAGCGAAATACGCGCCTGATCCAGTCTGCTCTGTTGCTGCCAGGCCAGCTGATTGCGCTGTTCGTTACGCTGGGCTTGATTCAGGGAAGCGGTAAGCAGGAAGGAGGATGAAAGTTGCAGGGCGGAGAAAAGGCCGATAATACAAAAGATGCCGGTCAGCAGGCCAAACTGACGAGGAAAAAAGCGCTGCGCAAGACGACGAAAAATTTGCGTTAGGTTCATAATTTTCTTCTGTAACAATACGTTAGACGCAAGCAAGTCTACGAAACGAAAATGACAGAACCATTGCAAAATAATGACAGGAAACGTGAATTGCCGGGTAGCGGCCTTGCCCTACCCGGCATCAACATTACACGCGATCCTTCCAGACCGTCTGAACGTTACAGAACTCATGCAGACCGAAATGTGAAAGCTCTCGCCCGAAGCCGCTCTTCTTCACTCCGCCAAACGCAACGCGCGCATCGCTTGCGCTGTAGCCATTGATAAAGACTCCGCCGCACTCCAGCTCGCGAGAGAAGGTTTCAGCCAGCGCATCGTTCGCGGTAAAGACCGTCGCTGATAAGCCAAAGTCGCTGTCGTTAGCCAGCTGCAACGCGTGCGACGCATCATTGGCGACGGTAATCGCGGCCACCGGGCCAAACAGCTCCTGACGGAAGGCCGTCATCTGTGGGGTGACGTCGCCGAGTACGGTTGGCGCATAATAGTTACCGGTCCCGGCAAGCTTCTCGCCGCCGAGCAGCAGGGTCGCCCCTTCCGCCAGCGTAGCCTGTACCTGCTGATGCAGTTCATCGCGAAGATCAAATCGCGCCATCGGGCCAATATAGTTATCTTCCTCATCCGGTGCGCCCATTTTCAGCGCCTTGACCGCGTCAACAAAGCGTTGGGTAAAGGTGTCCGCCACGCCCGCTTCCACAATAAAGCGTTTCGCCGCCGCGCAAACTTGTCCGGTATTCTGATAACGTCCGGCCACGGCCGCGTTGACAGCCAGATCCAGATCGGCATCATTCAGAACGATAAACGGATCGGAGCCGCCCAGCTCCAGCACGCATTTCTTCAGCGCCGCGCCCGCCTGCGCGCCAATTGCCGCACCAGCCCTAACGCTGCCGGTTACGGTCACCGCCGCGATACGCCGATCGTTAATCGCCTGGCTGACGCCGTCATTTGTCGCGTTCACCCAGCCAAAGATCCCCTCCGGGAAACCGGCATCCGCGAACACCTTCCCGATCAGCTCCGCCGAGCCGAGCACATTTGGCGCATGTTTAAGCAGATAGCTGTTCCCTGCCAGCAGGATCGGCACCGCACCGCGCAGCACCTGCCAGAGCGGGAAGTTCCACGGCATCACCGCCAGAATAGGCCCCAGCGGACGGTACTCAATCACCGCATTGTCGACCTGGGTAGATTCCGGGCGCAGCATTGCCGGGCCGTATTCAGCGTACCAGTCGCAAAGGCTGGCGGACTTAGCCACCTCCGCACGCGCCTGCACAATGGGCTTGCCCATCTCCCGGGAGATAGTCTGCGCCATCTCTTCCGCACGGCTACGCAGCGCCGCACCCAGATCGCGAAGTTTTTGCGCCCGGTGCGCCACGCTTTCGCGTCGCCACTGACGAAAACCGGTATCCGCCTGCGCAATGGCACGCTCAACGTCACCGGACGTTGCCCACGGGTAAGCAGCCAGCGTTTCGCCGGTAGCCGGGTTGTCAGAGTGGGCATGGGTAGCAGATGAATACGTCATGAAGTTCTCCATGTAATAACAGTTGATTGATTGTGGCCCACTCTGCTATTTCTTAAAAATGAATAATACTCAGCACCTTGTTCACGAATCGAGAACGGTATGGACTTAACACAGCTTGAGATGTTTAACGCCGTCGCACTGACCGGCAGCATTACCCAGGCGGCGCAGAAGGTACACCGGGTGCCGTCAAACCTCACCACCCGCATCCGACAGCTTGAAGCGGATCTCGGTGTGGAGCTGTTTATTCGCGAGAATCAGCGCCTGCGGCTTTCCCCCGCCGGGCACAATTTTTTGCGCTACAGCAAGCAGATCCTGGCGCTGGTCGACGAAGCGCGAATGGTCGTCGCCGGGGATGAACCGCAGGGATTATTCTCGCTCGGCGCGCTGGAAAGTACCGCCGCCGTACGCATTCCGGAAAGTCTGGCGCGGTTTAATCAACGCTATCCGCGCATTCAGTTTGCGTTATCCACCGGGCCTTCCGGTACGATGATTGACGGCGTGCTTGAGGGGACGCTCAGCGCCGCCTTTGTCGACGGGCCGCTCTCACACCCCGAACTGGAAGGAATGCCGGTTTACCGGGAAGAGATGATGCTGGTCACCCCGGCGGGTCACGCGGAAGTGTCAAAAGCCACGCAGGTGAGCGGTAGCGAGGTTTATGCCTTTCGCGCCAACTGTTCCTACCGGCGTCATCTGGAAAGCTGGTTTCATGCTGACCGCGTAACGCCGGGAAGGATCCACGAGATGGAGTCCTACCACGGGATGCTCGCCTGCGTGATTGCCGGGGCAGGCATTGCGCTGATGCCCCGCTCCATGCTGGAGAGCATGCCGGGGCATCATCAGGTGGCGGCGTGGCCGCTGGCGGAAAACTGGCGCTGGCTCACCACCTGGCTGGTGTGGCGACGCGGGGCGATGACCCGCCAGCTTGAGGCGTTTATAGGGCTGCTAAACGAACGTCAGCCACCAGTGTCTTCTCCATAAACAGGCTCAGCGGATCCTCGTTGTAGGGGGCAAACGCGGGGCGCCGTTCGTATCCACACTGTTGATACAGACGAATGGCGGCATGTTGTTTGATCCCCGTCTCCAGCCGGACGGTGTGGCAGCAGCGGCTGAGGGCTTCATCTTCCAGCGCCGCCAGTAATTTATCACCCAGCCGTTGCCCGCGATGGGTTGGATCAATATAGACCCGTTTCATTTCCCCGGTCCCGTCCCCGTTCAAAACAACAGCGCCACACCCGACAGCGTTAAGCTGAGTGTCACGAATAATCATCAGGATCAGCGAGTCGTCCGGCAGTTCGGTTAAATCCAGCAGATGATTACTTTCCGCGGGATAGAGAACGCTTTGATAACGGTCCAGCGCCGTAATCAGGGCGAGAATATCTGGATGATGGGCGGATTCAGCGGTAATAGAATACATGGCAGGCTCCTTGTCGTTTTCGTTCAACATACCGCCCGCCCTGTATACCGGCGTCATAGTTTTTAATGATGACCGTAATCCTGGAGACGAAGGAAAATTTTCCCCTTCATATACAGCGTGGCCTGCCCGCCAATCAGCACGCGGTCGCCTTTCAGCTCGCAGCGCAGATCCCCGCCGCGCAAGGAGACCTGGCGGGCCGACATCTGCGTTTTTCCAAGCTTTTCGCTCCAGTACGGGATCAGCATGCTGTGCGCTGACCCCGTCACCGGATCCTCCGGTACCCCTTCCCCCGGGCAGAAGAAGCGGCTGACGAAATCATACTCATCTCCCGGCGCCGTAACGCAGACCATTTTCCCCAGCGGGAGCATGGCTGTGATATCCGGCGTTAGCGCCTCCACCTGCCGCTGGCTGTCGAGCACCACCATGTAATCGCGCCCTGCACGCACCTCTTTTGCCGCGTTAATGCCCAGCGCGCTGAATAGCACTGGGGGTGGAGTATCGACAACCTCGGTTGACCACGCCGGGAAATTAAGCGTCAGCCAGTCGCCGCTGCGTTGTACCGTCAGTTCGCCGACAAAGCGCGTGGTGAAGGTGATTTCCGTATGCGGATAATCTAGGTATTCGAAAATAACGTGAGAAGCCGCGAGGGTTGCGTGGCCGCAGAGGTTAATTTCATCCTGCGTGGTAAACCAGCGCAGTTCAAACCCGTTATCCGTTCGGACAAAGAACGCCGTCTCTGACTGATTATGCTGCTTCGCCATCTTCAGCAGCGTCTCATCCGGCAGCCACGCTTCCAGCGGACACACCGCCGCCGCATTGCCGCCGAACACCCTGTCGCTGAAGGCATCCACCAGATAAAAATCAATTTCCTGCATCGTTGGTTCCTCTTAGATTTATTCAGCGCAGAAATACTGTGCCCTTCAGATACAGCGCCGCCTGCCCGCCCATCCGCACGCGGTCGCCTTTCAGTTCGCAGCGTACGTCGCCACCACGGGCAGAAACCTGACGGGCAAACATCTGTGTTTTGCCAAGCTGTTCACTCCAGTAAGGGATCAGCATGGTGTGCGCGGAGCCGGTGACAGGATCTTCCGGCACGGCCACGCCCGGCGAGAAGAAACGACTGACAAAGTCGTATTCCCCTTCGTCCCGGGCGGTGACGGCCACTTTATGCTCCCCCGGCGTCATGGCGGAGAAATCCGGATTAATGGCTTCCACTTGCTCGCGGCTCTCCAGTACCAGCACCCAGGCGCGGCCTTTTCGCGCCTCGACGTAGTGGCTGATACCGAGTGCGGTGAGCATCTCCGGTGGCGGCGTCTGTGCCTGCGTCGGGCAGGCCGGGAAGTCCAGCGTCATCCAGTCACCTTCACGGCTGACGGTCAGGCGACCAGAAGCGGTGTCAAAATGAAGGCGTGAGTCCGGATAATCCAGTTCGTTAAACAGAACATACGCCGCGGCAAGCGTCGCGTGACCACACAGATTAACCTCGGTGAGCGTGGTGAACCAGCGCAGCTCAATCCCCCCTTTGGTGCACACAAAAAACGCGGTTTCCGACTGGTTATGCTGTTGTGCCATCCGCAGTAACGTCTCATCCGGCAGCCACGCGTCGAGCGGGCACACCGCCGCCGGGTTGCCGCCAAAGGAGGACTCGCTGAACGCATCTACCAGATAAAAATCAATCTCCTGCATCGTGTTACCGCCTGTTTTTGTTGTGTAGTTCTTTATCTTCAATGAAAACAACCGCGTTCGCTACCGCTGCATGAAGGTAAATTTTGTGATTCACATCACATAACGGTTGAGTTTTCGCCGTTTAAGGCTTTAAGATCGTCTCCTCATCTTTCAGGCAACGAATCCCAGATATCCCTATGACAACACACACGGTTTCCCGCAGGGTCGCGTGGCTACGCGTGGTCACGCTCGCCATCGCAGCGTTTATTTTCAACACCACGGAATTTGTTCCGGTTGGGCTGCTGTCCGACATTGCAGCCAGCTTCCATATGGAAACGGCACAGGTTGGCATTATGCTGACCATCTATGCATGGGTGGTAGCGCTGATGTCGCTGCCGTTTATGCTGCTGACCAGCCAGATGGAACGTCGTAAGCTGCTGATTGGGCTGTTTGTGGTGTTCATAGCCAGCCATGTGCTGTCATTTATGGCATGGAACTTTACGGTGCTGGTGATCAGCCGCGTCGGCATCGCGTTTGCCCATGCCGTTTTCTGGTCGATCACCGCATCGCTCGCCATTCGTCTCGCCCCGGCGGGGAAACGCGCCCAGGCGTTGAGCCTGATTGCCACCGGAACGGCGCTGGCGATGGTGTTAGGCCTGCCGATCGGGCGCATTGTGGGTCAATACTTCGGCTGGCGCACCACCTTCTTTGCCATCGGCATGGGGGCGCTGATCACCCTGGTGTGTCTGATCAAACTGCTGCCAAAACTGCCTAGCGAACACTCCGGCTCGCTGAAAAGTCTGCCGCTGCTGATGCGTCGACCAGCGCTGATGAGCATCTATCTGCTGACCGTGATTGTGGTGACCGCCCATTACACGGCCTACAGCTATATTGAGCCGTTTGTTCAGGTTGTGGCGGGCTTTAGCGCTAACTTCGCCACCGTTCTGCTGCTGATCCTGGGCGGCGCGGGTATTATCGGCAGTATCCTGTTCGGGAAGCTGGGCAATAAGCACGCGTCTGCGCTTGTAAGCAGTGCGATTGGCCTGCTGCTGGCGTGCCTGCTGTTACTGATGCCTGCGGCAGGCAGCGAGAGTCATCTGGCGATCCTCAGTCTGTTCTGGGGCGTGGCGATCATGATTATTGGTCTGGGAATGCAGGTCAAAGTGCTGGCCCTGGCCCCGGACGCCACGGACGTGGCAATGTCGCTGTTCTCGGGAATTTTTAATCTGGGAATTGGGGCCGGTGCGCTGGTGGGAAATCAGATCAGCCTGCATGTATCGATGTCGGCCATTGGCTATCTCGGGGCGATTCCCGCGCTGATTGCGCTGATCTGGTCGGTGCTTATCTTCCGTAAATGGCCGGTCGCGATGGAAGAACAGACCAGCCACGGTTGACGTTAGTTGTGCCGGGTGGCGGCTTCGGCCTACCCGGCCTAGGTTATTACGGACTTGTAGGCCGGGTAAGCGCAGCGCCACCCGGCGATGTCCTCAGTGATACGTCTTAATGATCTCCAGCACGCCGTTAATAATAAACTGCACGCCCATACAGACCAGCAGGAAGCCCATCAGACGGGAGATAGCTTCAATCCCCCCCTTGCCCACCCAGCGCATAATCGCCCCGGAGCTGCGCAATGACCCCCAGACGATAATGGCGATAAGCGCAAAAATGATCGGCGGCGCAACGGTAATAACCCAGTGCGGAAAAGTAACACCATCACGCACCGTTGAGGCGGAACTGATGATCATCGCAATCGTTCCCGGCCCCGCCGTGCTCGGCATGGCTAACGGCACAAACGCGATATTGGCGCTCGGTTCGCTTTCAAGCTCCTCCGATTTGCTTTTGGCTTCCGGCGATTCATGCGCTTTATGCGCCGGGAACAGCATCCGGAAACCAATAAACGCCACAATCAGCCCACCGGCGATACGCAGACCGGGAATGGAAATACCAAAAGTATTCATCACCAGTTGTCCGGCGTAATAAGCCACCATCATAATCGCGAAGACGTAGACGGAGGCCATCCTCGACTGCTGGTTGCGCTCCGCGCTGTTCATGTTACCCGCCAGCCCCAGAAAGAGCGCCACGGTCGTTAACGGGTTCGCCAGCGGAAGCAACACCACCAGCCCAAGCCCCACTGCTTTAATCAAATCCAACATAATGCACCGCAGTCCTTATCCTTATTCATTACCGCAATTATAGGGGGAAAGTCTCGTCCTGAGCTATCCGCGCAACGTAACCATAATTGTCCCGCGTAACTAATAACCCCAGATTATCTATATGATTTAAAAGCGTACAGAAAAAGTTCCTGAAGCGTTTTAGCAATTCGTGGCATCGGCTGATCCATTCAGTTGACTTATACTTGCCTGAGCAATAATATCTGCCGTGACTAAACTACTTGCCAGGGCAACCATTGTGAAAAGCACCAGTGATCTCTTTAACGACATAATCCCACTGGGTCGTCTTATTCATATGGTTAACCAGAAAAAAGATCGCCTGCTCAATGACTACCTGTCACCGCTGGATATCACCGCAACACAGTTCAAAGTGCTGTGTTCCATTCGCTGCGAAGTGTGTATCACGCCGGTTGAGCTGAAAAAGGTGCTCTCTGTCGATCTGGGTGCGTTAACCCGCATGCTGGATCGTCTCGTCTGCAAAGGATGGATAGAACGAAGCCCTAACCCGAATGACAAACGTGGCGTACTGGTGAAACTGACCAGCGATGGCGCGGCCATGTGTGAGCAATGTCATCAATTAGTAGGACAAACACTGCACCAGGAACTGACAAAAAACTTAACGGCAGATGAAGTGGCAACGCTTGAGCTTTTACTCAAGAAAATCCTGCCGTAAACAGAAAAAGAGGTATGACGATGTCCAGACGCAATACTGACGCTATCACCATTCATAGCATTTTGGACTGGATCGAAGATAACCTGGAATCTCCACTTTCCCTTGAGAAAGTGTCTGAGCGTTCAGGTTACTCAAAATGGCACCTGCAACGGATGTTTAAAAAAGAGACTGGCCATTCATTAGGACAATATATTCGCAGCCGTAAGCTGACGGAGATTGCCCAAAAACTGAAAGAAAGCAATGAGCCGATCCTCTATCTGGCGGAACGCTACGGATTTGAATCGCAACAAACCCTGACGCGTACGTTCAAGAACTACTTTGACGTGCCGCCTCATAAGTACCGTATTACCAGTATGCCGGGTGAATCCCGTTATCTGTATCCGCTGAAACATTGCAGTTAATCATCGCCTGTTAAGACGTAACCGAGGAAATCATGAAATTTATCGCCTCCGCCGCCCTCACCTTGCTGGTGCTGGTTTCCGGCCAGAGCTTCGCGGAGCAAACCCCCAGTGCGGGGCAGCAAAATAATCGTGACACCATGATTATGCCGTCCACGCAAAACCAGTCGCCCTGGGACTTCAATCACATGGGCGCTGGCAGCGACAAATCCGACGAATTAGGCGTGCCGTATTATAATCACGACCTGTAATTCGTTTTTGCCCCGCTAATGCGGGGCTTTTTTCTGCCTTAACTCCGCACCCGCGTCGCCCGACGCACCCGCAAGCCAAAGACGTTGATATACTGCCCGGCCATAATCAGCCCTGCGCCACACAGTTGCAGCGCGCTGAGCGTTTCATCCAGCAACAGTGCGGCGCTGGCAAGCCCGACTACCGGTACCAGCAGCGATAACGGCGCCACGCGCCAGGTTTCATAGCGTCCGAGCAGCGATCCCCAGATGCCGTAGCCAATGATTGAGGCGACTAATGCCAGGTAGATCAGCGACAAAATGGTCGTCAGGTCGATCTCCACCAGGCTTTTCAGCATCACCTGCGGTCCATCCAGAATAAACGACGCGACCATAAACGGCACAATGGGGATCAACGCGCTCCAGACCACCAGCGACATGATCCCAGGACGCGACTCATGCTGCATTATCAGCTTGTTAAAGATGTTGCCGCACGCCCAGCTCAGCCCCGCCGCCAGGGTGAGCATAAAGCCCAGCAGCGCGACATGCTGACCGTTGAGGCTGCCTTCTATCAGCACCAGCACGCCAAAGACCGCAAGGCTAATGCCCGCCAGCTGTTTGCCCTGCAAACGTTCGCCAAAGACAAACGCGCCGAGAATAATGGTAAAGAAAGCCTGCACCTGAAGCACCAGCGAAGCCAGACCCGCAGGCATACCGAATTTGATAGCGCAAAAAAGAAACGCAAACTGACCAAAGCTGATGGTGAGGCCGTAGCCCAGCAGAAGCTTCAGGGGAATCTTTGGGCGGGCAACGAAAAGCAGCGCCGGGAAGGCCACCAGCAGGAAGCGCAGACCCGCCAGCATGAGTGGAGGCATGTTGTGCAACCCCATTTTGATGACCACAAAATTGAGTCCCCACACCACGACAACCAGTAACGCTAACAGCCCGTCTTTCCGCGTCATTTTCCGCCCCTGAATTATTAAATTTTTGTAAACACTTCAAGGTAACAGAAAAAATACCCCCGCGAGAAGATCATTAATTCTGGTACTGAGGAGAAGCACTTGCGGATAAATTGGGTGCTATACAAGCTGCCGATCCCATGATAATCCTGTAATAACACAACAAAAAAAGCATAAGCATTTGTCGGGCAGGAAAATGAAACCATCAATCAGGCGCTCAACCGCAGCGCTACTGGCATCGTCATTGTTATTAACAATTGGCCGCGGGGCAACGCTGCCCTTTATGACCATATATCTCACACGCGTGTACGATATGAGCGTGGAGAATATTGGCTATGCCCTTACCGTGGCGTTGACCATTGGCGTGGTGTTTAGCCTGGGGTTTGGCATCCTGGCGGACAAGTTCGACAAAAAACGCTATATGCTGGTCGCCATCGTGGCCTTTATCGCCGGGTTTGTGGCCATTCCGCTGGTGAATAACGTGACGCTGGTGGTGTTGTTCTTTGCCCTGATTAACTGCGCCTATTCCGTCTTCTCAACGGTGCTGAAAGCGTGGTTTGCCGACGTGCTGACCTCCAGCGAAAAGGCGCGCGTTTTCTCACTCAACTACAGTTTCCTGAACATCGGCTGGACGATTGGGCCGCCGGTTGGCACTCTACTGGTGATGTACAGCCTGCAACTGCCGTTCTGGCTGGCGGCCTTCTGCGCCGCACTGCCGCTCGGGTTTATCCATTTCTTTGTGCAGAAAAGCGTAGCGTCTGACAGCGTGGAGGAAAAAGCGCCGTGGCAGCCCTCGGTGCTGCTGAAGGACCGGGCGCTGTTCTGGTACACGCTCTCCGGCCTGCTGGCGTCCTATGTGGGCGGATCGTTCGCCAGCTGCATTTCCCAGTATGTCCTCGCCGCGTATGCGGACAGCGATTTCGCAGAAAAGGTGGTGGCCGTTGTGTTGCCCGTCAACGCGGTGGTGGTGGTCACCCTGCAATACGCGCTTGGCCGCAAGATCTCCGCCAGCAACATCCGCCCGCTAATGACAGCCGCAACGCTCTTTTTCATCCTCGGGCTGGGCGGGTTTATGCTTTCCGGCGAGAACCTGCTTTACTGGGGGATTGCGGCGGCGATCTTCACCCTGGGTGAAATTATTTATGCCCCGGGTGAATACATGCTGATCGACAATATCGCCCCGCCGGGCATGAAGGCGAGCTACTTCTCCGCCCAGGCGCTGGGCTGGCTGGGCGCAGCGGCGAACCCGATGATCACCGGGCTCATCCTGACCCATCTGCCGCACTGGTCGTTATTTATTATTATGATGGCCGCCATTATTGCGGCGTGGCTGATGGTTTTGCGCGGGATGCGCGTGAAAAGTGAAGATAGCGTGTCGGGTGGCGCTGCGCTTACCCGACCTACGAAACCCTAATCCCACGCCGGGTAAGGCTAAGCCCCCACCCGGCAAATCCAACAGCCTAGTGGTGCAACATCTCCTCCACCACCTGCTCTTTGTACATCTCGTTCGGGTAGTAGGTCGGCCAGTTATCCATCTCTTTCAGCAGCGCCTCGTGGGAGGTGTTGCCCATAAAGATATGGAAGTGTGAAGAGGCTTTCGGCCCGATGGTATGATCGCTGAACTGCACAAACTTAGGCGCCTGGCTTGCCTTATCCTTACATTCAAACAGGTAGCGCACGCCTTTTTTCCCCGACGCATAGGTCAGAATTTTATAGCCGCTGTAGTCGTAGCGGCAGCTGCTCACCGTTTTGCCTCTGTGGAATTCCATCACGTTGTTTTCAATGCCGATGGCGTCCACGTCCGTCGCGTAGCCCTTACGGTAGTAGGCTTTCACCTCGGCAGCGGATTTTTCCCCCTTCTGCGCTTTCTTTTCGAAAACCGGATCCAGCGAACCATCAAGCAGGAACGGGTAAACAGACTGCCAGGTCCCGTCCCAGTCAGACAGCGTCCTGTCCCTGACGTCTTTATCCTCAAAGACGCCGTTTGCCGCCTTCTGTTCCGCCTCCGTCATCTGATGACCGTGCGAATGGGCAAAAAGCGAGCCGCTTACCAGCAGCGTTCCCAGAGTCAGCGCAATTTTTCCAAGTTGTGCAGCCACAGCAAAACCCTCATTCCGTGTTATAAGAATGAGGATGTTATAGTATAACATTTCAGATCGCAACCAGTCCGCGAACCCCCTCCTGCTCCATGTTCTCACCGCGCCCCTGCTGGACGATGCTGCCGCGCGACATCACCAGATAGCTGTCGGCCAGCTCCGCCGCAAAATCATAAAACTGCTCCACCAGCAGGATCGCCATATCCCCCCGGTTCGCCAGGCTGCGGATCACCTGCCCAATCTCTTTAATCACCGACGGCTGTATACCTTCCGTGGGTTCATCCAGGATCAGTAACCGTGGACGGCTCGCCAGCGCGCGACCAATCGCCAGCTGCTGCTGCTGACCACCGGAAAGATCGCCTCCGCGACGGTGTTTCATCTCCTTCAGCACCGGGAAAAGCTGCCAAATCTCCTCCGGCACGCTCCTTGCGTTTCCCGCGGAGAAGCGCGACAGTCCCATCAGCAGGTTTTCTTCTACGGTCAGACGCGGAAAAATCTCCCGCCCCTGCGGAACATACGCCACGCCGGACTGCACCCGCTGGTGCGGTTTACTGTGAGTGATGGTCTTTCCCTGCCAGACCACCTCCCCGGCTTTCACCGGGATCAGCCCCATCAGGCACCTCAGCAGCGTGGTTTTCCCCACCCCGTTGCGCCCCAGCAGGCAGGTAACTTCCCCGACCACCGCCTCAAAGCTCACCCCGCGCAGAATATGACTTCCGCCGTAGTACTGATTCAGCTCGTTAACCTGTAACATCCCCTCTCCTTAGCGTCCCAGATAGACGTCAATCACCTGCTCATTGGCCTGTACCTCGCGAAGCGAGCCTTCGGCCAGTACGCGCCCCTGATGCAGCACCGTGACGTGGTCGGCGATGGTCTCGACGAAGCCCATATCGTGCTCAACCACCATCAGCGAATGCTTGCCTGCCAGAGTTCGGAACAGCTCGGCTGTGTATTCCGTCTCTGCGTCGGTCATACCGGCGGCGGGTTCGTCCAGCAGCAACAGATGCGGATCCTGCACCAGCAGCATGCCGATCTCCAGAAACTGCTTCTGCCCGTGGGAAAGCAGCCCGGCGCGGCGATCGCGCTCGCTGCCAAGCCGCAGCAAAACCAACATCTCGTCAATGCGGTCGCGCTGCTCGCCGCTGAGTGTTGCCCGCAGGCTCGCCCAGACGGACCTGTCCGCTTTCATGGCGATTTCGAGGTTTTCCCCTACGGTCAGCGCTTCAAACACGGTCGGTTTCTGGAACTTACGGCCAATGCCCTGACGGGCAATGGCCGCCGGTTCAAGGGCTGTCAGATCGATGGACTGATCGTAAATAGCCTTCCCGCTTTTTGGCCGGGTTTTGCCGGTGATCACGTCCATCAGCGTAGTTTTACCGGCGCCGTTAGGGCCAATGATGCAGCGCAATTCACCGACGCCGATATTAAGTGAGAGATCGGTCAACGCCTGAAAACCATCGAAACTGACGTTAATGGCCTCAAGCTGTAACACCGGATCGGTCTGCTCACGGTAACGATCGCCCGGTAGCTGGCGGGTAAAGAGTCCTTCAGAGGGCTGCATTAATTCTCTCCCTTACGAAACAGACCGAACACGCCGCGCGGTAAAAAGAGCGTCACGGCGATGAAAATCAGCCCAAGAAACAGTTGCCAGTACTCCGGCATCGCCACGGTGAAAAAGCTCTTCGCACCATTGACCAGCGCCGCACCAATCACCGGGCCTACCAGGGTGCCGCGCCCGCCCAGCGCCACCCAGATGGCCGCTTCAATCGAGTTGGTCGGCGACATTTCACCCGGGTTGATAATGCCCACCTGCGGAACGTACAGCGCTCCCGCCAGGCCACACAGCACGGCGGAAAGCGTCCAGACCAGCAGCTTGAAGCCGCGCGGATCGTAGCCGCAGAACGTCAGACGGTTTTCCGCATCGCGCACCGCCGTTAAAATGCGGCCAAATTTACTCTTCGCCAGGGCGTAGCCTGTGCCCAGGGCCAGAAGCAGCAGCATGACCGTTGCGAGAAACAGCGCGATCCGCGTGGTAGTCGCCGTAACGGAAAACCCGAGCAGCGTGGTAAAGCCGGTAAAGCCGTTATTGCCGCCAAAACCGGTTTCGTTGCGAAAGAACAGCAGCATGCCCGCATAGGTCAGCGCCTGGGTCATGATGGAAAAATAGACCCCTTTTATCTTCGAGCGGAAAGCAAACCAGCCGAAGACCAGCGCCAGCAGGCCGGGGATCGTCACGATTAACACCAGAGCCCAGGCGAAATGCTGCGTTCCCCACCAGAACCAGGGCAGTTCGCTCCACGAGAGAAACGACATAAACGCGGGCAGCCCGTCCCCGGCCGCCTGGCGCATCAGGTACATGCCCATCGCATAGCCGCCCAGGGCGAAGAATATGCCGTGCCCCAGCGAGAGCATACCGGCATAGCCCCAGACCAGATCGAGGGCCACGGCGACAACCGCGTAGCAGAGGATCTTGCCGATAAGCGTCAACATCCACGTCGAAACGGCCAGCGGATGGGTGGCGGGTAACAGCGCGAGAAAAGGCAGCACCAGCAGCGCCGCAACCAGCAGACTGCCGAAGATTTGCGCGGTGCGCGGTGCTCTGCGCGCCAGTGTTAAGGTCAATGGCTGGCTCATCAGTCTGTCACCCTCCCTTTAAGTGCGAATAACCCCTGCGGACGTTTCTGGATAAACAGAATGATCGCCACCAGAATCAGGATCTTGCCCAGCACGGCGCCCATCTGCGGTTCAAGAATTTTATTGAAGATCCCCAGACCAAAGGCCGCCGCGACGCTACCGGCCAGCTGGCCGACGCCGCCGAGCACCACAACCAGGAACGAATCGATGATGTATCCCTGGCCCAGCTCCGGCCCCACGTTCCCCAGCTGGGACAACGCCACGCCGCCCAACCCGGCAATGCCGGACCCGAGACCAAATGCCAGCATATCTACCCGTCCGGTGGGAACGCCGCAGCAGGCCGCCATGCTGCGGTTTTGCGTCACCGCCCGCACGTTGAGACCCAGACGCGTTTTGTTCAGAATGAGCCAGGTGAAGAACAGCACCAGCAGCACAAAGCCGAGCACCACAATACGGTTCCAGGGCAGCGTCAGGTTGGCGAAAACCTGCACCCCGCCGGACAGCCATGCCGGGTTAGCGACCTCAAGGTTCTGAGCGCCAAAGGTCATGCGGACCAGCTGGATAAGCATCAGACTTATCCCCCAGGTGGCGAGCAGGGTTTCCAGCGGGCGGCCATAAAGATGGCGTATCACCGTGCGCTCCAGCACCATTCCGATGCCTGCGGTCAGGCAAAACGCCACCGGCAGCGCCACCACCGGATAGAGCGCCAGCCACTGAGGCATCCACTGCGCCATTACCTGCTGCACCATCCAGGTGGCATACGCCCCGAGCATCAGCATTTCACCGTGAGCCATGTTAATCACCCCCAGCAGACCATAGGTGATAGCCAGCCCGAGCGCGGCCAGCAAAAGTACCGACCCCAACGACAGGCCCATGAAGGCCTGCCCCAGCAGTTCGCCCCACATCAGCCGGTGCTGAATACGCTCCAGGCTCTCAGCGGCGGCGGCACGTACCCGTGCGTCCGGCTCGGTTTGCGTTTGGGTGAACGGCGTCAGCGTGGCCTGCACGTCCGGATCGTCAGACTGTCCCAACAGCTCAACAGCCTTGAGCCGTACTTCAGCCTGTGGGCTCGTCAGCTGGAGGTTTGCCAGCGCCAGCATCAGCGACTGTCGGGTGACGTCGTCCGTTTCGCTACTGGCCCGCTGTTGCAGAAAGCCGAGCATATCCGGCCGGGCGTCACGCTGAAGTTGCCGCGCGGCATGACGCCTTTCGGTGACACTGTCACTGACAAGCTGATGCGTCGCCAGCGCCGTGACGGTTAACACGCGCAGTCGGTTGGTCAGCCGCACGGCTTTGGTCGATCCTTCGGCGCTTTTTGCCGCGCCCAGGGCAACCATTTCGCCGTCGATGCGGGTAAATGCCTTCTTCTGGCTGTCGGTATAAAGGTTCTCCTGTTGCAGCGCCTTAAGCAGCGGCAAACGTGCAGGTTCCGGCGTGGCTGCCCAGCGGGTCAGCATGGCGGTTTGCTGGCTGCGGCTAGCGGCAACGAAATCATCGGCATCCGATGCCTGCGCCATCCCTGGCAGCAGTCCGGTAAGCCACACAATCGCAATCATCATGCGTATGGCGTTCATGACGTCTCTCCCTGGTGGTGGCTTAGTTGCTGGCGGTTTTCATCGGCTGGTCAGGCTTTTTGTCATTCCCGGCGATAAACGGGCTCCACGGCTGAGCGCGTACCGGCTGTTCGGTTTGCCAGACGACGTTGAACTGGCCGTTGCCTTCAATTTCACCAATCATGACGGGCTTATGCAGGTGGTGGTTGGTGGCGTCCATGGTCAGCGTAAAGCCGGACGGCGCGTTGAACGACTGGCCCGCCATTGCCGCGCGCACTTTGTCCACGTCGGTTGTTCCCGCTTTTTCAACCGCCTGCGCCCACATATGCAGGCCAACGTAAGTCGCTTCCATCGGATCGTTGGTGACCACGTTATCGGCATTCGGCAGCTTATGGGCTTTCGCGTAGGCTTTGTAAGCCGCGACAAAGGTCTGGTTGGTCGGGTTGTCGACGGATTCAAAGTAATTCCACGCCGCCAGGTTACCCACCAGCGGTTTGGTATCAATGCCGCGCAGTTCTTCCTCGCCCACCGAGAACGCCACCACCGGCACGTCCGTGGCTTTCAGCCCCTGGTTCGCCAGTTCTTTATAGAAAGGCACGTTGGAATCACCGTTGATGGTGGAGACCACTGCCGTTTTGCCGCCCGTGGAGAACTTTTTGATACTGGCGACGATGGTCTGGTAATCGCTATGTCCAAATGGGGTGTAGACCTCTTCAATATCTTTATCTTCAACGCCTTTCGAGTGCAGGAAGGCGCGCAGGATCTTGTTCGTAGTGCGCGGGTAAACGTAGTCCGTACCCAGCAGGAAGAATCGCTTCGCGCTGCCGCCGTCCTCGCTCATCAGGTACTCCACCGCCGGGATCGCCTGCTGGTTAGGCGCCGCGCCGGTATAGAAGACGTTAGGTGACATCTCTTCCCCTTCATACTGCACCGGATAGAACAGCAAACCGTTCAGCTCCTCAAAAACCGGCAGAACCGATTTACGCGATACGGAGGTCCAGCAGCCAAACACCACGGCGACCTTATCCTGGCTCAGAAGCTGGCGGGCCTTTTCGGCAAACAGCGGCCAGTTGGATGCCGGGTCAACCACCACCGGCTCCAGCTTTTTCCCGAGCACGCCGCCTTTAGCATTGATTTCATCGATGGTCATCAGGGCGACATCTTTCAGGGGCGTTTCTGAAATGGCCATCGTGCCGGAGAGAGAGTGCATAATCCCGACTTTAATGGTCTCTGCGGCCTGGACGCCAAAGCTCATTCCCATGGCGATGACGGAGGCGGACAAGGTGAACGCTTTAATAAAGGTACGACGGTGCATATTTTCACTCCTGAAAAGAAAGCTGTGCGAAGACGTCCGTTACCGCCGGACGCAGAAAAAAGTAACGCCAGTTTCAGGAGAGCAAAAACAGTGCCCGGTTGCAGAGACAGGATTTTAAAGGGATCGAAGAGAGGAGTGACGGGAAACGACTCAGAATGGTACAGCGCTGCACTGTAATAATGCAGCGCTGTAAACGGCGTTACCAGACGTCGCTGGCGATTTTCGTCACGAGGCGAACTTTATCCCACTGCTGGGCTTCGCTCAGGCTGTTACCCTCTTCCGTAGAAGCAAATCCGCACTGCGGGCTGAGGCAAATCTGCTCTTTCGCCACGTAGCGCGCAGCCTCTTCCAGACGCGCTTTCACCCCTTCCGGGTTCTCCAGTTCACCGTGTTTGGTGGTGATCAGCCCCAGAACCACCTGCTGTTTACCCGGGCGCACAAAACGCAGTGGCGCGAAGTCCCCGCTACGGTCGTTGTCGTACTCCAGGAAGAACGCGTCGACGTTCACCGTGCCGAACAGCACCTCCGCCACCGGCTCATAGCCGCCCTCGGAAATCCAGGTTGAGCGGAAGTTGCCGCGGCAGACGTGCAGCCCGACGGTCAGATCGTCCGGTTTGCCCTCCAGCGCCTTATTCAGCACCCGGGCATAAGTTCGGGCAAGTTCGTCTGCATCGTCACCGCGCTCGCGGATCTGGCGGCGCTGGTCCTCCGAACAAAGATAGGCCCAGACGGTGTCATCCAGCTGCAGATAGCGGCAGCCTGCATCGTAAAAGGCCCGAATGGCATCGCGCCAGGTGGTCGCCAGATCGTCAAAGTAATCTTTCAGATCCGGGTAGACCGTGGCATCAATATCCTTGCGGCCACCGCGGAAGTGCAGCACGCTCGGGCTCGGAATGGTCATCTTCGGCTGTGCGTTACCGCTGATGCTTTTGAGGTAGCGGAAATCTTCCAGCATAGGATGATCGCCGAAGCCCAGTTTGCCCGTTACGCGCACGCCGTGGGCTTTGGTCTGCACCCCGTTGAACTGAATGCCCTGCTGGGAATCATAACGCTCCACGCCCTGTAGCCCGTCAAAAAAGTCAAAGTGCCACCAGGCGCGGCGGAATTCACCGTCCGTTACCACATGCAGACCGCAGGCGCACTGCTGCTCGACAACATGACGAATGGCCTCGTCCTCAACCGCGCGAAGCTGCCCGGCATCGATTTCACCGCTGGCAAATTGCAGACGGGCCTGTTTAATGGCATCCGGGCGTAAAAAACTGCCGACTACATCGGCGCGGTACGGGGCATGGTGTCGCTGCATGGAAATCTCCTCTGTCTGTCGGCGTTAATTGCCCACAGTGATAATTCATCTCTTGAATCTTTAGACTTCTGGATGTCTAAACGTCCTGAAAAGATGTCATACCGGCTCGCCGCCGACAAACGAGAAAATTTCATCTGTGTTGAAATAAATTCATGTTCACAGAGCGGGTGATGAAGATCCTGCAAACGCGAACCGCTCATCTTCCCAGCCGGTCATGCCCCCGAGCATAATCTTAACCGGCAGACCCAGACGCGCCAGCTTCAGCGCCGCCCTGTCCGCCCCGTTGCAGTGCGGGCCTGCACAATAGACGACAAACAGCGTGCCCTCCGGCCACGCTTTCATCCGCTCTGCGGTGATCTGGCTCCAGGGTAAATGCAGCGCGCCGGGCAGATGCCGCCGGGCAAAATGTTCAGGCTTTCCGACAACGTGCAGCAGAACAAAGTCCTGCTCACCGCCGGATACCGCGTGATGGACATCGGCGCAGTCCGTCTCGACACTCAGACGACGCAGAAAATGTCCCACAGCTTCCTGCGGCTCAGCAGCCGGAAATTCAGTAACATAGCTCATGAATCTTCCTCATTTGTGGTGTTTGTGTTAACACTACTCTATCCCTTAACTCAGCCCATGAATGCGTCCGCCTATGCCAGAAAACAGCAAAAAGATGACAAACTTAAGACATCCCTCGCCGCGAGCGGTCGTGCTGGCATATGACGGTTTATGTACCTTTGAGTTTGGCGTGGCGGTAGAAATCTTTGGTTTGCCGCGCCCGGAGATGGGCGATGACTGGTATCAGTTTGCCGTGGCGAGCGTGGATGATGGCGAACTCCGGGCAACGGGCGGGATCCGTATTCTGGCCGATGGCGATCTGGGTCTGCTGGAGACGGCGGATCTGGTTGTCGTTCCCGGCTGGCGAGGGCTGGACGAACCCGTACCGGAAGCGCTCTGCCAGGCGCTCCGCGCGGCGCATGCCCGCGGCTGCCAGCTACTCTCGATCTGTTCTGGCGTTTTCGTTCTGGCAGCCTCAGGCCTGCTTGACGGGCGGAAGGCAACCACCCACTGGCGCTACACGCAAGCGCTGAAAACACGCTATCCCGCCATTACCGTGGTCGAAGATGTGCTCTACCAGGACGAAGGCGATATTCTCACTTCCGCCGGAAGCGCCGCGGGGATTGATCTGTGCCTGCACGTGGTGCGCCGGAATTATGGTATGGAAGTGGCAAACCGCGTGGCGCGTCGGCTGGTGATCCCGCCCCATCGGGACGGCTCGCAAACCCAGCAGCTTAGCCGACCGGTGGCTCAGTTGCGGGAGAGCCAGCGCCTCGGCCAGTTGTTTGATTATCTTCACCAGCATCTGGCTGTTTCCCATACCGTCGAATCGCTGGCCCTGCGGGTGGGTATGAGTCAGCGCACCTTTCTGCGCCGTTTCCAGGACGCGACCGGAACAACGCCCGCGCGCTGGTTATTGACTGCGCGATTGCAGCGGGCAAAAGATTATCTCGAAAACAGTCGGCTCAGCATCGACAATATTGCGGAACAAACCGGATTTGGACAAAGCGCCACGCTGCGCCACCATTTCCGGCAGCAATTTGCGCTTTCACCCGCGCAATATCGCAAACAATTTTTACAGCCGGTACGATAAACGGGCAAAAAAAAACCGCCATAATCTGGCGGTAAATGCTTGCATGGATAGATTTGTATTTTGGTATCTACGCTCCGGTATTCCATACCGGGATGTGGATCACCTGCAATCTACCACTGTGAGCCTCAACGAAGCATAAACGAATCGATTAACCCGCTTTGGTATTAATTTGCAGATAACGCATCAGCCCCTGCTCTGCACTCTGGCGGGCATCATCATTAATCGCTTCGAGATAAAACGCACGAGAGACCCCATACGGCGCCTGCTCGGATGGGTAAACAGCGAACTGGAAGGTTTTGCCCCTCGCCTTATTGGTACAGCCCAGCTCCCAGCGTTCTTCACTTACCTGGGTGCTATTACATTCGACACGTCCGTAATCGCTGGTTAAATACGATCCGACACGGCTTTTTGCTGACTGAATATATTCTGGTTCTTCATTTGAATAGATGCTGGCCACAGCACCCACCGCAACCACTACGCCCAGAAGTGATAGCACGATTATTTTTTTCATTTATTCGATCCAATCCTTAGCCAGAAAAATCTTATTGTAAATGATTTCCCAATAAATCTAGCTTCTCTTTGCATACCAGAAATGGGAGTTTACAACGGCGATATTGCTTTTAAGAATAGTCTTAAGTGAGTTTTATGGCGACCACAATTTTTGACAGTCTATTTTCTCAAATTTAAAGAATCGAATAATTACTCTATGAAATTATCCCTACGATGACCGTAGCGTATTTTCGGGGGTAAAAGATGTTCAGAAAAGGCTTTTCGCTACTGCTGCTGATTAGTGCACTGTTCTCGGGGCAGATTATGGCGGAGCACAAAGGGCATGAATTTGTGTATGTGAAAAACGCCGACCATCAGCTTCGTCATGAAGCTGACAGCGACGAGTTACGTAGCGCGGCAGAGGAGTCTGCGGAGGGGTTGCGCGAGCACCATTCATGGCAGAAATCGCGCAAACCGGATACCCACTCTGCGGGTTAGCTGCCTTTACGCTTTGGCAGGGTCTTCATCAAATCGTCAGGGCTGACGGAGGCCACAATGCTGCCCGGAGACGGCATTTTGAAGATGTGATTCTTCATCTTGCCGATAACGTGCATTTCACACGGACGGCAGTCAAACTTCAGCGTCAGTACTTCATCGCCATTCACCAGCTGCATCGGCGTCGCTTTCCAGCTTTTAATATTGCCTTTCGCCTGTTTCGGACAAAGGTTAAAGGCAAACCGCAGGCAGTGTTTGGTGATCATCACCGGCACATCGCCCTTCTCTTCATGCGCTTCATACGCGGCGTCAATCAGTTGCACGCCGTGACGATGGTAAAACGCACGCGCTTTGTGGTTGTAAACGTTCGCAAGGAAAGAGAGATGCGTGTCCGGGTAGACCGGCGCAGGCACCGCTTCGGCCTTACGACTGCCGCGCGGATAGTTTGCCAGGCGTGCTTCATCCAGCATCTCAGCCGTTTCACGGCGGAACTGGTTCAGCAGGCTGTTCGGCACGAACAGCGCGTCCGGCAGATTCACCTCAATATTGCGCGCATAATAAATGGTCTGCCCGAGCTTCGCTACGCCATCCTTGAGGTTGCTAAACGCTTTCTCCGCATTGTTCGCCACCTCGAACAGGCCATCGAGCGTATGCGTCACGCTGATGCCGTCTTCGCAGGTCATGGTCAGGATCAGCTGCTCTTCCCAGCCACCCAGCGCGATATCCACCGCAATGCGACGCTCGCTGGAGGTCTTGAGCAAGGCCTGCTGCCAGTTGTGATCCAGGTTACGGTTCAGCGCCGCATTCGGGCGGGCTTTGTAAAGGTCGGCAGGCATTTCGTTCGGCCAGACGCGATAACGATTTTCGCCGGTTTTCTCCACCGTATTGGCGCGAAAACCAACCACTTCACGTTTGATCATCACGTTGAGGCCATCGCCGTTCGCCAGCGGCTCTGTAACCTGAACGTCAAGATGATCCTTCGCCACTTTCAGCACTTCCCCCACCGGCAGACCGATAAACTTCGGTGAATCGAACGCGCCAATATCCCCTTTGCGCGCATTAACGAAATAATCCGTACTGCCGCGGTGGAACGTTTTGTCCGTCGATGGAATAAAGAAATGCTCTGTACGACCGGCGGACGCGCGCGCCAGGTCACCGCGATCGTCGATGATGGCATCCAGCATCTGACGATAATGGGCGGTGATATTTTTCACGTAGCTCATGTCCTTGTAGCGGCCTTCAATTTTGAAGGAGCGTACGCCGGCATCGATCAGCGCGCCGAGGTTTGCCGTCTGATCGTTATCTTTCATCGACAGCAGGTGTTTCTCGAATGCCACCACGCGGCCCTGATCGTCTTTCAGGGTATACGGCAAACGGCAGGCCTGAGAGCAGTCGCCGCGGTTAGCGCTGCGCCCCGTCTGGGCGTGAGAGATATTACACTGCCCGGAATAGGCCACGCAAAGCGCACCGTGGATAAAGAATTCAATGGTCGCGTCGGTGGCCTGGTGGATATCGCGGATCTGGTTCAGGTTCAGCTCACGCGCCAGAACAATCTGCGTAAACCCGACGTCTGAAAGAAACTTCGCCTTCTCAACGGTGCGGATATCGCACTGGGTGCTGGCGTGCAGCTCAATTGGCGGGATATCCAGTTCCAGAACACCCATATCCTGAACGATCAGAGCGTCAACGCCGGTCTGGTAGAGATCGGTAATAAGACGCTGCGCGGGCTCCAGCTCATCATCATGAAGAATGGTGTTCAGGGTCACGAACACCTTCGCCCCGAAACGGTGAGCGAACGGTACCAGTTCGGCAATGTCGCGCAGGCTATTGCTGGCGTTATGACGGGCACCGAAGCCTGGGCCGCCAATGTAGACGGCATCCGCACCGTGAAGAATGGCTTCACGGGCAATGGCGGCGTCGCGGGCCGGGCTTAGCAGTTCAAGATGATGGGGGTGCAGGCGCATACTTCGTCGTTATCCGTTATGGTCAAAATGGCGGCTATTGTAGTCAGAAGTCTGTGCCAGTGAAACCGTTTTGCAACGCTTTAGCGGGGATAATGGATCAGAGAGTGAAAATGCACCGTCCGGGTGCTGCTGTTACGGTACGCGTGCGGTTTATCGCCGGCAAAACGCACGCCGGAATCAGCGTATAGAGTGCGCCAGACACCGTCGATATGCATATCCAGCTCACCGCTTATCACCACCACGTGTTCAATCACCCCGGCTTCGTGCGGCGTGGACTCACTCAGCGCGCCGGGCGACAGGGTGATGGAGAAATGGTCGAACTTAAGCTGTTCATCCCAGGGGAAAAGCGGTTTCACCACCATCGCTTGCTGCTGCGGATCGAACACCGCCTGCGGTTCGCTCTCTGGAGTGATAAACGCCGAAAAAGGTACGTTCAGCCCGGTGGCAATTTTCCACAAGGTTGAGACCGTCGGGCTGGACTCATTGCGTTCGATTTGCCCAAGCATCGCTTTCGACACGCCCGTCTCTTCCGCCAGTTTCGACAGGCTCCAGCCCCGCGCCTGACGCAGCGCTTTCAGTGTGGTTGCCAGATGTTGAGTGATATCCATGGTTCCTCCCGTTGCAGCAAAGCATACCACTTGTACGCTATAGCGCACAGTGATACCTTATCCCGGACGTTATAACGCACAACGGAGTTCACATGCGATCGACTGCCTCTCTCTTTCCTGCCGTGCTGGCTGGTTTTGTTGCCGTTCTGGTGGGCTACGCCAGCTCTGCCGCCATTATCTGGCAGGCGGCTGCGGCGGCGGGCGCCAGTACACAGCAAATCGCCGGATGGATGACCGCGCTGGGGCTCGGGATGGGGATCAGCACGCTTGCATTGTCGTGGTGGTATAAAGCCCCGGTGCTGACCGCCTGGTCGACTCCTGGCGCGGCGCTGCTCGCCACCAGCCTGCAAGGCGTGACGCTGGCGGAAACCATAGGGGTATTTATATTTGCGAATGCGCTGATTCTGCTGTGCGGCGTCACTGGCCTGTTTGCCCGGTTGATGAAACTGATCCCGCACTCGCTTGCCGCCGCTATGCTGGCAGGCGTGCTGTTACAGTTTGGCCTGAAGGCATTCAGCAATCTTGAGGGACACGTGCTTCTTTGCGGCAGTATGCTGGCCGCCTGGCTGGTGGCTAAAGCCGTGGCGCCCCGGTATGCCATTGTCGCCACGCTGCTGGTGGGGGTGTTCGTGGCCTGGGCTGGAGGTGACGTTGTCACGAATAAAATGACGTTATCGGTAACCATGCCGGAATTCATTGCCCCTGCGTTCACCTTCACCAGCCTGATCAGCATCGGCTTACCCTTCTTCCTGGTGACCATGGCGTCGCAGAATGCGCCCGGCTTCGCCACCATGCAGGCATCGGGCTATCCGCTGGCGGTCTCACCGCTGATCGTTGCCACCGGCGGGCTGGCGCTGCTGTTGTCCCCCTTCGGCGTCTATTCCATCTGCATCGCCGCCATCACCGCCGCCATCTGCCAGAGCCCGGACGCCCACCCGGATGCCAGTAAACGCTGGCTGGCAGCGACGGCCGCAGGTGGGTTTTATCTGCTGGCGGGGGTGTTCGGCGGGTCGATTTCGGGGCTGATGGCCGCCCTGCCGCTGAGCGGCATCCAGACGCTGGCCGGGCTGGCCCTGCTCGGCACTATCAGCGGGAGTTTGTATCAGGCACTGAATCATGAAGCAGAGCGCGACGCGGCGATCGTCACCTTCCTGATGACCGCCAGCGGCGTCACGCTCCTGGGAATTGGCTCCGCTTTCTGGGGGCTGGTGCTGGGTGGGATCTGTTACGCTGTCTTCTCACGCCTTCGCCGCGCGTAGCTGTGACGGCGTGATGCCGGTCATGCTGCGAAAACGGTTACTGAAATGGCTGGCGGAGTTAAATCCGCAGGCCAGCGCGATGTCGGTGAGCGGCGTGGTCGTGTGCAGAATCAGCGCTTTGGCCTTCTCCATGCGGCGCTGCATGACGTACTGATGCGGCGCCAGCCCCATCGACTGGCGGAACATCCGCGCAAAGTGATACTCACTGAGTGCGGCCTGGCCCGCCAGTTCCGCCAGCGTTAAGGGTTGCGCCAGATTTTCCTCGATAAAGGCCAGCACGTTGCGCAGCACAAACGGCGATAGCCCGCCGGTGACCACCGGTAACTTCCACTGGACGCTGGAATAGTGCTGGACCAAATGCGTCAGTAATAAGGTCGACGCAGTGCTCAGGGTGAGCTGATTGGCGTTTTGCTGCCAGTCGCAGCCGAGCAAAAACTGGCGATAAAGGGCGGTGATTTTCGGATCGCTGCCGAAGATTTTTTCCTCCAGCGTCAGCGATAGCGGTCGTTTATCCCAGATTTTCTCCCCCACGTCCCGCAGGTGTTCATCGGTGCAGTAGAGGTGCACGAACGACAGGTCATCACGAATATCCCATGTGGATTCGCTCTCTTCCGGCATCAGACAAAAACGGTCCGGCCCGCCGCCATTTTTCCAGCCACCCGGCGTTTTTTGATAGCTTTCATAGCCATCCGCCACGTACAGGCTAAGGGTGTGATGGTTGCTTTTCACGGTGATCGTGTCGTGCTTGTTGTACCACGCCGCCAGTTGAATGCCAGTATTGAGCGCGACGGTTTCCCGCAGCACTGCATTTTTTTGGCGTAACGTTTCAAAGGTGTCGTAAACGAGAGACATGGCCGTAAACAGGTGATTAATCAGACTGTCAGTCTAAGAAGTGTTGCAGCCTGTTACCAGCCATTGTGCGAGAAAAAAGCGCAAGAATTTGCAAGTCCGGCGCAAGGCGATGAAAGCCGGGGCCCCCTTCTTTCGCCACACTGTTGTTTTCCGCGGTATGAGAAGAGAGACACCATGAACGCATTACTCTATGGGCTGGTTGTTGTTATCTGGGGCACGACCTGGATCGCCATTTTTTTACAACAGGGGCCGGTTGCAGCGCCGGTCTCCATTTTCTGGCGCTTCGCCGTGGCCAGCGCCACGATGATGATCGTCCTGGTCGCCCTTCGTCGCCTGCGCAGGCTGGCGCTGCGGGATCATCTCTATTGCATGCTTCAGGGTTGCTGCGTTTTCTGTTTCAACTTCTGGTGCTTTTATACCGCCGCCGCCCATATCAATACCGGCCTTGAGTCGGTGATTTTCTCGATGGCCGTACTGTATAACGCCATCAACAGCTTTATCTTCTTCGGCCAGCGTCCACCCGCGCGCTTCTGGACGGCGGCAGCGCTGGGGCTTATCGGGATCATTACCCTGTTCTGGAACGATCTGCTCGCCAGCGGCTGGAGCGCGTCATTGCTGACGGGCATCGGGCTTTCCGCCCTCGGCACCTACGGCTTCTCGCTGGGGAATATGATCAGCATGCGTCATCAGCGAAACGGGCTGGAAACCATGACCACCAACGCCTGGGCGATGCTGTATGGCACCGTCGTGATGGGCCTTATCGCTCTATTAAGGGGCGAAAGCTTTATGCCGGAATGGACGGTGAGCTATATGGGGGCGCTGCTCTATCTTGCTCTGTTTGGCTCGGTGATTGCCTTCGGCGCCTACTTTACGCTGGTAGGCCGCATTGGTCCCGGTAAGGCCGCGTACAGCACCCTGCTGTTCCCGCTGGTGGCGCTGTCGATTTCAACGGTGTACGAGGGTTACGTGTGGCATATCAACGGGATCGTCGGCCTGCTGTTGATTTTAGGGGGAAATATGGTGATGTTTACGAAACCGGAAACCTGGTTCCGCCGCCTGCTGACGGCATAAAATAACGGCCTGCGTAGATGCAGGCCGTTTTTATTATTTTGCTGTCTGATGGACATCAAACATGGTGGCATCGGTCGCCATATCATCCACAACCTGTTTCAGTGTGGCGAATCCCAACGGCGTGTTCTCGTTGGCAAGCTCTTTACCTTCACCTTTACGAACAACTTTAACTACCGGTTTGTTCGTGGCGGCATCAATCAGCTCACCTTCAAAGAAAAGATGCGTATCCATGGTGCGATGGCCAGTTGCCATCTGCGTACCCGCAACCAGCAGCGCGACGGGCACCACTTCATAGAACTGCAAACCTTCTTTCTCTGAGCTCACACCCGTGATGGCGCCGCGGAAGATCAGGCTATGTTTGCCCGGCTTCGTCACAATTGGCTTACGCTGGCCAATCGCGTTTTTTAATGTGTTATTGGTGTAACTCAACAATTCATCAAGCGTTTATTGCCCAAGCTGTGTGGTTGGCTTTGGTGTCGGATAATAGGTTATCGGGGTCCAGATAATACTGTCGTAGTTCGCCGGATCATAGGAAGGATCGACCCAACGCAAGGTTGGTTTCCCGGTTGCTGATGTCATCTCCTGCAAGTCAGAGTAATCTTTTAAAAAGCCTGAATATTGATCGGGGGCTGCGACTTTTGACGCACAGCCAGAAAGGGCCAACAGGCCAGAAAGCACTGCAACTTTAAAAAAAGTGGAAGTACGCATGATGGAGTTCCGAGTTATCTGCAAGTATGCACTTGAAGTTATAACAAAAAACAGAGGGAAATGTTGTGGCAAAAAATGACGGGGAAGGCACAAATTGTAAAAATAGTGCCCGGACGGGATCCGGGCAGAAAAATATTACTGTTTTATATCTACCTGCCAGAACAGATGTTTGCCGAAGGGATCGATTTCATAGCCCGTGACCTCTTTTCTGACTGGCTCAAAAATGGTCGAGTGGGCAATCATAACCGCCGGCATTTGATCGTGCATCATCTGCTGCGCCTGCTTGTACAGCGCCACGCGTTTTTCGCGATCGGTTATCGATTTTGCTTCGGCAATCAGGTTATCAAACGGCTTATAGCACCATTTGGCCGAGTTCGACCCGCCGTTGGCGGACGTACAGGTAAACAGTGGTCCGAAGAAGTTATCCGGATCGCCCGTCGCCGTTGTCCAGCCCATCAGCGCAGCCTGATGCTCCCCGCCCTTCACGCGCTTCAGGTATTCGCCCCATTCGTAGGTCACGATTTTGGTCTGCACGCCTACTTTCGCCCAGTCCGCCTGGATCATTTCAGCCATACGCTTCGCGTTCGGGTTATACGGCCGCTGCACGGGCATAGCCCACAGATCGATGCTTACGCCGTTGGCAAATCCCGCCTCCTTTAACAGCGTTTTCGCTTTTTCTGGATCGTAATCGTAGTCTTTCAGCTCGCTGTCGGCACTCCAGACGCCAGGCGGCAGCAGGTTTTTCGCCGCCGTGCCGGTGCCGTGGAAGACCGCCTCAATGATGGCCGGTTTGTTAATCGCCATCGCCAGCGCCTGGCGCACTTTTACGTTATCCAGCGGCGGCTTTTGCGTGTTAAATGCCAGGAAACCGGTATTCAGACCGTCCTTGCTCATCAGGTTGATGTCTTTGTTAGCCTTCATACGCGGCAGATCCGCCGGGTTTGGGAACGGCATCACCTGGCACTCATTCTTCTCGACTTTGGCAAAACGCACCGAGGCGTCCGGCGTGATGGTGAACACCAGACGATCCAGCTTCGATTTTCCCTGCCAGTAGTCCGGGAAGGCGGTAAAGAGGATGCGGGAATCCTTCTGATATTGCGCCAGCTTAAACGGCCCGGTGCCAATCGGCTGCATATCGACCTTTTCAGGCGTGCCCGCTTTCAGCATGGCATCGGCATACTCCGCCGACAGGATGGAGGCAAAATACCACGCCAGATCGGCAACAAACGGCGCTTCCGGGTGCGCCAGGGTGAAGCGCACGGTGCGATCGTCAACCTTATCAATGGCGGTAATCAGGTTGCCGAACTCCAGACTTTCGAAGTTGGAATAACTGCCGTTGGAGACGTTATGGTAGGGATGATTCACATCCTTCTGGCGCATAAACGAGAAAATCACGTCATCCGCGTTGAAGTCGCGCGTCGGCGTGAACAGTTTATTACTGTGGAATTTCACCCCTTTGCGCAGGTGGAAGGTGTAGACCTTACCATCCTCGCTCACCTCCCAGCTTTCCGCCAGGCTCGGCACCAGTTCGGTAGTGCCCGGTTTGAAATCGACCAGACGGTTATAAACCGGTACGGCGCTGGCGTCCACGCTGGTCCCCGACGTATAGAGCTGAGGATTGAAGTTTTCCGGCGATCCTTCGGAGCAATACACCAGCGTTTTTGCCGCGACGGTGGAACTGACCGTCAGCGCAGCAAGCGCCAGCGTTATCATTGTGAATGTGCTTTTCATCATTTATTCCTGTCTTTTTAATTCGACGGCTAATTACTTCTTTTGCCATTTCATAAATAACATTAAAGTGATGGCGCAAACACATGAAAAATAAATACAGAAGGAAACACTATGGGCTCAGAACTCTCCAGACAATTAACCCAACGCTTTTTCCGCTATCTCGCCATCACCAGCCAGAGCGACCCGAAAGTCAAAACCCTGCCCTCCACCCCGGGCCAGCACGACATGGCGCGGGAGCTGGCGAAGGAGCTGGAAACGCTGGGGTTAGACGATATTGTGATTGATGAGTTCGCCACCGTTACCGCCGTAAAAAAAGGCAATATTCCCGGCGCGCCGCGGATTGGTTTTATTACCCATATCGATACCGTTGACGTCGGTTTATCCCCGGATATTCATCCACAAATATTAACCTTTACGGGAGATGATCTCTGCCTGAATAAAGAAAAAGATATTTGGTTGCGCGTAAATGAGCACCCGGAAATTCTGGCTTATCCTGATGAGGAGATTATTTTCAGCGACGGAACCAGCGTATTAGGCGCAGATAATAAAGCGGCCGTCACCGTGGTCATGACGGTGCTGGAAAACCTCACCGCTGAACATAAGCATGGCGATATTGTGGTGGCGTTTGTGCCCGATGAAGAGATTGGTCTCTGTGGCGCGAAAGCGCTGGATTTGAAGCGCTTCGACGTCGATTTTGCCTGGACCATCGACTGCTGCGAGCTGGGGGAAATTGTTTACGAGAACTTTAACGCGGCGGCGGCTGAAATTCGCTTTACCGGCGTCACGGCGCACCCGATGTCCGCCAAAGGGGTGCTGGTCAACCCGCTGCTGATGGCAACGGATTTCATCTGCCATTTCGATCGCCAGCAAACCCCGGAATGCACCGAGGGGCGCGAAGGTTATATCTGGTTTAACGGCATCCAGGCCGGGCAAAACGAAGCGGTGCTGAAAGCCAACATTCGTGATTTTGACAAAGAGGGTTTTGCCGCCCGCAAGCAGCAAATTGCCGATGTGGCAGCGCGGATTGCTGCGCAGCATCCCACGGCAAACGTGGAGTATCGCATTGAAGATACCTACAGCAATATCAGCAATGCGATTGGCGAAGACCGCCGCGCGATCGACCTGATGTTCGAGGCGATGGAATCGCTCGGTATCACCCCAAAACCGATCCCCATGCGCGGTGGCACGGACGGGGCGGCCCTGTCAGCCAAAGGCTTGCTCACCCCGAACTTCTTCACCGGCGCCCATAACTTCCACTCAAAGTTTGAGTTTTTACCGCTGTCGTCGTTCGAGGCCTCCTGTCGCACGGCCCTGCAACTCTGTCTGCTGGCCGCGCGTTAAGCGGGCTTGCGTGCGAACATGGTGGCGAAGCGCAGCTTGATTCGGTTCCCGTAGGCATCGGTACGGTGGAGTTCCCCCACCTCTTCGTTGTACTTGATCAGCTCCCAGCCTTCGTAGTAGTGGCTCAGTTCACCGGTCTTGAAGGCAAACGGGAAACCGACGGTACACGGATAGTCCTCCGTATCCATGGCGGCAACGATCAGGTTATAGCCGCCTGGTATAGTGCAACGCTGCATATTGGCGATAAGACCAGGGATGGTTTTCGCTTCGAGAAACATCAACACGACGGTGGAAAGAATAAAGTCGTATTCGCCGTCAAAAGTCAGGTTGTTCAGGTCCTTTATCGCCGTTTGCAGATTCGCGATCCCTTCCGCCGCCTTAATGCGCTCGATGTTATCGATGCTCATCGGGTTTTTGTCCCACGCCGTCACGTCATAGCCGTTGGCAGCGAGGTAGAGGCTGTTACGGCCATTTCCGCAACCGAGATCGAGCGTTTTTCCCGGCTTAACAATGTCCGCGCTGAGCAGGACCTCTGAGTGCGTGCGGGTCAGCCCATATTTCTCAGTAAAGTAGTTTTCATCGACAGTCATTATTTTTCCTCAGATTGCATTAGCAGTGCCTTATCAGCGCGCACCAGAAGTTTGCCCTGCATCAGCAAGATAAAAGTACGGACCAGCAGCATCGCGATGATGATGTTGGTGAAAATAAACAGGGGAACCGCGAGGGCATGAAAGAACCCTGACGGACTGCTCTGCCCCAGATGTAAACCGGTGGTCGCCAGCGCCGACACCCCGAACGAGAAGCTCCAGAACGACACGTTGAACGGCTGCGACAGATACCACGGCATCAGACGCAGCATAAACAGGAGTTGCAACAGACCATAGCCGAAAAGCATTTTGGCGAAGGTGTCCGCTTCGCCGCCGTTGACGCTAAACCAGGCGCTACAGGCCACCAGGGCAGGCGCAAGCTGGATCCCGAGCGAAGTACGAAGCGCCGCGGGCATTTCGCCCGCGCTGCGCAGGCGTTGCAGAATGACCGGCTCGAGGCTCAGCCAGGAAAAGACCCCGGCACCAAGGAACACCAGCCCCGCATCGTGGAAACCCAGCGCACCGCAGGCCATGGCGCTGATAAAATTGTTCGCCACCGTCGGCAGATACAGTCCCGGCGTCGTGGCCTCTTCCGGATGCTTACCGCGCCACAGCCCGGCGCTTTGCCAGGCGGCATACGCAAGCTGGATCACCACGCCTACGCTAAACAGCACCAGCGACACCGGTCGGCACCACGGCACAAAGCCAATGGCCACCAGTAGCGTTGTGGCAGGAAACAGGCTGACAAAACTGCTCATTACCGGATGCCGCATCTCGGCCAGTACGCTATATGGAAACCATACCGCACGGGTAAGAAACGCCACGCTCAGCAGGAACCAGATCGCCACCGCCAGCGCCACCAGGATCTCGCCCGGCCAGCGCGTCACCGGCCAGATAGTACCGGCATAACGCCAGGCGAACCCCATACCTATGGTACCCAGAACCATACCGAAATACCCGGCGGGCAAGTTAAGAACGCGTTGGTCTTGGTTATGCATTTTTTTTAAACTTTAAAATGTATTTTAAATGCCATTTTAAGGGGTTTACCGTGCAGACGCCAGCACTTCGAAACGCCAAAAGTTTGCTACGTTTAGTGAATGGCTTTTCAGGGAAAACACGATGACAAAATACAGGCTTAGCAATGAAACCCGTCTCTGGCGCTGGCAGGACGGATCAACGCCGTGCACAACCCTACTCAGACAGATAATTGCCGCAAAGGATTTTAACGATGTGACCAGCGGGACAAAAGGTGGTTGGGTTGAGGATGAACACGCGCTCGCCCAGGACGGGGATTGCTGGGTTTATGATGAAAACAGCGTGGTGTTTGCCGGGGCCAGGATATCCGGCAACGCCCACCTCACCCAACCCTGCATCGTAAGCCACCGCGCACACATAGGCGGCAACAGCTGGCTTGACGCGGCAGAGGTGAGTCACGGCGCGGCAATAAGTGACAACGTCACTATCCAGCACTCCACCGTACGCGGGGAATGCCGTATCGCGGGTGACGCGCGGGTGCTGCATAACAGCGTGGTGATTGCAGCCAAAGGGCTGACACCCGACCGTGAGCAGATCCTGCAGATTTACGACAGAGCCACGGTCAGCCAGTCGCGTATTGTGCATCAGGCGCAAATCTACGGCGATGCCATGGTGACCTGGGCCTTTGTTGAGCACCGCGCGGAGGTGTTTGACCGCGCCATTCTTGAGGGCAACGCGCTTAATAACGTCTGGGTGTGCGACTGCGCCAAAGTGTACGGCAACGCCCGCCTGCTGGCCGGTTTAGAGGATGATGCGATCCCGACCGTGCGGTACAGTTCACAGGTCGCGGAAAACGCCCTCGTCGAAGGTAACTGCGTGATTAAACACCACGTATTGATTGGTGGCGAGGCGTGGTTACGCGGCGGGCCGATCCTGATTGATGACAAGGTCGTTATTCAGGGGCGAGCGCGTATCAGCGGCGATGTCCTGATTGAGCATCAGGTGGAGATGACAGACGATGCGGCGATCGAGGCGCTGGAGGGTGAAAGCATTCACGTCCGGGGAGCCAAAGTGATCAACGGTGACACGCGGATCACCCGGACGCCGCTGCTGGGGGCGCTATAGCGGGAATAACCTGGCGTACAGGTTTACGTCATCGAAGCGGCCATTGAGCATTTCCGCTTCCCGCAAACAACCTTCCAGCGTAAAACCGTTGCGCTGCGCCACGCGGTTACTGTTATGGTTAGCCACGCGACATTTGATCACAAAGCGGCGGATCTCGCCGCGCTCAACGTAATAGCGCATAAACGCCTGTAGCGCCTGAGAGAGAATGCCCTGCCCCTGATGCGCTTTGTCAAGCCAGTAGCCGATGTACCCGGCCTTATTCGCAGGCTCTATCGCGTTAAAAGAAAGCACGCCCACCAGCTCGTCCTTCATGAAAATCAGGAACATTTTGGCGTAGCCGCGCTGGTGCAGCATCTGGTTGCTCTGCACGTTACGGTGCGTGTCCTCCTCAGTGCCGACATGCTGCGCCCAGTCGAAGGCGGTTTGCAGCCAGGTTTTGTTTTTAATAACGAGGTTATGCAGATCGGTGGTATAGCGCTCTTCGACGGCGCGAAGCTCGATTTCCTGGGTTACGGGGATAATTTCTGAAGACATAGTGCCTCTTAATTGCCGGGTGGCGCTAACGCTTACCCGGCCTACAAATGCGTCCGGATCAGGCCGGGTAAGGCGAAGCCGCCACCCGGCACAAACCCATAAGGACTAACGCATGATCCGATCGTCAACGTAGTTACGTTTGTCCGGCGCGGGCGGGAAATACTGGTACAGCCAGGTCTCGCTGATGGCGTCGCCCTGACAGCGCAGGAACAGACGCATATCGACCGGCTCGGTGGAGTCAGAGGTTGGGTACCAGTCAAACAGAATGCGATACCCGTCGAACGGCTCGACGTAGAGGATCTCCACCTGCTTCGCTTCACCGCTGGACAGGGTGATCACCGGCTCAATGCCCTTCGGTGCGGCGGCCTTCAAATCGCCCCCGACGAAGTCGATGGCAAAGCGACGGGCCCACACTTTCGGGTAATTTTCACCCGGCGCCCAGCCCTCCGGGAAGCCGCCCATACCGGTACGGGTAGCGTAGACGTTTGCCAGCGGTGAACGCACCGGCGGCTGCGCGCTCCAGTAGAGACGGTATTTGAAGTCCAGTTCATCACCCGCCTGCACCGGTTTCTCCGGCTGCCAGAAGCAGACCACGTTATCGAGCGTCTCGCCGGTTGTCGGGATCTCCATCAGGGCGATGGATCCTTTACCCCAGTTGTTGCGCGGCTCGACCCACAGGCTTGGTCGCTTGTTATACCAGCCCATGACGTCCTGATAATGGGAGAAGTCACGGTCAAGCTGCAACAAACCAAAGCCTTTCGGGTTTTTATCCAGATAAGCGTTAAATTGCAGCTTTTGCGGGTTGTTCAGCGGTCGGCAGATCCACTCTCCGTTACCGCGCCACATTGCCAGGCGGTCTGAATCGTGGATCTGCGGATGAATGGTGTCGCACATGCGGCGTTCGTTGTTGCCGCAGCTGAACATGCTGGTCATCGGCGCGATGCCGAGCTGCTTGATGTCTTTGCGCGCATAGAGATGGTTTTCGACGTCCATGATCACCTGGCTCTTCTCACAGTGGATCACAAACTTATAGGCACCGGTAATGCTCGGGCTGTCCAGCAGCGCATAGACGGTAAAGGTGGTATCGCCCGGCTTAACGGTTTCAAACCAGAAGGAGGTGAAATCCGGGAACTCTTCCGGGGTGTCAGTAAAGGTATCCACCGCCAGCCCGCGCGCGGAAAGGCCGTACTGGTAGGTATCATCCACTGCGCGGAAGTAGCTCGCGCCCAGGAACGAAACGATATCGCGTCGCGCCAGTTCGGGCGCTTTAAAGACGCGGAATCCGGCGAAGCCGAGGTCGCTCTGACCTTCAAGCTGTTTGGTATCCACGCCCGTATCGCCGTAGCTGAACAACTCTGGACGGAAGTGGATCTCACGCGCCTGAGAGGTGCTTTGATCCAGCGAGAACATGCGCACGCGGCGGCGGAACCCCATCCCCATATGGAAGAACTGGGCGTCCAGCTGACGGCCTTCAATGTTATTCCACAGCGACTGTTTCTCATCGTAACGGATGGCGTTGTACGCCTGCGGCGTCATGGTGGCCAGCGTTTCCGGCAGCGGACGCGGCGCACCACCCCACGGGGTTTTCGCCAGATCGTGCGCCATGGATTGCAGAACAGAGAAGTCAAAGCGACGGCTCTGACCGTCGGCAATGTCGGAGTCAGCAGCATACGCCGCCTGGGAAAACAGAGAAGCAAGGCCAGAAGTGCCGCTCAGGGCAGCCATTGCCAGGGAACCTTTGAGAAAACGTCTGCGATTCATGCCTGAGAAAACGTCCTTATGGTCGTGTGAATGAGTTTCGCGCGCAGCGAAATGACGGCAAGAAAGAACGCACAGCCTAAACAAAAACGGTTAAGAATCCAATTGTTGGCGGATGATTATCTGAACAAACCGAGAAATATTTTCTGTCGACCAGAACGGCCTGAAAAAGGGGTAAAGTTATGTATAAAAGAGTCCCGGCTGGACATCAACAGCCGGGACCAACGAGGCGGTTATTTTACGCTGACATCGATACCCGGGAAGTACTTATCAGCCAGTTTAGCGATCGTGCCGTCGGCACGTACTTTATCAATTGCGGCATCAAGCTGCTTTTTGGTGGCCTCATCCCCCTTACGCAGCCCAAAGCCGATCCCACTGCCGAGGATGGTGTCGTCCGACACCGGTTTGCCGATAAAGCCAAACCCTTTACCCTGCGGCTTGCTGAGGAAACCTGCCTGCCCGGCCGCTGACATGACCAGCGAGGCATCGATGCGGCCATTCAGCAGATCTCCCCAGGCCATATTCTGATCTTTATAAGACACCACGGTGACACCGTGCTTTTCCCAGTGCTCTTTGGCGTAGGTTTCCTGAATTGAACCCTGGAGAACGCCGATGGTTTTGCCCTTCAGCCCTTCCGGCGTGGCCTCTACCGCAGAACCAGCTTTGCCCACCAGCTGGGAGGGAATACGGTAGATGGGCTGGGTAAAATCAATGCTCTTACGACGCTGTTCGGTGATGTTCATCGCCGAGTTTATGGCGTCGAACTTTTTCGCCACCAGACCGGGAATCAACGCATCAAACGAGGTTTCTACCCAGCTGCACTTCAGCGCGGCGGCTTTACAGATGGCATTTCCCAGTTCTACGTCAAATCCTTCCAGCTCCCCTGAGGCATTGCGGCTTTCAAACGGCGGATATTCCGCTTCCAGCCCGTATCGCAACTCGGTAGCAGCAAACGACGAGAATGAACACAGCAGTCCTATGCCGACAACTAACGCGCGTAATTTCATCTCAAATTCCTTAACGTGGTGTAACCCGACAAAGGGCCTGGGCACCTGCCCGTAACGTCGCCTCATCTTTCGCAAAAGAGAGACGGATCAGTTTATTATCCGTGCCATCGGCATAAAACGCTGACAGCGGAATGGTGGCAACCCCGTACTCAACAATCAGCCTTTTCACCATCTCGCTGTCGCGCTCGTCGCTAAAGCCGCTGTAATCCGCAAGCAGGAAAAACGAACCGGCACTCGGAAGCAGCCTGAACGGTGAGTCGGCGAGCAAACTTTGCAGCAGATCGCGCTTGCGCTGATAAAACGCCGCCAGCGACAGCCAGGTTTGCGGATCGGTCATGTGTTCGGCAAACGCGTACTGCATCGGCGTATCGGCCGAGAACATTAAAAATTGATGGACCTTACATATTTCATCCATCAGCTCCGCGGGCGCCACACAATAACCCACGCGCCAGCCGGTGACGTGATAGGTTTTTCCGAAAGAAGAAATAATCACGCTGCGCTCCGCCAGTTGCGGGTGCGTCGCCATCCCGTGATGCGGTTCGCCATCAAAAACGACGTGCTCGTACACTTCGTCAGACAAAATGATGATGTCGGTGTGGCGCGTCAGCGCTGCCAGCTGGTGCAGATCGGCGGCTGAAAACACCTGTCCGCTCGGGTTGTGCGGCGTATTGACGATGATCATCCGCGTGCGTGGGGTAATAGCCGCGCGTACTTCATCCCAGTTCACGGCAAAATCCGGTACCGTCAGCTTAATAGCGATCGGCGTCGCCCCCTGCAGACGGACAATCGGCGCATAGCTGTCAAAGGAGGGCTCGAAATAGATCACCTCATCGCCAGGATGAACCAGCCCGCTGATGGCTGAGTAAAGCCCTTCGCTCGCGCTGGCGGTCACCAGTACCTCACTCGCCGGGTCATAGCGGGTGCCATAGAGCGTGGCAATTTTGTCCGCGATGCGCTCTCTGAGCGGTTGAAGCCCGGTCATGGAGGCATACTGGTTATGCCCTGACTCCATGGCGCGAGTGACGCCGGAGATAAGTTTTGGGTCGCAGGAAAAATTCGGCGCACCCTGAGAAAGGTTGATGGCGTTATGCCGGGCTGAAAGCTGGCCGATAACGGTAAAAATGGTGGTTCCTACATCGGGCAATTTAGAGCGGGTCTGCACCGGCGTTTTCAAAGTCATCCTCTGTCCCTTCTCGTGGTGAATGCATAACTATTCAAACAATAACTTGATTGCCGGGACAATCGAATTGTTGTCATAATAGCCATGACAAAAACGCATAGCTAAGGTGAGATATGTCGCGTCGTTCATTTCCGCTTAATGCCGTAGAGACGTTTATCGTGACCGCGCGTCACCTGAATCTTACCCATGCCGCGAAGGAGCTTTGTCTGACGCAGGGGGCGGTAAGCCGCAAAATTGCCTCGCTGGAAAGCTGGTTCGGCTTCCCGCTGTTCGAACGCCATGCTCGCGGCCTGCGTCTTTCTTCACAGGGAAGCGCCCTGCTGCCGGAACTGCAATCTGCGTTTGAGCACCTGCTTAACGTTGCTGAACAGGCGCGGACGCACCAGACCGTAATTCGTCTGAAAGCGCCTACCTGCGCGATGCGCTGGCTGGTACCGCGTCTGTTACAGGTCGAGCGCGAACAGCCGGAACTCCAGATTGCGCTGACCACTACCACCGATCATAACGTCAATTTCAAAACCGAATCCTATGACGCGGCGATTGTGTTTGGAACGCACATGAGCGCCGGCGTTCTGCTGTTCGAAGAGGCCTTAACCCCGGTGATGAGCCCGCTGCGGGCCGGTTCTGCGCTGGACACACTCACCTTCCTTCACCCCACGCGGGACAAAACGGACTGGACGCTGTGGCTGGCGAAACAGCCGCGTCCGGCGCAAGCTATGCTCAAAAATCAACACTTTGAAACCATGGATCTGGCCATTACCGCCGCCATTCAGGGGCTGGGCATCGCCATTGCGGATGAAACGCTGGTGGAGGAGGACGTGCGCGCCGGACGGCTGATGCGGCCTTATGATACGAGCATAAAGACGGGGGCGACCTACCGGCTGGTGTTACGCGACGCACCCGACCCGGAGAACGGGCTGGATGCGTTTCGTGCCTGTCTGCTCAGTCGAGGCTGACGTGGTGTTTCATTACCCGTTTGAAGAGGCTCATACGGGCACGCATAAAACGGTTTTCAAGCCGAAAACCTGCATGTTTATTCACACCGATGCGCAACAACACGTCCCGCCCTTTCCGGCAGGCGGGCCAGCGTGAGGGCCCCACCAGGCTATCGCGTGCTCCCGCATCCCGGGCGAAGCTCACCCAGTAGTCCGCCACCTGAGCGGCGAAGGCCAGATCGCGTTCGTTTACATACTGCCGCGAGGGTTCCACCTGCCCAAGGGTATCGAACACGTAGGGCACTTCGTTACCGTGCCAGGCGCCGTTGGTATACGTCGCGTGCTCCGCTTCGGCCACATAATCAAACCAGTATCGCCAGCACAGGCCGCCTGCCCGCTGCTGCGCCTGCATCACCACGTATCCCATGGTGGTAAAGGCCATGTCGCGGCAAACCTGCCTGCCGAGTTCCTCATCGCCCTTCACGCCCGGATAAAGCAGCTTGATCAGCCCCAGGCCAAAGCGCCGCTCGCGACGGAGCTTCTGGATCTGCCCGGCAAGATCGACCCCGAACACCGACATCACGCTGGCTTCGTCGCTGTTTGACCCAATCATCACCGGTACTGAATGCTGACGGGCAGCGAAAAAGACATCGAGCATGGCCTCAGGCAAAACGCAGTCACCCACGATGGGCGCAGGGGCGATATTCAGTGGCGAGGTCAGCGGCCAGAACGCCTCAGGCGGGATCGCGCGAAGCTGTTCCGCGGTGGCATTTTGCAGGCCAAAATGGGCAGCAATCACTTCGCCTTTATGCATGGCCTGCTCGCGCGGGGTGTCGGGCAGCGTGTACCCGCTTTGCACAATGGCTTTATGGAACAGTCTTCCCGCAAGCGGAGAAGCCATCAGCGACAGCACGCTGCGCGCACCGGCCGACTCGCCAAATACGGTGATGTTCTCAGGATCGCCGCCGAACGCGGCAATGTTATCGCGCACCCATTCCAGGGCCTGGATCTGATCGAGCAGCGCAAAGTTATGCACCACGCGTTCTTCTTCCCCTTCCAGCGCCGGATGGGCAAAAAAGCCGAGGTGTCCGAGACGGTAATTAATTGTCACCACCACCGTGCCGCGCTTCGCCAGCGCCCTGCCGTTATACGGAGGCAGACCGCCAGCGCCGAGGGTAAATCCTCCGCCGTGCAGCCAGACCATCACCGGAAGCGGATCGGCGCGTGCGACTGGCGACCAGACGTTAAGGTACAGGCAGTCTTCAGAGAACTGGCCAGGATCGCCGCCGCCCAGCTCCTGACAGCTTTCGCTGCTCTGCCAGCTGGAGGCGGAGAACGCCGTCGCCGGACGCACGCCATCCCAGCGTGCAGGGGGGCGTGGGGAGCGCCAGCGCCACGGGCCAACCGGCGGTGCCGCATAAGGAATGCCACACCACACATGGGTATCGCCTTCAGTAGAACCAATTAGTGCGCCCTGGCGCGTTTCAACCACAGGGGCGGAGGGATTTTCCATACCAACCTTCTTTTTCCATCACACCCCTGCAGAGTAACGGTTTCAGAGCAAACCGCAACGCTGTTTGCTGCGCGCTTCCGCCTCCTCGTAAAGCGTAAACTCGTCGTACACCGCACAGCCGAGCGCGGCTTCGAAGGCATTGCGGCTGGCATTGCCGTGGCTGCGCGCCTGCGTTTCATTGCCAAGATTCGACTGGAAAATCCCCGCAGCGCTGACGGGCAGAAAATCCTCATAGGTGATCGGCTGCGCCACAACCCAGCCGCGTTCGATCAGCGGCTGCGGATCGTCGCCGGGACGAAACGCGTGGCGATGCGCCTCACCTGTCGGAGTCAGACGGTAGCGGAAATAAGCCAGCCCCTGACGGCGCAGGAACATTTCGCTGTCCGGGAAGGTGCTGAAGATCTCGCGCAGGTGAAGCTGATGGGTCAGGTTGTCTTTGCCGGTCCCGGCCTGATTTAACAGACGGTCGTACAGCTCGCGCCCTTTCGGCGTAAGGGCCACGCCCCGCTGCTCAATCTCACCGAAACGCGCGGTATGCGTACCCTTGTGTTCTCCCGCGAAAAGCACCGGCTCTTCCAGCGCCTTAAAGCTGGTCTGGCGCAGGAGGATCGGCACCTCGCGGCGCGGCGGGCCTTCAATCAGGATTTTCGGCTCAATGCCATACTTCGGCATCAGTTCCTGTACCCGGTCGATATCCAGCGTGCGCGGCGTGAGATGGTTGATATGGCACCCCGGGAAACAGACCACGTCGGCTATCAGGCGATGTTCGTTGCTAAGCGCCAGATAGGTTTCCTGATCGACCGTCGCATGGCGATGCCAGCGGAAGGTTTCTAAGGCTTCCTGCACAAATTCGCGCGCCTGTGCCTCGGTAAAGTGTCCCTGTACATCATGCAGGTCGATCAGGTCCAGGCAGCGCGGCGTAAAGATGTTGCGCCGGGAGAGGATCTCTGCCGCCCTTTCGCGCAGCGCAACGTTTTCAATCAGCTCCAGGCGCAGCAGCGAGGTAAAAATGCGAAACGGATTACGGCAGAGCGCCGCATCGTCAGTCGGACGAAACGCCGTCGAGTGGACGGGCACGCCCGCCTGGGAGAGATCGTAGTAGCTGACCGGGTACATGCCCATAATGGCGAAGATCCGGCGCAGGGTGGAAAGCTCCTGCGCGGTGCCAACGCGGATCGCACCGTGACGTTCAACATTCAGGCGCGCCAGTTCGTCTGCATTTGCCAGTTGTTCATGTAAAAGTGGGTTATTTTCCAGAACCGCCAGGTTAACGTCCGCCACCAGTTCCAGCAAGGTGCCGTACTGCGGAACTTCCTGCTGGTACATCGCCGACATAGCCTGCGAAAAGTGTTCCCGAATATCATCAGCCGTGATGGTGTTCGCCATGATGTCATGCCTCCAGTGAATACTACCTGGAGTGTAGAGAAGCCCGTTCTTTTCGTTGGGAAGAATTTACAAATTGTGATCCAGGCAGACGAGTGGTCAAAGCATGGGCGTTTTCGAAAAACAGTTGTAACTCAAATAGATCAAATGTTAAAAATATTTTGCTATCAGGTTATCAAATTCAAACAACTTAACTTGTCACCCGCGTCGCTCTGTTTTTAACATCGCCTATGGAAAAAAATGGTCTGTTCAGTCAGCGCATACGCTTGCGCCATTTGCATACATTTGTGGCCGTCGCTCAACAGGGAACGCTGGGGCGAGCGGCTGAAACCCTTAACCTTAGTCAGCCTGCACTATCCAAAACGCTGAACGAACTGGAACAGCTTACCGGAACCCGTCTGTTCGACCGCGGCCGTCTGGGCGCTCAGCTTACGCTCGTAGGCGAACAGTTCCTGACGCATGCCGTTAAAGTTCTTGATGCCCTCAATACCGCCGGTCAGGCCTTAAACCGTAAAGAAGAGCAGGCCAGAGACATCGTGCGCGTGGGGGCACTGCCAACGGCGGCGCTGGGCATATTGCCTGCGGCGATCGGCCAGTTCCACCGCCAGCAAAAGCACGCCACGCTTCAGGTCGCGACCATGAATAACACCATGCTGCTGGCGGGCCTGAAGTCAGGGGAGCTCGATCTGGGCATTGGCCGGATGTCCGATCCGGAACTGATGAGCGGCCTGAATTACGAGCTGCTGTTCCTGGAATCACTGAAGCTGGTCGTGCGTCCGAATCATCCCCTGCTGCAGGATACAGTCACCTTAAGCCGCGTAATGGAGTGGCCGGTGGTAGTCTCCCCGAAAGGAACGGTTCCGCGTCAGAATGCGGAAGCGTTGCTGCAAATGCAGGGCTGCACGCTGCCTTCAGGGTGTATTGAAACGCTCTCGGCGTCTCTTTCGCGCCAGCTGACGGTGGATTATGACTACGTGTGGTTTGTGCCGTCCGGCGCGGTGAAGGACGATCTGCGACGCGGCGTGCTCACCGCGCTGCCGGTAACCTCACCCGGCGCAGGAGAACCCATTGGGATCCTGACGCGGGTAGATGCCCCGCTCTCTGAAGGCGCCCAAACGCTGTTAAGCGCCATTCGTAAGTCAATGCCTCTCTGACCCTAAACGCAGAACCCGCCGCGAGGGCGGGTCTGTCTTACTCAGAACGTTTCCCAGTTATCACCTGAGACAGCCGCCGCCGGGGTTAAAGGCGCGGGTTTTGCTGCGGTTGCGGCAGCAGTCCTTCCTGCTCGTGCCCCATTGAGACGAAACGCGCCAACGGCTTCCGTCAGACGCGCGCCCTGCTCTTCCAGCGAGGCCGCCGCCGCAGAGGCTTCTTCCACCAGCGAGGCATTCTGCTGCGTCACCTTATCCATCTCGGAAATCGCCTGGCTCACCTGAACAATGCCGCGGCTCTGCTCATCAGACGCGGCCGCAATCTCCAGCATAATATCGGTGACGCGTTTAACCGCCTCGACGATCTCATTCATGGTATTGCCCGCCGCAACCACCTCCCCGGAACCCTGATCGATAAGCGATACCGATTCATTAATCAGGCTTTCAATCTCTTTCGCCGCGTTCGCGCTGCGGCTTGCCAGGGTGCGGACTTCACTCGCCACGACCGCAAAGCCGCGTCCCTGTTCACCCGCACGCGCCGCCTCGACCGCCGCATTGAGCGCGAGAATATTGGTCTGGAACGCGATGCTGTTAATCACGGCGGTAATTTCAGAGATCTTCTTCGAGCTGGTGGAAATATTACCCATGGTTTTCACCACGCCGGAGACCATCTGCCCCCCGCGGCTGGCCTTACCGGAGGCATCTTCTGCAAGTTTACTCGCATGATGCGCGTTATCGGCGTTTTGCTTCACCGTCGCGGTGAGCTGTTCCATGCTGGCCGCCGTCTGTTCGATGGCCGCCGCCTGCTGTTCGGTTCGGGATGAGAGATCGGTATTACCCGCGGAGATCTCGCTGGTTCCACGGTAAATCTCCTCCGCCCCCTGCCGCACCGTGCCCACGGTTGCCACCAGCGCGTGCTGCATTGTTTGCAGATCGCGCGTCAGGCGGCCAATTTCGCTGCGCCCGGTCGGTTCGTCCGGCATGGTTAAATCGCCTTTTGCGATATTTTCGATACGCGTAGCGGCTCGCTGAAGCGGGTTTATCACAGTACGGCGCAGCACCACAAAGGTGATCACCGCCAGCGCCAGCGCCAGGCCAAACGCGCCGAACATAAACATCAGCCCCAGCCGGGTGCGGGTGTGAGCCTGCGCCGTCAGTGCGTTGGCGCGTTCGGTGCGGATTTTTATCGCCTTCAGCAGCACCGCGTTATAGGCATCGTCCAGCGGACGCGCGGTCTCATTTTCATGGTTGATAATGGCTTCAAACATGCCGTTTTTGGCATATTTCAGCATCGGCTGCATACCGGCGATGTAGGCGTCATAGCGGGCTTTCAGATCGCCATCCAGCGCTTCATCAGCCTGAGTGCGAACGGTGCGCTTCATATAGGCGGCAAATCCATCCTGCGACTGCCTGATGCGGGTCTCAGCCTCAGCGATGTTTTGCTTCATCGCCTCCATCTCCGCGATGCGGCTCGCCGCCCCCGCGTGGATCATGTTGATACGGGCGGTGCGTAAATGGTTGGAACTGTTTGACAGACCGGTGCGCACCTGGATTTCTGCTGTGACATCCTGCTGATCGTTATCGGCCTGGAGCAGGAAATAGCCTGCCAGACCCGAGCTCAAGGCAAACAGGAGAATAATGCCACCGAGAATGGAGGAAAACAGCGGAACCAGCCGGATGTGATGCAAGAAACTCAGCTTGTGCTGCGCCTGCATCGATGTTGTGTTGTCCATGACCGTCGACTCTCTTATAGGTAAGATGCGTAAAAACACGCCTGTAAAAGAGTCATCGGCACAGCGGGGAATTAGATTACGCCTAAAAGCGCCAGACAGGTCACACTTTAGAGAAGATCAGGGAAGAAATGCCAGCGGGAAAAACCGCTGGCAGAATAATCAGTTGTCGCCGAAATGGATGACGGTACGAATGGATTTTCCTTCGTGCATCAGATCGAAAGCTTCGTTGATCTGCTCCAGCGGCAGGCGGTGCGTAATGAACGGGTCGAGCTGAATTTTGCCGACCATCGCATCTTCAACCATGCCCGGCAGCTGTGTACGGCCTTTCACGCCGCCAAATGCCGACCCGCGCCATACGCGCCCTGTCACCAGCTGGAAGGGACGGGTTTTAATCTCCTGACCCGCGCCGGCCACACCGATAATGATGCTCTCACCCCAGCCTTTGTGGCAGCACTCCAGCGCTGAGCGCATCACGTTGACGTTGCCGATACATTCGAAGCTGAAATCCACGCCGCCGTCGGTCAGCTCAACGATCACGTCCTGAACCGGTTTGTCGTAGTCTTTCGGGTTGATGAAGTCGGTCGCACCCATCTCACCTGCGAGCTTAAATTTCTCCGGGTTGGTATCCACAGCAATGATACGCCCAGCTTTCGCCTGTACCGCGCCCTGGATGACCGCCAGACCGATCCCGCCCAGGCCGAACACCGCCACGGTATCACCCTCTTTCACTTTCGCCGTGTTATGCACCGCGCCGATACCGGTGGTGACACCGCAGCCGAGCAGACAGACTTTATCCAGCGGGGCCTGCGGATTCACTTTCGCCAGTGAGATCTCGGCGCACACCGTGTATTCGCTGAAGGTGCTGGTCCCCATGTAGTGATAGATTGGCTCGCCGTTATAGGAGAAACGGGTGGTACCGTCCGGCATAAGACCTTTGCCCTGCGTGGCGCGCACGGCCTGACAGAGATTAGTTTTGCCGGATTTGCAGAACTTACACTCGCCGCACTCTGCGGTGTAGAGCGGGATCACATGGTCGCCGGGCTTCAGGCTGGTAACGCCTTCACCCACTTCCACCACCACACCGCCCCCTTCGTGGCCGAGCACCGCCGGGAATACGCCTTCCGGATCGTCACCGGACAGGGTAAACGCATCGGTATGGCAGACGCCGGTGTGAGTAATTTTGATCAGCACTTCGCCTTTCTTCGGCGGAGCAACATCAATTTCAACGATTTTCAGCGGCTGGCCTGGGCCGAACGCGACAGCTGCGCGAGATTTCATGATGTCTTTCCCTTGTTGTGAGGTGTGTGGGTTTATTTTAGATAAGAGCGCAGCAAATGGCCGACTTCCGCCATCCGCACTGCCCGCTGATCCGGGGTGGTCTCCCCCGTCACCAGCTCATCTTTGAGGTGAATTTCAACCATTTCACCCATCAGGCCATTGGCAGCACCGCGCACGGCGGCTATTTGCTGCAGAATGGCGAGACAGGGATCGCCCGACTCCAGGGCGCGTTCAAGGGCATCAACCTGGCCTCGAATGCGGCGGACGCGGGTCAGAATACGTTTTTTATCTTCGGGTGAATGCGGCATACGCCCTCCTGATACTATAGGGGGGTATGGTACCTCGTATGTTATTGCTCTGTAAACCACAAGATAGAGACGCTGCAATGAGCACATCGCCGGCAAGGAACAAAAGATATTTAGGGTTTATTCTGGCCGCTACGAATCCTATTTAGCTCGTAATGTTAAAATTCAGCACTTATATGGCACGATGTGAACAGAAATAACATTCTCGTCACCTAACATACTGCTACAAACAAAATGGTGGTGTTAATGATTGTACTAAAGAGCTTTTTATTCTTTGTTGGCGCGGCGGTCGCATGCGCGCTTATTATTCTTTGTCTTTGGGTTGATATGCGGTTTGTCGGCCATGATATTCCGGAATTATCACTGACCGAAATCATGCAGGAAACGGTATTAGCGACTATCGTGTTTCTCCATTTTCGTCTGGCGAAAATGGAAGAATCCATGGGTTACTGTAATATACTGGTTGGCGGTTTTTTCCTGACGATGTTAATTCGTGAACTGGACGCGCTTTTTGACCTCATTTCTCATGGGAGTTGGGTGTGGTTCGCGCTGATTACCGCTCTGCTGGCTATAATTCGCCCCGTTATGCATTTTCGCACTACCCTGGAACAGCTGGCAAAATACACGCAATCCCCCTGGTACGGTATTCTGTTGAGCGGCCTGCTGGCTGTACTGGTCTTCTCCCGTCTCTTTGGGATGCAAGTGCTGTGGCACGCCATTCTGGAACATGACTATATGCGTGTCGTGAAAAACGCCGTGGAGGAAGGTTCGGAATCGTTCGGCTATATGCTGTGCCTGGCCGCATCCCTTGGCTATTACATTACCTTTCGCGCTAACGCACGAGAGAAATAGTCTCTTCCCGCTACGTAGACAGAGACGGCGAGGGAAATATTTATCCACTCCATCCTTAGGGCGTTATGGTGGACATGTAAGAAAGACATATCCTAAAAAGAGGTACTCAGGCGTCGATTTCAGCGAATTCTCTCTCACTCTTGCCATCAGCGTCTATGCTTAGACTATCAACAAAAGGAGGCTGGAATGTCTGATTTCGACACTGATAAAAATGCACAATACGCTGGCGATAAAGCCAAAAACAAACTTGATGAATTATCCGGCTCTGCGCAGCAGCAGTTTGGTGAATTCGTTGATTCCCCTAAACATCAGGTGAAAGGTGCAGCGAAAAAATATGCTGCCCAGGCCAGTGATGCCGTCTCGGATGTTACTGAAGCCGTCAGAAATAACCCGTTAACGGGCTTAATCGCTGCGGGTGCGGTAGGCATCGTTCTGGGACTTCTGCTGGGACGGAAATAATTTCAGGCCCTCCGGGGCCTTTTCTTTTCCCCACGTTTTTCTCCCTCTCTTCCCCCCTAATTTTGATAGTTCTTCTGACAAATCCCCGAACTGCACGAAAAAACTTGTACAATTTAGATGTACAGATTTGATCGGATAGTATAAATTCGATGCCAGTGATGTTACAAAATTGTTTGTCAACGGTGGAAAATTATGCGTCGCAACCATGCTCCCTCTACAGCAGAAAGCGCTATAACCTTGTATTTTAACAAGGATAATGTCCCAACACAGCAGGAAACCCTTGGTGCCATCGTCAGTGAGATCATCAAAGAAAATGTACAACTGAGCAGAATGACAATTTGTACAAAGCTGTTGCGTAGAATTGAAGAATCAACGTCTGACGTTGAGAAAGCGCACTATAACGGTTTGATAGCCCTCTTCTTCGAGCGTTAACCTGAACACTGTTTTTAACTTACTAAGTTAGTCATGCTGAGTGAGAATAGAGCATCTGGATGCGATGACTAACCCCATGCTACAGCCGCGTGTAGCAGAGTGAGATTAAGCTATGCATAGAACTAAATTTGAACGACTTAAGGATGACCTTATCGGTGAGGCCGTATTATCCATACTGAAAGAGAACGGACCTATTACCTTTGCGTCTCTTGCTAATCGCCTGCTGGCGATGGCTAACGTTGAATCAAATGATGAGCGTAAAAATGCATTGATTGCCGCTGAAGATGAAGTGCGCCAGCGTGTAACCGGCGTATCGCACGACCGGGGAAGAGTGATGGGCGATTATGATATTGGCCGCATGCGCTCTCTCTTTACTCACAACACGCTTCTGAGCCCAAATAAGAAACACTAATTTTAACCGAGACGGTGACCACCATGAGTAAAGCGACTATGCACCAGACGTATAATTTTGAAGCCCTGCACGATAAAGGACTGGCGGAACACTTTCTTAATGCTGGAAAGCATCTCAGTGGTGAAGTTGAAGTGTTAGGCTCGGCAATACGCTGTATTATGCTGACCGGTGACAACCTTTCGAATAAAGAGATCATCCTGCAACTGATTCACGCCCTTGAAATTACCGAGGAGCCTGAAGCCTGCGATGTCATTCGCAACACACTTGAAATTGTTGTCGGCTTTACGCGTGATGATATCTGAGAATACACTATTGCGACGGTGAGTGAGTGTTTTTTACTGGTGGTCGAATACTGTAGTCTGTCGGACCACCAGCATAGTGAAGCCGTTAACTAAATAGCCGTACCATTCGATCCAACTCTTCTTCTTTAACCGCGCGGGAAAGATAATAACCCTGGAATCGCTTAACCCCTAACGCGACAAGTTTTTCAAATTTTTCTTCGCTATCGACGCCTTCCGCAACGCATTCGGTCCCCGTCATGTCGCTGTAAACCTGTATCGCTTTAATAATGCTATAGTCTTTGTCGTTAGCCACAAAGTGCTCAACAATATCGCGATCAAGCTTTAGTCCATCAACATTAATCAATCTGATGGGCAGCATAGCATGATATTTTGAAAAACAGTCATCCAGAAAAAGCCGACATCCCTCGGCGCGTAAACGCTGGAGTGTTTCGGGAATATTTTTATCCTTTGTTACGTCAATCGTTTCAGCTAGTTCAAAGACTAGTTTCCCGGCCCACTGCGGTTTGAGTAACATTTCGACGGCCTTTTTGGCCATCCCCGGCAGCGCGTTCCCCGAAGCAAGTTGAGGAGGAATGTTAACTGAAAAATAATATTTTCCATTGTATTTATTGATACCTGATACGGCCGCATGGATGACTAACGCCGTTAGCTTGAGCCATATTTCACTATTTTTTATCCCTCCCAGAAAATAGGTTGGCTTCAGGATCTCACCTTTTTTATGCCAGCGCAGCAGGATTTCAAATCCAACTCCTTTTTTATCACTATCAGTGATAATTTGATAAGCTGCAAAGATTTCCCGTTTATGTAACGCTTGTAATATATCTATTTCCGTTTCCGAAAACACTTTTGTTTTATTTTTTACTGCACAAACCTCATCTCTGAAAACGCGAGAGTCGCTAAACCATACTCTGATAATATATAATTTACCCAAACCCACCTTGCGATGGGTATAAATAGTTTTATCTGACAGCCCTAACCTCTTACTCTGCTCTTTTATGGAAATACCCCGATAGAAATTCAGTAGCACGGTTAACTCGCGATGTGTTAACCCATGCAAATTTTCTTTACCCTCCTTGTCCGGTACGTTACGCAACAAGCGTGAAGGGCCAGCACGCTCATCTGTCTCATTTTTTACAAAGCCCATTATTTCTGTAATATTCTCTACCCTGATCGTGGAAAGCTTTTTTGTATTATTAACGAGACTTCTCAACGTTGCATTAAGCCATCGCTCAGGTAGTGCACCATACAGGGTGACCCTGCAAATCACCGGCAGTGCATTCAGAACGGATACCAAGCGCTTCAGGCTTTCAAGAAAAGTAGCAACGTCACGACCAAGGAAAACCGAAACCTCGGGCGATTGATTTTCCATCATTTTTTCAACGTCAACGGAACATATTTCATCCTCTTCAAAATGGAGTCGCGTGGCGTGTACGCCTCGAGATTTCAGAAGCAGGCTATACCCTTCAAAGGTGAAACCGCAGGCTGAAATAACAAACCGTTGCTTGTAGCAAGTACCTTGCACAGAAGGTAAATTTTGAGACATAACCTGCTCCTGAGAATACAAACATCATTCCCATATGTAATTAAAGCCAATACTCCTTGTCGCATTGAATAATTTTACCGCACCCCATTTGGTTAATAAACCGTTATCAATGTTATGCACATGAACATCTTTGCGTTAATCAACCGACTCATCCATATGCAGCATAAATATCATTTTCTTTTCATATAACAACAGTAACCAGGACTTTCTCAAGGTATAATAAAAATTCCGAAAAAGAAGTCCGGATACTTCTTCTCATCGGCTCAGACAAAAAAGAGAAAATGCTATGGATAATCACATCTCATCCAGAGCTTTGCTACATCGACGGGATGTCATTAAAAACAACCCGCGATTTAGTGAAGCTATAATAGAACACTACAGAATCAATGACGCCATTTATAAAAAACAACCCCTGTTCTACAAAACGATGCTTCAGGAATCACGGTTCAATATAATACTCTCAATATGTTGTTTTGTTTTTGGCAATCAGGCTGAGTCGGTCTCGGAGATTAAGGCACTGTGCTCACGCTATAATATCGCCAGCCCTAACAGCGTTATTGCGATCATCACCATACTTAAAACCACCGGGCGAATTAAGACCTGGCGCTGTACCGAAGATCGGCGAAAAACAAAAATCGCGCCTACGGAAAAAGGACTGGATGAGCTTAAACGCTATATGTCCGGGGCGTTCACGCCTGTTAGCATTCTTTATCCGACATTCAACATTAATGTTAATCTTCTGGACAATGACACACTCAGGCACAACTTTTTCCGGCGCGCCGCAGAATACCTTTTCCGCGGATTAACATTCAGTAAAGTACTTCCGGAGGTGGGTTTATTTATTGATAAGGATGGTGGTCGGATGATTATGCTCTATCTCTATTTGCAGGCCATTAAAAACAAAACAGCATACGGTGCCATTATAGCGTATTCAGCCAGCACACTTGCAAAAGAATTTTTCGTCTCGCGTATTCACGTCAACCGCATTATCAAATCGGCACAGGAGGCAGGTTATCTTAAAGATCGCGGCGATGGCCGGATGTCCATTTACCCGGCATTTATCGAACTTGTCGAAAATTATGCCGGTTTATATTTTGCCTATGTCACACATTACATCAATGTGGTACCAAAAGAACGACGCCATGCTGTCAACATGACGTCTACACTCTGATCTGACGGGCGTTCGGCTTGCTGAACGCCTTTTTTATCGCTCGCGCAGCGCCTCTTTTGCCTTATTTAACGGTTTCAGCAGATAATCAATGACGGATTTACTGCCGGTTTTGATATCAACCGTAGCTATCATGCCCGGAAACACCGGGAATTCCTTGCCCTGCTGGTTAGTCAGATGGTTACTGTCTGTACGGATATAAACGCGATAATAATAAACATCCCGTTTCACCTCGTCCTGAAGGGTATCCGGTGAAATCATCGTCACCTCCCCCTCCAGCCCGCCGTAAATGGAGTAGTCATAAGCGGTGATTTTCACCAGCGCTTTTTGCCCGGGATGGATAAACGCGACATCGCGCGGCGAGATTTTCGCTTCTATCACCATCTGGTCATCAAGCGGTACCAGGCTCATCAGTTTGCCGTTCGGCGGGATCACCCCGCCAACCGTCGTCACGTCAATGTCTTTCACGATGCCACGCACCGGCGCATTAAACGTTAAGCGGGTGAGTGAGTCTTCGCGCCCTTTCATCACCGAACGCTGCGCTTCGATTTCCGCGTTCGCTTTCGCCAGTTCTTCGCGGGCGCGAACGTAGTACTGGTTTTTCATCTCGGTGATTTTGCTCTCCAGCTCATTTTTTTGGCGTTCAAGGCGTAAGACTTCGACCTTACTGGCTGCCCCCTGCGTCACCAGCGGGCGCGTTAATGCCAGTTCACGCTGCACGAGATCCGCTCCCTGGCGTAAACCCGCCAGCCCTTTTTCAAGGCTTTCGCGACGAGACTGGTAAAGCGCCGTTTCCTGTTTAACCAGCTCAACGTCGTCATCCAGCTCTGCCGGGAATGTCAGCCCGGTGTCGTTCACTTCAGCATTCAGACGCGCGGCTGTCGCCATCGCAGCATTTAATCGAGACTCGCTCTCAAGCACGCTGGACTCGGTTTTCGTCCGGTCCAGTTGGGCAAGCTGTTGACCACGCTCGACGATATCGCCTTCGCGCACCATCAGATTGTGGATAATCCCCCCTTCCAGGGACTGGATCACCTGCTCGTGGGAGGACGGGATCACCTTGCCACTGCCCGTAGTGACCTCATCCAGCTGGAACAGGCTGGCCCAGGTAATAAACACCACCAGCAGGGCAAACAGCGACCATGCCACCAGCGACGATCGCGGCAGGCGGGGCTCCTTCAGTCGGCTATTAAAGCGGGAGAAATCATTCATGCCACGCCCTCCGTTTTCAGTTTAACCGTGCGCTGCGGCGCCTGCTGCGGGGCCATTCCGTGCTGGCGTAAAATGGCATCACGAGGGCCATCCATCACCACTTTGCCGTTTTCCAGCACGATGATGCGGTCAACCAGGTCCAGAATCGGCAGACGATGCGTCGCCACCACCAGCGTCCGGCGCTTACCGAGCCACTGGTGCAGATGCTGGATAAACTGCTTCTCGCTGACCTCATCCAGCCAGGCAGTGGGTTCATCCAGCAGCAGAATATTCGGCGAGGTGATCAGCGCGCGGGCCAGCAGCAGCGCCTGACGTTGCCCGCCGGAAAGCCCCATTCCGCCCTCGTTGATGATGGTGTTCAGCCCCATTTTCTGCTTGCGCACAAACTCCAGCGCGCCGCTGTTGACCAGCGCCTGATGAATTTCCTCGTCTGTCGCCAGCGGATTACCCATCAGGATGTTGTCGCGTACGGAGCCGAAGAACAGCCTCGCCTGCTGGCTGAGCAGCTGCATATCGCGGCGTACGTCAGCCGGGTCAAGATGATTAAGAGCAATATCGTCCAGCAAAATGCTGCCCTGCTGTGGCTCCTGCATTCCCGCCAGCAGGTGCAGTAAGGTGCTTTTCCCCGAACCATTCCGCCCGAGCACCGCCACGCGCTCCCCGGCGCGAATGCGCAGTTTGCTGACGTTCAGCACGGTGAGCTTCTCTTCTTCGTCGTAATAAAACCCGACGTCGTCCAGCTGATAATCACCGCGCAGGTGGGCTTTATGCACTTTTTTGCCGTGCTGGGGATCGTCAATCGGACGCTGCATCAGGTCATCCAGTCCCTTGCGGGCCACCTTTGCTGACTGCCAGCGGGAGAGCACGCCGGAAATCTGCGACAGCGGCGCAATGGTGCGGGACGCCAGAATCGAGGTGCCCACCAGCGCACCGGTGGTCATGTCGCCGCTGATGACCAGGTAACAGCCCACCAGCAGCACCACGGCGTAGACGATAGATTGCACCTCCTGGGTCCAGGTCAGCAGCAGCCCCGTCAGCCAGCGCTGTTTCATGCCGACGCTGGCGGCAACGTCATTGGTGTTATTCCACTGGTTCTGGAACCGCTGCTCGGCGCGCATCAGCTTGATGTCCTCAAGCCCCTGCACCGCTTCCACCAGCGTGGCGTTACGAATCGCCGATTCACGCATCCCTTCGCTGGAGAGTTTTCCCAGCGGGCGCTGCACCAGCAGGCCGGGAATGAGCAGCAGCGGCACGGCCAACAGCACCACCAGCACCAGCGGGCCGCCAATCATCCACAGAATGAAGACGAACAGCAGGAAGAACGGCAGATCGGAGATGGCTGCAATGGTGGTGGAGGTGATCAGCTCCCGCACCGACTCCAGCTCGCGGATCTGGGCGATAAACGACCCGGTCGATTTCGACCGTGCGCCGTTTTTAATCCGCAGGGCGTGGGCAAACACGCGCTCGGAAATACGCAGGTCGGCGCGTTTCCCTACCACATCCGAAATATGCACCCGCAGCATGCGCATGATGAATTCAAACACGATAGCGATCATCACGCCCCCAAACAGCACCCACAGCGTGGCCTCCGACTGGGACGGCACCACCCTGTCATACACCTGCATGGAAAAGACCATGCCGGAGAGCGCCAGCACGTTGGCGACCAGCGCCACCAGCATAATGTCGCTGTAGCGACGCCAGTCTTTCAGCGCCAACTGCCAGAACCAGTTTTTCTCATAGGGTTTGATGTAATCATCCACGCGCGCATCCGGCGTGGACTCCAGGGGACGCAGCACCATCAGCCCTTTTAACCGCGAACCGAGTTCGTCACGCGTCAGCGTCGTCTCCAGGCCGCCGTCGCCGCTGAACTGCACGCTGATGTTCCCTTCATTGTCCATACGGTTGATGACCGCGATTTGCCCGCCGGTGAACTCCGCCAGCAGCGGTAAGCGCCACGGGTCGAGCGATACGGCTTCCGCCGCTACCCAACGCATCCCCAGCCCAAGCTGGCGCGCCATCTCCTCCAGCACCAGCTGGCGCGAAGACTGGCTTTCATGGTTAATCGTGACCCGAACATGCTCCGCCGAAAAATCCAGCCGATAGTGCTTAGCGATGATGAGCATGCCCTGCAACCAGGGTTCGTACTGTGGATGTGTCTTCATAATGCTACGTCCTGTTCAGGGCGATGATTTCGCACTGAAATGATACCTTTGCGAGATGATTAGAAATCGAACGTTACCTAAACGAGCCCGCAAAATAATCTTGTGAAATAGAGGGTTATGGCTATTAATGTAAAGAAACGCAAAAAGCCGCGAGGATCGCTCCCCGCGGCGTTGTTTTACGCAATTAACAGTTGATGATTTGCCAGCAGCGTCGCCAGATCCGTCTGCACGCCGTTCAGCGTCACCAGGGTGGTTGGCGAGAACTGGCCGCCCGTCCCGTCGAGGTCAACCTGGATCTCGGTGTTGCTGCCGTTCTGCACCACGCGGATGTAGTCAGCAATGTTGCCCGCGCTACTGTCCAGCGTCGCCACGCCGTTCACGTAGCTCGCCGAGCCGGTGCCGGTATAGCCGCTGTCGGAAAGCAGGTCGCGCAGATCGATGCGGTCCGTGTCTGCCGTCCCTTCCCAGGTACCGACGGTAAAGCCGTTCACCACATCGCTACCGTTGCCGCCCGTCGCGTCAGACGCGTTGATCAGCTTATAGAGCAGCGTGTCCTGACCGCCGCTGCCGATGTTGAAGGTGTCGTTACCGCCGCGGCCTTCGAACTGGTTATCACCGCTGTTGCCGGTGATCACGTCGTCATGGTCGGAGCCGTTAATCCCTTCAATATTCAACAACCGTGTGGTACCGAACCCGGTGTCCTGCGCCGTAGAGAGGCGCAAATCAACAGTTATCCCAGAGGTGGCATTGCGGTAATCCACCACGTCCATGCCGCCGGTATTGCTCCAGGTGTCGTAGTCGGAATGGGTATTCCAGCCGCCGGAGCCGTTATAGGTATAGATCCCATCCTCTGCGATAAAGGTGTCGTTATACCCGGTTCCGGTAATGGTTCCGCTGTGGCCGCCGGTGGCCGCTTCGGCGGTGAGAACATAACCCTCTTTGCCGTTGCTCGCGTCCAGGCCGGTCCAGGTGACGTTATCCGACACGCCGTTGGTGATCTTCACGATCTCCGCCGAGTAGGTTTCGTTCGGATCCAGCCCGTAGAAACTTACCAGCGCAGAGGTATCATTCGAGCCAATGCCGGACTGGGCGTTGATGATCTGCGAGGCCACCAGCACGCCCGCAGCGTTATACAGATTGACCGTGTTGCCATAGTAGGCGTTGATGCCCTCGCTATCGACAATGTGCAGATGCATCGCGGTACCGTCAGCAATGGTTTTGCTGTTTTGCACCAGCACCACCTTGCCATTCTGCTGAGACACCAGCAGATCCTGCGCACCATCCCAGTTGTAGTCCACCGCGGCGACGCCGGTGACGTTAGCAAGCCCTGACGCAAGCTGGCTTGAAGTCCAGGTTGAGCCGTAGCCGTTGTTGGTGAACAAGGTTGCCGTCTGCGAGCCGCCGTAGGTGCTGAGCTTGATGATGTCCATCTGCCCATCGCCGTTCCAGTCCACCGCCACCGACAAATAGCCCGCCGTGGCGTTAGAGGCTTCCACCGCGCTCCTGGTGGTGGATAGCTGCCCGGTACCGTCGTTGTAGTAAATCACCCCGCCGTTGTTGTTGTAGCTGCTGCCCAGGTACAGGTCCATGTAGCCATCGCCGTTAAAGTCCGCCCACGTCATGGACGCCGCCGTGGTGGTATTCGAGGCGTTGGCCACAAACACGTTGGTCAGGTTCTGGCCAATGGAGAGCGTACCGTTCCCGTTGTTGTTTATCACGGTGAGCGAGTACGCCCCGCTGCGGTTGGTGTGCTGCACGATGTCCACGGTGCCGTCGTTGTTCAGGTCGACGCCGGAGATTTCACGTCCGGAATCGAACTGGCCGTAGAATCCACCTTCCCCGCCGGTGCCGTCCGGCGACAGAACGCCGTTGGTATTAACCAGGTAGGTCAGGGAGTCCATACCGGCATCTCCGTAGGCCAGATCCAGATAGCCATCCCCGGTTTTATCGTAGGCAATTACGCCGCCGTACCAGATAGTGGTCCCCATTGCCAGCTGGCTGGCGGTGTAACTGCTGCCATCGTAGGTCCACATCACCTGCGTAGAACCCGCGTAGGTGTTCTCAGTTGCGAAAATATCCTGGGTGCCGTTACGGTCAAAGTCGGCGGCGGTCTGACTCACCACGTAATAGCCACGGGTGTTGCTCAGCGTATTGCCGGCATAGGTCGAGCTATCGCTGCTGGAGTAAGACTGGCCGTTAGCAATGATATTCCACAGCCCGCTGCTATTGGTGCCCACCGTCATGGTCGAGTTGTTCGAGTTACCCGTCGTGGTCGCCCAGTCGGTATTCACCGAGGTGGTATCGATCACCAGGCTGCCGGTTGCCGTACCAGTGGTGTTACCGTTGCCCGCGCTACTCTTCACCTGCGCGGTTACGTCGTAGTTCGCCACGCTCAGGGCATCGCTGTCCGGGATCTGCAGATACCAGGTATTGTGATCCGGGTCGACTACCACCGCGCCGCCGGTCTGGGAGGTGTAGGTTTTCCCGTTCACCGTCACCACCAGATATTCACCGTTTACCAGGTCTGCGGAGACCGTACCGCTGACAATCGGCGTGGTATCCGAGGTGGTCTGGGCAGTAATCGCCGCCGTGGTGGTCGGGATGCTGGTATCGACGTTCAGCACAAAGCCATCCGATTCCGTGTAGTTACCGGCTTTGTCGGTGACGCGCAGAATGTAAGTGTGATTCCCGTCGAGCAGGCCGTTGTCCTGATAGGACCAGCTTGCGCTGCCGTTCATCGTGACCTGACCCAGCAAGATCCCGTCCCGGTAAAGCTGCACGATTTCGCCATCTTCCGGAGCGCGGTTAAGCGTACCGTTGATCAGCGGCGAGGTATCGTCTGTCGCGACTGATGCGCCGTACGTGCCCGTACGTTCACCTTCCCCGTCGGTATAGCTGACCACCGTTCCCACCGTTTCAGGCGGCGTGGTATCAACCGTTACCACCTGCGAAGAGGTTGAGCCGACGTTGCCCGCCTGGTCGATGATCCGCACCTGCCAGGTGTAATCCCCGTCCGCCAGATCGCGGGTATCCGTATAGCTCCAGCGCTGGTTAGTGACGGCAGTGTCAATCCAGGTATTGCCGCCGTCGAGGCTGATCTGTACGCGCTCGTCGCTGGCCAGCGCGCTGCCCAACGAGCCGTTGATCGTCAGCGAGGTGTCCATGGTGATGAAATCACTCCCGGACTGCCCGGTATCTTCGCTGATGCTGTCAATGGTGATGCCGTACTGCGGCGCCTGGGTATCCACCGTCACGTCCTGCGAGGTGGTGGCCCCGACGTTGCCCGCCTGATCGACAACCCGCACCTGATAGCGGTAGTCGCCGTCGGCCAGGGTGCGCGCGTCGTTATAACTCCACCGGGTGCCGCTTACCGTGGCGTAAACCCAGGTAGTGCCGCCATCCATGCTCACCTGCACATACTCACCCGCCCCGAGTTCGGCCCCGAGCGTCCCGTTGAGCGTGTACGAGGTCGAACTGGTCAGGAAGTCGTTATTGTCGAAGCCTGTATCGACGGTGATGTTATCCACGGTCACCGTAATCGCCGCATCCGGCGCGACCGTATCGACCGTCACCTGCTGATGAGCGCTGGCACCCACGTTGCCCGCCGCATCCACTACGCGAACGTAGTAGTCATAGGTCTGGTTACCCAGCGTGCGGCCGTCCACGTAGTACCAACTGTTGCCGGTGACGATCACGTTCTGCCAGCTGACTCCGCCGTCGATGCTAATCTGGGCATATTCGCCGTCGGCCAGCGTTGCGCCGAGCGAGCCGTGCAGCGTCAGGGAGGTATCATTGGTGATAAAGTCGCTGCTGCTCAGGCCGGTATCGTCGCTGATGCTGTCGATAGCGATCGTTTTGCTGGCGTCCGGCGCGACGGTATCAATGGTCACCACCTGGCTGGTGGTGGCGCTGATATTCCCCGCGTCGTCAATCACCCGCAGCTGGTAGTTGTAGTCTCCGTCGGCCAGCGTGCGGCCATCAACGTAGGTCCAGCTCAGACCGCTGACGCTCACGTCAGTCCAGGTCGCGCCACCGTCCAGGCTGATCTGCGCGTGGTCGCCGCTGCCCAGGGCCGCGCCGAGCGTCCCTTTCAGGCTAATCTGGTTGTCGCTGGTAATGAAGTCGCTGTCGGACAGGCCGGTATCCTGCGAGACGGAATCCACGGTAATGCTCGTCGCCGCAGGCTTCGTCAGATCGATTACCACGTCCTGGCTGTCCGTTGCCCCGACGTTGCCCGCGTTATCAATGACGCGCACCTGGTACGGGTACGTCCCGTCCGTCAGGGTGCGGCCATCGGTGTAACGCCAGGTGGTGCCGGTCACGGTCAGGTCAATCCAGGTGACGCCGCCGTCCAGGCTGATCTGCGCCTTCTCGTTATTGTCGAGCTGCGCCGATAGCGAACCGTTCACCACCACCTGCTTATCGTTGGTGATGAAGTCACTCGCGCTCAGGCCGGTATCGTTTTGCAGGGAATCAATGCTGATCCCCATTGACGGTGCGGTGAGATCCTCGGTGACGCTGTGGTTATCGCTGGCGCTGTTGCCGATGGCGTTGCTCACCTGCGCATTGATCATGTACGAACCGCCGTCCGCCAGCGCGGTCACGTCTGCGCTGCCGACCGTATAGCTCCAGGTGCCGTCATTTTGAACGGTAGCCGTGTAGGTTTTACCGTTAAGCGTAATGGTCACCGTCTGGCCCGCAGGCGCGTCGGTGGTACCGCTGACAATTAGCGGCGTGCCGTGCTCGGCGGCGTTGACGATATCGTCCTGGGCAAAGGTGTTGATGACGATGGTCGGCACGTCGCCGTTCAGCGTCATGTCGTGTGTTGCGCTGCCCGGGTTACCCGCCTTATCGCTCACCGTAGCCGTAATGGTGTAATCCCCATCGCTCAGGCCGAGGAAGTCGCGGCCCGGCACGAAGACCGACCACGAACCGTCTGATCCAACGGTCGCCTGATAGCTGTGCCCGTTGAAGGAGACGGTCACCGTCTGGCCCTGCTCCGCGGTGGTGGTCCCGCTAATAGTCTGCCCCGCCAGCTGCTCGGCGTTGTTGACGATATCGTCATCGGCCACGGTGCTGATGGTGACGGCTGGTGCGACGGTATCGACCGTTAAGGTATGGGTCGTCTGGCCGCTGTTACCGGCTTTATCGTTGACCACGGCGGTCACCGTCAGCGCACCCTGGCTCAGTGCGACCAGGTCTGCCGCCGGAACGTCCAGCGTCCAGGTGCCATCGCTGCCGACAAGCGCAGTGTAGGTTTTTCCGCCCAGCGTGACGGTCACCGTCTGGCCTGCTTCCGCGCTGGAAGAGCCGTGTACGGTGAGCGGCTGCTGGGCTTCCGCCGCATTCAGCACGTCGTCGCCCGACAACGTGTTCACGCTAATAACCGGCGCGGTGGTGTCCACGCTGATGGTGTGCGTCGCCGAGGCGCTGTTCCCGGCGCTGTCCTGCGCCGAAACAGAAACCTGGTAGCTCGCGCCGTCGGCCAGAGCGCCCACGTCGGCGGCCGGAACGGTGGTCTGCCAGGCGCCGTCGCTTTGAATGGTGGCCGTATAGCTCTTACCATTCAGGGTGATAGTGACCTGCGTACCGCTGGCGAACTGCGCACTGGAACCGTTGATAACCAGCGACGCGCCCGCTTCTGCCGCATTGATCACGTCATCACCGCTGAGGGTGTTGACGGTCAGCGCGACCGATGCGGTATTTACCACCACGTCATGGGTCTGAGTGCTGCTGTTGCCTGCGCTGTCGGTGATAGTCGCGCTGAGGGTTACGGTGCCGTCGGCCAGTGCGGAAATCACGCTGGCCGGAACGCCCACGCTCCAGTAACCGCTGGCGTCAACGGTGGTGGTGTACTGATTCGAACCGATGGTGATAATCAGCTTATCGCCGACGCTAGCGCCGGTTGCGGTGCCGCTGACGATCTGCGCCTGCCCGTGCTCCACGCTGTTGATGACGTCATCGCCCGCCACAACGTTAAAGCTGACGGTCGGCGGTGTGGTATCAAGCGTAATCGCTTTACCCGCGCTGCCCGGGTTACCCGCGGCGTCACTCACGCTCACCTGCACGGTGTAGCCGTTATCCGCCAGGGCGGACAGGTCTGTGCCCGGCACGTTAACGCTCCAGACGCCGCCCTGCTGAACCTGCGCGGTGTAGCTGTTCCCGCCGAAGGTTACGGTTACCGTCTGACCGACTTCCGCCGTGGTGGTGCCGGAAATGGCCACGCCCGCAGCCGCTTCGCTGCCGTTGATCACGTTGTCGCCTGCGACCGTGTCAATCGTCACGGTTGGCGCGGTGGCATCTACACTGTATTCGCGGCCCGCCGAAGCGCTGTTGCCGTGCGCGTTGGTGATGCTCACCTGCACGCTGGCGTCGCCGTCTTTCAGACCCGCCAGATCCGAGGAAGGCACGCTCGCCGTCCAGTTGCCGTCGGCATCGACTTTGGCGGTGTAAGACTTGCCGCCAAAGGTGATGGTCACGGTCTGGTTCTCTTCCACATTGGATGTGCTGCCGGAAAGCACCAGATCCGCGCCTTTCTCCGCCGCATTAATCACGTCGTCGGTGGCGATGGCATCGATGCTGATTGCCACGGCTGCCAGATCGACGGTGACGTCGTGGCTAATGGAGACCGGATTGCCCGCCGCGCTCTGGCCCGCTACGGTGACGGTCATCGTGCCTGCGGCCAGAGCGCCCACGTCTGCCGCCGGGATCGCCGCGGTCCAGGAGCCGTCTGCCAGTACCGACGCGGCATAGGTCTTGCCATTCAGGGTCACGGTGAGCGTAGTGCCCGCCGCCAGCCCATCGCTTGAGCCAGTGACGATAAGATTCTGACCATGCTCAATGCTGTTGATCACGTCATCGCCCGCCACGGTATCCACGCGCAGCCCCGGCAGGCTGGCGTCGATAGTGATATCGCGCTCGCCCGTTCCCGAATTGCCATGGTCATTAGTGACGGTCGCTGACACCGTTAAATCGCCGTTGCCCAGCGCCGTCAGAACCGACTCAGGCACGTTCACGGACCAGGTCAGATCGCTCTGCAACGTCGCGGTGTAGCTGTTGCCGCCGATGGTCACCGTCACGGTGTTGCCCGCCTCAGCGTTCGTTACCCTGCCGCTGAGGGTCTGCCCCGCAGCCACTTCCGCCGCGTTAATCACGTTGTCGCCCGCCACTGTGTTGATGGTGACGGTTGGCAGCGCGGTGTCGACAAGCAGGTTCGCGGTATTGCTCACGCTGTTGCCCACGCCGTTGGTGGCGGTCGCGCTCAGGGTGTAGTTGGCTTCGCCCAGGCTCGCCAGATCAGCCGCCGGAACGGTCAGGCTCCAGGTGCCGTCTGCCGCAGTTGTCGCCGTGTAGTTTTTACCGTTCAGAATTACGGTCACCACGGTGCCTTCCGCCAGGTTGGCGCTGGTGCCGCTGACGCTCAGGTCCTGCCCTTTTTCTACCGAATTCAGTACGTTGTCATCGCTGATGGCGTTAAAGCTGACCGACGGCAGACCGGTATCTACGGTCACATTATGCGTACCGCTGCCGGTGTTGCCCGCCGCGTCGGTGACAGACGCCATGACGGTCACGGTGCCGTCGCTGAGGACTGAAATGACGCTGGCCGGAACGCCCACGCTCCAGTTACCCGCCGCGTCCAGCACGGTGGTATAAGTCTGGCCGCCGATCGTGACGGTGACCTTATCGCCCGCTGCCGCGCCGGTGGCGGAACCGCTGACGATCTGCGCCTGATTGTGTTCAGCCGCGTTAATCACATCGTCACCTGCAACGGTGTGGATGGTCACCCCAGGAACGGTCACATCCACCGTCAGAGTGTGATCAACCGATGCCGGGTTACCCGCCTTGTCGCTGACTGAGGCAGTGACCGTCACGCTGCCGTCGGTTAATCCTGCCAGATCCGCCGCCGGAACGTTCAGCGTCCAGCTGCCGTCCGCGCTCACGGTTGTGGTGTAATCTTTGCCGTTCAGCGACACGGTCAGCGTCTGGCCCGCTTCGGCGGTGCTGGTGCCGGAGATTGCCAGGTCTGACTGCGCTTCCGTGGCGTTGAGGATATCGTCTGTGGCAATCGTGTTGATGGTCACGGACGGCGCGGTAGCATCCACGCTGTACTCGTGGCCCGCAGACGCGCTGTTGCCGTTCACGTTGGTGACGCTCACCTGCACGCTGGCGTCGCCATCCTTCAGGCCAGCCAGATCCGCTGACGGCACGGTGTAAGTCCAGTTGCCGCTGTCGTCCACGGTGGTGGTGTAGATCCTGCCGTTCAGACTGATGGTCACGGTCTGCCCGGCTTCCACGTTGGTGGTCGCACCGGACAGCACCAGATCCGCGCCCTTCTCCGCCGCGTTAATCACGTCGTCGGTGGCAAGCGCATTGATGCTGATGGCAACGGTAGCCAGATCCACGGTCACATCGTGGCTGATGGTGATCGGGTTACCCGCCGCGCTGTCGCCGGTAACGCTGATTTTCACGGTGCCTTCCGGCCACGCGCTCACGTCGGTGGACGGGATCGCCGCGCGCCAGGTGCCGTCTGCCAGTACCGTTGCCGCGTAATCTTTACCGTTGACGGTAACCGTCAGCGCCGTGCCCGGCGCCAGCCCGTCGCTGGAGCCTGAAACAATCAGGTTCTGCGCGTGCTCAATGGTGTTGATCACGTCATCACCCGCCACGGTATTCACGCGCAGGCCCGGCAGGTTAGCGTCGATAGCGATCTCGCGCTCGCCGGTCCCGGTGTTGCCGTGGCCGTTGGTGACGGTTGCCGTCACGCTCAGGCTGCCGTTGCCGAGTGCTGTCAGCACATCAGACGGCACGTTGACGGACCAGGAAAGATTGTTCTGCACCGTTGCGGTGTAGCTGTGGCCGCCGATAGTCACCGTCACGGTGTTGCCCGCTTCGGCATTCGCCACGGTGCCGCTCAGGGTCTGACCTGCCGCCACTTCCGCCGCGTTGATGACGTTGTCGCCCGCCACGGTGTTGATGGTGACGGTTGGCAGCGCGGTGTCCACCAGCAGGTTCGCGGTGTTGCTCACGCTGTTGCCCACGCCGTTGGTGGCGGTCGCATTCAGGGTGTAACTGACCTGACCGAGACCGGCCAGATCCGCCGCCGGAACCGTCAGGCTCCAGGTGCCGTCTGCCGCAGTTGTCGCCGTGTAGTTTTTGCCGTTCAGAATTACGGTCACCACGGTGCCTTCCGTCAGGTTGGCGCTGGTGCCGCTGACGCTCAGGTCCTGCCCTTTTTCAACGGCGTTCAGGACGTTGTCATCACTGATGGCGTTGAAGCTGACCGACGGCAGACCGGTATCGACGGTCACATTATGCGTGCCGCTGCCGGTGTTGCCCGCCGCGTCGGTGACAGACGCAGTGACGGTCACCGTACCGTCGCTGAGGCCTGAAATCACATTTGCCGGAACGCCCACGCTCCAGTTACCCGCCGCGTCCAGCACGGTGGTGTAAGTCTGGCCGCCGATCGTGACGGTGACCTTATCGCCCGCCGCCGCGCCGGTGGCGGAGCCGCTGATAATCTGTGCCTGCTTGTGTTCAGCCACGTTAATCACGTCGTCGCCTGCCACGGTGTGGATGGTCACAGTCGGAACGGTCACATCCACCGTCAGAGTGTGATCAACCGATGCCGGGTTACCCGCCTTGTCGCTGACTGAGGCAGTGACCGTCACGCTGCCGTCGGTTAATCCTGCCAGATCCGCCGCCGGAACGTTCAGCGTCCAGCTGCCGTCCGCGCTCACGGTTGTGGTGTAATCTTTGCCGTTCAGCGACACGGTCAGCGTCTGGCCCGCTTCGGCGGTGCTGGTGCCGGAGATTGCCAGGTCTGACTGCGCTTCCGTGGCGTTCAGGATATCGTCTGTGGCAATCGTATTGATGGTTACGGACGGCGCGGTAGTATCCACGCTGTACTCGCGCCCCGCCGAGGCGCTGTTGCCGTTCACGTTGGTGACGCTTACCTGCACGCTGGCATCACCCTCTTTCAGACCGGTCAGATCCGCAGATGGCACCGTGGCGGTCCATTTACCCTCAGCGTCCACCGTGGCGGTGTAGTTCTTGCCGCCGAAGGTGATGGTGACGGTTTGATTTTCCTCCACGTTCGCAGTGGTGCCGGAGAGCACCAGATCTTCGCCCTTCTCGGCGGCGTTGATCACGTCATCGGTGGCAAGCGCATTGATGCTGATGGCGACGTTTGCCAGATCCACCGTCACATCATGGTTGATAGTCACCGGATTGCCCGCGCTGCTCTGCCCTTCAACGGTCACGGTGACCGTGCCTGCGGCAAGGGCACTCACGTCCGCAGAAGGGATCGCCGCACTCCAGGTACCGTCTGCCAGCACGGTAGCCGCATAGGTTTTGCCGTTTACGGTGACGGTCAGCGCCGTACCCGCCGTCAGGCCGTCGCTTGAACCCGTGATAATCAGATTCTGCCCGTGTTCGATGCTGTTAATCACGTCATCGCCCGCCACGGTGTCCACGCGCAGGCCCGGCAGATTCGCGTCTATCACGATTTCGCGCTCGCCCGTTCCGCTATTGCCCACGCCGTTGGTGACACTGGCTGACACGGTTAAATCGCCGTTGCCCAGTGCGGTCAGCACCGACTCCGGCACGCTCACGGACCAGGTGAGATCGCTCTGCACCGTTGCGGTGTAGCTGTTGCCGCCAATGGTCACGGTCACGGTGTTGCCCGCTTCGGCATTCACCACCTTACCGCTGATGGTCTGGCCGGTTGCCAGCTCCGCCGCGTTAATGACGTCGTCACCTGCCACGGTGTTGATAATCACGCCCGGCAGAACGGATTCCACGTTCACGGTGTGCGAGGTGCTGGTGCTGTTGCCGACGCTGTCCGTCGCGGAGGCCGACACGGTGTAAAGCGCTTCACCCAGTTGCCCCACCTCGCTCGCCGGAACGGTTGTAGTCCATTGGCCATTGGTAGCTACCGTGGCGCTGTACGCTTTGCCGTTGAGCATCACGGTCACCACCGCGCCCGCCGCCAGCCCGGAAGCCGTACCTGTGATGGTCAGATCCTGAGTTTTCTCGGTGTTGTTGATCACATCGTCACCGGACACAGTGTCAATGGTCAGCACCGGCGCGGTGAGGTTGACTTCAACCTCGTGCGTTGTGCTGTTGCTGTTTCCGGCTTTATCGGTCAGCGCCGCGGTGATGGTGTGATCCCCTGCGGTCAGAGCACTCACGTCCGCCGCAGGCACGCCCACGTTCCACTTGCCGGAAGCGTCCAGGGTCGCCGTGTAATCTTTGTTATTGATGGTGACGGTCACCACGTCACCCGCCGCCGCACCGGTCACGGAACCGGTGACAATCAGCGCCTGCGCATGCTCGGCGCTGTTGATCACGTCGTCGTCGGAAACGGTGTTAATGGTCAGCTGTGGCACCGTGGTATCCACCAGCACATCGCGGTCCGCCAAGGCCGGGTTACCCGCCTTATCCGCGACGGCTGCCGTGATGGTGTAACTGCCGTCGGTAATCGCGCCGACATCCGCAGACGGTACGGTGACGCTCCAGCTGCCGTTCGCCTGTACGGTGGTGGTGTAGTCCACGCCGTTCAGCGTCACGGTGACGGTCTGGCCCGCTTCGGCGTTGGAGACACCGTTAACGACCAGATCCTGCTGCGCTTCGGCCGCGTTGATGATGTTGTTGTCGCTGACGATCTCGATGGACACCGTCGGCGCGGTGGCGTCCACGCTGTACTCGCGGCCCGCCGAGGCGCTGTTGCCGTTCACGTTGGTGACGCTGACCTGCACGCTGGTGTCGCCGTCTTTCAGTCCGCCCAAATCGGCAGACGGTACGGTCGCCGTCCAGTGGCCGCTGGCATCCACCGTCGCGCTATAGGTCTTACCGCCGAAAATGATAGTAACGGTCTGGTTTTCTTCCACGTTGGTGGTCGAGCCGGACAGCACCAGATCCGCACCCTTCTCGGCTGCGTTAATCACGTCGTCGGTAGCGATGGCGTCGATGCTGATGGCGACCGGCGCCAGATCCACCTTCACGTCATGGCTGATGGAAACCGGATTACCCGCCGCGCTCTGGCCGTCAACGGTCACGGTGACTGTACCTGCGCTCAGCGCGCCGACGTCAGCCGCCGGAATGGCTGCACTCCATGTCCCGTCCGCCAGCACGGTTGCCGCGTAGGTTTTGCCGTTGACGGTGACCGTCAGCGCCGATCCGCTCGCCAGCCCGTCGCTGGAGCCGGTGATAATCAGGTTTTGAGTATGCTCGATGCTGTTGATCACATCGTCGCCTGCCACGGTATCCACGCGCAGGCCCGGCAGGCTGGCATCAATCGTGATGTCGCGCTCGCCGGTGCCGGTGTTGCCGTGGCCGTTGGTCACGCTCGCTGTTACGGTGAGATCGCCGTTACCGATAGCGGTTAAGACGTCAGATGCCACGTTAACCGACCAGCTCAGATCGTCCTGAACCGTCGCGGTATAGGTGTTGCCCCCGATACCGATCGTGACAGTGTCACCGCTCGCCGCGCCGCTCACTTTCCCGCTCAGGGTTTGTCCGGAAGCCACTTCCGCTGCGTTAATCACGTCGTCGGTGGCAACTGCATTAATGGTGACCTGCGGCAGCGCGCTGTCGACCAGCACGCTATGGCTGGTGTTCGCGCTATTACCCGCGGTATCGGTCACGCTGGCCGTCACGCTGTAGCTCGCTTCGCCCAGTGCCGAGACGTTTGCCGCCGGAACGGTGACGCTCCAGTTACCGCTGGCATCGGTGGTGGCGGCGTAACTGATACCGTTCAGGGTTACGGTGATGCGGGTCCCGTCCGGCTGGTTGCTGGTGCCGGAGACCAGCAGATCCTGACCTTTCTCGGTCGCGTTGATCACGTCGTCAACCGCCAGGGTAGTGATGGCAATCACCGGCGCGGTCAGGGAGACGTCAAACGCGTGCGTCGCGCTGGTGCTGTTGCCCGCTTTATCGGTGAGCGTGGCGGAGATCGTTTGATCGCCGTTAGCCAGCGCGCCCACGTCCGCCGCCGGAACGCCCACGCTCCAGTTACCGGCACCGTCCAGCATGGCGGTGTAGTCTTTGCCGTTCAGGGTCAGGGTAATCACATCGCCCGCCTGCGCGCCCGTCACCTTGCCGGTGACAATCAGCGCCTGGCCGTGCTCGGCAATATTAACAATGTCGTCGCCCGCCACAATGTTGAAGGTAATCTGCGGCACGGTAGTGTCGACCAGCACGGACGCCCCCGCGCTGGCCGGATTGCCCGCTTTATCGGACACGGTCGCCGTGACCGCCGCGCTACCGTCTGCGATCCCCGCCAGATCCGCCGCCGGTACATCCAGCGTCCAGCTGCCGTTTGCCTGCACCTGGGCGGTGTACTGATTGCCGTTGAAGGTCACGGTGACCGTCTGGCCTGCTTCGGCAGTAGACGTCCCGCTCAGGGTCAGGTCCTGCGCCGCCTCTGCCGCATTTAGCATGTTGTCGCCGCTGATGGTGTTGATGGTGACCGCTGGCGCGGCGGTATCGACGCTGAATGCCTGCGAGGAAGAGGCCGCGTTGCCGTTCATGTTGGTTACGCTAACCTGTACGCTGGCGTCGCCATCCTTCAGGCCGCTCAGTTCGGCAGCCGGTACGGTGCAGGTCCAGTCGCCGTTGGCATCGACCAACGTGGTCCAGGTTTTACCCGCAAAGATAATGGTAACGGTCTGGCCCGCTTCAACGTTCGAGGAGGAGCCGGACAGCACCAGATCCTGGCCTTTTTCTGCCGCGTTCAGCACGTTGTCGTCCGTCACGCTGTTGATGCTTATCGCCACCGGGGCGAGATCGACATCCACCACGGTACCGATGTTCACCGGGTTGCCGGAGGTATCCTGCGCGCTGGCGCTGATGGTGAGCGACTCGTCCTCCCACCGGGAGACGTCCGCGGCCGGAACCGCAGCCTGCCAGGTGCCGTCCGCCAGTACCGAGGCGGAATAACTCTTGCCGTTGATGCTCACGGTGACGGTGCTACCCGCCGCCAGGTCGGTGCTGGTGCCGGAGATAACCAGGTTCTGCGCGTGTTCAATAACGTTAATGACGTCGTCACCGGCGACGGTATCAATGCGCAGGCCGGGCAACTGGGCGTCAATGGTGACATCCAGGGAAGACGATCCGGTATTACCGTGCGCGTTCGTCACGCTGGCCGATACGGTCAGGTCGCCGTTGCCGAGCGCGGTTAACTGACTCTGGGTTAACGGCAGGCTCCAGGTGAGATCGTCCTGTACGGTAGCCGTGTATGTCTGCCCGCCGATGATAATCGTGACGGTATCGCCCGATGCCGCGTTCGATACTTTCCCGGTCAGGGTTTGCCCTGCGGCCACTTCCGCCGCGTTAACGATATTGTCGCCCGCGACGTTGTTGAGGGTAACAACCGGCAGCGAGCTGTCCACCAGCACATCGTGCGTGGCAGAGGCGCTGTTGCCCACATTATCGGTGACGCTCGCCGTCACGGTGTAATTGGCTTCACCCAGCGCGCTCACCGCAGAGGCGGGTACGGTAACGCTCCAGTTGCCACTGGCGTCGGTGGTGGCTGCATAGTTGATACCGTTCAGATTAACGGTGATGGTGGTTCCTTCCGGCTGGTTGCTGGTACCGGAAAGCAGCAGATCTTCGCCCTTCTCTGCCGCATTGATCACGTCATCCTCTGCCAGCGTATTAATACCGATTACAGGCGTGACTGTATTGACCACCACATCCACTGAACTGCTGCCGGTGTTGCCGGACCGATCGGTCACGGAGACGTTAATGGTCCAGGTGCCGTCCGTCAGCCCCTGAACGACGGACGCAGGCAGGCCGAGGCTCCAGTTGCCCGCCGCATCCACCACGGTGGTGTAGCCCACGTTATTGATGGTGATGATGACCAAATCACCCGCCGCCGCGCCGGTGACGGAGCCGCTCAGGATCTGCGCCTGTGAATGGGCCAGCTGGTTAACGGTGTTGGTGTCGGTGACGAAATCGTTGATGGTCACCTGCGGTTCGGTGGCATCCACCAGCCCAACGCGGTCCGCGCTGCTGCTGTTGCCCGCCACGTCACTGACGGTGGCCGTGACGGTGACATTGCCATCGGTCAGCGCGCCAACGTCGGCGGCAGGCACGTTCAACTGCCAGCGACCGTCCGCCTGGACCGTGGTCTGGTAAGATTTACCGTTCAGCGTCACGGTGACCGTCTGGCCCGCTTCAGCGGTTGTGCTGCCGCTGAGCACCAGATCCTGCTGCGCTTCTGCCGCATTAATGATGTTGTCGTCGGTCAGGTTATCAAGCGTAATGGCTGGCGGCTGTGTATCGACAATCACCACGCGTGAGGCGTCCGCGCTGTTGCCGTTGACGTTAGTCACGCTGACGCTCACCTGCGCCCGCCCGTCGATCAGCGTTTCCATCGCGCTCGCCGGAACGGTCAGACGCCAGGAGCCGTCCTGCTGCACCTGTGCGGTAAAGGTTTGATCCGCGAATTTCACCACCACGGTTTGCCCGGCCTCTACGCCCTGCGTCTGACCGGAAAGCGTGACATCCGCGCCTTTTTCCGCCGCGTTGAGCATATCGTCAGTGGTTACGGTATCGATGGTGACGGCCACCGCGTTCAGGTCAAGCTCGATCGGGTGTTCAGCCGCCACGGTGTTGCCCCAGGCATCTTCCGCACTGACGCTGACGGTCATGCCTCCCGCCGTCCATGCCTGAAGGTCCGCCGACGGCACGCCAATCTGCCAGCTGCCGCTGGCGTTAACCGTGGTGACGTATTCAACATTATTGATGGTGACGGTGATCTGTGTGCCTTCGGCCAGATGAGTGCTGGAGCCGGTCACGGCCAGATCCTGCTGCTGTTCAATGGCGTTAATCACGTCATCGCCAGAGATCGTGTTCACGCGCAGGCCCGGCAGTTCGGCGTTGATGTTGATATCACGCTCGCCGGTGCCGGTGTTGCCGTGCGCATTGGTGACAGAGGCGCTGAAGGTTAAATCGCCGTCGCCAAACGCCTGAAGGTCGGCCGATGGGATGGTCACGCTCCATTTCAGGTCGCTGCCAACCGTCGCGGTGTAGCTCTTTCCGCCCACGGTGACAGAGACGGTATCGCCCACCGCCGCGCCGGTGACGCGTCCGCTGAGGGTTTGGTCAACCGCCGCTTCGGCGTTATTGACCAGGTTATCCCCGGCAAAGGTGTTGAGGATCACCTGCGGCAACGCGGTATCGACCAGCAGATTTGCCTCGGCGGAGCCGCTGTTACCCACGCTGTCGGTGCCGCTGACGCTCACGGTGTAAAGGGTATTCGCCAGATCCAGCACGTCGGAAACCGGCACCTGAACGGACCAGCTACCGTTCTCAACGGTGGCCTGATAGTTAACGTTGTTCAGCGTCACGGTGACAGCGCTGCCGTTCGGCAGATTACTGGTCCCGCTCAGGCTCAGGGGCTGCATGGCCTCCTGCGCATTCAGGACGTTATCCTGGCTGATGGGGTCAAGGGTAAATTCCGGCGGGTTGCCGCTGAGCGTAATGCCGTGCGTCGCGCTGCTGGTGTTGCCCGCCGCATCGGTCACGGAGACCGAAATGCTGTGGCTACCTTCACCCAGCGCGCCAATGACAGAGGCTGGCACGCCGACGCTCCAGCTGCCGTCCGCCTGGACGACACCGGTAAAGGTCTTGCCGCCAACGGTCACGGTGACAACGTCGCCCGCCGCCGCGCCGTTCGCCTGGCCGGAAATAATCTGAGCCTGCCCCTGCTCGCTGGTGTTCAGAATGTCGTCGCCCGCGACAGTGTTGATAGTGACCACTGGCGCTGCGGTATCGACCGTGAAATCGGCGGTGGTGGAGGCCCCGTTACCCGCTTTGTCGCTGACGTTTGCCGTCAGGGTGTGCTCGCCGTTAGCCATCGCCTGTACTTCACTGGCCGAAAGCGTAACGGACCAGGTGCCGTCGCTGCCCACGGTCGCCGTGTGATTTTTGCCGTTCAGCGTGACCGTCACAATCTGGCCCGCTTCCGCATCGGTTTTTCCGGTCAGCGTCAGCGGCTGATTATGTTCAGCCGCGTTGATGATGTTGTCCTGGGCGATCGTGTCGACAGAAATCGCTGGCGCAGCGGTATCGACGCCAATCGTCTGGCTGCCGGTCACGGTGTTGCCCGCCGCGTCTTTGCCGCTGACGTTGACCGTCCAGGTACCATCGCCCAGCGCCTGCGCGTCAGCAGCAGGCACCTTCACGCTCCATGCGCCGTTTGCCCCCACTTCAGCGGAATAGGTTTTACCGTTCAGCGTGACCGTAAGCGCCGTGCCCTGCGCCAGGTTTTTGCTGGTGCCGGACAGCGTAAAGCCAGCGGCCTGCTCGCTGGCGTTGATCACGTTATCGCCCGCCGTGGTGGCGAGCGTCACGCTGGTATCCGCTGTAGAAACGGTTACGGTAATACTGCCCGCAGAGGTCGTTTTACTGCCGTCGATCTGGACGACGGACCAGGTATGTTCCCCCTCCGCCTGGGTCGGAAGTGTTACCGTCCAGGTGCCGTCCTTTGCGACCATGGTGCTGGCGATGGTGCTGCCGCTGCTGTCTTTAACCTGAATGGTCGCGCCCGGCTGCCCGGTACCGCTGAAGGTTGGGGTGTTATCATCCGTGACCTCTTTTGCACTCAGCACCCCCTGCTTGTCACCCGCGTTATCCGTCAGCAAAAATGTTGGCGTGGCGCTTTCGACTTCTTTCGTATTATCAATAACTTTTGTTTTGGTTTCGCCGTCACCGCCGTGAGCCAGCAGTGCGCCAATCGCACCGCCTCCCAACGCCGCTCCGGCAATCCAGCCCCACGGCGCATCGCTTAAGACGCTTCCCTGCTCCAGAAAAGGTTCAATGCTGCTAATGGGTGCAGCCTGGGCGGTTAATTCGGTGGCGGCAACGCCTGATGCTTCCCCGGCATCGGCAAATGAAATATGCGTCAACTCCTGGTTATCGTTAAATACCAGTTCGGAATGATTATGGGTTTCCGTGTCTTCGACAAAATAATTATTGCAGCGGATCACGCTGCCATCTTTCATATAAATGAGGAGGTCATTCCCCTGGCGGACATAACGCACCACGTCCTGAGCAGAACCCTGAATTTCAATCACGCTCGGCGATGAAATAGAGACCGAGAGATTCCCTTCACCGGTTAATTTCGTTTTTTCTGCCGTTTTTCGAATGATAACATCAACAACTTTTGCGTTACTCATATTCTTCTCCTTGCAGGTGCGCGTATTCCTGTGGTTATGTCCACCAGAGGGATGTAACTATCCCTGGGAAAAACCACCCATTATTGTCTGACTTATTTCGCGCAGAAAGGCGCGCCTTTTTTAACTCAAATCAGGTAATTTCGCGGCAGCGTTTTTCTCTATTCCGATAAGCGGCATGAGATTATCCACCGCGGAGGCGTAATTAATCGCCGCGCTCCAGCCATCGTATTCAGCCATTATTTTCGCTGAGGTGGCAGACCAGACATCCTGCTCCACGCTGAGCAGATCGTTAATGCTGCGCTTGCTCAGGGTATATTCATTTTTGTAGACGTCGCGGGCGCGCAACGCATTTTCCAGCTGACGTTTTCCGGCCTCCATACGTCCTTGCGCCCCGGTCCAGTCGGCCTGTGCGACGGAGGCTTTTTGCAGGACATCAAAACGGGCCTGATCGACCTGAGACGATGCCATTGCCCTTGCGCCCTCGGCCTGACGGACGCGCGCCGAGACCGCGCCGCCCTGATAAAGCGGTGCATCAATATTGAGCTGGATCTGATCATCCCAGTACGCGCGATTATCAGACTCGTACCGGGTGCGGCTCCCTTTCAGGCTTAAGGTTGGCCAGTGCTGAGACTTCGCGGTTTCTACGCCGTACTGGGCTGAACGCTCCATGTTCTGCGCGGCCATCACCGTTGGGATCAGTGAATAATCAATCCGATTGAGAGAATCCGGCTCCACGGCCAGACCTCCCGGAACCGGTGAATAGCGTTCAGTCTGTATGCCAGTCAATACCGCCAGCCGCGCGCGGGCGCTGTTCAGGGACGCATTGTACTGCTCTACCGTCGCCTGCATTCCAGCAATACGGGTGCGGGTCTGAAGCTCATCAGAGGTGGAGCTTACGCCTGCATCGGCGCGGAGTTTTGCCAGCTGCTCAACGTTTTTAAGCGCCTGCACGTTCTCTGTTGCCGCCTGTAGCAGATCGCTGTAGCGTTTCACTTCCACATAGCTGAGGGCCGTTTTTTCCGCGACGGCAGACATCGTGCTCATCAGCTGGTAGCGATAGCTGTCACGCTGAGCTGAAGACTGGCTGATGCTGTTATTGGTCTTGCCAAAATCGTACACAAGCTGCGTCAGGCTCAGCCCCCAGGCTGCGGAATTTCGCAACGAGCCGCTCGAATCGGTGGTCTGGCTGTGACCCGTGCTCCCGTTCAGGGCTATTTGTGGCATCCAGCCACTACGCGCTTCGTCTATTTGTGCCTGGCCAATCCCCAGCTGTGCAGCCTGCTGACTCACCGACGGGTCGCGGTCAAGAGCGAAAAGAATACTTTCTTTCATCGTCATTGCCGCAACGGAAGATATCCCTACCAGACCGTTAGTTGCATGAGCCGCTGTCACCACCAGTGAAATTAAGGTCAGGGAAGCAGATAATCTGAGCATCCTGTTATTGCATTTCATCTTTATAATACCCCCGGACTTCAGGTGATGGCTAAATAATTACCAGGAAGAGGTACAAATAATTCACCCTATTTGCCCCACTCCTGTTTGATAAATTCCGCCAATAGTCGCCCACACCCATTTCAATTGAGATGAGAGCCGTACAATCTCTTTTTTTCTTTTAAGAATTTACTTAAATATTTATTGATTCGCAGCATAACAAAATGTGATATGAGCGACCACATCCGTAATGGTAATGTGGTGTTACAAATAAGAAAAAAGATGGGGTTTCTGGACAAATGGCTATTAGATGCGTTTACGCTGAATCATATAAACCCTCTGTAATTTAAGGAAAATTCTGAAACACCTTGATGTACATTTTTGCGTTTATTTCATCTCGAATCAGACACAAAGATTTTCAAAGAACTGTCAATTTAAGTCATTCGCTGATTAATATTAAATTATTTTACTTTAAAAAGAATATCCAATAGATATAAGCACCAATTTATATTTATAATCTGGTTTTATATTCTTATTCGAACTCCTTATTCGGTAGCTTTAACCAAATTCCTATGTAAAACATAGCGTTAACATCAGGTCTAAACGATACATACATGTTTTTGATGACTGATTAATGCTAATTCAATATTCACCTTATTAAACTGTTTTTGGACAACATCCCCCTCCTGTTACGATTCCCTTTCCTGTAAAATGCTGTAAACTGCATAGTATTGCGACATTTTGCAGGATACTGCACCCATGCATAAAACCGCCAGACAAAAATATGTACTTGAAATTATTACTGAACAAGGCCAGGCCAGCATCACTGAGCTGGCAGAAAAGTTGCAGGTTTCGGCGGATACCATCCGTCGCGATCTGACCGATCTGGAAAAACAGGGACTGGCGCAAAAAAACCATGGCGGCGCCATCGCGCTGAATCTCTCGACGATGAACCGAGTTAGCAGGAATACCTTACTGCCTGAAATCAAGCAGCGGCTGGGTAAACAGGTTGCGCAGTGCGTACCTGCGGGCTCGACGCTTTTTCTGGACGCCGGAAGCACACTTCTGGCCGTTGCCTCTTTCCTGCAGGGACCGCTGACCATCATCACCCCTTCTCTTGATATCGCCCAGCAGGTTAGCGATCGGGAAGATATCGATCTGATCCTGCTTGGTGGAAAGTGGGATCAGAAACAGCGCCTGTTTGCCGGAAGCGCCACCCTTTCGCTGCTCTCTCGCTACCGGGCGGATATCGCCATCCTTGGCGCATGCGCCATTCATGCCGAGCTCGGATTGAGCGCCAGTCAGGAGGCGGATGCCGAGGTGAAGCGTGCCATGCTGGCCGCAAGCCAGGCGCACTGGGTAGTCGCCGATCATCTGAAACTCAACCAGTGCGAACCTTATCTGGTTTCAGGGTTATCCCAGATTCATCAACTGTTTTTAGATCGTCCCTGGGCAGAGCTCGGGGACCATAGCGCCGTGCAGGTTACCGTTTGCGCGCATTAACGTGGAGAAGGTCATGAATAAAGTGAAGACAATGAATATTGCGCTGATCGGGTATGGTTTTGTGGGTAAGACGTTTCATGCCCCGCTGATCCAGTCCGTCGACGGCCTGAAGCTGGCGGTGGTCTCATCCCGGGATGAAGAAAAGGTCAAACGCGATCTGCCGGACGTCCTCGTTGTTGCCACCCCTGAAGAGGCTATTCAGCACCCGGATATCGACCTGGTGGTTATCGCCTCCCCTAACGCGACCCATGCGCCGCTGGCCACCCTGGCGCTCAACGCCGGCAAGCACGTAGTGGTGGATAAGCCATTTACGCTGGATATGCAGGAAGCGCGAGATCTGATTGCGCTTGCGCAAGAAAAACAGCGCCTGCTCTCTGTCTTCCATAACCGCCGCTGGGACAGCGATTTTCTCGGCATTAAGCAGGTGATTGAGCAAGGCAGTATCGGCAAGGTAAAACACTTTGAATCGCATATCGATCGTTTCCGCCCGGAGGTTCGCGTGCGCTGGAGAGAGCAAAATGTTCCCGGCAGTGGCCTGTGGTTCGACTTAGGCCCGCACATGATTGACCAGACGCTACAGCTTTTTGGTCTGCCGCTGTCGGTACAGGGCAACATCGCCACCCTGCGTGACGGTGCGGAAATTAACGACTGGGCGCACGTGGTGCTGAACTATCCTGAACACAAAGTGGTCCTCCATTGCAGCATGCTGGTGGCAGGCGGCGTTGCCCGCTTTACCGTCCACGGCGATAAGGCCAGCGTGGTGAAAGCGCGCATCGATCAGCAGGAAGCCCAGCTTCTGGCAGGCGTCATTCCGGGTAGCGAAAGCTGGGGTGAGGACAGCGACGCTATGGTGCTGTTTAATGCCCAGGGTGAAGCCAGCGCTATCCCTGCGCCAAAAGGCGACCAGCGGCAGTACTATATAAACGTGCGCGATGCCCTGAACGGCAAGATTGACAATCCGGTCCATCCGGTGGAAGCCCTGGCGGTGATGGCGGTGCTGGAAGCGGCGGTAAAATCTTCAGAAACGGGTACAACTCAGGAACTGGACTTAACGGCGCAGGAGCGCGCGCAACTGCAATAAGCCGCAAAAAAAATGCCCTGCGGGTTGGCAGGGCATTATCGGTCACTGACGCTTTTTCGGCATCATGCGCAGCAGCGTATTGTCTTTCCAGAAATAGTGATGCATCAGCGCGGCAAAGGCGTGCAAACCAATCACAAAATACCCCAGATTCGCCAGCGTTACGTGCCACGCTTTTAGCGTATCCACCAGGTCAAAATTCCCCTCCGCCGCATGCGGCATCGTCAGGCCAAACGCAAACCAGTCATTTCCCCGGTTATACATCATCACCATGCCGATCAGCGGCAGCGCAATAAACAGCAGGTAGATAACCAGATGCCCCAGATGGGACAGCCCGGTGATCATCGCTTTTGGTTTCGGTTGAATGGGCGGAGCCGGGAATTTCAGGCGGATAAACAGGCGCGCCACCATCAGCACCAGGATGCTGATCCCGCAGGAAACGTGGATCATATTAATAAGCGGACGATCGGTTCGCGGGAACCAACCTCTGAACTCCATGGCGCAATAGGCCATAATCACTAACAGAAAAACCAGCCAGTGAATGCTGATTTGCAGACCCGTATATTTTGTGCGCATGTTGTTTCCCGATAAATAACAGTTATCGCGCCAACATAACCACCTTTCCTGAAAATGTGAACCCCCTTTTACGGAGGGCCGAGTATTCCCAGTTATTTGAAATCAGAAGCATTAACGTGCCTTCAGAATAACGGAGGGATTACAGCGATGCCCAGGTCCGGCTGTAAATCGCTGAGGCGTTTGCCTTCCGGCCGGGGCGAGGCGCAGGGATGCGCCGAGAGGGCGGGCTTTACAGGGATGTTACCTCCGCCCGTCCCCGATAAGCCGGAAGGAATAAGCCGAAGGGACCGCGAAGCGGCGATTTACCGCCGGGAGCCCGGGTCGCCAGGGTGGTGGCGACTGAGCCACCCTGGCACGTTCACCGGTCATTTTGTTACAGAGTAGCAAGGAACCTAAAGTGAACGGAATGACCACCAGAGCCGTATGTTCCCCTCACCCTAACCCTCTCCCCAAAGGGGCGAGGGAACTGCTTCGTGCACACATTATCTCGCATGGAGGGGGCTCCTGATTACGACTGCAAATAGACTACCTGCGTCTGCAAATACTCATTCAGACCGTGTTTGCCATCCGCCCCGCCGATCCCGGATTTCCGCCAGCCCGCATGGAAGCCCTGCATCGCTTCAAAGTTTTCACGGTTAATGTAGGTCTCGCCGAACTTAAGCCCTTTAATGGCTTTCATGGCGACATTCAGATCCTGCGTATATACAGACGAGGTTAAACCGTAGTCGCTGTCGTTGGCCATTTTCAGGGCCTCTTCCAGGGTGTCGAAAGCCACCACCGGCAACACCGGGCCAAAGGTCTCTTCGTGCATGATGGCCATGTCCTGATGTACGTCCAGCAGCAGCGTTGGGGGATAAAAATACCCTTTGCCCTCTGCCGCTTTACCGCCAAGGACCACTTTAGCCCCTTCCTGCACCGCGCGCGCCACCTTCTGCTCCACACGCTCCAGCGCGGCGGCGTTGATCAGCGGCCCCATGGCAATATCCGTTCGCTCAGCCGGATTGCCAAACTGGACGGCTTTCATTGCCTCGCCCAGACGATTCACAAAGCGGTCGTAGATCCCCTTCTGAACATAGACACGTTCCGCGCAGTTACACACCTGTCCGGTATTGATGACGCGTGAATCCACAATGGCCTTCACGGCCAGCTCGAGGTCGGCATCGTCCATCACGATGGCCGGGGCTTTACCACCCAGTTCCAGCCCCACTTTGGTGATGTTTTTCGCAGCCGCAGCCATGATCTTTTCACCCGCCCCGACGCTGCCGGTCATGCTGACCATCGCCACTTTCGGGTTCCCGGCCAGCTCCTGTCCGACGGTTTCACCGCGGCCCAGCACCAGGTTGAAGACGCCTTTCGGCAGGCCAATCTCGTCGACGATTTTGGCAAACGCAATGGCGTTGTTTGGGGTAAATTCGCTCGGTTTGATAACGATGGTGTTGCCGGTGATTAGCGCAGGAGCGAGCTTACGGGCAATCAGGATGAAGGGAAAGTTCCATGGCAGAATGCCGGTGGTGACGCCAAGGGCGCGCTTAAACACCAGAATATTCTCGCCCGGACGGTCGCTCTGAATGATTTCCCCTTCATAACGGCGCGCCCACTCGGCCATATAGTCGATATAGTCAGCGGTAAAGTTAACTTCCACTTCCGCCAGCTGCTGGATCTTGCCCCCTTCGGCCACAATCAGCGCGCTGATTTCGCTGACGCGCTCGCGGATCCCGGCGGAAATTTTGCGTAGCCAGCTGGCGCGTTCAATGGCAGGCAGCGCCTCCCAGCCAGCCTGCGCGCGCTCTGCCGCGTCAATGGCCTTGCGGGCGTCCTCGGCGGTGCCGTCGGGAATACGGGAAATGACCTCTTCCGTGGCCGGATTGATCACGTCAATCCAGGCATCACCCTGCCAGGCAACAAACTGTCCATCAATATACATAGGATGTTGTACGGGTACTGTCATAACCTGCTCCTGTAATCACACTGTTTTTAACAAGTAAACTTAATGTTAAAAACTATAATTACCGGGGCAATTGCCTACTCTATGAGTCTGTTTTTGTGAGATATCTCATAAAAGAAACGGGTCAGCCCGTTTCAAAAATCACAAATCGGCAACAAAGGCTGCCCGTTTGCGTAAAAGATGGCGCAAACGGGCAAGAGCATTACAGCAGAGAACGGCTCACCAGCGCGTCGGTGAGAATGACGTCGTTTCGCAGGATCTGCCACGCGGCGTCCACGCCGGCAGGGATATCGACATGGGCAATGAAATCACGTCCCGCCGGACCGTAGCCGTTGATGTCGTCCCTGAGTCGCGGAAATTCACCCAGCACCAGCGACAGGTAACGTTCTACCGGCCATAACCCCTCGACCGGGCCGCTGAACGCCAGACCGTCGTCACTGTTTTGCAGCACGGGCGTCAGGCCGGGATGACTCATCCATGCGGGCGATGCAGCCTCGTCGCGGCAAACGCGGGCAAACGTAGCCATTGTGCGACGCTGCATCGTCGGGTCCTGCACTACCAGCACCCGGGCGGCGTTCAGTCCGGACTGTTTCATCAACGCCCGGCTGAAGCGGGCGTTTTCGCCACAGTTGGTCGACTGATCCTCAACGTGAAGATGCTCAGCCGGAATGTTCCAGAATTCACGGGCGATGTCGGCCAGAATAGCCGCCTCAGCCCGCCCGGTGGTGGGTATCCTGTTATAGCGGGGGTGCTTAGCAATCGCGGCGTAGAGGAAGGTCGTCGAGTGACCGATCCCGCCGCTGATGATCAGAGGAACCCCCTGTTCAGCCGCGATTTTACAGGCAGCATCAATCGCGGGGATCACCGCGTTACCCGCCAGAATCACCAGATCAACGGGCTGGTTGTCCTGATAGTCGTCCTGAGCAAGCCACGCCCCAACGGTATTCACGGCGTCGAGTGTTGTGCCAGGCAGACAGGGGAAAAGTGCCATTGTCATCGTTACCTCCTTACAGCATTAATCTTTAGAGTACTTCACACAACGGGGGTGAAAAGGAGATCACTCTGAAAGCCGAGGTGCTCATTACGCTGCATATTTGTCATTTTGATGAAATAACCAGAAACATCCAAAAACAATTGGGTTGCACCCTGGGTTTGTGCTTTTGATTATCTGCCCTTCAACACATCCTGCCACAACAGCGTGCTGAAAAAGCACCAGTTGCTGCTTAACCCATCGTGTTCTGACCCGTTTTAGTTCTGGCTGACTTGCCAAACGTAACATCCAACCCTAAGTTGCTTAACAATTTCACAACCATTACACACCGACAGGTTGCACCTGAAGCGCGCCAGGTAACACCTCTATTATCATCCACGTGGCGGAGTTTTGAGTCATGACACAACATGAGAGCACGACAACGGTATTGCGGAAAAACAAAAAGGTATTAATTGCCAGTCTTACGGGAAGTTCTATTGAATGGTTTGATTATTTTCTCTATGGCACCGCTGCCGCGCTGGTGTTTAACAAGATTTTCTTTCCGATGGTCGACCCGGTAATCGGGCTGATCCTCTCCTATCTCTCCTTCTCGTTGACCTTCTTTATTCGCCCCATTGGCGGCGTTCTCTTTGCACATATCGGGGATCGTATCGGTCGCAAAAAAACGCTTGTCCTCACCCTTTCATTGATGGGAGGTGCAACCGTGATGATTGGCCTGCTGCCCACCTACGACATGATCGGGATGTGGGCGCCCGCGTTGCTGATCCTGATGCGTATTATTCAGGGGATGGGTATCGGCGGTGAATGGGGTGGCGCGCTGCTGCTGGCTTATGAGTATGCGCCAGAAAAACGCAAAGGCTTCTTCGGCAGTATTCCGCAGGCGGGCGTTACCATCGGCATGTTGATGGCGACATTTATCGTCTCGCTAATGACGCTGTTCAGCGAAGAGGATTTTCTCTCCTGGGGCTGGCGCATTCCGTTCCTGCTCAGTTCCGTGCTGGTAATATTGGGGCTTTGGATTCGGAAAGATATTGACGAAACGCCTGATTTCCAGAAAGTGAAAAAATCCGGCCAGGTTGCGAAAGCTCCGCTGCGCGACACCATAAAACACCACTGGCGTGAAGTGCTAATTGCCGCCGGGCTTAAGGTTGTGGAGACAGCACCGTTCTATATTTTCTCCACGTTTGTGGTGAGCTACGCCACTACCACCCTGACCTATCAGAAATCCCAGGCGCTGGAGGCAGTAACTCTTGGCGCACTGGTCGCCACTATCATGATCCCGCTGATGGGGCTGCTCTCCGACAGGGTTGGCCGCCAGCGTATGTACGCCGTCAGTGTCTTCGTGCTCGGCCTGTTTATCGTGCCCTGGTTTATGCTGCTGAATACCGGTACCACCTGGGGAATTGTGCTCGCGACCGTTATCGCTTTTGGCGTAATGTGGGCACCGGTGACGGCGGTTCTCGGCACGCTCTGCTCTGAAATTTTCAGTGCCAACGTTCGCTACACCGGTATCACGCTGGGTTATCAACTTGGGGCCGCGCTGGCGGGCGGAACGGCACCGCTAATCGCTACCGGACTGCTGGCGAAATACGATGGCGACTGGGTACCCGTGGCCTGGTATCTGGGCGTGACGGTCGCTATCTCCCTCATTGCAATTTTTTGTGCCAGCCGCATCAACCGTGAACGCCATCTTCAGGCGCAGCCGGAACAGCGATAATATTATTGCGGCTCCGTTCGCGAGCCGCACTTTTTCTTCATCATTCCCTCTACATTTGATTAACATACAATATTCGTATTCACTTGAATTATGATTTGCGTCAGCCGTAGAATCATTAGCCCGCTCACAATTCAACATTTTTAAAGGTAAACCCCGTTATGCGCCTGCCCCAACGCGATCCTTATGCTCCTCGCGAGTGGCAGCCACACGAGAAACCCGCTCTGCTGGGTTCCCCTTCCACCCCGGAACATCCGACGTCGAAACGGATCGCCTATGGCGTGGTCGGCCTGCTGGTGTGCCTGACCGGGGCGCTGGGTAACGCGGTCGTCACCGCCAATCTGCAAAATCTGCAAGGCACCTTCGGCGCCTGGTCGACTGAAATCGCCTGGCTGCCTGCCGTCTATGTCATGACCAACGTCTCCATCAACCTGCTGCTGGTAAAGTTTCGCCAGCAGTACGGTTTGCGCGCGTTTACGGAAGGCTTCCTGGTGCTGTATGTGCTGGTCACCTTTTTCCACCTGTTTGTGAACGATCTCAGCTCGGCGCTGATGGTACGGGCGGCACACGGGATGGTCGCCGCCGCGCTCAGCTCGCTCGGCATTTATTACCAGATACAGGCCTGGCCCGCGAAGCACCGACTGAAGGCGCTGACCATCGGCATTACCGGTTCGTCGCTGGCGATACCGCTGGCGCGGCTGTTCTCCACCGAGCTGTTGCAGCTTGATGAGTGGCGTGGGCTGTACTTCTTCGAGCTGGGTTTGGCCCTGATCTCACTGGCCTGCGTGATGGTGCTGAAACTGCCCCCGGGCGATCGACGCAAAGTTTTCGAGAAGAAAGATTTCATCACCTTCTTTTTGCTTGCGCCCGGTATGGCGCTGTTGTGCGCGGTTCTGTCGCTAGGGCGTCTGGAATGGTGGTTTGAAACACCGTGGATCGGCTGGGCGTTGGCTCTCTCGCTGGTGCTAATTGTCTGTGCAATCGTCTTTGAACATAACCGCAGCAACCCGCTGCTCAATACCCGCTGGCTGTCCAGCGGCAGCATCGTACGCCTGGGGTTGATTATGCTGCTGATCCGCATCGTACTGGCGGAACAGAACACCGGCGTCATCGGCTGGCTGCAATATGCGGGCCTACAGAATGAACAGATGACCCATCTGGCGTGGTCTATTTTCGCCGGAATCGTCTGCGGTATCGTCACCAGCTGTCTGACGATCAAACCCACTAAGCTGGCCTGGCCGATTATCACCTCGCTGGCGCTGATGATTGTTGCTTCGCTGCTGGACAGCCAGTCCAACAACCTGACCCGGCCGGATCAGCTGATGTTCAGCCAGTTCCTGCTGGGTTTCGGCAGCGCTTTCTTCCTCGCCCCTGCGATGCTGGCCGCCATTGGCGGGGTGATCGCCGATCCACGCAATCTGGTCAGCTTTTCCGTAATGTTTGGCATGAGTCAGAACCTTGGTGGCCTGCTGGGTTCTGCAATCCTTGGTACCTTCCAGACCTGGCGCGAGAAGTACCATTCCAGCCTGCTGGCTGACCAGCTCACCACCCTCAACCCGCTGGTGAACGAACGCATTCAGCTTTACACCCAGATGTATAAAAGCCTGGTTGGCGACAGTTCCCTGTTGGGAACCCAGGCCATTATTCAGCTTCAGACGGTGACGACGCTTGAGGCAAACATTCTGGCTTACAACGATACTTATCTCCTGACGGCGAGCATTGCCACAGCCACGCTGGTCTGGATTTTATGGCGCTTGCTGCGCCTGCGCATCACCGCCCGTATGGCCCTTAAGAACGCCACTGGCAATAAGTAATGACTATTTTTCAGGAGAAGTTATGAGTCAGCAGGATGCCGCCAAAGAGCAGGCCAACACCCGCAAAAATGTACGCGTCGTTTCCATTTTCACCGCCGCGGCTATCGGCATTGTCGGGGTGCTGGTGATCCTTTATGCCTGGCAGTTGCCCCCGTTCACGCGTCATACCCAGTTTACTGATAACGCCTACGTGCGCGGCCAGACCACGTTCATCAGTCCGCAAGTCAACGGCTACATTACTGAGGTCCATGTTCAGGATTTTGTGCAGGTTAAAAAAGGCGACCTGCTGTTGCAGATTGATGACCGGATCTATCGCCAGCGCGTCCATCAGGCCGAGGCGCAGCTGGCAATGAAAATTGCTGCGCTGAACAACAACCTGCAACAGCGTAAAAGCGCGGAAGCGGTGATTGCCAAAAACGAAGCGGCACTGAAAAACGCCCGTGCCCAAAGTCTGAAAACCCAGGCGGATCTGAAACGCGTGAAGGATCTGACCGCAGACGGCTCCCTGTCCATTCGCGAGCGCGATGCGGCGCTGGCCAGTGCCGCCCAGGGGAGCGCCGATATCGACCAGGCGAAAGCAACGCTTGAGATGTCGCGCCAGGATCTACAAACGGTTATCGTCAATCGCGCTTCGCTGGAAGCGGACGTTCAAAATGCGAAAGCCGCGCTGGAGCTTGCGCAGATCGATCTGCAAAACACCCGCATTGTCGCGCCGCGTGACGGTCAGCTCGGGCAGATTGCGGTGCGTCTTGGAGCGTACGTCACCGCCGGGACGCACCTTACCACGCTGGTCCCGCCGCAGCACTGGGTGATCGCCAATATCAAAGAGACGCAGCTGGCGAATTTACGCGTCGGACAGCCAGTGAAATTCACCGTCGATGCGTTAAACGATAAAGCCTATCAGGGCCGCGTGGAGAGCATATCCCCGGCCACAGGCGTCGAGTTCAGCGCTATCACCCCGGATAACGCCACGGGCAACTTTGTTAAAATCGCCCAGCGCATCCCGGTACGCATTGAGGTACTCGGTGAGCCGGAGGCGTACCGGCTGCTGCGCCCTGGCATGTCGGTGCAGGTCACCATCGACACGCGGGAGGCGAAACAATGACGCTTCGCCCAATAGCCGGCCTGCTGATGATGGCTATCCTTGCGGGTTGCCAGTCGGTTGACGTTGAGCCCGCCACATCGTCCCTGCACATCCCGGCCCAGTGGCGCGCGACGTCGGGGCCCACCAGCCCGACAGAGCAGCTCTGGTGGCGCAATTTTCACGACAGCAATCTGAACCGCTATGTGGATCAGGCGCTGAAGAACAACAGCGACGTACTGATTGCCCGCGAGCGGATTAATGAGTATCAGGCCCGGGTATACGCCGCCGACGGCAGCCTGTTCCCGTCGCTTGACGCGGGCGTGACCGGGACGCGCGCGCGCTCGCAGTCCGCCGCCACAGGCCTTCCGGTATACGGTACGTTGTACAAAGGCAGCCTGACCGCCAGCTACGACGTGGATATCTGGGGGATAAACCGCAGCACCTCCCGTGCCGCCGAAGCGTCGCTGGAGGCACAAAAGGCGGCGGCCGCGGCGGCAGATCTCACGGTCGCATCGTCGGTGGCCTCCGGGTACGTCACCCTGCTGTCGCTGGATGAACAGCTTCGCGTTACCCAGTCCACGCTGAAATCGCGTGAAGAGGCGTTCAACCTTGCTAAACGACAGTTTGAGACGGGATACAGCTCTCGCCTTGAGCTGATGCAATCGGATTCTGAGCTGCGCGCCACCCGCGCTCAGGTTCCACTGCTTCAGCACCAGATTGCGCAGCAGGAGAATGCGCTTAGCCTGCTGCTGGGCAGCAACCCGGGTGACGTTGCGCGCGGTGAAAGCTTTGATGCCCTGACGCCGCTGAAACTGCCCTCCCAGTTGCCGTCGACGTTACTGAACCGGCGTCCGGATATCGTCCAGGCTGAACGTCAGCTGATTGCGGCGGACGCGACGCTGGCGGCATCGCGTGCCAGCCTGCTGCCGTCGATCAACCTCACGGCCACAGGATCGGTGCAGGATCGCACGCTGTCGGGATTGCTGGATAACCCCCTCCAGCTCTGGAGCGTGGGCGGCAGTATTCTTGCGCCGCTGCTGAACCGACAGGCGCTGAATGCACAGGTGGATATCTCCCAGTCTCAGCGTAATCAGGCGTTGTACAGCTACGAAAAAACCGTACGTAATGCGTTTGCCGAGGTGAATGACAGCCTTGATGCCATCACCCGTTATCAGGAACAGCTTACCGAGCTGCTGGCTCAGCAGGCGGTCGCGCAGGAGACGCTGCGGATAGCGCAAAACCGCTACCGCAACGGGTACTCTTCTTATCTGGATGTGCTCGATGCACAGCGCACGCTGTTCTCGGTGCAGACCAGCGTGGTACAGGTGAAAAACAACCTGCTGCTGGCGCAAATTGATTTGTATAAAGCGCTGGGCGGCGGTTGGGTCAGTGCGTGAAAACATGCCGGGTGGCGGCTACGCCTTACCCGGCCTACATTTCGCCTCTGGCGATACCCCCATGGCGCGCGCCCTGCCGCCGGATGGAAAGCTGATTACGCTTGAAGCGGACCCGAAACATGCCGCTGTTGCACGCCAGAACATTCACCTTGCGGGACTCAGCGATCGTATCGAACTGATTACAGGCCCGGCGCTAAAGTCGCTCGAGAATTTCGGTGACGTCCCGCCCTTTGACCTGATCTTTATTGATGCCGATAAGCCAAACAATCCCGGCTACCTGGAGTGGGCGCTGCACTACTCCCGTCCCGGCACGGTCATAATCGGCGATAACGTGGTACGCGACGGCGAGGTGGTTAACGGGCAAAGCGACGATGCACGCGTGCAGGGGGTACGGAAGTTTATCGAGATGACTGGAGATAACCCACGCTTAACCGCCACCGCGCTGCAAACGGTGGGCGTTAAGGGGTGGGATGGGTTTACGCTAGCGATGGTGGAACGATAAAAAAGCCGGGTGGCGGCTACGCCTTACCCGGCCTGCATGTTCTCCCGTAGGCCCGGTAAGCGCAGCGCCACCGGGCAATGGTTTTAGCCGGAGATCTGCTCCATCGCCTGCAAGATACGCTTATCCGAAATGGGATACGGCGTACCGAGCTGCTGGGCGAAGAAGCTGACGCGCAGTTCCTCGATCATCCAGCGGATCTCCCGCACGTCGTCATCATCGCGACGCGCTGGCGGCAGTTTGTTGAGCCACTGCTGCCACGCCTGCTGCACGTTTTCGACTTTCAGCATCTGCGCTCGATCGCGATGCGGATCGACCGCCATTTTCTCCAGACGCTTCTCAATCGCCTGCAAATAACGCAGCGTATCACCCAGACGCTTAAAGCCGTTGCCGGTGACAAAGCCGCGATACACCAGCCCCGCCATCTGCGCCTTCACGTCCGACAGACCCAGGGCCATGGTCATATCCACCCGCCCCTTCAGCCGCTTGTTGATATTGAACACGGCGGTGAGGATCTGCTCGACCTGTTTGGCAATCTCCACCACGGTGTCGTTCAGCTCCGCGCGCACCTTTTCATGAAGCTGAGCAAAGCCCTCTTCCGTCCAGACCGGACCGCCCGCCTCGTGGATCAGTTTGTCCACACCGCAGGAGATGCAGTCGTCGATCAGATCCAGCACCTTACCGTACGGGTTAAAGTAGAGCCCCAGCTTGGCTTTGTTCGGCAGCTTCTCGTGCAGATACTTAATCGGCGACGGGATGTTAAGCAGCAGCAGGCGACGCAGCCCGCGCCACATCATCTGCTGTTGCTCCTGCGGATTGTCAAAGAGCTTAATCGCCACGCTGTCGCGCTCATCCACCAGCGCGGGCCAGGCTTTCACCTTGTAGTTCCCGCGCTTCTGCTCATAGCTTTCCGGAAGCTGACCAAAGCTCCAGATGTGCAGCCCGCTCTGCTCAATACCGTCATCGGCCACCGCAGAGAGTGTCTCCTGGACTTTACCTTTCAGCGCTTCTTTCAGCTCCGTCAGAGAACGGCCTTCGAGCAGCTTTTTGTTTTTATCGTCCACTACGCGGAATGTGATTTTCAGGTGATCGGGCACCTGATCCCAGTTCCAGTCGTCGCGGTCAATGGTGGTCCCGGTCATGCGTCGGAACTCACGCTCCAGTGCGTCCAGCAGCGGCAGTTCCAGCGGCGTGACGCGGCCTAAAAACGCTTCGGCGTAGTTCGGCGCCGGTACAAAGTTGCGCCGCACTGGTTTAGGCAGGGATTTGATTAATGCAATGACAAGCTCGCGGCGCAGGCCGGGAATTTGCCACTCAAACCCGCTCTCATCCACCTGGTTTAACAGCGGCAGCGGAATGTGCACCGTCACGCCATCGGCATCCGCGCCCGGCTCAAACTGATAGGTCAGACGCAGCTTCAGGTTGCCCTGATGCCAGAAATTCGGGTAGTCGAGCTTGCTGACCGACTCCGCGCCCTCTTTGATCAGCATGCTCTTTTCAAAGTTGAGCAGGTCCGGGGTCTCTTTGCTGGCTTTCTTCCACCAGCTGTCGAAATGGCGCGCCGAGATCACATCGTGGCTGATGCGCTGGTCGTAAAACTCAAACAGCGTCTCGTCGTCCACCAGAATGTCGCGGCGGCGGGACTTGTGCTCAAGCTCTTCCACCTCGGCGCGCAGCTTGAGGTTTTCGCGGAAGAACGCATGGCGCGTCTGCCAGTCGCCTTCCACCAGCGCATGGCGGATAAACAGCTCGCGACTCAGCGCCGGGTCAATCTGGCTGTAGTTAACCTTACGCGCTGCAACCACCGGCAGGCCGTAAACGGTGACTTTTTCCGTCGCCATCACCGCGCCCTGCCCGCGCTCCCAGTGCGGCTCACTGTACGAGCGTTTCAGCAGGTGCTGCGCCACCGGCTCAACCCACTCTGGATCGATACGCGCGGCGATACGCCCCCACAGACGGCTGGTTTCCACCAGCTCGGCGACCATGGTCCACTTCGGCGGCTTCTTGAACAAACCGGAGCCCGGGAAGATGGAGAAACGCGCGTTGCGTGCGCCGGTAAATTCCTGTTTATCCGCATCCTTCATCCCGATATGAGACAGCAGGCCGGTCAGCAGGGCGATATGAATTTCGCGGTACTCCGCCGGTTCACTGTTCACCGGGATGCCCAGCTCTTTCACCACCTGACGCAGTTGGGTGTAGATATCCTGCCATTCGCGCACGCGCAGGTAGTTGAGGAAATCCACCCGGCACTGACGGCGGAACTGATTCGAAGAGAGCGCTTTTTGCTGCTCGCCGAGGTAATTCCACAGGTTGACGAATGCGAGGAAATCGGACTCTTTATCGTGGAAGCGACGGTGTTTTTCATCCGACGCCTGCTGTTTGTCCATCGGACGCTCGCGCGGATCCTGAATGGAGAGCGCCGAGGTGATGATCATCGCCTCGCGCACGCAGCCGTGTTTTTGCGCCTCCAGCACCATGCGCGCCAGACGCGGGTCGACCGGCAGTTGGCTAAGCTGGCGGCCCAGCGGCGTTAGCTTGTAGGCCGTCGCCTGCTCGTCGGTGGTAATGGCACCCAGCTCTTCCAGCAGCCGCACCCCGTCCTGAATATTGCGCTTATCCGGCGCTTCCACAAACGGGAAGGCGGCGATATCGCCCAGCCCCAGCGCGGTCATTTGCAGGATAACGGATGCCAGGTTGGTTCGCAGGATCTCCGGATCGGTAAACTCCGGGCGCGACAGGAAATCGTCTTCCGAATAGAGACGAATACAGATCCCTTCCGACACGCGGCCGCAGCGGCCCTTACGCTGATTAGCTGACGCCTGCGAAACCGGCTCGATCGGCAGACGCTGAACTTTGGTTCGGTAGCTGTAGCGGCTGATGCGCGCCGTACCCGGGTCGATCACGTATTTAATGCCCGGTACGGTCAGCGAGGTTTCGGCCACGTTGGTCGCCAGCACGATGCGGCGCCCGCTGTGCGGCTGGAACACGCGGTTCTGCTCGCTGTTGGACAGGCGCGCGTACAGCGGCAGGATCTCGGTATGGCGCAGATCGCGCTTGCAGAGCGCATCGGCGGTATCGCGGATCTCACGCTCGCCGCTCATGAAGATCAGAATGTCGCCAGAACTCTCGGTGCCCAGCTCGTCGACGGCATCGAAGATGGCCTGAAGCTGGTCGCGCTCGGTATCGTCCGCCTCTTCTACAATCGGGCGATAGCGCACTTCAACCGGGTAGGTTCGGCCTGAGACTTCAATGATCGGCGCATTATTGAAATGTTTTGAGAAGCGCTCCGGGTCGATGGTCGCGGAGGTGATGATGATTTTCAGATCCGGACGCCGGGGCAGCAGCTCTTTCAGGTAGCCGAGCAGGAAGTCAATGTTCAGGCTGCGCTCGTGCGCTTCATCGATGATGATGGTGTCGTACTGCATCAGCAGACGATCCTGCTGGATTTCCGCCAGCAGGATACCGTCGGTCATCAGCTTAACCATGGTGTTATCGCTGACGTGGTCGCTGAATCGCACCTTGTAGCCGATGCAGCCGCCCGGCTCCGTTTGCAGCTCGTCGGCAATACGGTTCGCCACGGTGCGCGCCGCCAGACGACGCGGCTGGGTGTGACCGATCAACCCTTTCACCCCGCGGCCTAATTCCATGCAGATCTTCGGCAGCTGAGTGGTTTTACCTGAACCGGTTTCCCCCGCGACGATCACCACCTGGTGGTCGCGCACGGCCTCAAGAATGTCCTGTTTTTTCTGGCTGACGGGCAGGTTTTCCGGATAGGTAATCTCCGGGCGTGCGGCTTCACGCAGCACAACTTTCCCTGCCGCCTGTTCAATCTCTTTGGCCATCTCCTGGTAGATGGCCTGTTGTGCATCAGGATTTTTAACCTTCTTAACACCGTGCAGACGGCGCGCAAACCGCTGTTTATCGCGCAGCATCAGCGAATCAAGCTGTTGCATCAGCACCGGGAAGGATAATTTCTGTTGTTCTGTCATAGCGTTAACGGGCAGTGCACTGCCGGATAAAATCTCTTTTTAATGATTGCTATAGAGTACCACATCAGTGCTTTTCGCGCCTTATTCAAAAAATTCGAACATAGGCTTCGATATATTGCGCTATCCCTGTGGCAGGATTGTGAATAAAGTGTCAACAAGCAACGGGGCACCCCCCTCAATCAAATACAAAACAGGAAATTCCCATGAGCAAAGTATTAGTGTTGAAATCCAGTATTCTGGCAGGGTATTCACAGTCTGGTCAGCTGGCAGACTATTTCGTTGAACAGTGGCGTGAACAGCACAGCGCGGATGAAATCACCGTGCGTGACCTGGCAGCAAACCCGATTCCTGTGCTGGACGGCGAGCTGGTTGGCGCGCTGCGTCCGAGCGATGCGCCTCTCACCCCACGTCAGCAGGAAGCCCTGGCGCTCTCCGACGAGCTGATTGCTGAGTTGCAGGCCCACGACGTTATCGTGATCAACGCCCCAATGTATAACTTCAACATTCCTACGCAGCTGAAGAACTACTTCGACCTGGTGGCGCGCGCTGGCGTAACCTTCCGTTACACCGAGAACGGCCCGGAAGGTCTGGTGAAAGGTAAACGCGCTATCGTCCTGACCAGCCGCGGCGGTATTCACAAAGATACCCCTACCGATCTGGTCGCACCGTACATGACGTTGTTCCTGGGCTTCATCGGCATTACCGACGTGAACTTCGTGTTCGCTGAAGGTATCGCTTACGGCCCGGAAGTAGCCACCAAAGCGCAGACCGACGCGAAAGCCGCTATCGACAGCCTGGTCGCAGCCTAAATTTTCCCCCTCTCACCGCCCGGTGGGAGGGTTTTTCTTTCCCCCGTATTTCGTTATCATCCGCACCCACTCTCCAGCCCGGCGGCCTGATGTCTGTCATAATCGATACGTTTATTGCACCACCCTGTCACGACGACATTGAGATCCTCTGGCAGGACGAGCATCTGCTGCTGATCAACAAACCCTCAGGTCTGCTCAGCCTGTCCGGGAAAAATCCGCAAAACCGCGATTCCGTCCACCACCGTCTGGTGCAAACCTTTCCCGGCTGCACGCTGGTGCATCGTCTTGATTTTGGCACTTCGGGTCTGATGGTCATTGCACGTAACAAAGCGATTAACGCCGCGCTTTGCCACCAGTTCAGCCAGCGCGCCGTGACCAAGGTTTACACCGCCCTGTTGTGCGGACATGTGGAACAGGACGAAGGGACCGTGGATGCCCCGATTGCCAAAGATCCGGCGCTGTTTCCGCTGATGACGATCTGTGCCCGCACCGGTAAGCCCGCTCGCTCCCGCTATCGGGTGATGGAACGTATTTACCAGGATACGACAATGCCGTTGACGCGGGTTGAGCTTACCCCGGAGACCGGGCGCACCCACCAGCTGCGCATTCACTGCCAGCAGTTAGGCCACCCTATTTTGGGGTGCGATCTGTATGGGGGTCTGGAATGGCCGGGGGCGGAAGAAACGCCCCGGCTGATGCTGCATGCAAGCGTTCTGAGTTTTATGCATCCGCTGAGCGGCGAGACCATGAATGCCCGTCACGCCGCGCCATTCTGAACGAGGTTTACCACATTAAATCGTCAGGGATTTTGAAGTCTGCGTACGGATCGTCTTCGTCCTGCTCTTCCTGACTCAACGCGCTGTTTAGCACAATGCTGTCCGCATCGCGCTGGGCAATTTTATCCGCCACCACCGCCGGGATAATCGCGTAATCACAGTCGCCATTCGCGTTAATCACCAGTCGGGCAATCGCCAGACGACCGTTGATCAGCTGGGTTTGCGTCTGCTTATCGACGTCGATTTTTTTGATCAGGCTGCCATCGGTAAAGTTAAAGGTAATGTTGCCCTTCGCCACGGTGATGCGGTTCATCTCAATCAGCTGCTTCACCTGCGCCCTGAACTCTTTTGCCAGCACCGCCTGTTTTTGCTGTTCGCTCAGCTGCTTATCACGCTCCAGCTGGGCTTTCTTGTTCTCTTCAACAGCCTCTCTCGCCTCGCGAGCCTGGACGCGGGATTTTTTCGCCGTGCGCTGAACCTTCGCCATCTTTTTACTGCTGACTAAGCCCGCTTTCAGCATCTGCTCTTGTAGGGTGAGTTTTGTCATGATCGTTTAAACCGGTTGGAAATGTCGGGGGATTATACCTGAATCGCGCAGTTCATGAAGAACCCTCATGACGCAGTGAAATTAAGTCACTTCCCCTGCGCCAGTGGCTCAGGCATAAATTATGCATTGATAACGTTTAGGCAACATGAACTTAGGATGCATAACCAAATGAGTCAGGCTTTCACATTTACCCTTAAGCGCAGTTGCTTTGATGATAATTATAACCCGTCAGAAAACACGCGCACCACCACCAACTTCGCCAACCTGGCGCGTGGCGAGAAGCGTCAGGAGAACCTGCGCAATACGCTGGTGATGATCAACAACCGCTTTAACGCGCTGGCGAGCTGGGATAACCCAAAATCCGACCGCTATGCCGTCGAGCTGGAGATTATTTCAGTCGATATGAATATCGGCGGCGATTTTACTTTCCCGGCCATCGAAATTCTGCAAACGACGATCGTGGATAAAAAGACCCACGAGCGCATCGAAGGCATCGTCGGGAATAACTTCTCATCCTATGTTCGTGACTATGATTTCAGCGTCCTGCTGCTGGAGCATAATAAAGATCAGCCCCGTTTTACCCTTCCCGAGAATTTTGGCGAGCTGCACGGCAATATCTTTAAAAGCTTCATTCATTCTGCGGAATATCAGGCGAACTTTAAAAAAGCGCCGGTGATCTGCCTGAGCGTCTCCAGCAAAGACACCTATCGTCGTACCGGTAACCACCACCCGGTGCTGGGGTATGAGTACCAGCCGGACGGCGAGTCGCTAACGGAACAGTACTTCGCGAAGATGGGCCTCAAGGTTCGCTATTTCATGCCGGAAAACAGCGTCGCGCCATTTGCCTTCTTCTTCACCGGCGATTTACTGCGTGATTACACCAATCTGGAACTGATCGGCACCATCAGCACCATGGAGACGTTCCAGAAGATCTATCGACCAGAAATTTACAATGCCAATGCCGCTGCGGGACAGTGCTATCAGCCCGACCTGAATCAGCAGGATCACTCATTAACAAAAATCGTCTATGACCGTGAAGAGCGCAGCCGGCTGGCCATTGAACAGGGTAAATATACCGAAGAGCGGTTCATCAAACCCTATAAAACCCTTCTTGAGCAGTGGTCTCATCACTTCACGCTTTAATTTAATACGAATAAAAGGTTCTTCTTATGAAAACATTGCTCCCGACATCGACGGCTGGCAGCCTGCCGAAACCCACCTGGCTTGCGCAGCCGGAAACGCTATGGTCGCCGTGGAAACTCCAGGATGAGGAATTACTGGCAGGGAAACAGGATGCGCTGCGTTTGTCTCTGGATGAACAGATTCGCGCCGGGATTGATATCGTCAGCGACGGGGAACAAACCCGCCAGCATTTCGTCACCACCTTTATTGAACATCTCAGCGGCGTGGATTTTGAAAATCGTCAGACGGTGCGGATCCGTAACCGTTACGATGCGAGCGTGCCGACCGTGGTAGATGCGGTGGCGCGCCAGAAACCGGTGTTTGTAGACGACGCGAAATACCTGCGCCAGCTGACGGACAAGCCGATCAAGTGGGCGCTGCCCGGCCCGATGACCATGATCGACACGCTATACGATGCTCACTATAAAAGCCGCGAAAAGCTGGCCTGGGAGTTCGCTAAAATTCTCAATCAGGAAGCCCGCGAGCTGGAAGCGGCTGGCGTTGACATTATTCAGTTCGACGAACCTGCTTTTAACGTCTTTTTCGACGAAGTGAATGACTGGGGCATCGCCGCGCTGGAGCGCGCCATTGAAGGGCTGAAATGCGAAACCGCAGTACATATCTGCTACGGGTACGGCATCAAAGCCAATACGGACTGGAAAAAAACGCTCGGCTCCGAGTGGCGCCAGTATGAAGAGGCGTTTCCAAAGTTGCAGACCTCAAAGATCGATATCATCTCGCTGGAGTGCCACAACTCGCGCGTGCCGATGGATCTGCTGGAGCTGATCCGCGGTAAAAAAGTGATGGTCGGGGCAATTGATGTTGCCACCCAGACCATCGAAACGCCGGAAGAGGTCGCCGATACGCTACGCAAGGCGTTGCAGTTTGTTGATGAAGACAAGCTCTATCCGTCCACCAACTGCGGCATGGCTCCCCTTTCCCGCCAGGTCGCCAACGGTAAGCTGAAGGCATTAAGCGCCGGGGCTGACATTATCCGTGGCGAGCTTGCCCGCTAACCTTCAGGTTTGCCAGTACAGCGGCGTACCGAACCGCTCAATATAGTAGTCAATCACCGCCCTGACGTTCAGGGGCGGATGACGCGCGTTCGGGTAAATCGCCGCTATCGTCAGTGGCTCCGTATTAATAGAACACTCCATTTCCGGCAGCAGTGCCACCAGCTCACCGCTTTTGAGCCGTTCGCTCACCATCCAGTCCGGGAATAGCACAACGCCCATGCCGCCCAGCGCCGCAATCAGGAGCGTTTCCGCGTTATTGGAAGTCATCAGCGGTACGATGGGATAGTGAACCCACGCCTCGCCCGGCTGCCGGATCAGCCAGCGGTTAGGCCCGGACGAACCGCGGTAAACCAGACAGTGGTGACGACTGAGATCGTCCGGCCCGTCGGGCGCGCCATGTTTTTGCAGATAGTCCGGCGAGGCCGCCAGATGGTAGAACTGCTGACCGAACACCCGGGCGTGAAACGAGGAGTCCGTCAGCGCGCCGATGCGGAAGATAACGTCCGCGGCGTCGCGGTGCGGATCGATAAAATCGTCGGTGAGGGTCAGTTCAATGGAGAGACGAGGATAACGCGCCAGAAGCCCCGGCAGGCCCGGCGCGATGTGCCGTTGTCCGAAAAAGACCGGGCCATTGATACGCAGCGTGCCCGACGGCTCGCGGGCGCGTTCATCCAGCTCGCGTCGCGCATCCTCCAGATTTCCGGCCATCGCCCGGGCATAGCGCACAAAAAGATGCCCGCTCTCTGTGGGCATAATCGCCCGCGTGTTGCGGTAGAAAAGCTGTTGTCCGAGGGCATCCTCAAGCTGGTGGATCACGCGGGAAACCTGCGACGCAGAAATTCCTTCCCGCCTCGCCACCACGGAAAAATTCTGCGTTTCATAAACGTCGATGAAGATCAGCAGCGCGCGAATGCTGATATGTCCGGCATCCATCATTAATGCATTTCCTGCACAGGTGTTTCCTGCATTATGGCATTTTTCTCAATGATGTTCAGACGTAATCTTCTCCGCCTGGAAAAAGGAGAAAAAGCGTTATGCACATTATTTTAATTTTACTGGTGATTGCCGGCGGCATGGGGCTGTCCGTGGAAGCCGGGCTGCTGGGGCCGCTGGGCGCGGAGGTGGGCGACCTGTGGGCGGCGTTCAGCATATTTAGCGTGGGAACCGGGCTGACGTTTCTGCTGATGCTGTTTTTCAGCCCCCGCAACAGTCCCTCATTTTTTGCGCAGCCGTCATGGCACCTGCTGGGCGGCGTGCTCGGCCCGGTCTACGTCATCATTCTCACCATTGCCACGCCAGCGATCGGTATTGCTATGACGATGATCGGCATTCTGGCAGGCCAGGTCTTTAAAAGCCTGATTATTGACCACTATGGCCTGCTGGGTACGCCGCACCGCAGGATCGATACAAAACGCATTATTGCGCTGGGATTTATCATCGCCGCGCTCATTCTCGTGGCGCAGGGGTAACGTTATGACAGTGATTATGATTATTCTGGCGGTGATTGGCGGCGCGACACTGAGCATTCAGGCTGCCATTAACGGGCAATTAGGCAGCAGCGTGGGGGTATTCAAAAGCGCGTTTCTAACCTTTTCCGTCGGCGCGCTGGTAACCGCCCTGCTCATTTTCTTTTTTGAGCCGAAACAGGCGGTCAGCCTGATGGATGTGCCCAAGTGGCAGCTTCTGGGCGCCCTGTGCGGCGTGCCCTATATAGTGATTATGGTGCTCGCGGTGCAGCGTATCGGCACCGCCGTTGCCACGGTAGCGGTGATCCTGGGTCAGCTGGCCATGAGCATGCTGATTGATAACTTTGGCTGGCTGAACAATGAAGCCATTCCGTTTTCAGCGAGCCGTTTCGGGGCCGTCGTCTGCCTGAGTATCGCGCTCTTCTTCATCTACTCAAGCAGTAAACCTCAGCCCGAAGAGGATTAACCGCCCTCTTTGCGGGTAAAGAACAGCGTCACCGTGGCGACGGTGACGCCAAATTTCTTCATCTCGGTTTTATTGAACAGACGGGTGCTGTCCTGCAAATACATCCAGTCATCAAAGTGCAGCAGCCAGGTTTTGCCGTCCGCCTTCACGTTCATGCTGTAGCGCCAGTTAAGGGCGTTGCCCGAAACCTGACCTGTCGCGACACCTTCTATGTCACCCGCCGTGCCTTCGTAACGATCGTGGCCAATGCGGCGGATATGCCAGACGCGCTTTTGCTTCTCGCCGTCGTCATAGACAAAATGCTCGTTCAGCGTCAGCGTATCGCCGATAACATCTCCGGCGATCTCGACGTGAAAACGGCGGATCTGCTTACCGCTGCGGTCCTGCACCATCCCCCACGCCTCGGTTTTGCCCTGGAAGTAGTGGAAAATATCAAGCCTTGGCCGCTGCTGACGATACTCGGTCACTTCTGTGCTGCACCCGGCCACCAGCATTGTCAGTGTAAGCGCCATTAACAGGAATCGTTTCATTGTGGTCCTCCGATTAACTGCTGACGCAGTTCAGGATACGCGGTGCGGGGATCGAGCCAGATCGCCAGAAAGCGCGAGCTAAACGCTGCCGACTGGCGCGGCCCGAGGGGCGTAAATTTTTTCTGCAAAGCCGTGGGGCGATACCAGAATTGCCCCTGACCGTTATTAACCACAAACGCGAGCTGCGTGCCGGGCGTGACGTCGGGCCAGAGCGCTTTTAGCATCCGCAGCCAGGCTTCACTCTGCGGCTCCTGCTGCAAAATGCCCTGCGCCTGCCACTGGTCGCGGGTCGCCTCGACCAGGTCGTCGCCATCGATATCCCGGGCATAGGTGATAATCAGCGCGTTATCGCTGTCTGTTCCTGTATAGCTGCCGTCGGGCGTCAGCAGCTGAGAGGTATAAACGGTAAACGGCCCCCAGGTGAGGGTGGCATCGCCTACCTTGCGCCAGCTCAGCCAGTCAGTCGCCTGCGCGTTACAGGCCATAACGGTTAGCGCGAGCGCGAGTAACAGATGTCTCATTGTTGTCTCCCCATCAGCAGGTGGAAAAACAGCATCAGCACCAGCCAGCCCGGGATCATCCAGCTGACGACGATAAAAGTCGGCTCCAGGAACGTGATGGCCCCCAGACGCTCGCCAAACAGGTAGGCCACCGGCCCGCCCAGGGTCGCCAGCGCCGTCAGCAGCCAGCCCGGCAAGGTGGTCGTGCGGGTCAGTTGCGTCCAGACGGTGGCAAACATCAGCCACAGCGCCACCATCCATAGCGGCATCAGAGACGTGCCAGTGAATGAAATCAACCCCGTCAGCGCCCAAAGGGCGTCCAGCATCGCGCCCGACGCCGCCAGCACAAGGGCGTATACCCGGTGTGATGGCGGTAACAGCAGCCAGGCAATCAGCGCCAGCGCGATCCAGATGACCAGCCCCTGCTCGCGAAACAGCACCACCAGCGTCCAGTAGAGATCAAACCCGATGGCCAGCAGAAAGACCTGCCCGTAGCGCTTCATACGCGTTCCGCAGTCAGTTGCACCACGCTGATTGTGCGGGCGTTAAACCCGGCTTCACAGTAGCCGAGGTAGTACAGCCACATCCTACGGAAACGGTCATCAAATCCGAGCTTTTCAATCTCCTGCCAGGCGTGAACGAAGCGCTGACGCCAGTGCGCCAGCGTGCGGGCGTAGTCCGGCCCCATATCGAAGAGGTTACGCACGACAAAATCGGTATGGCGGGTCATCAGTTCATTCATGGCGGTGATGCTGGGCAAAAAGCCGCCGGGGAAGATGTAGCGCTGAATAAAATCGACGCTTTTGCTGTAGTCGCGATAGCGCTGATCCTGAATGGTGATGGCCTGAATCGCCATCCGCCCGCCCGGACGCAGACGCGCCTGGCAGGTGCGGAAAAACGTTGGCAGGTAGCGTTGGCCGACGGCTTCAATCATCTCAACCGACACCAGCTTATCGTACACTCCGGTCAGATCGCGGTAGTCACAGAGCAGCACCTCAACGCGATCCTGTAAACCTGCCCGCGCGATCCGCGCGGTGGCCCAGTGGTACTGCTCCTGCGATAGCGTGGTAGTTGTTACCCGGCAGCCATAATGACGGGCGGCATATTCCGCCATCGCCCCCCAGCCGGTACCAATCTCCAGCAGATGATCGTTTGCGGTGAGCGCCAGTTGGTCGCACAGCCTGGCCATTTTTGCCTGCTGAGCCGCTGCCAGATCCTGCTCTTCCCCGGTAAACAGCGCGCTGGAGTAAAGGAGTTGTTCATCAAGGAAATGGGCGTAAAAGGCGTTGCCCAAATCGTAATGGGCGGCAATATTTTCCCGTGCCTGCGCGCGGGAGTTGCGCCGCATCCAGTGCCGTAGCCGCTCTACCGGTTTCCCGAGCAGGCGAAACCCTTTTTCCAGTTGCCCGAGGATCTGGCTATTGCGCGCTATCAGCTCCAGCAGCGGCGTCAGGTGGGCCGTCTCCCAGTCGCCATCTATCCACGCTTGTGCCGCGGCGAGGCTGCCCCCGGTTAGAATGCGCCAGTAGACGCCCGGAGCGAGTACCTGCACCTCAGCGTGAAGCGCGGCGGAGGCGTCGCCGAACTGGAACGTCTGGGCGCCTTCACGCAGCGTCAGCGAGCCGCCGCGCAGCCCGTTCAGCAGGCGAAAAAGCAGCCATCGCGCGACGCGGACGTTGCGCGGGAAATCGGGTTCAAGCGCAAAGACGGGATCGGTCATGAGCGTTCACTCCTGCTTAGGGGATGGTTATGCAGCGGCACGCGCTTCAGCCACAGCCTGAGCGCCTGCCAGTAAATGGCGAAAACGGTTTTGAGGGTCATCAACGGGATCCGCGCCAGCAGCGACCGCAGCGCTGCGCGCGTCAGCGGCTCCCGGCGCAGCGTCAGAGTGGCATCAAACACCTTCGTCTCCTGATGGTTTTCGATATGCATGCGCAGCGTGCTGGACGGACTGTTGAAGCGCCAGTGGTAGACCATGTCCATCGGATTAAAGGGCGAGACGTGAAACGCTTTTTCCGTCGGCGGGGCGTCCCGCCCCGCTACCGCGTAGTAGTGTCGTTCATTCCACGGCGTGTTGCGGACTTCGGCGAGAACCCAGCGCAGGGTGTCTTCCCCGTCATAGCAGTAGTAAAAATTGACTGGGTTAAAATGAAAGCCGAAATAACGCAGTTGGGTTAGAAGCATGACCCGCCCCGCCGGGCGTTCGCCGGTCAGATTTTCCAGACGCTCAAGGACGCGCTCTTTGAGCGGCGTGCCCAGCGGGTAGTCCGCATCATAAAATGCCGCGGGCGCAACGCGGTTACGGCGCACGCCGACGGAGGGCAGCGCGTCCAGCTCATCGAGATCGAGCCAGGCCATAAAGACGCTGTAGGTAAAGTGGTACGCTTTTGGCGAAAGACGGCGATGGCGCAATGTGCCGTGGTAAAGGCAGCTGTTCATCTCAGTTGCCCTCCCCGGCCGCGATAGCGTTTACCACATCCAGCGCACTGCGTACCCCATCTTCGTGGAAGCCGTTGTACCAGTACGCGCCGCAGAACCAGCTCCGCTGGCGACCGTTTATTTCTCCGCGTCGGGCCTGGGCTTGCCAGCTTTGCGGGTTAAAAAGCGGATGCTCATAGACAAAGCGGCGCAGCACATAGCGTTCTTCCACCGGCGTTTCCGGGTTGAGGGTGACGCAAAACAGCGGGCTACCCGGCGGCAGTCCCTGCAAGATATTCATGTTGTAGGTGACGCAGGCGCTGGCCCGATCCTGCTCGCTGAGGCGGTAGTTCCAGCTCGCCCACGCGCGCTTGCGCACCGGCAGCCAGCGCGGATCGCTGTGAAGCACCACCTCGTTACGCTGCCAGCCGATATCACCCAGCACCTCACGTTCAGCCTGCGTTGGGCTGGCGAGCATCGTCAGCGCCTGAGCGGAGTGGCAGGCGAAGATCACCTGATCAAAGTTGTCTGTTACGCCCTCACGCGTTATATCAACCCCGCGATCGAGGCGAATAACCTGCTGCACCGGCGCATTGAGGTGCAGCGTCAGGCGATCGCCAAGCTTGTCCATCATCGCGCGGATGTACTCCCGGGAGCCGCCCGGCACCACGTACCACTGCGGACGATGGGTAATGTCCAGCAGACCGTGGTTTTCAAAAAAGCGTAAAAAGAGCGGCAGCGGAAAGCGTTTCATCTCCTGTAGCGAGGATGACCAGATAGCCGCCCCCATTGGCAGAATGTAGTGACGCGCAAAAAAAGGCGTGAAGCGGTGCTGGTGCAGGAACGTCTCCAGCGTGGCGGACTCGCTGACGTCACCCCGGAGCGTCTGTTTCGCCAGCCGGTTAAAGCGCACGATCTCCTTCAGCAGCGTCCAGAAGGCAGGGTTTAACAGATTACGACGCTGGGCGAACAGCGACGTCAGCGTGTGGCCGTTGTACTCCAGCCCGCTCTGCGGGTTATGTACCGAAAAACTCATCTGCGTTTTTTGCCCGCTGATGCCCAGTTCGCTCAGCAGCCCCATGAAGCGCGGATAGGTGCGGTCGTTGTAGACAATAAAACCGGTGTCGATGGCAAAGTTGCCCTGCGGCGTGTCGACATCCACCGTTGCAGTATGCCCGCCCGGCGTAGCCTGCGCTTCAAACAGCGTGACCTGATGATGTCCGGCGAGCCGCCAGGCACAGGTTAACCCGGCGATACCGCTGCCGATAATCGCGATCTTCATGGTCGCACCATCCTGCGCAGCAGTGCGCGCTGAAGTATATCGGGCAGACCGGAGAGCAGGCGCAGCGCCAGGCTAAACCCGGCGGGAAACGCGATATGATCCTTCCCTTTTGCCAGACCGCGACGAATGGCATGGACGGCGTCCTCCACGCTGACCCGGCCCGGCATCGGGAAATCATTTTTTCGGGTCAGCGGCGTGTCGACAAAACCAGGTGAAACGACCGTGACGGCGATCCCTTTCGGCTCCCAGTCGAGGCGCAGCGTCTCAGCAAACCAGGTTAACGCCGCTTTAGAGGCGCCATAGGCTTCGGCTCGCGGGAAGTGAAGCCAGTGCGCCATCGAACTGACCAGCACCACGCGGTTGCCGGATATCATCTGCGGCTGCAACGCCGCAAGGCAGTTTACCGGCCCCATGAAATTGGTGGTCATGACGCGCGCCACCAACGCGGCATCCACCTCGCCGCGATCGAGATACTCGCAGGTTCCGGCGCAAAGAATCACCGTGTCGGCAGCACAGTCCGCCAGCGCCTGGCGACAGGCGTCCCTGTCTGTCATATCGAACAGGCGCACCGTAATGTTGGGGCTGTGCTGATGCACGGCTGCCAGACGTTGCGCATCGCGCCCGCAGGCAATCACCCGGTAGCCATCGTCGGCAAAAGATTTCGCCAGCCCGGCCCCGATGCCCGAGCTTGCGCCGGTGATCAGAACCGTTTTCATGATTTCACTCTCCGCTTCACGCCGCGTACGGCCCAGCCGAGCACCGGAAGATGTTCGTAAATCATCTCTCCGGCATCGTAGTAATCCCGCTGGCGAACAATGCGATCGTCGCGCATGTCTACCACAGAGCAGCCCGGCAGCTGGCGCATTGCCCCCCGGGCAATACGCGGGTGCGACCAGTGCATCATCCAGGTAACAACAAAGCGATCGCCCTGCTGCAAGGGTGCATCGACGGTAAAGCGGCACCGCTGGACGTTAGCCAGCAGGTGAGTGAAATAGCGCTGAATCGCGAACAACCCGCTGTGTTCGCCAAAGGGATCGATAAGCGTGGCATCGGCGCGATAAATCTTTGCCAGCGCCGAAGGTGGCTGGGTATCCAGCGTGGCGTAATAATCAACGAATCGACTGATGACGGACGGCAACGTGCTCATGGGTCACATCCTGGCTGTAAACAACGTAGCGAAATCGCATAATTAAAACTTACACAATTAGCGTTATTTGTCCAAGTTTGTGCAGATATATTGTTTATACCTCTTTTAATTCAGTATTTTAAAAACTTTCCCTGAGGTGCCAATTTGAGTCAAAAGCAGATTCTCACCGCCGTGCCGTTATTTTTTAGGGATAACCTTAAGGCAAAGGTGCCATTTATCTTCCAGACTTATCCTTTTAATTCATAAGGATGTCACGCGATGAAAAATTTACTGATGGCGCTCTTTTCCAGCCCGGAATCCTTGTTGCAGGTTATGAGTCACCAGGAAATTATCGAAGCCGTAGAGGATGGCGACCGCATCATCATCGATCAGGATGGAAACGCCTCGGTTAACTACAAAAGTAACGAGGTTCGGCAGGACTTTCTGCGCCATGTCAACGCGCTGAAGAGGGCCTGAAATGGGAACGGCAATATTCATGGTATTGATGGTATGCGGCTACTGGTACACCAGCCGCGATCTCTCAACCCGGTTCAAAATTAAGCGTTCATTCGGCTGGGATGTCTATTTCCTTGTGGCGCTGTATGGCTGCATTTTCGTTTTACAGGGCGTGATCGCCACCGGCCTGCTCTGGCTGCTGTTGTTCGCCCTCTCCGCCGCCGACAACACGTTCCATTTCACGTCCGCAAAATACGCCGACTGGCAAATTGATTTTATGAACTGGAGCTTTTTAGGAATTCAGGCTCCGGTCGTGGTGATGCTGGCCTTTGCGATCCTGTTTTGTCTCTATCGTTCTAACTGGGCCGGTAGCGCGCGGCTGGACGGCGAAGGCCGGAAAAAGCTCTACAAGCGGCTGGCGCAATCGAGCGGGATTGAACAACTGCTCTATCAGTGCATGGAGGAAGGTGAACTTGCGCACGTCACGCTGAAGTCGCGGCGGATTTATATTGGCATGATCCATACCGCCACGCTGGAGTATGAAAAAACCGCCAATATCGTGCTTATCCCGATGCTGAGCGGCTACCGCGACGGGGAGAACATGCAGCTGTGTATTGAGCACAACTACAGCAAATGGTACGCCGAGCATGAGGTTACGCTCGACTCAGAGCCAAAAAGCGCTATGGATTTCCGTAAGGTGATCATGCTTGATCAGATCGAGAGTATTTCGCTGTTCGATCCGGCAAGTGCCAGCGCGCTGGCGATGCGTGAATAAAAAGATGGCGCCTTATTTCTAAGGCGCCAGGATTATGTGGACGAAACCTGAACTTATGGCGTTACGATATTGAACCAGAAGTCAAATTTGTCCATGTAGCTCAGCATCTCTTCCAGCTTCGCCCCGTTTCCGCTCACCTTCACGTCACCTTTATCCATCGCCTGCTTCAGCGTCTCTTTCTTAAGGATGATGTTGTTCAGCGTGGTGCGGTCAAGCGCGATAGTTGCGTCGGCATCCTTCGCCTGCGCGTTGGCGGTATGGTTCAGCACGCCGTTTTCCAGCTCCAGCTTGTATTTGCCGCCATCCTTACCGAGATCGACATTGAAGACCGCCTTCGCGTTACCGGCCCGCACCCCGTTGATGTGCACACCCAGGTAGTCGAAGAACATTTCCGGGGTCATCGCTCGCACGGTATCCGGGCTGGCGGTGTTAGGCGTCGGCAGCTTCTTCACGCCATTACGCAGTTCTTGCGCGCCGGTCAGGTAGAAGTTACGCCAGGTGCCCGCTTCCGCCTGGTAACCTAACTGCTCAAGCGCGTCGGCTTCCAGATTACGGGCAGCCTGGTTGTTAGGATCGGCAAAGACCACTTTGCTGACCACCTGAGCAACCCAACGGTAATTACCCTGCTGATAATCCGCTTTGGCTTTCTGCATGATGGCATCAGCGCCGCCCATGTACTGCACGAACTTCTTCGCAGCCTGTTCAGGCGGCAGCTCGTCGAGGGTTGCCGGGTTGCCGTCGAACCAGCCGAGATAAAACACGTAAGTGGCTTTGACGTCGTGGCTAACGGAGCCGTAGTAACCGCGGCTTGCCCACTGTTTCTCGAGCGATTCCGGCAGCTTAAATTCTGCGGCGATCTCATCGCGAGTCAGGCCTTTGTTGGCCATACGCAGGGTCTGGTCGTTGATGTAGCGGTACATATCGCGCTGGCCTTTCATCAGCTTGACGATATTCTCGTTACCCCAGGTCGGCCAGTGGTGCTGCGCAATAATCACTTCCGCGTCCGCGCCCCAGCGCTCAATGGCGGCGTTAATGTACTTAGACCAGGCCAGCGGGTCGCGGATTTTGGCGCCGCGCAGGGAGTAGGTGTTGTGCAGAGTATGGGTCACGTCCTCTGCGGCCTCGATCATTTTCTTCTCTTTGACGTACCACAGCATCTCCGACGGAGCTTCTGAACCCGGCGCCATCATAAAGTCGTAGGTCAAGCCGTCGATCACTTCTTCCTGACCGGTATGGGTAATGTAGTCGGTCGGCGGGATGAGGGTGACAGTACCCGCAGAGGTGGTGGTGCCAAGGCCTGCACCCACCTGGCCTTTTGCATCCGGCTTCAGCAGGTTGCCGTACATATAGCTCGCACGGCGGCTCATCGCGTTTCCGGCCATAATGTTTTCGGAAACCGCCTCTTTCATAAAGCCATCCGGCGCGTAGATTTTCACTTTGCCAGACTTGACGTCAGCTTCGTCAACCACGCCGCGCAGGCCGCCATAGTGGTCAACGTGGCTGTGGGTGATCACCACAGCGACGACCGGTTTCTTGCCGCGGTTTGCATAGTAGAGATCCAGCGCTTCTTTCGCCGGTTCAGCGCTTAACAGCGGGTCGATAACGGTAATGCCCTTCTCGCCCTCAATGATGGTCATGTTGGAGAGATCGAGATTACGGATCTGATACACGCCGTCGGTGACCTTAAACAGCCCGCCAATGTTGATCAGCTGTGACTGACGCCACAGGCTCGGGTTTACCGTATCCGGGGCTTTTTCACCCTCGTTGACGAAATCATATTTCGCCGGGTTCCAGATAACGTTCCCCTGCTCGCCTTTGATCATGTTTTGCGGCAGCGGGGCGATAAAGCCTTTATGGGCATTTTCAAAGTCGGTTTTATCGGCAAACGGTAATTTGTTATACAGGGCGTTATTAGCCTGCTGGGTTGTAGGAGTGGCATCCTGCGGCTGTACTTCCGCAAACGCGGAAAGCGACAGCGACGTCAACACACCGGCCAGCGCCAGATGTTTAGCGATTATCGTTAATTTCATTAAATGGCCTCATAGATTAATTGCGCCGCCAGCGATATTTAATTGTGGCGGATAATTTTAATGCGAACTCATTGAGGACCATTCTAACCAGAATACCTTCCCTTCATAGTCCCATATGGGACTGGTTATTTATCGATTCGTAATCCGTGGGCTATTGCTGCTATACTCGCTACCATAGCAAACGTTGCGGGGAGAGGCTTAGCGTGAATTTTCAGGATATCCATACCTATTATCAGCAACTCAATATTGGGCAATTTTTTCCGCAAATGCTTTGTGAAGGCGAGGTCTTAACCGTTGCCGCAAATAAAAAACTCACCGTTGAACCTGGCTATATTTATTTCTGTACTGAAGGGTCGCTGACGATATCAATGCCTGATGATGGGCTGAATATTGGCAATACTATTGAGTATATGCCGATCGGTTTAATGGAAAGGTATTGTCCACTGGCGAAGTATGAATATCGCAGCAGTGCCAGGGTGAAACTGGTGAGAATATCGTGGGCCGACTTCGACCAGTTTTTTTTCCAGGGTGGGCCTGAGCGCATGCAGGCGCTGGCCACCATACTGACCTACATGTCGATATTCACCATCGACCTGCATAACGAACGCAGGCAGGTCACCAGCTACCAGACCATTAAACCCATGCTCTATCGCTATCTTTATCGGCAGGAAACCCACACGGGAGAGAATGAGGGTCTGGCGCTGTTTATCATCAAGCGCACTAACCTGTCGCGAACGCATGTCTTTCGCGTGCTGGCGGATCTTAAAGCCGGGGGCTATATCACCATGAAGCGCGGAAAGCTGGTGTCGATAGACCGTCCGCTGCCGGAGGCGTATTAAATTACGCCCCTGAAGCGAATGCTTCAGGGGCTGGCTGATTAACGCACCAGGTGCAGGAAGTGCAGATGTTTTTCATACTGGTCCAGGATATCGTTAATTAACTGCTCCTGGTTCCAGCCCATCACATCGTAATTTTGCCCACCTTCCTTGAGGTAGATTTCTGCCCGATAGTACCGGTGCTGTTCTGCCTGATTCTCATCATTCTCCATGGCCGCTAGCGCGAAGGTCGGCGAGTTATAGCCACGCAGCCTGACTTCATAAATGAAATTCAGCTCATTGCCTAAATCCACCTCAAGGCGAATACGATCGTCCGACGCGTCGCTGATATGGCTCTGCGTTCCCTGCTTATTCAGTTCATCCTGCACCAGCACCATGGCCGGTTTGATCACCTCTTCCATAAAGCGTTTCACCAGGGAGCGTTTAGGTAAGTATGCGATGTTACGCAGTCTGCGCTGCCACGGAATGGGGTTACGGGCCGCTGTCGGCGCGATCGTGGCCATACTCAGGCTCTCGCGTTTGGTCAAATCGCGTCGGAGCGCCTTCAGCAGGCCATAGATTGAGACCAGCAGGATCATCGAGAACGGTAGCGCGCTGGCGATGGTCACGGTTTGCAGCGCACTCAGTCCGCCCGCGAGCAGCAGCGCGATAGCGACTACGCCCATCAGCGCGGCCCAGAAGATGCGCTGCCAGACGGGGGTATTGGCCTCGCCGCCGGACGCGAGGGTATCCACCACCATCGCCCCGGAGTCAGCGGAGGTCACAAAGAAGACGATGACCATCGCCATGGCAATAAATGACAGCACGGAAGAGAACGGGAAATGCTCAAGGAAATTAAACAGCGCCAGCGCCACGTCCTGCTGGACGGTATTCGCCAGATCGGACGCTCCCTTGTTCATGATGAGGTAAATGGCGCTATTGCCGAACACCGTCATCCACATCAGGGTAAAGCCCGCCGGGACAAACAGCACGCCGGTGACGAACTCGCGGATGGTTCTGCCGCGGGACACACGGGCAATGAACATCCCGACAAACGGCGACCAGGACAGCCACCAGCCCCAGTACAGCAGCGTCCAGCCTCCCAGCCAGTTGCTGGATTTCGGTTCATAAGCGTACAGGTTAAACGTCTTGCTCACCAGCTCGGACAGGTATCCGCCGGTATTTTCCACAAAGGATTTCAGCAGGAGTACGGTTGGCCCCAGGCACAACACCAGCACCAGCAGCAGTACCGCCAGCCCCAGATTGAGCTCTGATAAAATGCGAATGCCTTTGTCCAGACCGGACACCACGGAAATGGTCGCCAGCCCGGTAATCAGGACGATCAGGATCACCTGCACGGTATCGTTGATGGGTACGCCAAAAAGGTGGTTCAGCCCGGCATTGACCTGTAAAACGCCGTAGCCTAACGAGGTCGCCACGCCAAATACGGTGCCGATTACCGCGAAGATATCCACCGCATGACCTATCGGGCCGTAAATACGGTCCCCGATAATCGGATAAAGCGCCGAACGAAGCGTCAAAGGCAGGCCGTGGCGGTAGCTGAAGAACGCCAGAATCAACGCAACGATGGCGTAGATAGCCCAGGCGTGCAGCCCCCAGTGGAAGAATGTCAGCCGCATGGCCTCTTTGGCCGCAGCGACCGTTTCAGGTGTCCCCACCGGCGGGGAAAGGTAGTGCATGACCGGCTCCGCCACGCCGAAGAACATCAGGCCGATCCCCATCCCGGCCGAGAACAGCATGGCGAACCAGGAGTGGTAGCTGAAGTCAGGCTGGGAGTGGTCGGGCCCGAGTTTAATATCGCCGTAGCGGGACAAGCCGAGGAACGTCACGCTCATTAAAATCAGCGCGACGGCAAGAATGTAAAACCAGCTGGCGTTGGTGAATATTTGCTGTTGCAGTAGCTTAAAGTTTTTATCGGCAACGTCAGGGAAAATCGCGGCAAAGGCGACAAGAAGGAAAATTAACAAAGCAGATGTGTAAAATACCGCTTTGTTAATCTGGCTTTTGGACTGCTTTGGGATAGTGTCGTTTTCACTCATATAGTGTCTTCCATAAACGCATTGACCGCTCTGAATGAGAGGCGTGATCTGCGTCAGGGTAACAAAATCCCTTTATGAATGCAGGTCTGAAACGTTCAATTATACACTATCCCCAAAGGGTATTTGTTGCGCGTTAACGCATCCCTATGCCATTGCATTATTTCGCAGGCAAGAAATGGTTAATTATCCCGGCCAGCCGACTTGGGTCGTAAGTTCTCATCGAATACCAGCCGTTTGCGGCCGGGCTCTTCTTCCCGCAGCGGCTCTACCTGATGCAGCGTCTGCTTACAGCGATCCACCAGCACCTGATACTCCCGCGTGCCCTGCTTTTTCCACTCTATTTCCTGCGCGCTTAGCTCACGAATCGCTTTCGCCGGACTGCCAAGAATTAAGTGATTCGCAGGCATTTCCGCTTTGGCCTTCACAAACGCCGCCGCCCCGACGATGCTGTTTTCGCCGATCGTCGCTCCGTCCATCACCACCGCATTCATCCCCACCAGCGCATTACGGCGGATAATGCAGCCGTGCAGGATCGCGCTGTGGCCGATATGCCCGTCCTCTTCCACCACCGTGTCCTGCTCCGGAAAACCGTGCATCACGCAGTTATCCTGAATGTTCGCGCCGTCTTTCACCACGATCCGGCCAAAATCACCGCGCAGGCTGGCGTTGGGGCCTACGTAAACACCTTTGCCGAGGATCACGTCGCCAATCAGCACCGCGGTCGGGTGAACATAGCTCTCTTCAGGCACGACCGGCGTCAGACCATCAATTTGATAAACAGGCATACCCTCTCCTTATGTGATATTCAGACCACCAAAACGCTGGTGATAAAGCGTGCCGGGCGCGGGCAGCTCGCCGACGGAGGTTTCCCCCTTCTCACTGACAAACGCCAGGGCTCCCGCTGCCACGCGCTGGTAGATGTTAATGCACAGCTGTCGCGCGCTCTGTCCCGCCCAGTGCGCCGGGAGTAACTCCTCCGGCAACAGCGGATCTTTCAGCACCACGCGACGATAAAAATGAATGAGTAACAGCTGGATCTGGAAGCAGCGTTCCGGGGTTAAATCCTCGGGCGACGCCTCTTTCAGCAGCGGCAGCAGCGGACGGAACGAGTTGATAAACGTTTCGTACATCGCGTTTTGTTCGGTCAGCTGCCAGCACTCTTCCACGCGGGATCGTAACGCCGCGCGTGACAAAGCCAGCGGCGAATGAGCTTCAAAGAAAATGACGTTTTCCGCCACGCCCGCGTCATGCAACAGCGACTGCACGTCCGCGAGGTTCTGCGACGGCGAGGCCATCAGGCTCGGCGCCAGCGTGCCGAACCCTTGCCAGATGAGCTGTTTTTTCACGTCCGCGAGCGTGGTTTTATCCAGCCCCTCGGAAAGCAGCAGCAGCCATTTACCATCCCACGCCGGCAGTTCTGCACGGTAGATTTTATTTTCCGCGCGTCGGGTCAAACGCAGCCCCTTGTCGCTGAGACGGTAAAAGCTGCGGCGGCCAATGCGGGACACGTCCAGCCAGCCCTCTTTGTTGAGGCGAAACAGCGCGGTGCGCACAAAGCGCTCCCCGAATCCCATCCCTTCCAGCAGGGCCGCCAGACTGCCGAGCCAGATCTCTCCGCCGCGATGGGAAAGCGCGTCGCCATACAGCGAAGAGATAAGCGACGTTCCGCTGACGGGAACAGAGCTGACTGCGTGCTGGATAAAGGCATCAAGTTTATTCATGTGATTCATTCTGTTGTTATTTTTTTCCTGGATGAATCATAGCATAGGAATTTGGAGTTTCCCCTCACCCTAACCCTCTCCCAAAGGGAGAGGGAACACAATACACCCTCTCCCTTTGGGCTGAGGGATCCCCAGTAATTTTTTTATGCAGAAGCAATAAAGTTGCTTTCTAAATGACTGAGGGCTGTCAGCGATGCCCTGGTCCGGCTGTAAATCGCTGAGGCGTTTGCCTTCCGGCCGGGGCGAGGCGCAGGGATGCGCCGAGAGGGCGGCTTTACAGGGACGTTGCCTCCGCCCGTACCCGATAAGCCGGAAGGAATAAGCCGAGGGCACCGCGAAGCGGCGATTTTCCGCCGGGAGCCCGGGTCGCCAGGGTGGTGGCGACTGAGCCACCCTGGCACGTTCACCGGTCATGTCGTTACAGAGTAGCAAGGAACATAAAGTGAACGGAATGACCACCACCGCCGTATATTCCCCTCACCCTAACCCTCTCCCCGGAGGGGCGAGGGGATTGCTCAGTGCTCGCATTAATTTGTGGGGAACCCTCAGCCCTTTGGGAGAGGGCTGGAGTGAGGGAAATTCAACCGTTGGCTGCCACTTTACGCAAATCAAACACCCGGCAGGCTTTACCCTCGGATCGCGGTATGCTTCCGCAGTTAACGATCATCACATCGGTTGAAATCCCCACCATCGATTTAATCCGATGACGCAGCTGATGGCAGACCTGACAACGCTGTTCATGCGTCAGCGTTAAGCTACTCTGTTTCAGCTCGACCTTCACCGAAAGTGAATCAAGATGCCCGCGGCGGTTCACCTCCAGCTGATAGTGCGGCGAAAGATGTTCGAACTTGACGATCTCCTCTTCCAGCTGTGACGGGAAGACGTTAACGCCGCGAATGATGAGCATGTCGTCGCTGCGCCCACTGATGCGATCCATCCGGCGCATGGTGCGTGCGGTGCCCGGCAGCAGGCGCGTCAGGTCGCGGGTGCGGTAGCGGATCACCGGCAGCGCCTCTTTGGTCAGCGTGGTGAACAGCAGTTCGCCCTGCTCGCCGTCGGCCAGCGGCGTGCCGTCATTCGGGTTGACGATCTCCGGGTAGAAGTGATCTTCCCAGATGGTCGGACCGTCAGCGGTTTCAAGACACTCCATCGCCACGCCCGGCCCCATCACCTCAGAGAGACCATAGATATCCAGCGCGGTAATGCCCAGCCGTTTCTCGATTTCGCGGCGCATCGCCTGCGTCCACGGCTCGGCGCCAAACACGCCGACGCGCAGGGAACAGGCGCTGGCATCACCGCCCATCTGACGCTCCAGCTCTTCGATCAGGTTCAGGCAGTAAGAGGGCGTCACCATGATCATATCCGGCTGGAAATCGCGGATCAGCTGCGCCTGCTTCTCCGTCTGGCCGCCGGACATCGGGATCACCGTCGCCCCCAGACGCTCTGCACCGTAGTGCGCCCCCAGCCCGCCGGTGAAGAGCCCGTAACCGTAGGCGACGTGAATTTTATCCTTCGCGCTGCCCCCGGCGGCGCGCAGGGAACGGGCGACGATATTGGCCCAGTTGTCGATATCATTCTGGGTATACCCCACCACGGTCGGCTTTCCGGTGGTGCCCGACGAGGCGTGAATACGCACCACCTGCTCCATCGGCACCGCAAAGGTATCGAACGGGTAGTTGTCGCGCAGATCCTGCTTGGTGGTGCACGGGAATTTTTGCAGGTCCGCCAGCTCGTTGAAATCGTCAGGGTGAACGCCCGCGGCATCAAACTTGCGTTTGTACATCGGAACGTTGTTGTAGGCGTGGTTCAGCGTCCACTTCAGGCGCGCGGTCTGCAACGCCTGCAATTCATCAATGGACGCGGTTTCGATCGGATCAAGCTTTGTTGTATTTATCATCGCAGGGTACTCACATTATTGTTCGCTCAAACACGCTCAAGGATCATGGCAATGCCCTGACCCACACCGATGCACATCGTACACAGCGCGTAGCGCCCGCCGCGTCGGTGCAATTCATTGCTCGCGGCCAGCGCCAGTCTGGCACCGCTCATTCCCAGCGGATGACCTAGCGCGATCGCTCCGCCGTTCGGGTTGACATGCTCCGCGTCATCCGGCAAGCCCAGCTGACGCAGCACCCCCAGCGCCTGTGCGGCGAAGGCTTCGTTAAGCTCAATGACGTCCATATCGGTGATACTGAGTCCGGCACGTTCCAGCACCTTACGGGTGGCGGGAACCGGGCCTAATCCCATCAGACGCGGCTCGACGCCCGCGGTCGACATGGCCACAATGCGGGTGCGCGGGGTTAACCCCTGGGCAAGCGCCATCGGCTCGCTGGCGATAATCAGCGCCGCCGCCCCGTCGTTGACGCCAGAGGCGTTCCCCGCCGTCACCACACCGTTCTTGCGAAACGGGGCTTTCAGCGCGGCAAGCTGTTCAAGGGTGGTTTCGGCGCGCGGATGCTCGTCTACGCTCACTTCCGTTACCGCGCCTTTTTTCCCCGTTACCTGTACCGGGATTATCTCCTGCGCCAGAACGCCATTCTGCTGCGCCAGCGCGGTGCGCTGCTGGCTGCGCAAGGCAAATGCGTCCTGATCGGCACGGCTTATATTTAACAATTCCGCTACATTCTCTGCCGTTTCCGGCATGCTGTCAGTTCCGTATTGCTGATGCATGAGCGGATTCACAAATCGCCAGCCGATGGTGGTATCGAAGATCTCCGCCTGACGCTGAAACGCCGCGGTGGCTTTACCCATCACGAACGGCGCACGGGACATGGATTCGACGCCACCGGCGATCAGCAGATCGCCATCCCCGGCCTTAATGGCGCGTGCCGCAAAGCCAAGGGCATCCAGACCGGAGCCGCACAGGCGGTTTATGGTGGTACCGGAAACGGTCTGCGGCAGCCCGGCCAGCAGCGACGACATGCGCGCCACGTTGCGGTTATCCTCTCCGGCCTGATTTGCGCAGCCGAAGATCACGTCATCTATGCGCTCCAGATCGAGCTGCGGGTAACGCGCCAGCAGCGCACGCAGCGGAACGGCCCCTAAGTCATCGGCACGCAGGCTGGATAATCCTCCACCGTAGCGACCGACCGGGGTACGCACACCCTCACAAATAAATGCGTTACGCATCAGGCTTCTCCTGTCACACTGCCGCCGGTGCGGTGGGATTTCCCGCGAAAAAGAGCGACGGTTTTCTGTTGTTGATTCTGAATTTCGATGTCGTAGACGCCGGTCAGTTTGCCCTGATGCTTCACCCGCGCGGTAGCGGTCAGCTTATCGCCAGCAAAGCCCGGACGCAGAAAATCGATGGCGCAGCCTGAGGCCACCGCCGCCAGCCCCTGACTGTTGCAGGCGTAGGCAAAGGCGGTATCGGCCAGCGAGAATAGCTGTCCGCCGTGGCAGGTTTTATGCCCGTTAAGCATCTGCGGGGTGATGGTCATGGTCACCACCGCGTAGCCCTCGCCCATCTCGATAATGTCCATCCCCATCGCCTGCGCGCAGGCGTCCCGTTCGTACATCGCGCGGGCGTTATGCCAGGCGTTATGACTCATAACTACTCTCCAGAAGCGCACGCTGGCGCAGCAGTGAACAGGGGCGATAACGTTCCTCGCCGTAGTGACGTTGCAGGTTCTCCAGCAGCGTTAACAGACGCTGCCAGCCAAGGCGCTCGCCCCAGGCTATGGGGCCGCAGGGATAGTTGACCCCTAAGCGCATGGCGGTATCGATGTCTTGCTCACTGGCGACCCCTTTTTGCAGGGCATCCAGCGCTTCGTTGGCAATCATCGCCACCGTGCGCCAGATCAGCAGGCCGGGGTAATCCGCAATCTGGACCACCCGTTTCTCCTGGTGCTGCAACCAGTAAATGGCTTTCTGCGTGGCGGCGTGCGGGTTGCCGGGCGCGGCGGCTATAACGGCCACATCCCGCTCGATGCGGTCGACCACCACCACCGGACAGCCGTGGCGCAGCGCCAGCGACTGCGCGGTTTCACCCTGCGTTTCGATCAGCAACAGATCGTCAATTTCCGTGACACCGTCACTTCTTCGCTGTGCGCGCATCGGGCTGAAGCTGTGGCTGACCGGGGCGAGCCAGCTGACGGCGGGTTTGTCCCCCTGCCAGCGGTAAACGCCCTGCCCGCTTTTCTTACCCAGACGCCCCGCCAGCACCAGCTCCTGCTGCACCAGCGACGGCAAAAAACGACGCTCCTGCCAGAAGGCGTTGAATACGGAGCAGGTCACGGCAAAGTTGACGTCCTGACCAATCATGTCCGTCAGCTCAAGCGGCCCCATCGGGAACCCCCCGCCGTCTCGCAGGGCGGCGTCGATCACCTCGGGCGCTGCCACCTGCTCTTCCAGCGCACGCCAGGCTTCCGAGTAGAAAGGACGCGCTACGCGGTTGACGATAAACCCCGGTGTGGACTGGCAGCGTACCGGCTGCTTTCCCCAACTCAGCGCCAGCTCGCACAGCGCATCGGCCACTTCGGGTGAGGTCGCCAGCCCGCTGACCACCTCCACCAGCTTCATCACCGGGGCAGGATTGAAGAAGTGCAGCCCGGCGACGCGTTCAGGGTGGTTTATCTCCGCCGCAATCGCGGTAACGGAAATAGACGAGGTATTGCTGGCGAGTAGCGTCTGCGGCGGGCAAACCTCTGCCAGTTGGGTAAACAGCGCCTTTTTCACTTCAAGCCGCTCGGAGGCCGCCTCGATCACCAGATCGGCTTTCGCCAGAGCACTGATATTCGTCACCGGCGTCAGGCGGGCGAGGATCTGTTCCCCGGCGTCGGCAGAGAGTTTTCCGCGCGCAACGCGAGAGGACAGCCGCTGGCGAATGCCGTCGACGGCGCGGGAAATCGCCGCAGCGTCAATGTCGTACACCAGAACCGGATGACCGTGGCTGGCTGCCACTTCGGCAATCCCGGCGCCCATGGTGCCGCTGCCAATGACGGCGACCGTATGGATATTCACCATCTTATTTCCCCGTAAAGTTCGGCGCGCGTTTTGCCAGGAACGCGCTGACGCCTTCCCGGTAGTCGTCGCTGCGTCCGGCCAGACGTTGATAGTCGCGCTCCAGATCAAGCTGGGCGTCGAGGGTGTTGGTTTCGGCGGCGTTGATTGCCTGCTTGATCAAGCCCAGGCCATAGGTCGGCTGCGAGGCAAAATGCAGCGCCATCCGCTGTGCGGTGGCGGAGAGCTGCTCGTCGTCCACCACCTGCCAGATCATTCCCCAGGCCTGTGCCTGCTCGGCGCTGAGCTTGTCGCCCAGCAATGCCAGCCCCATGGCGCGGGCGCGTCCGGTCACGCGCGGCAGCAGCCAGGTTCCGCCGCAGTCCGGTACCAGCCCGAGCTTGCTGAAGGCCATCACAAAGCTGGCTGAACGGGCCGCAATCACCATGTCACAGCCGAGGGCCAGCGTGGCACCTGCCCCCGCCGCCACGCCGTTAACCGCGCAAATCACCGGCTTCGGCAGTTTTGCCAGGCGGCGCACCAGCGGGTTGTAAAAAGTCTCAACGGACATGCCCAGATCCGGCGCGGGGCCGGTCGGGTCCACGTTACGGTCGTTGAGATCCTGCCCGGCGCAGAAACCGCGTCCTGCCCCGGTGATCAGCAGGCAGCGGATGGCGTCATCGCGCTCGGCCTGCTTCAGGCATTCGGAAAGCTGCTGGTGCATGACGTCGTTAAAGCTGTTCAGGCGCTCCGGGCGGTTCAGCGTAATGGTCATTACGCCCTGCTCAACATGGCTCAGAATAAATTCCACAATTAGCGTCCTTTAAAGTCTGGGGTGCGTTTTTGTAAAAAGGCGTTGATACCTTCCCGGCGATCGTCGGTGGCCGCGAGCAGCGCAAACAGCTGACGCTCCTGCGCCAGCCCGGCCTGAAGCGGCACTTCCTGCGACTGGCGAAGCGCCTGCTTCGCCGCCTGTAACGCCAGCGGCGAGTGGCGCGCCATCAGCCCCGCCTGCTTCAGGGCATACTCCAGCGTCAGCGAGGCCGGGTAAACGTCACTGACCAGCCCGGCGCTGTGCGCCTGAACCGCCGTGATGCTTTCGCCCGTCAGCACCATTTTGCTGGCCAGCGATTTGCCCACGCTACGGATTAGCCGCTGTGTGCCGCCTGCGCCCGGCATGATCCCGAGGGTGATTTCCGGCAGGCCAAAGCGGGCGTTATCACCGGCAATCACCACGTCGCAGAGCAGCGCCAGCTCACAGCCTGCCCCCAGCGCGTAGCCGTTCACGGCGGCAATCAGCGGTTTGGTGAAGGCGTTTATCCGCGCCCACAGCTGCGGGCGGATATCGTTCAGTGTGGCGGGCAGGTCTTTCTCCGCCATTTCGTTGAGATCGGCCCCGGCGGCAAAGCAGCGTTCGTTGCCGTAAATCACACAGACGGCGATCTCCGCATCCACGGCGGCGGCTTCAAGCTGCTCCGTGATTTGCGTGAGCAGCGCATTGTTGAGCGCGTTGCGCGCCGCCGGACGGTGAAGCGTCAGCTGCAACACGCGGCCATGACGGGTGACAATCAGTTCGCTCATGCCATCCCCTTCGCATCAAAATCGACGATAACGTCAGCGGTTAACGGCAGCGCCTGACAGCTCAGCACATAGCCTGCGGCCAGCTCGTCCGGCTCCAGACTGTAGTTGGTCGCCATGTCCACCTTCCCGCGAAGCACTTTGCATTTGCAGGTGGCGCACACGCCGCCCTTGCAGGCGTAAGGCAGATCCGCCCCCTGACGCAGGGCCGCGTCAAGAATGCTCTCGTCGTCCGCCGTCAGGGTGATCTCCCTGTCGCGCCCGTCCTGACGGACGGTGACCTTCTGCCCGTCGGCTTGCACGCTGACTGTCCGTTTAACGGGGGTTCCCGGCGTGTTAAAGCGTTCAAGATGGATCGCTTTTTCCGGCATACCCAGCGCTTTCAGCGCCGCCTCAGCCTCGTCCATCATCGCCGACGGGCCGCAGATGAAGGCTTCATCGTACTGGCGGAAATTCACCAGCGTTTTTGCCAGCGCCTGGAGCTTTTCCCCGTCAATACGGCCATGGAGCAGATCGCTGTCGAGCGTCTCCTGGCTGAAGATGGAGATCAGCTGCAAACGCTGCGGGTATTTATCTTTCAGGTCCGCCAGCGCCCGGCGGAACATCATGCTCTGGCTGCTGCGGTTGCCGTAAATCAGGGTGAAGTGGCTGTGGGCTTCAGTGGCCAGCGTAGCGGACATAATCGCCAGCATCGGGGTGATCCCGGACCCGGCGGCAATCGCCAGATAGTGGCCTTCGCGTTCGGCCTGCGGCTGGTAGCCAAAATGCCCCTGGGGAACCATCACCTCCAGCGCCATGCCAGGTTTGATCTCGTCCCGGGCATAGCGGGAAAAACGTCCGCCCTCGATGGCTTTGACCGCCACGCTGATCTCACCGCACGCGGTGCTCCGGCAGATGGAGTAGCAGCGGCGCAGTTCATCCCCGCCAGGACTGGCTTTCAGGGTCAAATGCTGACCGGGACGGAAGCGGTACGCCTCCTGTAACGCCTGCGGCACCGCGAAGGTAATGGTCACCGCGTCGCGGGTTTCGGGTTCCACTTTTGCCACTGTTAATGAATGAAACGTTGTCATGGCAGCCTCAAATACATTTGAAATAGTCGAAGGGCTCACGGCAGGTATTGCAGCGGTAGAGCGCTTTGCAGGCCGTGGAACCAAATTCACTGATGAGCGAGGTATCGGTGCTCGCACAGCGCGGGCAGCTCACCTCCGCAGGAACGTGGGCGTGGCAGCTATGGCCGACAGGCGGGCTGATGCCATATTCCCGCAGGCGCCTGCGGGCATCGTCGGTCATCCAGTCGGTGGTCCAGGCGGGCTCCAGTTGCAGCAGAATATGTACCGGGGAAAAGCCGTTCCCGGTCAGAGTTTCGCGGATCGCCCCCAGCAGATGCTCCGTTGCCGGACAGCCCGAATAGGTTGGCGTGAAGCCTATAACCCAGCCTTCCCCCTGCGCCTTCACGCTGCGCACCATGCCTAAGTCGGTGATGGTCAGCACCGGCACTTCCGGGTCGGGGATCTGGCTTAACAGCGCCCAAATCTGCGGGATTTGGGCAGGCGCAATGTCGACGAGGCGTTGCATAGCGTTCTCCTTTACCACTGCTGGTCGGGGTAAACGCGCTGGAGATACTGCATCTCAGCCAGCATCGGTCCGAGGTGTTCAGTATGTAGCCCCTTCTTGCCGCCCGTGCGATACGCCACTTCCTCGGGCACGCGGAGGGTAGCTTCCGCCAGCCCGGCAAACACTTCGCGCTCCCACGGTTCCCGCAGGGCGCGCGGATCAACCGCCACGTCGGTGTCAATCAGCGCCAGCTCGACGTCGTCGGCGTCGAACAATTCAGCCGTAAAGCGCCACAGGCTATCCACCGCCTGCTGCATTTTCTGTGAGGAGGTTTCTGTCCCGTCCCCCAGCCGCACCAGCCAGCCGCGGCTAAAACGCAGGTGATAGCGCGCCTCTTTAATGGCTTTTGCCGCGATGGCGGCAAGCTGACTGTCGCTGCTGTGGATCAACCGTTCGTACAGCGCTACGTTCCACGCATCCATCAGATACTGACGGGCAATGGTGTCGGCGAAGCTGCCGTTTGGCTGTTCCACCAGCAGCAGATTGCGGAACTGACGCTCATCGCGGCCATAGGCCAGGGTGTCTTCATCACCCTTACCCTCCCGTTCAGCGGCGTAGGTCAGGAAATTGCGCGCCTGCCCGAGCAGATCAAGGCCGATATTGGCGAGCGCCAGGTCAATTTCCAGCTCCGGCGCATGGCCGCACCAGGCGCCCAGACGCTGTGAGAGCACCAGACCGTTGTCGCCCAGACGCAGGGCATAAGCAGATACGTTGTTCATCCCCAACCTCACATATGCTCAATGCCATCAGGGATGGTGTAAAACGTCGGATGGCGGTAGACCTTGCTTTCCGCCGGATCGAAAAACTCCCCGCTCTCTTCCGGCTGGGAGGCGACGATTTCACTCGCCTTCACCACCCAGATGGAACAGCCTTCGCTGCGGCGGGTATAGGCATCGCGCGCGTTTTCCAGCGCCATGCGGTCGTCGGCAGCGTGAAGGCTGCCCACATGGCGGTGCGACAGCCCCTGCTTCGAACGGACAAAAACTTCGTATAACGGCCAGTAAACATTGCTCATGGTTGATTCCTCTTATGCGGCCTGGCGGGCGCGTTGTTTTTCCGCGTGGGCCAGAGCGGCTTCACGCACCCATGCGCCGTCGTCCCAGGCTTTACGTTTTGCGGCCAGACGTTCGTGGTTGCAGATCCCGCGCCCGTTGATCACCTCGTCAAATTCGTGCCAGTCGATTTCGCCGAAGCGGTAGTGGCCGCTCTCTTCATCGAAACGCAGGTGGGGATCCGGCACGGTCATGCCGAGCATCTCCACCTGAGGCACCGTGTTGTCCACGAAGCGCTGGCGAAGCTCATCGTTGCCAAAGCGTTTGATCTTCCAGGCGAGACTGCGGGCGCTGTTTGGGGAGTTGTCGTCGTTGGGTCCGAACATCATCAGTGCGGGCCACCAGAAACGGTTGATGGCGTCCTGCAACATCTGCCGCTGGGCTTCGCTGCCCTGCGCCAGCGCCATGCAGGCCTCAAAACCCTGACGCTGGTGGAAGCTCTCTTCTTTACAGATTTTCACCATCGCCCGGGCGTACGGGCCGTAAGACGTACGGCACAGCGCCACCTGGTTCACAATGGCCGCCCCGTCCACCAGCCAGCCAATGACGCCGATATCGGCCCAGCTCAGGGTCGGATAGTTGAAGATGGAGGAGTATTTCATCTTGCCGTCGAGCATCTTTTGATAGATGTCCTCCCGGGCGCAGCCCAGCGTTTCCGCCGCGCTGTAGAGGTACAGGCCGTGTCCGGCTTCGTCCTGCACCTTCGCCAGCAGAATGGCTTTCCGGCGCAGCGTCGGCGCGCGGGTGATCCAGTTTCCTTCCGGCAGCATGCCGACAATCTCAGAGTGGGCGTGCTGTCCAATCTGGCGGATCAGCGTCTTGCGATAGGCATCCGGCATCCAGTCCTGCGGCTCGATGGCCGTCTCCTGTGCGATGCGTTGCTCAAAGCGTTGTTCTTGCGTCACATAACCACCTTTGTGATTCGTTAAATCACCAAAAACAGCATAATGGTGAATCATTTGGTTTCTTAAAAGTTACACAAAGGTTAAATGTAACCCCAAGAAGCGTTTGTTTATTTTGTGACGACGCTCGCAAGCCTTTTCATGAAAGGCCGATGATACAAGGCTTTCGGGGGGTCAGGCTAAGCAATAGAGATCACAACGTTAACAATTCATTAAAACTCAGCTTGCTTTTTATGATTCGCGATCAAACTATTTATAGTGAAATCACGAAACACCTGGAGAGAAGAAATGCAGCAGTTAGCCAGCTTCTTGTCCGGCACCTGGCAATCAGGCCGGGGCCGCGAGCGCACCATCACCCACGCCATCAGCGGGGAAACGCTATTTGAAGTCACCAGCGAAGGGCTGGATATGGCGGCCGCGCGCCGTTACGCCATTGAACACGGCGGAGAAGCGCTCCGCGCAATGAGCTTTATCGAGCGCGCCGCCATGCTGAAGGCGGTGGCCAAACATCTGCTGAGCCAGAAGGATCGGTTTTATGCCCTGTCAGCCCAGACCGGCGCGACGAAGGCCGACAGCTGGGTGGATATTGAAGGCGGTATCGGCACCCTCTTCACCTACGCAAGCCTCGGCAGCCGTGAGCTGCCGGACGATACCCTGTGGCCGGAGGATGAGCTGATCCCGCTGTCGAAGGAAGGCGGCTTTGCGGCACGTCACGTGTTAACGTCGAAATCCGGCGTGGCGGTGCATATCAACGCGTTCAACTTCCCGTGCTGGGGGATGCTGGAAAAGCTCGCGCCCACCTGGCTTGCCGGGATGCCCGCCATCATCAAGCCCGCCACCGCCACCGCGCAGGTGACTCAGGCGATGGTGAAAGCGATCGTCGAGAGCGGACTGGTGCCGGACGGCGCCATCAGCCTGATCTGTGGTGGCGCGGGCGATCTGCTGAACCAGCTCGACAGCCAGGACGTGGTGACGTTTACCGGGTCGGCCAGCACCGGGCAGAGCCTGCGCGTACATCCGAATATCGTCGCGCATTCCATTCCGTTTACCATGGAAGCAGATTCCCTTAACTGCTGCGTGCTGGGTGAGGACGTGACGCCGGAGCAGCCGGAGTTTGCGCTGTTTATTCGCGAAGTGGTGCGCGAGATGACCGCCAAAGCCGGGCAAAAATGTACCGCCATCCGCCGCATCATCGTGCCGGAAGCACAGGTTGAAGCCGTCAGCCAGGCGCTGATTGCGCGGCTGGAGAACGTGGTCGTCGGCGATCCGGCCCAGGAAGGGGTGAAGATGGGGGCTCTCGTCAACAGTGAGCAACGTGCTGACGTGCAGGAAAAAGTCGAACATCTGCTTGCCTCGGGCTGCCAGATCCGTCTGGGTGGTAAAGCCGATATGCAGGCGGCTGGCGCATTCTTCCCGCCCACCCTGCTGTTCTGCCCGCAGCCGGACGAAACTCCGGCCGTTCACGCCACCGAAGCCTTTGGCCCCGTCGCCACCCTGATGCCGTACCGCAACAGTGAACACGCCATGCAGCTGGCGCGGGCGGGCGGCGGCAGCCTGGCGGGAACGCTGGTCACGGCAGATTCAAACGTGGCGCGGCAATTTATTGCCGGTGCCGCGCGCGCCCACGGACGCATTCAGATCCTCAACCAGGAATCCTCGAAAGAATCCACCGGCCACGGTTCACCGCTGCCGCAGCTGGTGCACGGCGGCCCGGGACGTGCGGGCGGCAGCGAGGAGCTGGGCGGCCTGCGTGCGGTGAAGCACTATCTCCAGCGCACGGCCATTCAGGGCAGCCCGTCCATGCTCGCCGCCATCGGCAAACAGTGGGTCCGTGGCGCGGAGGTGCTGGAAGATCGCGTTCATCCGTTCCGTAAATACTTCGAGGAGTTACAGCCGGGCGACAGCCTGCTGACCCCGCGTCGTACCCTGACGGAAGCGGATATCGTGAATTTTGCCTGCCTGAGCGGGGATCATTTCTATGCCCATATGGACAAAATTGGCGCGGCGGAGTCGATTTTTGGCGAGCGCGTGGTACACGGTTATTTCCTGATTTCCGCCGCGGCGGGGCTGTTTGTCGATGCCGGGGTTGGGCCGGTTATTGCCAACTACGGCATGGAAAACCTGCGCTTTATCGAGCCGGTCAAGCCGGGCGATACCATTCAGGTGCGCCTGACCTGTAAACGTAAAACGCTGAAGAAACAGCGCACTGCCGAGGAAAAACCGACGGGCGTGGTGGAATGGGCGGTGGAGATCTTCAACCAGCATCAGCAGGCCGTGGCGCTTTACTCCATTCTGACGCTGGTGGCGCGCCAGCAGGGTGACTTCTGACGCACCTCTTTCATGCCGGGTGTCGCTCCGCTTACCCGGCCTACAACTACCTGACCGGGGTGTGATATCCCCCGGTCTTTTTTTAACCTGGCAAGACTGACAAACAACCTGGCAGATGCAGGCAAACGCTTTTCGTGCGCGCCTGTCAGGATAAGGCTGACACAACACAATAAACACAACAAGATGAGGTCTGCGATGGGAAGCAATTCTTCTTTTTCTGCCCGTAGAACGGCACTGGCCATGGCCGTTGCGCTCTGTTGCGCCTGGCAATCCCCTGTTTACGCTCACGGCAGCGAGGCGCATATGGTCCCGATGGACAAAACGCTTCAGGCGTTTGGCGCGGACGTGCAGTGGGATGATTACGCCCAGATGTTCACCATCGCTAAAGACGGTGCCTTTGTGAAGGTCAAACCCGGCGCCAACACCGCCATCGTTAACGGCAAACCGCTGACGCTCCAGGTGCCCGTGGTGATGAAGAACAATAAGGCCTATATCCCGGAGACTTTTATCAACGATGTCTTTCAGTCCGGTCTTGATCAGACATTCCAGGTTGAAAAACGCCCCCATCCGTTAAACGCGCTGACGGCTGATGAAATCAACCAGGCCGTAGCCATTGTGAAAGCCTCTACGGATTTTAAACCCAATACCCGCTTTACCCAGATTGCGCTGGCGGAGCCAGAAAAAGCCAAAGTCTGGGACTTCGTGCTTAACGGCACGGCGGTGGATGCGCCCCGCCAGGCCAATATCATTATGCTTGACGGCAAACGCATCATCGAAAGCCGGGTGGATCTGAAGGACAAAAAGATCCTCCGCTGGGAGCCGATCAAAGACGCGCACGGCATGGTGCTGCTGGATGACTTCAATACCGTGCAGCAGATCATCAATGAAAGCCCGGAGTTTGCCGCCGTGCTGAAAAAGCGCGGCATTACCGATCCGAAGAAAGTGATCACCACCCCGCTTACCGTCGGCTTTTTTGACGGCAAGGATGGGCTGAAACAGGAAGACCGCCTGCTGAAAGTGATCAGCTATCTCGACGTGGGCGACGGTAACTACTGGGCGCACCCGATCGAAAACCTGGTTGCGGTGGTGGATCTCGAGCAGAAGAAAATCCAGAACATTGAGGAAGGCCCGGTCGTGCCGGTGCCGCTCACCCCGCGTCCTTATGATGGCCGTGACCGCGTTGAAACGGTGAAAAAACCGCTGGAGATTATCGAGCCGGAAGGCAAGAACTACACCATTACCGGGGATATGGTGCACTGGCAGAACTGGGATTTTCATCTGAGCCTGGACTCGCGCGTCGGCCCGATGATCTCCACCGTGACCTATAACGACAACGGCAAAAAGCGACAGGTGATGTATCAGGGATCGCTCGGGGGCATGATTGTGCCGTACGGCGACCCGGATATCGGCTGGTACTTTAAGGCCTACCTGGACTCCGGTGATTACGGCATGGGTACCCTGACCTCCCCGCTGGTGCGCGGCAAGGATGTTCCGTCTAACGCCGTGATGCTCAACGAAACCATCCCGGACTATACCGGTGCGCCAATGGAGATCCCCCGGGCGATCGCCATTTTCGAGCGTTACGCCGGGCCGGAGTATAAGCATCAGGAGTTAGGTAAACCCAACGTCAGCACCGAGCGCCGCGAGCTGGTGGTGCGCTGGGTCAGCACCGTGGGTAACTACGATTATATCTTCGACTGGGTATTCCACGAAAACGGCACCATCGGCATTGATGCAGGGGCCACGGGCATTGAAGCGGTGAAAGGCGTGCAGACGAAAACCATGCATGATGCCACCGCGAAGGATGACACCCGATACGGTACGCTGATCGACCATAATATTGTCGGCACCACCCACCAGCACATCTACAACTTCCGTCTGGATATGGACGTGGACGGCATCAACAACAAGCTGGTGGCCATGGATCCGGACGTCAAACCGAACACCGCTGGCGGACCGCGCACCAGCACCATGCAGGTTAATCAGTATGATATTGATACCGAACAGCAGGCGGCGCAGAAGTTTGATCCGGGCACCATCCGTCTGTTGAGCAACACCAGCAAAGAGAACCGCATGGGCAACCCGGTCTCGTATCAGATCATCCCTTACGCGGGGGGCACACACCCGGTGGCGACGGGCGCGAAGTTTGCCCCGGACGAGTGGATTTATCACCGCCTGAGCTTTATGGATAAACAGCTGTGGGTGACGCGTTACCATCCCGACGAGATGTACCCGGAGGGAAAATACCCGAACCGTTCCACGCATGATACGGGCCTCGGCCAGTACAGCAAAGATAACGAGTCGCTGAACGACCAGGATAACGTCATCTGGATGACCACCGGCACCACCCATGTCGCCCGCGCCGAGGAGTGGCCGATAATGCCGACGGAATGGGTGCACACGTTACTCAAGCCGTGGAACTTCTTTGACGAGACGCCAACGCTCGGTAAGAAAAAAGAGCAGAAATAACACGTTGACCGGGCACGATGCCCGGTTTTTCATTCGCTTTCTTGCTGAATACCACTCCCCGATTATAGTTAATGTTACTTCGCTTAATGCTTTTGCAACATCTGAAACATTTTGTAGATATCGAAGTGTCCATGAACAACGCTATACATAACCGAGAGGTTTTAGGATGAAAGTCAATGAGATAGCAAGAAGCCTTGCGCTGGCCGGTTTTTTCATTTCCGCCAGTTCAGCCTGGGCCGCAGAAGCCCCTAAGGATGCAACCGCAGCAACTCAGCAGGCCAACAACGCACTCTTCAACCAGCTTCCTTTCTCTGATAACACCGATTTTACCAATGCCCACAAAGGGTTTATCGCCCCGCTACCTCAGGAAATTATCAAAGGGGAGCAAGGCAACACCGTCTGGGATCCACAGCAGTACGCCTTTATCAAGGAAGGCGATAAAGCGCCCGATTCGGTTAACCCGAGCTTATGGCGTCAGTCCCAGCTGATTAACATCAGCGGCCTGTTTGAAGTCACCGAGGGCGTGTACCAGATCCGTAACCTCGACCTGTCAAACATGACCATTATCGAAGGTAAAGAAGGTATTACCGTGGTCGATCCGCTGGTGTCGGCGGAGACGGCCAAAGTCGGGATGGATCTTTACTATAAAAATCGCGGCAAGAAACCTGTCGTCGCTGTTATTTACACCCACAGCCACGTTGACCACTATGGCGGCGTGCGCGGCGTGGTGGACGAAGCCGACGTGAAGTCCGGCAAGGTTAAAGTCTACGCGCCAGCCGGATTTATGGAGGCCGCCGTCGCGGAAAATATCATGGCGGGCAACGTCATGAGCCGCCGCGCCAGCTATATGTACGGCAACCTGCTGAAGCCGGATGCGAAAGGCCAGGTGGGTGCGGGTCTCGGCACCACCACCTCCGCCGGGACGGTGACCCTGATCGCCCCGACCAATATCATCGAGAAAGATGGTCAGAAAGAGGTGATCGACGGCCTGACCTATGATTTTATGCTCGCACCGGGATCGGAAGCGCCTTCCGAGATGCTCTGATATATCGAAGAGAAAAAGCTGATCGAATCTGCGGAAGATGTTACCCATACCCTGCACAACACCTACTCCCTGCGCGGTGCGAAAATTCGTGAACCGCTGCCATGGTCGAAATACATCAACCAGGCAATTGTACGCTGGGGTGATAAGGCCGAAGTTATCATGGCGCAGCACCACTGGCCGACCTGGGGCAACGAGAATGTGGTTAACCTGCTGAAAAGCCAGCGCGACCTCTACCGCTACATCAACGACCAGACCCTGCGCATGGCGAATGAAGGGCTGACGCGTGACGAGATCGCCGCCAACTTCAAGCTGCCGAACTCCCTGGCCAATACCTGGGCCAACCGAGGCTATTACGGTTCAGTCAGCCATGACGTCAAAGCCACCTACGTGCTCTATTTAGGCTGGTTTGACGGCAACCCCGCGACCCTGGATGAACTGCCGCCTGAAGAAGCCGCGAAGAAATTTGTGGAGTATATGGGAGGCGCGGATGCCATCCTGAGTAAAGCTAAAACCGATTTTGACCAGGGCAACTATCGCTGGGTGGCTCAGGTGGTCAGCAAAGTGGTGTTCGCCGATCCAAACAACCAGGCCGCACGTAACCTTGAAGCGGATGCCCTGGAGCAGTTGGGTTATCAGGCTGAATCCGGCCCATGGCGTAACTTCTACCTGACCGGCGCGCAGGAGTTGCGTAACGGCGTGGTGAAAGGTCCGACCCCGAATACCGCCAGCCCGGATACCGTGCGCGCAATGACGCCAGAAATGTTCTTTGACTATCTGGCGGTGCATATCAACGGTGAAAAAGCAGCGGATGCAAAATCGGTGTTTAACATCGACCTCGGCAGCGACGGCGGCAAATACAAGCTGGAGCTGGAAAATGGCGTGCTGAACCACACGGCGAACGCCGAAGCGAAGGATGCTGACGCGACCGTGACCCTCAACCGCGATACGCTGAATAAAATCATCCTGAAAGAAGTGACGCTTAAACAGGCTCAGGATAATGGCGATATCAAAGTGACGGGCGATGCCGCAAAACTCGATGCCATGCTCGGTTACATGGATAAATTTGAATTCTGGTTTAACATTGTGACCCCGTAAAGGCATGCACTCGCGGGCGGTCTTTCCGCCCGCCACAGGGACATTCTCTCTCATGGAAAAAAGACACAACGCCACTCCGGAGCCCGCGACCTGGCCGACCCGTAACGCCATGGTTGTCCACGGGCTGGCCATGAACCTGCCGTGGCTCGCCTTCGTCAACGCGAGCTTTGCGCTAATGATCCTGCTGCGCAATTCCCTGTTCGGCCAAATTGATACCCTCTTACACGTCAGCCCACCTCTCACACAGATGATTGACGCTTCCATGCTGGGGGTAGTCATCCTTTCCGTGGCGCTGGTAATAATGGCCTGGCGCCACATCCGCGGCGTCAGCGCCGTGCTGTTAATGTGTAGCCTGCTATGGTCGATAAGTTGTTACTGGTTTATCAACGTGATACAGCTTCCTCATCCCTGGCCGATATTCGTTACCCTGCTGATGGCCGGTATGACCGCGCTCTATTTTCATCCGGTGGGGCTGGTGTGCTTTATCGCGCCGCTGTGGATCACCATGCCCGTTGCCAGCATGCTGCTGAATAAGGAGATGAACCTTCGCTTTGCCGGGCTGTGGGTGGTGTTCACGTTCATTCTCGTTTGCGGACGCTACATCCTCTTGAGCTGGTTTGAAGAGGCCTGGCGTCGCAACCAGCAGAATCAGCGTTTAATTTCGCGGCTGGATGCGCTGGCCCATCAGGATCCGCTGACGAAAACGGCCAACCGCCGGGCGATGGAGCTGGTGCTGGAAAACGCGGTGGAGCAAGGCAAACGCTTCACGGTACTGATGCTGGATGTCGACTACTTCAAACTGTATAACGACACCTATGGTCACCAGGCAGGAGACGCGTGTCTCGCGCGGGTCGCGGAGGTGCTGAACTCCTCGGTGCGCACGCCAGAGGATGTGGTTTCGCGCTACGGTGGTGAGGAGTTCGTCGTGATCCTCTTTGACTGTGAAGAAAGCGTTGCTGAGAAAGTCGCCGCGCGGATCCAGGCTGGCCTGCGCACCGCAGCCATTGCGCACAGCGCGTCGAAGGTGAGTGAATGTGTGACGGTGAGTATGGGCGTTGCCGGCTATACCCCAGGACTGGCCGGCCCGGAAATCATCGCCCGCGCCGATGCGGCGTTGTATCGGGCGAAGGAGTCCGGGCGGGATAGGTGGTCGCGTTAAATAATGCCGGGTGCTGGCTTCGCCTTACCCGGCGTTTTATTAATACCGCACACACACCGACTTGGTTTCACACCAGCCATCCAGCCAGTCGGGGCCGAAATCGCGCCCGGTGCCAGACTGCTTCATGCCGCCGAACGGCAGGTTGGCATCTATCAGCGTGTGGCTGTTCACCCACACGGTTCCGGCCTGTAGTCTGTCGGTGTACTCCAGCGCTTTACTGATGTTCTGCGTCCAGACGCTGGCCGTTAAGCCGTATTCAGTGTCGTTCGCCAGCTGAAGCGCCTCTTCCCCGTCAGCTACACGGACCAGATTCACCACCGGCCCGAAGACCTCTTCACGCGTCAGTCGCAGATGATTATCCGGGTTGACCACCAGCGTTGGCGAAACGTAATAGCCTTTGCCGTCTGGCCCCCGGTTCCCGGCGATCAGCTCCGCATTGTGCGCCTTCGCCTCATCCAGAAACGCCTGGACCTTATCGCAGTGGGCGCGCGACACCAGCGGGTTGATAAACGCGTCCGGCGACATGCCCGGCCCGACGCTCAGGGATTTCACGGCCTGTTCAAAGCCGCTGACCAGCGTGTCGAACAGCGGAGCTTCAATATATATACGTGAACTGGCCGCGCAGACCTGCCCCTGATTCAGGAAGCTGCCGGTCATCAGCCCTTCAATCACCCACGCCGGATCGGCATCTTTCAGCACGATGGCCGGGTTTTTGCCGCCCAGTTCCAGCGTCACGCCCGTTAGCGTATCCGCCGCCGCGCGGGCAATCTGCTTGCCCGTCGCCGTCGATCCGGTAAAGCTCACTTTGGCAATGCGCGGGTGCGAGGTCAGTGCCGCGCCACAGACGGCGCCACTGCCGGTCACCACGTTGAAAACGCCATCCGGGATCCCCGCCTCGCTCGCCAGTTCCGCCACCCGTAACAGGGTGAGCGGCGTGGTTTCCGAGGGTTTGATCACGATGGAGCAACCTGCCGCCAGCGCGGGCATCACTTTCCACATGCCAATCATCAGCGGGAAGTTCCATGGCACAATCCCCGCCACGACCCCAACCGGCTCTTTACGCGTCCACGCCTGATAACGCGCGCCCTGCGGCAGTGGAATCGAGAGATCGAGGGTTTTACCGGCAATTTTGGTGGTCAGCCCTGCCGTGTAGCGCATCCAGTTCAGGGTGCAGCCCACCTCGAAGGCGCGGGAAATGTTAATCGATTTCCCCTGCTCCAGGGTTTCGAGCTGTGCCAGTTCTTCGCCATGCTGTTCCACCAGATCCGCAAACCGCAGCAGGATGCGTTCCCGCTCGGCCGGAAGCCGCCCGGCCCAGCTTCGGGCGACAAAGGCGCGCCAGCCAGACATCACCGCACGATCGACATCATCAACGCTGGCATCGGCGGTGGAGGCAATGACCTCTCCGGTCGCCGGGTTGTAGACGTTCAGACGCTTTTCGCTATCGGATGCCGCCTGACGCCCTTCGATCCACAGGCCGTGCTGGCGATCTAAAAACTGCTGCACGCCAGGCAGGACGGCGACGTGTGATTCGGACATAGGATACTCCTTCGTTATGCTTCGCAGGGTGTGTATGCAGTCTAAGAGGGGATTCGCATTCCTGCTTTTGTCTGTGTGACATTCGCTTTGCCAGCTGTGACAGGCTCCGCAAATCGTGATAATTCCCGCTTATATCGCTGTAACCGTTGAGTGTTCTTTCCTATAGTCAGCCTCGTAGCCCTGACAAAATGCAACATAAATGCAACAATGCGAAAACAGTGACGGTGCAGCGAGAACATCAATGGCATGTGCAAGCGAACAGGACAATTTTCAGCAGTGGCTGGCGCAAATTAACCAGGTTTGTGGGCGCTTTGCGGCACGTCCGTTAGAGGGGGCGTTTCTCGGCGAACTGGAAACCAGCTACACCCAAAGTCTGAAGCTGAGCACGGTGACCGCCGCAGGCGTTAACCTGTTTCGCACCCGTCAGGAGATCAAAAACGGCAACGACGCCTGGTTCTACACCGTGTTTCAGCTGGAAGGCAGCGCCGGAATCGAACAGGACGACCAGCGCGCGCTGCTGAAAGCCGGGGATATCACGCTGATTGACGCCTCCCGCCCGTGCTCCATTTACTGGCAGGAGCGTTCCCGCCAGATTTCGCTGTTGCTCCCGCGACAAATCATTGAGCAACACGCGCGTTTTCAGGAAGTGAGGTGCGCGTTGCCCCTCTCCCGCAGTCTGCCTACCGTACAGCTGAGCTACCGACTGTTACAGGAGAGCATGGGCAATGCCGATCTCAGCGCCAGTGAAAGCGAAGCGGCGCTGGAGGCGATGGTGTGTCTGCTGCGTCCGGCCTTCCAGCAGCATGACGAGGTGCTGCCGCGCAAGGAGCGTCAGTTCCGCCACGTTCTGTCCCTGATTGACGATCATATTCAGTCGGAGGCGTTAAGACCGAAGTGGATAGCCTCAGAGAGCGGCATGTCCGTGCGTAGCTTGTACCGCATGTTTGCCGGGAAAGGGCTGGTGGTGGCGCAGTATATTAAGAACCGTCGCCTCGATTTATGCGCTCAGGCGCTGCGTTCCATCGGCGATGACGAAAAGCTGGCGGGCATTGGCTACAGCTGGGGCTTTTCCGACCATAGCCATTTTTCCACCGCCTTTAAGCAGCGTTTCGGGGTTTCGCCGGGCGAATACCGTAAGCGTTACCGCTAGTTACTTTTTCAGCCATTTGCCGTTAATCCCCTTCACGTACTCACCCGGCTGCGCGCGGGCCACCAGCTTTTGCCCCGCCATTTTCGCCACCTCGTCGACGGGCAAATTATTGCTGTCAGCAAGCTGCTGGTAACTTTCCGTGCGTGCGGCGTTGATACGGTTCACCAGCGCCAGGGTTTCAGCGTCGTGCTGAACGGGCGCAAGATAGCCGCTCAGGGTTTCCCCTACGCGCCCCTGGGTGCGCGCATCGTTGAGCGTAAGCGTGGCGGCGTGAACGTTCATCCCCAGCGCCAGTAACATCAGAGCTAATCGTTTCATGGCATCCTCAGAACAGATCGCTGCGGGATTTCAGCAGGGCTTCGACGTCTTTATCCACCTTGATATGGATTTCATGCTCGATTTTCACGTTCATGTTGATGGTGATCGGCTCTTTGGGCGCCGCCACTTCAATGCGCGGCGTGCAGCCTGACAGCAGCGCGACGACGGCCACGGTGAGTACACCAGCCCTCTTTTTCATTGTTGTTCCTCACTTTCCTTGCCTGTCGAACCGCGGAGAAGGGGTATCGCCGCATGTTGCTCAAACCATGTTTGCAGATTGTCCCCAAAGCGCAGGCTGCGCCAGAGGGTAAAAATGTTCTCTTCATGGGTGTAATTCAGGTTAACGAAGCTGCTTTTGCCCTCGACGCGGCTGGTGCCTTTAATGGCCGCCTGCATGGTTAACACACCCAGATTATCCACATTGAGTTTTGTCCACGACTGCGAAATTTCCATATAGCGGAGCCAGTTGATCGCCGCCCCGGCAACCACGTTGTCTTTCACAATGGCATCCGCCGTGTCCTGGTCGATGCGCAGCGTCATCGGCCCCGGGTTGGTCAGCCAGCCATCTTTAATGATCCATTTCTCATTGTCCAGCCAGAACGGCAGCGCGCCGCTCACCGGGCCGGACATGGCAAACTGCTTCGGATTTACCGCGCTTATTAGTTCGCTGGAGGAAATATTATCCACGCGCAGTAAAGCCGGATCGTGCTGCGGCATTCTCAACTGCTGCATGGTGATTTTCCCGCCGAGCGCTTCCACCTTCACGTTGGTGAGCAGGAGCGGGTTCGCTTCGGTCCAGGGATAATCGCCCTGGAGATCCGCGGTGATATTTCGGGCTGTGACCAGGTTTTTCACCTCGTCGATTCGTAACGTTACCGGTCCGCGCGTGCCCAGTGACCAGGTGCCCTGGCTTAAGCGGAACGGCAGAACAAAATCAACGCCGTTGATTTCGTTATCCGGCATCCACGCGCTGCCCGCTTTCAGCACCCCGTGCCCCCCGGCCTCAAACCCCTGGTCGGGGGCCGCCGAGAAAGCCACCTGCGCGTACATTTCGCCGCCGCGCAGGGTCATTTTCCAGTCTGGCGGGATCAGCGGCTGGAACACTGTAAGAGACTGTTTTGGCCACCAGGCCTGACCGCGGAGGCGTTCGCCGTCCCAGCGTCCATTCACCTGGACCGGGCCGATGTCATCCGCATGAAGGTTCCCTTTAAACTGGAACACCGTCGGGTCTGTCCCGTCAACGCTGAAGGTCAAAACGGACGGCGGCAGCACGCTTCCGCCTGAAAAGCTTGTTTGCCCGGCATTGAGCGCGAGCGCGCCGCTAAAGATGGGGTTATCCGGGTCCCGCGACCAGCGCACCGGGTGATCCAGCACCAGGCGCGGTTTGCTGACCAGCATCGTGCCGTACTGCAATTTGTCGAACCCCGTGGAAAGATCGGTCAGTTCGATAACGTTGTCGCGCCACTCCCCGGTTCCCCGGACATCCCAGCGCGCGTTCATCGGCGTGAAGTTCCCTTTACCCCAGTAGCGCCACTGCCACAAACCGTTGTCCGGTAAAAAGTCGTTAGCCTGGCCGTCCAGATGCAGCTCAAAATTGCCCATCTCGTTTTCATGCGCCCGCAGAATGGCTTGCAGGCGGCCGTCCACGCCCTTTTGCGTGAGCTTCACGCCCGCCAGCGGCCAGCGGATCTCATCGATATCCAGCGAGTCAATGATGCGTCCGCGCGAGCGCAATAGTGCGCCGGGTTCAAACGTAAGCTGCGGATCGTAAAGGCTGCCGGTCAGCTTCGCCGGGAGTCTGGCATACAGGATCAGATCGTTTTGCTTGGCTTCCCCGCTCAGGTGCAGCGGCATAGCGCTGTTTTCCATACTGAGCGAGCCGGGACCGATATTCAGCACCGCGTTGCCCTTACCCGCGTCCCCCTGGGTCAGCACGTTGAGCCGCCCCGTGAAGGTGGCTTTTTCCAGCCCCTGCTGCCAGTTATCCACCTTCAGGCCGATGCGACCGCTCATCGGCATACCGGAGGCTGACCAGTTCCAGCGCCCGTCGCTGATGGTCAACTGCTGAGCGGTGATCTGCCACGGTAAATCGAGCAGCGGATCGGGGTTGTCCCGCGCCATAACCACCAGTTGGCCCTGATTATCCTCCCAGTCCAGATCGGCATCGACCAGCGAGGATAACTGTGGCACGTTAAAGGTCGCGACCGTATGCCCTTTCACCGGTACGCCGTCCGGCACCAGCGGCAGGGTAAATTCACCGACCAGCTTCACGGGCTGCGACTGGTCCGGCAGCTGCACATCGAACTGGCTGATGGAGAGCGTCTGGCCGCGCAACTGCCCCTTAATGCTCACCTGCTCGCCTTTATAGGTGATGTCCTGGCGAGCTGGCGTGAGTGAGGCATGCAGCTCACCCTCCCACTGCTGCCAGGGAGAAAGGGTAAAACGGTGGATGGTCAGCCAGGTGTTGGGCAGGATGGCCTGCCACTGCGCCAGCGTTTTCGGCGCCACCGTAGACGGCGCCGATTGCGGTAATTTGCTCAGGCAGACAGAGTTAAGTTCAAGTGCGCCAATATCCAGATCCCAGCGGCTGGGGTGTGACAGGGTCACGTTTTCCACGCGGGCAATTTCGCACTCTTCTACCAGATAACGGAGATCGGGGATGATCAGGGCGTGGCGCGTGAGCCGTGGGCTTTTTTCAAACGCGATGCGTGTTCCAACGGGAAGCCAGATCCCGGCGAGCGTGGGCACCCACTGGGCGAGCGTCATCAGCAGCGTCAGCGGCACGATTAACAGCAGCAGTAATAGCGCGATTGCGGCTTTGTATTTACCCTTCATGGGCAGTTAATATCCTGATTTTGCGAAATAAATAAGCCGTTCTTGCCGCTCATTGTCGCATGTTTAGCCAGTCAGTTGAAGGTAATGCCATTTTTAAGAGTAGATGCTCTACAATAATTCATAGAACTTATTGATTTCAATGAATTTTGAAAAATTGTAAGATAATTTTAAACATGCTAACGTGGTTCCAAAATCACTGGAGAAAGTCTTATGAAACTCGCGGTATATAGCACAAAGCAGTACGACAAAAAGTATCTGCAACATGTTAACGAGACGTACGGTTTCGATCTTGAATTTTTCGACTTTCTGCTGACTGAAAAGACGGCTAAAACCGCCCACGGCTGCGAAGGCGTGTGTATCTTCGTTAACGATGACGGTAGCCGACCGGTACTGGAAGAGTTAAAAAAACAGGGCGTGAAATATATTGCCCTGCGCTGCGCGGGCTTTAACAACGTCGATCTCGATGCCGCCAAAGAGCTGGGTCTGAAGGTTGTTCGCGTTCCGGCCTATTCTCCGGAAGCCGTGGCAGAACATGCCGTCGGGATGATGATGTCGCTCAACCGTCGTATTCACCGTGCCTATCAGCGTACCCGTGATGCCAACTTCTCTCTTGAAGGGCTGACTGGCTTTACCATGTACGGTAAAACCGCAGGCGTGATCGGTACCGGCAAAATTGGTGTGGCCGCCCTACGCATCCTGAAAGGATTTGGCATGCGCCTGCTGGCGTTTGATCCGTACCCAAGCGCCGCTGCGCTGGAGCTGGGCGTGGAGTATGTCGATCTGAAAACGCTCTTCTCGCAGTCTGATGTTATCTCCCTGCACTGCCCGTTGACCCCGGAAAACTATCACCTGCTTAACCAGTCGGCGTTCGACCAGATGAAAGACGGCGTGATGATCATTAATACCAGCCGCGGCGGACTGATCGACTCTCTGGCCGCTATCGAAGCGTTGAAAACGCAAAAAATCGGCGCGTTGGGTATGGACGTGTATGAGAACGAACGCGATCTGTTCTTTGAGGATAAATCTAACGACGTGATTCAGGACGACGTGTTCCGTCGCCTGTCGGCCTGCCACAACGTGTTGTTCACCGGCCACCAGGCGTTTCTGACCGCCGAAGCGCTGATCAGTATTTCGGAAACCACGCTGGGGAATTTACAGCAGCTTGAAAAGGGCGAAGCGTGCCCTAACGCGATCGTTTAAGACCGTCAGGCCGGGTGGCGGTAACCTCTGCCCGGCCAATAATAAGCCCATCAGAAAAATAAGCACAGGTTAACTATTAAGATGGCTAACGTTCATCGTAAATATAACAATCAAGGATATGACTGTTCCGGTGTGACCATATCAGAATGAGGCTCTGCTGAAGGCTGCGTGATTTGCTGCACTATCGTAACCAGTTGTTCAAAAACAGCTCTCATTTGCGTCGGGTAGGTTAAAGACAACCAGGTTGCCAGCACTGCTCCAGCCAAAAAGCCCAACTTCATACACCATCCCTAATAAATTTAGCGAGATACAAGCTTTAACGTATGTGTGGTGCCGGGTGCCTCCCGGTGAGTCGTTGGTCAGCCACCTTGACCCGCTACTGATTGCCTAAGCTACACGTGCTGTTTAGCCCCTCCGCACAGGGGGATTCACCACGCGAGAAAAATAACACAGTGCCCCGGCTGGTTTAGGGGATATTTCGTTTAAAAATAAATAATGACCATACAAAATTAATCTATAACTGTTTTCAGGAACCCTTCTACACTTTAAGCGGATATATCAGTAATAAGATTAATATAAGTCAGTTTTATTACATCCCTAAATGCTGGGCTATTTACTTAGCCTTCACACATGTTGCCATTAGCAGAGGAGTCTGAAATATGGCATTCGTAACAACGAAAGATGGTGTCAGTATTTATTACAAAGACTGGGGTCCGAAGGATGCGCAGCCGATCGTTTTCCATCACGGCTGGCCGCTGAGCGCCGATGACTGGGATAACCAGATGCTCTTTTTCCTTGCAGAAGGTTTCCGCGTCATCGCCCTCGACCGTCGTGGTCATGGTCGTTCCGATCAGGTGAGTGAAGGTCATGATATGGATCATTATGCCTCCGACGCATCAGCCGTGGTCGAAAGCCTTGATTTGCGTAATGCCGTGCACGTCGGCCACTCCACCGGCGGAGGCCAGGTCGCCAGATACGTTGCGAAGTACGGCCAGCCTCAGGGGCGGGTGGCCAAAGCGGTACTGGTCAGCGCCGTTCCTCCGCTGATGGTAAAATCAGACACGAACCCCGGCGGTACGCCCATTGAGGTGTTCGACGGCTTCCGCCAGGCGCTGGCCGCTAACCGCGCCCAGTTTTACCTCGACGTCGCCAGCGGTCCTTTCTATGGATTTAACCGAGACGGAGCAGAGGTTTCGCAGGGAACAATCCAGAACTGGTGGCGTCAGGGTATGATCGGTAGCGCCAAAGCCCACTATGATGGCATTAAGGCATTTTCAGAAACCGACCAGACGGACGATCTCAAAGCCATCACGGTTCCCGTCCTGGTGTTGCAGGGTGATGACGATCAGGTCGTCCCGTATAAAAATGCCTCCCTTCTTCAGGATAAGCTGCTCGCAAACAGCGAGCTTAAAATCTATCCAGGCTTCCCGCATGGGATGCATACCACGCATGCAGATACCATAAATGCCGATATCCTGACGTTTATTCGCTCATAAAGACGTCGATTATCCATAAAACAACCGGGCACCACGCCCGGTTCTCTTTTGCGGCAAGAATTGAGCGACCATTTCAGGAAGAAACGCTTACAGGAGTTTGATTTTTACTTCATACCCCTCCAGACCTGTCATGGCCTCACGAGCGATAAACTCAATTTCAGATACTTCCTGCCCTGTTTTTTTTCGTAATTCTGCAATTTTTTTGGCTATAAGCGCTGAAATTTCTTCCTCTGCCTTTTGCGTCATTGCGTCAACTTTCATATTTACCTCTTGCGGCCGTTTACTGTTTCCAGTATCTAACTGGTTTTAACCATAACCCTATGTAAAGCGTAGACTATCTGCGTTACGTATGCTGCCTTCACCTTGAGATGAGGGGCAGATGGGGCCATTGCATTTAAATATGCATTTAGATTGCATTATTTGAATAAGCTGTTATTGTGCCAACGCCTTAGAGCACATAAACATAAGAAAAGATTTGACTCAAACTCGCCCCGCACCAGGGGCATTTTTTTTGCTCTCTATAAGCAAAAAACCCGCCATGAGCGGGTTTCTGCGTTATTCGGAAAGATTATTTGAAGACTTCTGCTACGGCCTGGAAGTTAGGGCCATGCTCTCGAGCAGCGATGATGACATAGTATTTCCCGCCCTTCTCATCTGCCAGTTTCGAGAGTTTTTGATGAAGATCTGAAGGTGAAGAAATTTGTCCACCTGAAGCCCCTACAGATACATTGCCCAGGTATTCAAGTTTGAAGTGGTGCGCTTCATCTTTGGAAATCATATCTGCCGCAGATGCGCCAAAGCTTGCAACTGTTAAAGCCAATACACTCCCTAATAGTGCTTTTTTCATATCATTCCTCCTGTTAATAAATCTATCTATTTAACATTAGCATCAAATATGGGAATGATCCGTGCCAATGTCGTAGAGAGACTGAGCGATAAGCGTCGCCTTATTGAGCATTATTACCTGCCCTCTCTGACGCAACCTGCGATTACAGCAGGTTCATCTACTATACTGACCTGTGCAGTTAGCATTTATCTGCCCGGTTGCGCGTAAGGTAACCGAAACTTACCTGTACCATGACCATCAGGAGAACAATATGCACACGAGTAAAACCCTGAAAAGGCTGCTAGCCGTATCAGCAGTTGCAGCAATGTTCAGCACCGTTGGCGTACAAGCCCAGACGACAAGCGCCGCGCAAACTAACGCTGCGGGCCAGGCTCAACCGGACGCCAGACTCAGCTCCGGCGACGAGAAAGCGTTGAAGGACATGGCGCAGGCCAATATCAACGAAGTCGCCGCCGCCAGGCTCGCCCTGGACAAGGCCCAGACCAGTGAAGTGAAAACATTCGCCCAGAAAATGGTCGACGACCACGGTGCCGCCCTGACCAAAGTGCAGGCCGTTGCCCAGAAAAAGGGCGTAGAGCTGCCGACCGAGCCAGACGCCGCCCATAAAGCCCTGAACTCAAGGCTTGAAAACCAGCGCGGTGACGCTTTTGACAAAATGTATATGGAATATGCTGGCGTGAAGGACCACGAGAAGGTGCTGTCGAAGCTTAAGAGCGACGCCAGTAAAATCGACGATCCGGATGTGAAGGCTTTGGCCAACGAGCACACGCCGGTCGTTGAGCAGCATCTGAAGTCCGCCGAGCAGATGTCAACGCGAGCTGGCACATCAGCCGATAAATAAGTGCGTCGGTGAAACGACTACTGCAAAATAAAGTGGGGCCCGCAGGCCCCACGCTTATTTCACCTTCCTGATGAATTATTCCGGCAACGCGTAGACAACCACCTGATCGCCTACCTGATCCTTCAGGATCGTGTTCCCGCCAGCCACGAAGGCCACATACTGCCGACCCTTATATTCATACACGGACGGGTTCGCTACCGCTGGAGCTTCTGCCTGATCGGACCACAGCTCTTCACCGCTCTCTACCGAGTAGGCACGCACTTTGGCATCCATTGAAGCACCGATGAAGATCACGCCACCCGCCGTCACTGCCGGGCCACCAATGGTAGGCGAACCCCAGCTTTCCGGCATGAAGAAGCCATACTGCTGTGAGGCGCCAACCGGACGACGCCATTTCACATCGCCCGTGTGCATGTCTATCGCCACGATTTCGCCAAATGGCGGCTGCCAGCACGGCATGCCCAGCCAGTTGCTCGCCACCAGCAGACGCATACCGTACGGGGCGCCTTCCTGTGGGGCAAAGCCGCTTTCGTTGCCGGAGTCTTTGTCCGCGTTATCGTAATCCTCACGGCTGTAGAGCTTCACGTACTGAACGATATGCGAGGTGTTGACGATGGCGATCTGTTTTTGCGGATCGAACGCCACCCCGCCCCACTGCACGCCGCCGGCGCTATCGGGATAGGTGAGCGTGCCTTCGCCTTTGGTGGTAGGCGGAGTATACATTCCCTCATAGGTCAGGTTATCCCACAGGCGAGAGCACTGGCCGCCACCGACGATATCCGCCAGCTTCCAGATTTCCGGCTTTTTCGACTGGTCGAGCAGCGGAGTAGGTTTGGTCGGGAACGGCTGTGTAGGCGAGAGAACTTCGCCCTGGACCGAACCATCCCCCTGCGGAACCGGACGCTCTTCGATTGGCCATACGTCCTCCCCGGTCAGGCGGTTAACCACAAACAGGAAGCCCTGCTTGGTGGCCTGAACCAGCGCCGGGATCTGCTTGCCGTCTACGGTGATATCCATCAGCGTCGGGGCAGAGTTGATGTCGTAATCCCAGACGTCGTGGTGTACCCACTGACGGGACCAGACCACTTTACCGGTGTTGATGTCCAGCGCGGTGGTGGAGGTGCCAAGCGGAATTGCGTCGACGCGGTTGCCGCCCCAATAGTTGGGAGACGGCGATGAGACCGGGAGATAGACCAGCCCATTGGCCTCATCGGCGGACATGTGCGTCCAGACGTTGGCGGTACCGGTACGCTTGCGGATCTCTGCCGGTATCGCCTCAAAGGTCCATTCAAGCTTGCCGGTCTGGGCGTTGACAGAAAATACGGTACCCGGAGGCGCTTCGGCATAGGCCCAGTCTTTCCCGGCCCAACCCACCAGCAGATGGTTGCCGACGACGGTTGGCGGTTGCAGGACAGAGAGCGGATACTTGGCGTTAACGGTGTTCCACTGGTTCAGATCCAGCACCCCGTTGTCCGCAAAGCCGCTGCACGGTTTGCCTGAATCGGCGTCCAGCGCAAAGAGCTTGCCGTCAACGGTGCCCATATAGACCATCTTCTGGCACGCCTCTCCCTTCACCGGATTTTTGGCCTGCCAATAGGAAACGCCGCGGTTTTTCAGCACCGGCTGGGTCAGTGCCTTGCGCGACGATTTGGTGTCATAGTGCCACTTCTCTTTACCCGTGCCCGGATCCAGCGCAATCAGGCGATCGAAAGGGGTACCGATGTAGAGCGTGTCGTTAGCGAAAATGGGCGTTGCGGACCACACGGTCGCTGGCGTATCACCTTTACCATCCGAGACGTCGCCGGTATGGAACTCCCAGACTTTCGTTAATTTACTGACGTTATCCGCCGTGATCTGGGTAAGCGGGCTGTATTTCTGCGCGTTAAGCTGGCCGTGGAAGCTGTCCCAGGTTGGTGTGCCGGGCACCAGCGGCGTCGCTGGCTGGCTGGCCGAGGCGACTTTCTTTCCGTCACCGCTACCGGTTGAGGCATCGTCTGTGGTTTTTGTGGTTCCAGGCGCCTGCTGATCGGCCGCATCAATATTCAGTGATTCCTGGGTCCCCTGAGAGGCCTCAGCGGCTTTATCCTGCGCCTGCAGCGCGAACGGGGTGACCAGCAGCGCCAGCGCCGTCATGCTGACTTTTATGAAGGGATAATGCTTATCGTTATGCACGGGCGGCTCCTCAGGTTCTGACGGAATGGTTGTAACGGGCGGAATGGCTGCTCAGCATAATCAGACCAATCAGGCCGACCACCATGGCTGCCGTTATGATGTACTGGTGCAGCAGCGCGGCGGCAAAACCAATACCCGCCAACACCACCAGGGTGACAATAATCAGGAAAACACGCGCCCCGCGCCCCGATGCCGCACGTAACACAAAGATCAGTATCGCCAGCACCGCGCTGGCAATGGCCACGCCCAGTGCGCCAATGGTGCCTGTGACGCCGGTAAGCGGCGTCCACCAGGCGTATAGCGCCACCGCGAAGCCTATAACCGCGGCCAATAGCAGCAAAATAGTGCCGACGCGCGAAGATTGAGAATGCAACATACCAGGAATCCCCCTCTAAAAAATGCAAAATGGACCAACATTAAGGCGTTTTCGTGGATATATGTCCCTGCTGTTCGCGCGTGCAATGGCTATTAAAACAACGCGACGTGAAAAACGGCGGCATATTTCCCTAAACGTAACTGAGTATAGAAGAGGATTTTTTAAAGGGGCGTTTATCCGGCGAGTACCCTTCCTCACGTTGAGCCCATAAGGCAGTGTGTTTCGCTAAAAACGCACGGGCGAGGTTTATTGTCTGCTTTGAGCGAGGGACAAACGCTGGGGTGTAAAAAAAAATCGCCAGATGGGGTAGTAAAGGCTAGATTTAATTCAGGCATAACTGGTATGACCACATAAATAAGGCTCTATGAATGCGTTCAGTCATAATACCCGTCAATGAAGGTGGATTTCTGGCAGCCACAATTTGGGAAAGAAGCGATGCCAAAGCGATAGTGCTCCTTCATCCGGCAACGGCGGTTGTACAGGGGTTTTATAAGGGATTCGCAGAATATCTTTTTAACAGAGGATTCAACGTCCTCACATACGATTATCGCGGCACCGGCCTCTCTAAATCCGGGCTGGTCCGTACTTACCGCGTTTCTATGTCTGACTGGATCGACCAGGACGTCGGATGTATAACCGCCTGGGCTAAAGCACATTTTCCAGGGCTTAGCCTGTTGGCGGTAGGACACAGTGTGGGCGGGCATGCCGTTCTGCTTTCAACAGCCACCCACGCCCTGCAAGCTGCGGTCATTGTAGCCTCACATGCCGGGGTGACGAGCACCATCAAACGCACCACTGAAAAGGTGCGTGTCTGGTGCGTATTGCGTGTTCTGGCTCCGATTCTGTGCCGTATCTTCGGTTACATGCCTGCCAGGCGCCTGGGGCTGGGTGAAGATTTACCGGCACCAGTCATGCTTCAATGGGGGCGCTGGAGCGCAATGCCTGGATATTTTTACGATGATCCACACTGGAATGCACGCCAACGGGCAAGTGAGATCACCCTACCCGTGCTGGTAATGGGATTTGATGACGATCCCTGGGCTAACCGTGAAGCTATTGCGCGGCTGATGGAGCCGGTGCAACAAGCAAAAATAGAACGCTGCGAGATACGGCACGCAGAGTTTGGTCTTTCGTCCATTGGGCATATGGGATTTTTTCGTACGCGATGTGCGGAGAAATTATGGCCCGTCGTCGGTCAATGGCTGGAGAGTCAGTGCCCGGATTGAACGACGCGTGAACATGACCTTTCTGAGTATTCAACATATTAAAACCTGCCGGCATAAAAATTTGGAAATTTAACGGAAATGGTTAAGCTTCTTAGACACATGCTTAAGGGATAGTCAGGAAATGATTGTTAACTGTATGGTCTACCGTTCAGGCCACCCCGCCGAAACCGTAGATATTGAGGATATCAGTGAAGTCATCCAGGATACCGATGCGTTTATCTGGCTGGGGCTTTGGCAGCCTGAACCTGCGTTTATGTACAAAGTCCAGGAGGAGTTCGGTCTGCACGATCTGGCCGTTGAGGATGCGCTTAATGCACATCAGCGGCCTAAAATAGAGCGTTATGGCAGCTCGGCATTTATCGTTGTAAAAACCGTCAGTGGACAGGACGACAATATTGAGTTTGGCGAAACGCATTTGTTTGTGGGCCGAAACTTCCTTATTACGGTGCGCCATGGTGCTTCAGTGAGCTATGCACCTATACGCGCCCGTGCTGCTGAGGCCCCGGACATGCTTTCGTACGGTCCGGCTTATCCTCTTTACTGTATTCTGGATTTTATTGTTGACAGTTATGCAGAGCTGACTGCGCGCCTCAACACCAAAATTGGTGATATAGAAGCGACACTTTTTCACAGTGAATTTGACCGTGAAGCTATTCAGGACGTGTATTCCCTCCGCCGTAATCTACTCGGGCTTCGCAACGCCGCTCAGCCAGTAGAAGAAATCTGTACAGAGCTTATTCGCATTCATGAAGAACTTATTCCAAAACCCCTCAGGGCGTATTTCAGAGATATTCAGGATCACGCAAGCCATGTAGTAACGGATGTAAATGACATGCGTGAGCTGCTAAGCAGCGCGATGCACGTTAACCTGGCACTGGTTTCAGTGCAGCAAAACGAAGTCGTGAAGAAACTGGCCGGTTGGGGGGCCATCCTCGTGATCCCGACGGTAGTCTTTAGCATGTATGGTATGAACTTCGAACATATGCCGGAACTGAAGACGCTCTTCGGCTATCCGGCTACGGTCGCTGTCACGCTGGGAGCCTGTGTATTACTGTGGCTTCGGCTCAAACGCTCTCGCTGGCTTTGATTGATAAGCGATCTGATAGTTTTTGGTGTCGTGAAGTACAGTAAAGCCTCACGCTTATGTCGATTATGCCACGACACCATACCCTATCCGTTATTTCCCCTGCATATGTCGGTACATTCCTGTTCACCGGGACCCGGTTTCTCAATCCGGGATCGCCCGCTCCACCGTTTATAAAATCCTGAAAAACGAGGCTATCACAGGGCAAGGTCACTCGTTATTCTAAATTATCAAACCACATCGATAATTATTATATTTGTTTATGATTCATTGAGCTCAGATGTGAATTTATATTGACGGACGTAAACATTATTTTTTCACACAAGGATGGTTAATATGAAAAGGGTTTTTATGACGGCTGCATTAACGGGTTTATTTGTCAGTAATAATCCGTATGCAGGAGAAAGCTATCTGGTCTATAACCCACATAATATTGCGGTATTTGAAGTGCGTTTCTTTAATGTTGGCGACGGCCCCTTTATGCCGGACTGGCCGAATGCGTCTGAGTCAACCTGGGATCTTGGCCAGCAACAAAAAGAAAAAATACTCGATGCTATGCGTTACTGGGCTGAGGTTATTACCCCCAGCCCAGGGCAACTGCCTGCCATTATCAATGTGGGGACGTTTAACGACGAGAATGCCGCAGGTTCCAGCGATTCAGTTACCGACGGCATTATAAGTCTGACGCAGTTGCAAGGCGCATTGAACGGTATTGATACCGGAGAGCTGACCTTTGGCTCCCACGCCCAGTTCATCATGGGCAAACTGGATTTTGATAACGTTCCCTATGTGCCCGCGCAATTGCCGCGCACTGGAAAGGCCGATCTGGTCAGCGTCGCTGTTCATGAGCTGGCACATGGACTGGGAATATCCAATATGGTTACCGATCTGCAAGGAAGTGGCACATTCACGCCTGCTTTTGATACCGTGCCTTTTGGCTCCTGGACCAGCCATCTGCGCGATGACCGTGGCAATCCTGCCCGGCCAGGGCAAGTAATATTGTGTAATGGATGCAATAACAGATGGGATCCACAAGGCTTTGATGTACGGCTTGATAAAGGCTATTTCACCGGCAGGCATGTGGATGAAGTCCTTGCAGGCGCCATGCCTGGCGTGCCGGTGAAAATGTTAGCAGACGACGGCTCGGTCGATGATAACTACATGAGCCATATCGAGCTGAAAAACAGCATGATGAGCCATCAGAACTACCGCAATTACACCACGTTTATGGAAGCGGAACTGGCGTTGCTGCAGGATATGGGATATCAGATTGACCGGCGTAACTTTTTCGGTTTTTCGCTATATGGCAACGGGCAAACGCTCGTTAACCGCAATGGCTATTTTCAGCGTAATCAGCAGGCGGATGGCTATCTGGCTGGTCAATACAATACCGCTAATCTGGGAGTTGGCCTGCATGTGTATGGCAGTAATAACCATATCTTTCAACAAGCGGACCTGTTGACGTCAGGGGCTGGCGGCGCGGGCATCCGTATAGATGGGCAAAATAACACCCTGAGCATCGATCCCGGTGTACGGATATACGCCGATGGCGTTAATGGCCGTGGGGTGATGTTTGCCTACGGTAAACAGCACAGCCTTATTCAACGTGGCGACGTTCAGGCACTGGGAGCCAGTGGCGTCGGTATCAGTTTTGATTTTGGCAATAACCTCCTGGGTAACGAGGTGGACTATCGTGGATCCTGGCTTCATATCGTGGACGGCTATTACGATGCGTTATTACCCGAGTTGCAGGGAGCGCTGGTAGACAATGCCGACATCAGCGGACGGGTTGCCGGTAAAGGCGCGGCGATTTATATATCACCGAACGCGCTGGTCGGTAATATAAATATATTAACGGGTGCCCGGCTGGAGGGTGATATTTATTCGGACTACGCCCAGCGGGATGACTATGGCCAACAGCGGTTAACGCTGCTTACCTTCGGTCGGAAGGCAAATGCGTACGGGCAAGCGACGGAAGCTGCCGATGCTGATTTCAGCTTTACGTACCGCGGAAACATTGAAGGTATCAATAATCTGGCACTGGACGCGCACGGAGGGAAAACCTCGCTTAACGGCGATTTCCAGATTTACAGCATGACTATCGCGCCAGGTGCCAGCCTGTCCGGCAACGCCAGCTATACGCTTAATGAGGAAGGCCGCTTTGTAAATAACGGGATCCTTGCGCCGGGTAATTCACTTGGGCAAATCAATATATCCGGTGCTTATCAACAGGGGAATACCGGGCAGTTGTTGTTGGAAGTCGACGGGCGCGGCAGGCATGATACTCTGCAAGTGGACGGTCACGCACAATTTGACGGTCAACTGACGTTTGCGCCGCAGCCGGACTGGTACGCAACAAACTGGCGTCTGAATACGCAAGATTTGCTAAAAACGGACGCTTCCGACGGCAATTTCAGTGCGGTGAACAGCGTGCTCCGTTCACCCACGCTAACGCTGCAAACAACGCCACAGGGAAAGAATGGCTGGCAGCTCTCAATGCTGCGCGCTTCAAACGCATACAGCCGGTATGCGCAGGACGCTAATGCGCGGCAGGTAGGGCAAGCGCTGGATAAAATTGTGGCGGAAGCTAAGTCGGATATACAACCGCTGTACCGTACTCTGGATTTCTCAGCCACTGATGGCGGGAGTATCAGCAATGCCTTGCCGCAACTTTCTGCGGGCGCCTACAGCGCCATGTTCGCAAGTTCCCTTCAGCGTGAACAGCAGATAGCGCGGATCGTTGGCGGGCCAAATCCTGTGGTTATGCCGAAGCAACTGACGGAAGGCGAATGGCGCAGCTTTGCCATACCCTTTGGCGGCGGCTTCTGGCAACAGCGTCAGGGTGACAGTGTAGGGTACGACGCCAGCAGTTATGGCATTGTATTCGGTGCTGAAAAACAAAACGATGAGAATCACAACTGGATTTATGGCTTTCATGGTGCGGTCAGCGGTCAGTCGGTGACGGTGAAATCACCAGAAACCGCAACCGGGAAAACCACTGCTTTCGATCTGGGTATTCATGCTCGTTACGGCGCTGAAAGGTCCGAAGGAATGTATTTATTCGGCACTGGCCGATTGGGTATTGAAGACAGCTGGCTGGACAGAAACATTAATGTAGAAACTTACGGAGCAAGCCACCATGCCACCTGGACCGGATTGTCAGGTTCTGTTACGGCCGGCGGAGGCTATCGATGGGCGCTGAATAATAATGTGAACGCCGGACCGGTAACGTCATTGAATTACACCACATTACATCGTCCCGACGTGAAGGAAAGCGGCAATGACGGCAGCCGACTGATGCTGGGTTCGCAGACCTTCGATTCTCTGAGATCAAGTATCGGGGTGAATGGTAACTGGAATGTACCCCTCGCTTCAGGGGCATCGTTCGCAGCTGAGCTGCAGCTCAGCTGGGATCATGAACTGCTTGATGGCAACGTAGTGCAACAAGCCTCTTTCGCCAACTATCGAAGCACAGGGTTTAGTTCCAGGAATCAGGTGACTGGTCGTGACACTCTGGGTGTTAAGGCAGGTATGAGCTATAAAATCAACGCTGATGTCGAATTGGGCATCGGGGTTGAAAGCGAAATGTTTCGTTCTGGCTATGACTCGATTGCAGGTAATCTTTCAGCCACATGGCGTTTCTGATGCCTGAGGACGAGAAAATAATAGGACTGGCCCTATCCCCGGCGTTGCCGGGGTATTCCTGAAGGCTTTTGATATCAAAAATGGCTTGTGTCGCCCTGGCCATGCTCACCTGAACCTTTAACCCGCTTAAGCTGGATCTCTTCACCACGTTGCCAGGCATCCGCTCCCTTAGCAACTGGGTGCGCCACAATATCCTTACGTTCTTCTTTGATGGCTTGCGTGCTCACGTCAAAGCGTCGATCTCTGTCCGCCAGAAGTTTAGGGTCTAACTGCCCTTCCCCGGTAAAGCCCATCATCAGTGCCGGAATGCCGAGCGGCAGCTTTTTATCGCGGTCGGTGTGCCAGGTATGCCAGGTCTTGCCGTAGGTATTCACAATTTTGCTCATCAATGCTTTGTCAGCCACTGCAGGTAAACCTGGAGCAATCAGGCTGCCGGATTTCACTTCATATTGATGGCTGTGCCACAATTTTTTTTCTTCCGGCGGCAGTGTGTTAAACAAACGCTCACTAATGATGTACTCAACGCCCATTAAACGGGCATCTTTGGTGTTACCGTCGTAGATCACCGCCTGCATCACGTCTTCATTCAACACGGTTACATAATGATGGGCTTCCATCTGGCCATTTTTATCCCCGCTATAAAAATGGAAACCGTCAAGGTAGGCACTCATTGCATCAATGGGCGGACGGGACTGGATAAGCTGAGCACCGGCTTCAAGCGTGCTCGTCCCGACGGAGGTTTTTACACCCGGAAGAGGCGTATTTGAAGGGGTATTGTTCGCGCCACAACCCACTAACGTCAGGCTCGACAATAATAAAAGCGATAATGGTTTCATTGACCCTCCCTGTAAAAGTCACTTTACTGAAAGTAGTACATTCGCGCAGACACGCCAGGAGAGTTTTTATTAAACCATCCGGAAAACTGGCGTACGTTCCGTTTAAGAACACCATTTAAATACTGGCAGAAAGAGCATCAGAGATTTTTCAGCCGCGAAGGCCATTTTTCTGAAGATATGGAGTTGATCGCAGAAGAGTTTGAAGTGGTTGAGATCCTGTAGGACAAAGTAAAGGGGCTGGCGTTTGATCAATTGCCATTTATATCAATGTCCGCTTCTGGCACAAAACAGCCATTAACATTCATCGAATTCTCAGTAAATCTGAATACCGGGTCGTATACCGCGGCGAAAGCATTTCACGCTTCATCTGCCATTGCTGCTGTATGCCCTGCCCGGCAAAATAAAGCGTACCCTTTCCATCTTTCGCGTTCAGACGATCCAGCACTTCCATCAGCTTTTCACTTCCGGCACGCGGCGCGCTATTGTCAAACAAATTGAGCTGGGCAACGCCCTGGCTGAAGAAGTCCCCGAGCATAATGCCGGCTTTCTGGTAGCGGTGGCCCTCCTTCCAGATTTTGTCGAGGCACTTTACCGCGGCGTTGATAATGTCGCGGGAGTCCTGAGTGGGTGTGAGAAGCGTCATTGAGGCACTGTTGCCGTAATAGGGTTCGTTCAGAGCGAACGGAGAGGTCTTTACGAACGCCGAGATAAAGCGGCAATACTGGTGCTCGCCACGTAACTTCTCAGCGCCACGGGCCGCATAGCTGCATATAGCCTGGCGCACCTGCTCGTATTCTGTCACGCGCTCACCGAATGACCGACTACAGACGATCTCCTGCTTTGTCGGTGCAAACTCTTCCAGATCGAGGCACGGCTCGCCGCGCAGCTCCCGGACCGTTCGCTCCAGCACTACATTGAAGTGCTTGCGGATAATCCACGTGCTCTGCTCTGAGAGATCCAGCGCCGTTTTGATACCCATCGCATTGAGCTTCTTGCTGATGCGCCTGCCCACGCCCCATACGTCCTCTACAGGCACGATAGCCAACAACCGGCGCTGGCGGTCGATATTGGATAAATCAACCACCCCACCCGTCTGCTGCTGCCATTTCTTCGCCGCGTGATTTGCCAGCTTCGCCAGCGTCTTCGTCTGGGCTATGCCAACGCCGACCCTCAGGTGCGTACGCTTCAAAACCGTTTCGCGGATCTCCTTGCCAAAATCAGTCAGGTCCCGGCAATTACGAACCCCGGTGAGATCACAAAAGGCCTCATCAATGGAATATATTTCGACGCGAGGGCTTATTTCTTCCAGCGTGGTCATTACCCGGCTGGACATGTCAGCGTAAAGTTCGTAGTTACTGCTGAAGCAAACCACGCCGGCGCGCCGGAACAGGTCTTTCTGCTTAAAGTATGGCGCCCCCATGGTAACGCCAGCGGCTTTGGCCTCTGCGCTGCGCGCTATCACGCAACCGTCGTTATTTGAGAGGACAACCACCGGTCGGCCTCTCAAATCTGGCCTGAATACCGTCTCGCATGATGCATAGAATGAATTCACATCACAGAGCGCAAACATATCAGCTGGCCGATTTAACAATAAAAGTGACCACACCAAAAACGTCCAGTGAAGTGGTTTACTGAATTTGGCCACCTGAACAGAGGTGATATGCTCACCTCAGA